>JRHI01001191.1_pt1 | contig 23216 bp, 23 predicted proteins | sample 215371 | NCBI WGS metagenome assembly JRHI01 (sample SAMN02929681, study PRJNA255918) | sediment metagenome | biome: cave system; feature: Ice Cave; material: Sediment; isolation source: sediment from deep within a dark volcanic ice cave with no known source of... ...
GCCCTAATCAGACGAGTTCAGGACTGGATTACGCGGGAGCCTCATGCTTGCAGGCTCGACGTTGACGAGCGCAACCTGAGGAGCCCGGGTCAGGATGGCCGGCCTGCTCGTCATCGATGGTTGAGCCGACGGGACGGCGTCGGGAGGCGACGACCTTGGCGTGGCGGGAATCGGTGAGGCCGCCGGCGTCGCCTCCGGTGTCAGGTCACCCGGCGCCGAGCCGGAGAAGGTCGGAGTGGGACTGGGGGCCACGGGTTCCACGCCAGGACTTGGAGCGAGCCGAGACGTGCTTGCCATGGACGTGGGCCCGACGACCCGAGTCGGAGCGGACGGCAGTCCATGCCCAACCAGGCCGAGGGCAGCGACCACCGCGAAGACGCCGATCGACCCGCGAAATCGATAACGACTCCAGCCTTGAGGCTCAGGCCGCTCGAGACCCTCTACGGATCCATAGGTTCCACGGACCCCAGGAGCACCGGCGAGCACGCCCTGTGGCTGCACGGGGATGCGGCCGCCGGCGTCGTCAGCGGTCTCGTACCAACTCATCTCGCTGGCCTCGCCGATGGACGGCCATTCGACCGTGGGACGAGGCGTGCCACGTCCGGCATGTCGTCCGCCTCCCCGGTTCTGTCATCCCGCCACCTTCCATGGCCCCGAGGAACGCCCGCCGCCCGCCGGGATCCGCTATGAGACGTCCGAGCCGCCCAGACCTTGCGGTCATCCGCCAACTCGTCCGCGGCCAGTGCGCCGTCGTGGTCTCCTCCCCCACCGGCTCCTCTCATCCCATTGGTGTCAATCGCACCGAGACTGCACGACGACGACTTCTGCTGGCTGGCCGCCGACGCCACCCTGTCCGCGGCATTGCTTTCCTCGCCCGGCCGCTCGTCGGCGGGTTCCGGGAGGCAGGCGCTGGGCCAATCGCCGGCGATGAGCTCCCGTAGCCGCTGCTCCCACGGGCCCACGTCATCAACGGCAGCGGCGAGATGGTCAGCGTCAACGTCGGCGCCGGCGGCGTTTTCGGCGAAGCGGCGGAGCTCGGCCATGCGATCTCGGCGGACCACCGCCGAGGTGTGGTCGAACACGACGAGCCGCTCGGCCGGCGTGCCCTGGCGCGGTGCAGGCAGCCGGGCTCTGCCGATCTGCTCGGCCTTCCGCGCACGCTCGACCCGCTCGGTGATCACCCTGCGGGTGGCCTCCACCACGTCGGCCAGGGAGGGCCAGAAGCGCGAGGCTATGCCCAGCCGCCCGATGGCAGTCAGCACGTCGTCCGTCTCGAAGCCGCAGAGAGCTGCCCACCAGGTCCGCGTCGGCGTGCGCTCCGCGTCCGGCGGGTCGTCGAAGAAGGCCCGGCTCTGGGGCCAGATGGTGGCGGCAATCCGCAGCACCTCGCCCCAGTCCTCGAAGGTCATCCTGACCTCGGGCCGCTTCACGCCGGCGCTCCGAAGTTCACCCGCTGCCACCGGTCCATCAGGTCCGATCGGCCCGTGCGGTCCCGCTGCCGCGCCGCGCCCGACTGAACCTCGGCCAGGGCGACCGCGAGCAGGCGCGGGCCCCGGTTGAGCTCGGCGCACCGGCGGACCGCGGCGATCAGGTCGGGGGACGGATGGCCCTCATCCCGGAGCCTCCGCGCCTCGGAGGTGATGCCGGTGACGAGGCTGCGAGCGGGAGGCCTCCCGGCGTGGGAGGCGGCAAAGGTGCGGGTGTACTCACTGGCAACCTCGGCCTCGTGCGTTGCCACCATCAGCGCCGGCCGCCGCGGCTCCGGCCCCGCAGGATGCTTCTGCTGGGATTCGCCCACCGCCGCCCCCCGAGGGGGGGTTGGGGGAGAGTGTTTCTCTTCTTCTCTCCTCTCCTCTCCTCTTGTCGCGGGAAGCACGCGCGATTCACGCGTGAATCTCGCGTGATCGGGGGCGTGAACCTCGGGAGCACCGTCGCCCTGCCCGACCTTCTGCCGGGCCTTCCGCTCCCTCCACTCGGCACGCCGGGCGTCGCGGTCGGCGGCGGTCGTCTGGCGCCCTGCCCAGTTGGCCATCCGGTAGCCGCCCTCGTCCGCTTCCCAGAGCCCCGCACGCACCAGACGGGCGGCGGCCTCGTCGCCGAGCTCGCCGGCGAGGAAGCGGAGTGCGATGCGGCGGGGGATGAAGCCGTCGGTGTCCTGGGCACCGCTCCAGGAGAGGCACAGCGTCCAGAGGGCGATGGCGTTGGCGTCGAGCTCGACCGTCTTCCGATGGTCGTGGAAGGTGGTGTAGAGCTTCACCCACTCCATCACGCCACCTCATCGGAGGCGAGGGGACCCCCACCGTTCTCGATCGCGATGAACGGCCCAGGACGCTGTTCGCGTCCCCTACCATCCCAGTGGATCAGGCTGGATCGGTGTGGAAAGTAGCGGGCGGGATGCCATTTTGACGCGTTGCCCAGTTCGGCAGAGGCCAGCTCGCGCCAACTACCTTGCCAAGGTAGGGGTCGCGAGTTCGAATCTCGTCTCCCGCTCCAGCCCGCACCCTGTGGGTCCGCGGCCTCGGCTAACCGGCGCCTCTGTCGTCACGTACGCCGTCGAGAAATCCCGACGATCCCGCCGCCTCGACCGATCCGGGCTGTCGGAGGCTGCGAACGGCGCCGGGGTCGACCTCGTCGACGGCCCCCAACAGGCTCACACGGAAGGCGGCCACCCTGCCCTTTCCGGCCACCTCAAACCCTCGGTCGTCAAGGACCACGGCCGTGTCCTCGTCGATGGCCAGTCCCGTGGAGCCGCATGGCATGTCCGACAGCGCCGACCGGACGCGTGCGGCTGTCCCCCACTGCGCGGCGTGGACGTCGACCATGAAGTCCACCAGGGCGAGGCCGGGAACGACCGCGACCTCGTCCATGTCCTCACCGGCGAATTCCGGGCAGATGGGGATGCCGTGATGTCGCCAGCCGCCGACGACAGCATGGCGAGCCGCGACGCTGGCGCCCGCAGAGAATCCCGCGTAGGCGACGCCGTCGATGTGGACGCTGCGCCGGAACCAATCGCGATGCGGTGACAGGGCATCCGCGTACGCGGGGGTCAACCCGCCGCAGACGAGAACACCGTGCGCCGCGACCAGAATCGCCACATCGAGAGCCGACCCGACGGTTGTCAGCGCTGGGTACGGAACGCAGGGTGAGACCGCGTCGAGAACGCCGGCGAAGCGCTCGAACTGGACAGAACCGTCTCCCTCGTCGATGACGATGCAGGCGATCCGCGGCGCGGCGCCGTCTGCGCACCGCCGGGCCGCGTCGAGGAAGGGTCCGAAGACCATCGGCGCGACGTCGGGTGTCCAGCCGCCGCCGATGAGACTGACGTGCATCTCGCACAGTGTGTCACCCCACCTCGAAGCCGACCCCGCAGGCGAGCTGCTCAGCGCTGAGCGAACCGGTAGAGCGCGGCGACCACGTGCTCCTGCATCGACCCGCTGCCGGTGTGCCCGGAGTCCCCGACGACGATCAGCTCGGCGCCGGGCCAGGCTCGGGCCAGCTCCCACGCCGTGTCGAGCGGGGTGCTGATGTCGAGCCGGCCGTGGATGAGCACGCCGGGGATGCCTGACAGCCGTGCTGCGTGGCGCAGCAGCGCCCCCTCCTCCAGCCAGGCGCCGTGGGAGAAGTAGTGCGCGCAGATCCGCACCAGGGCCACCAGCCCGGCCGGTGGCCGGCTGCCGTACGGCTTCGAGGCGCCGTTCGGCTCCAGGGAGACGACGGCGTCCTCCCAGGTGCACCAGTCGATCGCGGCCCGCGCCATCACCTCGGGATCGCGGCTCTCCATGAGCTTCGAGTACGCGGCGACGAGGTCGCCGTCGCGGTCAGCCTCGGGAACACCCGCCCGGAACTGCGCCCACTCCGCCGGGAAGAAACGGGCCACCCCCCGGTACAGCCAGTCGGACTCGGAGCGTCGGGTGGTGGTGACGCTCACCAGGACCATCTCCGACACTCGCTCCGGATGACGCTCCGCGTAGGCGAGTGACAGCGTCGATCCCCACGAGCCGCCGAAGAGGAGCCAGCGCTCGATGTCGAGGTGCCGGCGCAGCCGCTCCATGTCCGAGAGCAGGTGGGCCGTGGTGTTGTGGCTCATCTCCGTCGCCGGATCGGCGGCGCTGGGCGTGCTGCGGCCACAGCCGCGCTGGTCGAAGAGCACGACCCGATATCGCTCCGGGTCGAACGACCTGCGATTCCCGGGCGCGCAGCTGCTCCCCGGCCCGCCGTGGACCACCAGGGCGGCCTTGCCCTGAGGGTTGCCACAGACCTCCCAGTACACCGCGTTGCCCTCGCCCACGTCGAGCATCCCGTGGTCGTATGGCTCGATGGGCGGATAGCGGGCGGCCATGTCTACGCCGAGGGGTCGATGAGGTCGCCGGCGTACCGCGCCACTGAGCGGTTGTACCTGGTGAGGTGGCGCGAGAGCGCGGTGAGCGCCAGGCCGACAGCCTCCCGCTCGCGCCCGGTGTCGACCAGCGCCAAAGCCAGAAAGGCGAGCACCGCATCGTCGAGCTCGTCCGAGCCGGCCTCCCGCTCGACGGTGAGAAGGGCGACGCTCTCCTCGGGGCGGCCGAGGTTGCGGAGTGTGCTGGCCAGCTGGATGGTGGCCCGGCGCCGCCGCAGGCCTGTCAGCCCGGCGGCCATCGCCTGCCGGTACAGCGGAGCCGCCTCGGGTGCGTGACCGGTCGAGTCGTTGGCGGCGGCGAGCTCGAACAGCGCCACCGCGTTGCCCGCGGGAAGCTCGGCGGCCAGCGCGTCCATCCTGGCGAGGAAGTCGTCCGGCTCGCAGCCATCGATGCCGGCCCACAGCTCGGCCAGCCGATGTTCCCAGCCGCTGCTGACAGCGTCGTCGCCGCCGGTCATGACGGCAGTCCAGTGTCGCGGTTCGCGGGCGACGAGGAGATGCGGGAGCGACAGCTCCCGATCCTCATTCGGCGTCCGCCAGATACTCCGCGTCGGTGACGTGGTCGCCCCAGGTGGTGTCGTCGATGCCGGTGCCGGCGTCCGACATGCCGATGTGGGTCATGAAGTGGTGTGGCGCCGCGCCATGCCAGTGCCACTCCCCGCCACCGGAGACGACGGTGTCCCCGGCCCGGATCTCGCACAGCGGGCCGCCCCGGGCCTGCGCCCGGCCGGTCCCCTCGAGGACATGCAGGGTCTGGCCGTTGCGGTGCGCGTGCCAGGCGGTGCGCGCCCCCGGAGTGAAGTGGACGGAGTTGGCGCGAAGTGAGGAGGTCGCGGTGGTGGCGACGATGGCGTCGATCCAGACCGCGCCGGTGAAGTTCTCGGGAGACCCGGGGCGGCTCTCGGGGCGCCGGCGGATGAGGTCCATTGTGGTTTCCTCGGTGGGCGGTCGGCCCGACGCGGGACGGCGGGCGGACAGCGTGCCACGCCGGGGACGCCGAGGCGCTCAGAGCGGGGTGGCCAGCTCCAGGAGGGTCCCGAACGGGTCCCGGACGTAGGCCACGCGCTGCCCGTGTGGCTTGTCCTGCGGCGGAGCCAGTGGGAGGCAGCCGGCGGCGAGGGCGGCGGCGTGCGCCGCATCGACGTCCTCGGCCACCAGAGTGATCTCGACGTTGGGGGGCGGCCCGGTGGCGGCGGCGCGCAGAACACCGCCCTCAAAGTTCTTCTCGCCCAGCGCGTAGGACGCGAAGGCCAGCTTGGTCATCCCCGTGTCCAGCTGGGCGTAGGAGCCGTCGGGCGCGGCGAACTCGCTCCGCAGCCCGAACGTTGTGACGTAGAAGTCAGCGGCGGCGGCGGGATCGTCGACGTAGACGATCACCCAGCCGAGTCGCAGGTCGAGGTGTGTGGTCATACCGGGAGTATCGGTCGGCTGCACCCGGCGGTCTTGCAGGAATCGGCCATGGGCGCTGCCGCTCTACAGCGCGGAGGGCGGCACGCCCGCCAGCGCCCGGCAGTCGTGGCTGAAGTGGGATTGATCCGCGTAGCCGGCGTCCAGCGCCACCTGGGCGAGGTCGACGCCGGCCCGGGTCCCAGCCAGCGCGCGCTGGAGGCGGAGGACCCGGGAGAGTCGCTTGGGGCCGTAGCCGACGGCGGCGCGGACGCGGCGGCGCAGCTGCCGCTCGCTCACCCCGAGGTCGTCCGCCAGGCAGGCCAGCGCCACCTCACGCGGGGAGAGGCGGTCGACCGCCTGGCGCACCAGCGGATCCGGCTCAGGCGCCGTCGCCGCCAGTCGCAGCAGCGCCGCCTGGAGGGCGTCCACCGGGTCGTCGGCCGCGTCCAGTTCGGCCGCCAGCCGCTCGCCGTCGTCGTCCCACAGCTCCGAGACGGCGACCCGTGCATCGCGTATCCCCTCCGCCGCGACCCCCAGGAGCGCCGGCGCCGCGCCGGGCCGCAGCCGCGCCCCGACGGTTCGCATTCCGGCGGGCAGATCGACGCGGAACGCCGCCGTGTTGGCGCCCACCACCAGCGTGCCCGTGCCCTCGATCCAGACCAGGTCGATGCAGCCGTCGGGCAGCACGCGGACCGCAGGGCCGCCGTCACCCGTCCGCTCCCAGGTGCACGCCAGCCAGGTCGCCAGGGCGGGGGACGGTGCGTGCTCGCGATAGCTCACCGAGGCAGCCTACGCCCGTATCGCCACGTTCTCCTCGGTGGAGGTCCGGCCCGCCGCTGAGGGGGAGCCGTCGGCCACGAACCCGAAGCCGACGAGCAGGTGCTCGAGGAACAGCTCACTGGCACCGGGCAGACGGTCCTCGTCGCGGGTCACCAGGTGCCACTCCCGCCACAGGGGGATGTCGGCCGCGTGGACCACGACCAGCCGACCCCGCGTGAGCTCGGCCACGACCGCATCCATGGAGATGAGGGTGACGCCGAGCCCGGCGGCGGCGGCCTCGCGGACGGCGCCGTTGGAGCCCAGGGTCAGCACGCCGGGGGTGATGTCGTGTGCCGCCAGGTACTCCTCGGCCGTGCCCCGCGTTCCCGACCCCGGTTCGCGCATCAGCCAGGTGTGCCGGGCCAGCTCGCTGCGCGTCGGCGCGTCGGAGAGCAGGCCCGGCGCCGCCACCAGCACCAGCTGGTTGGGACGGCTGGCGCGGGTGCGGAGCGCTCCGTGGTCCGGCGGCCGGCCACCCACCACCAGGTCCACCTCGTGGGCCATGAGGCGCTGCCAGACGTTGCCGCGGTTGGCCACCTCCAGACTGACCTCGGCGCCGGCATGGCGGAGGCGGAAGCTGGCGATGGCCTCCGGCAGGATGTGCTCACCGGCGGTGGTCACAGCGGCCAGACGCACGCGTCCCCGCTCCGGCGCGGCGGCCGCGGTGGCCGCCACCGCCGCCTCGCCGAGCAGCCCCTGGATGCGCCGGGCGTAGTCCGCAAGCACCACCCCGGACGGCGTCAGCCGCAGGCCGCGACCGCTGCGGGCCACGAGCTTCACCCCCAGCTCGCGCTGGAGTGAGGCGATGACCGCCGAGACGGCGGGCTGGCTGACGAACAGCCGGTCGGCGGCGCTGCGCACCGACCCGCTGCGGGCGAGCTCCAGAAAGGTGGCGAGCTGGCTCAGAGTCATAAGTGCAGTCTAATGTATTGTCAGGGACAAATCACTTGACAATGCACCTGCGCGTCGTCAAGGTGGGAGCTCGTGGGGCGCAACAGCGCGCACGGGACAGGAGCGAACGATGACAGCAGTGGACACAGACGCAAAGCCGAAGACACCGCCGGCGGACGACCGTTGGGCCTCGGGTGTCATCCCCTACAAGAAGATGGGCTACTGGGACGCCGACTACGAGCCCAAGCCCACCGACATCCTCTGCGCCTTCCGCATCACCCCGCAGGCCGGCGTCGACCCCGAGGAGGCGTCCGCCGCGGTCGCCGGCGAGTCCTCGACAGCCACCTGGACGGTGGTCTGGACCGACCGCCTCACCGCCCACGAGCACTACCAGGCCAAGGCCTACAGGTGCACGCCGGTGCCCGGCACCCCCGGGCAGTACATCGCGCTGATCGCCTACGACATCGACCTCTTCGAGGAGGGGTCGATCGCCAACCTGACCTCCTCGATCATCGGCAACGTCTTCGGCTTCAAGGCTCTCAAGGCCCTGCGCCTCGAGGACATGCGCATCCCTCCGCACTACGTCAAGACCTTCCAGGGACCGCCCCACGGCATCGTCATGGAGCGCGAGTACCTCAACAAGTACGGGCGCCCGCTGCTCGGCGCCACCACCAAGCCCAAGCTCGGGCTCTCGGCGCGCAACTACGGGCGGGTGGTGTACGAGGCGCTGCGCGGCGGGCTCGATTTCACCAAGGACGACGAGAACATCAACAGCCAGCCGTTCATGCGCTGGCGCGACCGGTACCTCGCCTCGATGGAGGCGGTGAACAAGGCGCAGGCCGAGACCGGTGAGATCAAGGGTCACTACCTCAACGTCACCGCCGCGACGATGGAGGAGATGTACGAGCGGGCCGAGTTCGCCAAGGAGATCGGCTCGGTCATCATCATGCAGGACCTCACCGTGGGCTACACGGCGATGACCTCGATGTCGAAGTGGGCGCGGAGGAACGGCATGATCCTCCACCTCCACCGCGCCGGCCACGGCACCTACACCCGGCAGAAGACCCACGGGGTGAGCTTCCGGGTGATCGGCAAGTGGGTGCGGCTGCTCGGCGTCGATCACGTCCACGCGGGCACCGTAGTGGGCAAGCTCGAGGGCGACCCGAGCATGATCGCCGGCTACTACGACACCCTGCGCCAGCCCTTCACCAAGACGAACCTGGCGCGCGGCATCTACTTCGACCAGGACTGGGCGTCGATGCCGGGCGTGATGCCGGTGGCCTCGGGCGGCATCCACGCCGGCCAGGCGCACGAGCTCCTCCACTACCTCGGCGAGGACGTGGTGCTCCAGTTCGGCGGCGGCACCATCGGCCATCCGATGGGCATCGAGGCGGGCGCCACCGCCAACCGCGTGGCCATCGAGCTGATGATCCAGGCGCGCAACGAGGGGAAGGACTACCTCAAGGAGGGTCCCGACCTGCTGCGCAAGGGCGCGAAGTGGTGCGCCCCGCTGCGCGCCGCCCTCGACGTCTGGGGCGAGATCAGCTTCAACTACGAGTCCACCGACACCCCCGACGTGATGCCCACGGCGACCCCGGTCTAGCAGGAGAAGCGAACATGTACATCACCCAGGGAACCTTCTCCTACCTGCCGCCGCTCACCGACGACCAGATCAAGCTGCAGGTGCAGTATTGCCTGGACCAGGGCTGGGCCGTCTCCGTCGAGTACACCGACGATCCCCATCCCCGCAACTTCCTGTGGGACATGTGGGGGCTGCCGATGTTCGACCTCAAGGATCCGGCCGCGATCCTGCTCGAGATCAACCGCTGCCGGGAGGCCAACCCCCAGAAGTACGTCCGGGTGAACGCCTACGACAGCACCCTCGGCCGGCAGACCACCGCGCTCCAGTACATCGTCCAGCGGCCCGACAACGAGCCCGGCTTCCGGCTGGAGCGGCAGGAGAGTCACGACCGCCAGATCCGCTACACCCTGCATCCGTACTCGCTCGACCGCCCCGCCGGTGAGCGCTACCAGAAGTAGGCCGGTATGAGCGATCAGCCTCCGTCCTTCCAGATGCCTCGCGGCGGCGCGCGGCAGGGACCTCCGTCCCTGCCCGCGCCGGACGAGGAGAACGCGCCGCCGCGGCTCGGCGAGAACGACCTCGTCGACCTCGAGGCGGAGCTCCGGGGCTCCCAGGTCTTCGACGTGCTCGAGCAGCTCGACCGCGAGCTGATCGGCCTGGTGCCGGTGAAGACGCGCATCCGCGAGGTCGCCTCGCTGCTGCTCGTCGACCGGATGCGCCGCAACTACGGGCTCGACTCCGAGCGGCCGACGCTGCACATGTGCTTCACCGGCAGCCCGGGGACGGGCAAGACCACGATCGCGATGCGCATGGCCGAGGTGCTCCACCGGCTCGGCTACCTGGGCAAGGGGCACCTGGTGACGGTCACCCGCGACGACCTCGTCGGCCAGTACATCGGCCACACCGCGCCGAAGACCCGCGAGGTGTTGAAGCGGGCGATGGGCGGGGTGCTCTTCATCGACGAGGCCTACTACCTGTACCGGCAGGAGAACGAGCGCGACTACGGGCAGGAGACCATCGAGATCCTCCTCCAGGTGATGGAGAACCAGCGCGACGACATCGTCGTCATCCTGGCCGGCTACAAGGACCGGATGGACACGTTCTTCCAGAGCAATCCCGGGATGAGCTCGCGGATCGCCCACCACATCGACTTCCCCGACTACACCATCGACGAGCTGATGGGGATCGCCGGGCTGATCCTCGAGCGCCAGAACTACCGCCTCAGCGAGGACGGGGAGAGCTCCTTCCGCGAGCTGATGGAGCGGCGGATGCGCCAGCCGCGCTTCGCCAACGGGCGGAGCGTGCGCAACGGGCTGGAGCGGGCGCGGCTCCGCCAGGCGAGCCGGCTGATCAGCGCCGGGGGCTCGATCGGCCGCGACGACCTGATGCGGATCGAGGGCGAGGACATCCGCAAGAGCCGTCTCTTCGACGTCGACGACATCAGCGGCGAGGAGCCCACCGGGGACGCGGAGGCGACGGCCGCCGGGAACGGTCACCGCTCCTCCTGAGCGGCTGACGCTCGAGCAGGGCGCGGGCCCGGGACCCGCGGAGCAGCTCGCGGCCCACCAGGGTCGCGAGCAGCAGCGCCCCCACGGCGAGGTCGAGGTGGGCGGGCCGGTAGCCGGCGAGCGGGTGGTACCGGGCCATCACCTCGGGCAGTGCGCCGGCCGCCGCCCCGGCGGCGAGGGCGGCGACCACCCGGCCGCGTCCGAGCAGCAGCACGAGGCCGACGAGCAGCAGCGACTGGGCGATCGAGAAGCGCTCCGGGCCCACGCTGCCGGTGTCGAGGGCGAGGGCGCAGCCCGCCACCGCGGCGAGCACGGCGGCGAGCAGGTAGGCGGCGAAGCGGGTGGCGATGGGGTCGATGCCGCGCACCTCCGCCGGGGTGGCTCCCGCCGCCGAGGCCCGCAGCAGGGCGGCGAAGCGGGACTCGCGGAGCACCAGCACGGCCAGCACGCAGGCCACCAGGACCAGGAGCAGGCCGTAGTAGAGCAGCACCCCGGCCTCGACCTGGTAGCCGCCGATCCGCAGCGGCTGGGAGACGGCGGGGGTGAGGTGGCGGGTTCCGCCGATCACGTGGCTGCGGAAGACGGCGGCGTCGAGCACGGCGGCGATCCCGAGGCTGACCACCGCGACCACCTCGCCGCGGCGCTGCACCGCCAGCAGCGCGCCCACCAGCGCCCCGAGGATCACCGCCAGCGCCAGCGCGTAGGTGACCGCGATCACCAGCGGCTGGCCCTGGTCGCCGGCGAACCAGGCGGTGGCGTAGGCGGCGAGCCCGGTGGTCGCCAGCGGGGCGAGGAAGAGCTGACCCCCCCAGCCGTCGACCACGACCAGCCCCAGCGCGGCGATCGCGAGCGCGATCCCCACCGTCGCCGGCTCGAGCCGTCCGCCCACCGGGGTGAGGGGCAGCACCAGCGCCCCCAGCAGCCCCATCAGCGCCAGCGTCAGGGTGAGCACCCGCCGGGTGCCGACCGCCGCGACGATCATCACCAGGCCGGCCAGGAAGGTGAGCACCAACGTGCTCCGGGTCATATCGCCTCGCTCGTGTTCCGCGTCCCTTGTCGGCCGGGGCCGGCCGGCACGCGCGGCTTCCGGCTCTTGGTCAGGCGCGGAGGCCTTCGGCCGTCCGCCGCGCGTGACTCATCGGCCGCCACGATAGCGGGACGGTTTCGTCCCTGGGCTGGCCGGGCGGCCGTCAGGTGTCGCCTTCGGAGCCGGCCGGGTGGATGTGCGGTTCTCGGCCTCCACGAGCCGGGATCGACGGCGTGTCGCTCCCCGCATCGCCAGAGGGAGCGAGTCGAGGACGGAGCAGCCCTAGTGAGGAGATGTCTGGGAGTTCGCCGACGTGGCCACGATGCCGGCGGCCTGGTTGGAGCTGCCGTCCTGGACGCCGCCGACGACGGCGCCGTCAGGGTCCTCGCGGAGGATGCTGATGGTGGCGACCCTGGGGATGATCAGCGGGGTCGCGCTGCCGAGCTGCTGGGCCGAGGCCACCTGGCGGTCGTTGATCTGGACCAGGTACACGTGGCCCGGGCCGCTGCTCGAGGAGTCGGAATGGAGCACGACGATGGCCATCTGGCCGCCGCTCAGGCCGAGGCTCATCGCGCTCGAACTGGCGTCGCGGTGCACCCCGCGGGCGGGGTTGTAGCTCGCGTTGCTGTGCGACTCGAGGACGGCGATGCTCGCCACCGACCCGTCGAGGAGGCGAAGGTCGGCGAAGGTGCCGTTCGAGTGCGCCTCCGACGAGCCGTGGTCGGCGCGGTTGTCCATCTGGAAGTACCCGAGCGCCAGGTTGAGCAGCGGGTTCGGCGGCAGGGTGAAGGCGCTCCCCCCGGTGTAGCCGTTGGCCGGGCCCTGGCCCTCGGAGACCGACTCGTCGGCGACCCTCAGCTCACGCGCCTCCGACGCCGAGGTGTTGTTCCCGGCGCTGGCGTTGGTGCAGCTGATGCAGGTGCCGAGGGGATCGAGGTTCACCCCGTCACTCCTGCCGTTGCGGCTCTCCGCAGGCTGTGGCCCGGCGCTGCCCTGCCGTGCCGCGGGCTGGGGGTTGACGCCTCCGGGACGGTGGGCGGCGCCGGTGCGCTCGGCCGAGGCGACGGTCACCGGGACCACGCTCCAGGGCGACAGCTCCGCGGACTGGGGCGCAGGGGGGGTCAGCGTCGCCGCGGAGGCGCCCACGGGGCCTGCGCAGGCCGCCGCGATCGCGAGGGGGGTCGCCATCGCGACCAGGGCCCTGGGCATCCTTGGAGACCTCCGCCTTCGGGACTGATGGGGACAGCCTGCCTCGATCGCGTGCGGCGCACCCCGGCGCAGCGAAGCCCGATACGGATGACCGGCTGCTGCCCGAGATTCTGAGGCATTCCTCAATTTGGCGTCGGGCCCCAGAGTCCGGACCTCCAGATCCAGCCGTCGCCGAGCGCCCCGGCGGTGCCCTGGCCGCCGAAGAGCAGCACCGTCCCGCTCGACGGGTCGGCGGCGAGCGCGGGGAAGGCGCGGGCCGGAGGCGACGCCGCCGGGGCCGCCGCCGACCAGGCGCTGCCGTCCCAGAGCCAGGTGTCCTGCTGCGGCTGCCCGGCGACGACACCGCCGAAGAGGACGATCCGGCCGGTGGAGGCGTCCCAGGCCATCGCCGCGCCGCTGCGGGCCGGGGGCGAGGCCGCGGGATGGAGGGGGTGCCAGCTCCCCGACGCCCAGGCCCAGGTGTCGCCGAGGTCGCCGCTCGCGCCCGCGCCGCCGAAGAGCAGCAGCTGGCCGCGGACCGGGTCGTAGGCCATCGCCGCCCCCGAGCGCGCCGGGGGTGAGGCCGCCGGCCGCGCCTCGGCCCAGCGGCCGCCGGCGAACAGCCAGGTGTCGGCGGTGCGCCCGTCCACCCCCGCGCCGCCGAAGAGCAGCACCTGGTGGGAGCCGGCGTCGTACCCCATCGCCACCGCGCTGCGGCGCGACGGGCCGGGGGCGGCGGCGGCCGCGGTCCAGGCGGTACCGTCCCAGAGCCAGGTGTCGCCGAGGGTGCGGGTGCCGCCCTGCTCGCCGCCGAAGAGCACCACCCGGCCGGCGCCGTCCTCGGCGAGCCCGGCGAGGCCTCGCGGGGGCGGCACCGGGAACGCCTCCGACTGGGTCCAGCGTCCGTCCGCCCAGGTCCAGGTGTCGTCGAGGTCGCCGGCCTGGGTGCCGCCGCCGAACAGCAGCACGTTGCGGTGGGCGCCGTCGGCCGCCATCGCGGCGTAGAGGCGGAGGGCGGGGCGCGGGACCACACGGTGCGGTGACGCCGCCGGCGAGGGCCCCGCGGCCGGCGGCGACGCCGTGGGCGCGGGCGCCGCGGCCGGCCCGCCGCACGCGCTCAGCAGCGCGGCGGCGGCGAGCAGCAGGGCGGCCCGGCTCACCGCTTGTTGTCGACGCCGCTGGTCCAGTACCAGGTGCGGTTCTGCGGGTTGTAGTCGAGGAAGATCGTGAACGCCTGCGACGCCGGCCCCGGGAACCCCTGGTTCACCACCTGGTTCGTGGTGGTGTCGACGAAGTGGTTGTCGGTGGTGTGGTCGAGGAGGTTGAAGACCACCCGCTGCGGGGTGCTCGAGGTGATGGTCAGCGAGTCGAACTGCACGTGGAAGATGTTCCGGAGGTGCCGCGAGGTGAGCTGCTGGATGCTGGCGCGGTGGCCGGTCAGCTCCACCCCGGCGAGGAAGGTGTCCAGGTGGCTGGGATCGCCGGCCGCGTAGGCCTGGGAGAGGCGCTCGTCGAAGTCGACGATCAGCGCCCTGCAGGCGGCCGCGTCGAGCTCTCCCGGCGGCCGGGTGTTGATGCCCGGGGTGGGCGCCGGCCCCGACGGGGTGGTCGCGCCCGACGCCGGGGCGGGCGGCGACGGCGAGGGCGAGGCCGAGCCCGGCGACGCGGTCCCGCCACCGTCGCATCCCGCCAGCAGCGCCGCGGCCAGCAGCAGCCCGGCGGCGCCGCCGAGGCCGTCTCTCCTCCGCGTCATCGCGCCGGCCCGAGCATGCTCTGCATGATCGCGGTGGCGGTCTGCAGGGTGGGCGAGGGGCCGAAGACCGAGACCGAGTAGAAGCGGCCCCCCCGGGTGGCGGCGATCTCGGCCCCGCTCGCCCCGTGGATCGGGTAGCCGGCGAAGTCCTGCCCCTGGTCGCTGAACGCGGCGCGGGCGTCGCCGACCGGCGGCGCGGTGACCTCCTGCTGCTTGGCGTCGCGGCGCAGCTGGCGGAAGGCGCCGAGGAACCCCGTGGCGCCGTCCGCGGAGGCGAACTCGATGGCGTCGCAGGTGATCAGCTGGTCGTGGGCCGGGGTCTGCGGGCCGGCCGCGCCCGGCGGTGACGCCGCGGCCGCAGCCGTGGCCGTGGCCGCCGGGAGATTGGTGAACACCTGGCGGACGCCGTTCTGGAAGTGGAAGAAGACCAGGGCGGCCTGCATGTCACCGTTGGGGGAGTACCTGCCCACCGACAGCGGGCCGGAGTGCGCCGGGTCGGGGACGAAGCCGGCCTCCGGGATCGAGGCTGCGGTGCACGCCTCCACCGGCGCCGCCGCGGTCGGGCTGGCGGAGGGCGTGACCGCCGCCGGGCTCTCGCCGCATCCGGCGAGGGCCAGGAGGATCCCGGCGGCGAGCGCGGCGGCGGTGCGGGGGCCGTGGACGGGGGGGAGGGGGCTGGATGGCATCAGCTCTGGACCTGTGCGTAGGGGCTGAGGCGCACGTAGGCGCCCGCCTTGAGGAAGATGCCGGCGTGGCTGGTGGAGGGGGCCGCGCCGAGCTGGGTCAGGGGGTTGATGAACACGGTGGTGAAGACGGCGAGCTGGCCGGCGCCGCCGCCGCCGCTCCCCCAGTGCAGCCGGTACGAGGAGCCGAAGGCGAAGTCGGCGAACCGGGTCTCGAGGGTGGCGACCAGGTTCTGTGTCGAGCGGTCCTGGCCGGCGCCGCGGAGCGCATTGTTCATCACCCAGCCCGCGATGTACCCGCGCACCCCGTCGAAGGAGGGGCGGCGCCCGCCGTACCACTGCTCGAGCCGGCCGGCGTAGGCGATCGCGGCGGTGTCGTCGGGGTCGACCTCGCTGGCGAAGCCGATCCGGCCCTTGACCACCCACTCGCCGCCGGCGCTGGCCAGCGAGTTCGACATCAGCCCGGAGGCGGCGATCGCGCCCGACAGCGGCGACCACGCGGGGCCGAGGTCGCCGAGGGCGCGGATCAGCGGCAGCGCCGCCTCCGGCGAGGCGAGCAGCATCACCGTCCCCGGGTTGAGCGCCCGGACCCGCTCGGCGAGGGTGGCGGGCGGCTCCGAGTCCACGGCGAGGCGCCGGGTGGGGATGCCGAGGACGTCGAGGCGGGCGGCGGCGGCGGCGGCCACGCGGCGGTCGTGGAGCTCGTGGCCGGTGAGCAGCATCGCGCTGAGGGTGTGGTGCCCGGCCGCCTGGTCGGCGAGTGCGGCGCCCTCGCCGGCGGCGCGCAGCCCGGTGGTCCAGGCCAGCGGCGCCGAGGCGAGCTCCTCGGGCACCCCGACCACCGGCAGGCCGGCGTTCCGGGCCGCGCCCACGACCGCCGCCGTGGTGGCCTCGTCGCCGCAGGGCAGCGCGAGCGCGGCCACGTGGATCGCGCGGAGCCGCTCCACCGCCGCCGCCGCCCCCGCACCGCCGGTGTCGGCGGCGATCACGCGCACGGTGTCGCCGCCGAGCAGCGCACCCTGGTTGGCCTCGACGGCGGCGGCCTGGAGGCCCACGGCGCGATCCTGGCAGGCCCGGCCCCCTGGTCCGGAGAGGTCGGCGGCGACCCCCACCAGCACCTGGTCGGGTGCCGTGGCGGGCTGGATGTCGGCGCTCTCGGCGGCGGCGTCCTCGAGGGTCCCCGTCACCCGGGGCCGCACCGTCAGCGTCCAGGTCCCGGGGCGGTCGAGCACCACGTCGCCGGCGAACCAGGGGCTGCCCGGCACCCGCCGCATCGTCACCTGCCGGGCGCCGCCGGGGCAGGGGCAGGTGGCGGTCACCTCGATGCCGTCGACGCCGTCGACCGGGACCGGCAGGTCGTTGCCGTCGGTGCGGTCGACCCCGGCGATGATCCGGTTGGCGCCGATCACCCCCGGGGCGACGGTCACCGGGAGGAGGTGGCGGCCGTTCGAGGCGGAGAGCAGCGGCGTCCCCGCCGGCCGGGCATGGACCTGCGAGGGATACGGGAACGAGACCGGGTTGGGGGTCTGGGCGAGCACCCCCGCCATGGTGAGCACCGCCACCGCGACCACGGCCTCCAGGGCGCGGACGCGGCGGCCGCCGATGCGCCGGGTGGCGAGCAGGCCCGCCGCCACCATCGCCACCACCAGCGCCACCTTGACGTCGAGCACCCGGCCGTAGGTCGAGCTCGCCAGCTCGGCGAGCGACCGGAGGTTGACGTGGGCGTTGTAGAGGCCGGTCACGACCATCACGGCGACGCTCACCGCCACCAGGGGGAGGCGCCGCCGCGCCTCCCGGCCGGAGGCGGCGACGACGGCGAGGATGGCCCCCATCCAGACGCTGACGGCGAGCAGGTGGACGCCGAGCACGGCGAGCTGGGGGACGCGGTCGGCCTCGGCGAGGGCATGCCCGGAGAGGGCGAGGGCGCCGAGCAGGGCGCACGCCACCGCCACCCCGTAGGTGCCGGTGCGTCGGGACGGCGGCCGGCCCGCGGCCAGGGCGCCGCCGTCGAAGACCGCCGGGGCCAGCGCCAGGGTGAGCAGGAGCCGGAGCAGGACCAGCTTGCCGGTGAGCGAGCTGGGCAGCGCCGAGGCCCCGTACTCCACGACCAGCACGCCCACGAGGGCGGTGGCGACCGCCACCTGCAGCGTCCAGACCGCGGTGCGCAGCCGGGCCAGCCGCCGGCCGGCGGTGGCGCGCAGGGCGGAGTCGGAGGGGAGCACCGCGAAGCCGAGGACGAGCAGGCCGCAGAGCAGCACGGTGAGCACCGCCAGCAGGGCGCGGCCCACCAGCTCGACGGGGCTGACGTCGCTGGCGGTGTCGTAGCCCGGCGGGCCGGCGGCGGCGGTGAGCGCGGCGGGGTTGTCCGAGGCGCGCTGCACGTTGAAGGGGAAGTCGCCGACCACCCGGTGCCCGTCCTCGCCGACGACCGTCCAGCGCACCACCCAGGTGCCCGGTCGCAGCGCCGGCGGCAGCGCGGTGAGCCGCGTCCCCGAGGCGCTCACCGGCACCGGGTGCTCGCCGCCGTCGGGCGCCACCAGCAGCACCGAGCAGTAGGGCGCGTCGAGGCCCTCGGTGTAGAGGATCGTGATCTGCTCCGGGGACGCGTGCAGGGTGGCCCCGGCGGCGGGCTCGGCGCTCACCAGGTAGGGATGCGCGGCGGCGCCGGTGGGCAGCAGCGCCCCGACCACGGCGGCGAGGGCGGCGAGCAGCAGCCGGGCCGGCCGGGGGAGGGGCAGGTGGCGGTGGCGGTGGCGGTGGGGGATGGTCATGGCAGGGACCACATGGTGCAGCGACGGAGCCCGGGCGAAGAAAGGGGGCCGGACATGCCGGCCCCCCGTCATTCAGCCGTGGTGAGCTCGTACGCCTACTGGGAGTAGGGGAAGCCCCCGCTGTTCTGGCCGCCGTTGATCTCCGAGCCCCAGTAGCCGGTCACGTTGCCGGCGGCGTCTCTGGTGGCGCCGGACTGGGGCGCGCCGTTCTCCACGAAGAGCATGGAGTGGGGCTTGTAGTAGCCCGTGGTCGCTCCACCCGGCCAGGAGTGCCGGTTGAAGTTGACGCAGGGCGTCCCCTCCTTCTCGTCGATGAAGGCGTTGTCGTAGGACAGCTCACCGGTCACCGGGTTCACGTTGACCATGCAGAGCTTGTGGTTGCCGTCCACGCCGGTGCGCGCCACGAAGTAGTTCGCGAACGCCATGCGGGTGAGCCCATGGGTGTCGGTGAAGCCGTTGATGTTGACCGAGGTGAGGGTGAAGTTGTCGAAGCTGCCCCAGTGGGGGCCTCCGGTGCTGGTGTCGTTGACGGGCACGATGCCGGCCACGGTCGGGCAGTCGGCGCCGCCCTGGCTCGGGTCCATCACCGCGCGGATGTTGTTGACGTTGCAGCTGTAGCCGCTCCCCGCCTCGAGCAGCCGCTCGACGTTGATGACGTACACCATCTTCGGGCTGCCGGGGTCGGCGAAGTCGTTCTGGTTGGTGTAGCGGCCGTTCACCGAGTGGAACACGAAGCGGTTGTCGGGCGAGACGTTGATCCACGCCGCGCCGTTGCAGCCGCCGCCCTCGGTGATCTGCGAGTTGGGCCCGCCGTTGGCCACCTGCCCGCTGTACGCGGTCTGGTCCTTGCTCGAGAACACCGCGGCGGTGGAGTCGAAGACCTCGTGCCAGGGATTGGTGGCGGTGGCGGTGATGTCCGGGGTGTAGAAGATCGCGCCGCCGCACATGCTCTCGGAGAAGAAGCCCTTGGGCACCTTCCCGTTGGGCAGCGGATAGTCCCAGGTCTTGCCGACCTCCATGATCCCCAGGTTCTCCTGGTGGCCCGGGTTGGCGTCGTCACGCGGACCCTTCGGCATCACGTCGACCTTGGTGATCTTGGGACGGTTGGTGTCGCTGATGTCCCAGATGCGCACCGTCCGCCGGAAGACGTTGTAGTTCTCCGGCTTGGTGGGATCCTCGACCAGGCGCGCCGGCTCGGCGTAGTCCGAGGTGACCAGCGTGTGCAGGTCGGCGCGGGCCTGGATGCCGTGCGGGTTGGCACAGCTGCCCAGGTCGGGGCAGGTGGGCAGGCCGTTGACGTCGGTCGGGGGCAGACCCTCCGCCGCCGTTGCCGGGAACTCGCCCAGGATCTGGCCCTTGGACCCGATGTGCACCACCTCGCCCGGGGTCATGCCGTAGACGTTGAGCGGGCCGCCCATCAGGGTGCCGTAGGCGGTGCCGTCGGGCAGCGCGTCGAAGGCGTCCCAGATCGACCCACCCGGGGTCGCGAAGGGCTCCTGGGTGCTGATCAGGGTCACCTTGGGAAGCGCGCTGGTGTCCCAGGTGAAGAGCCGCGAGGTGAACAGTCCACCGGCCCAGATCGGCTGACCCGGGAACCAGATGTACTGCATGTGGTGGGGCTCGTTCTCGACCCCGTCGGCGCCGGGGATGATGGCCACGTTGACGACGTTGCCGTACGTGGAGCACCCGCGCTCGGCGTCGATGGTGGCGATCATGTCCTGACCGGGAAGCGTCTCCTGGGGGAGGACGTCCCTGATCGACTGCGGGTTGACCGCGCCGCCGTTGGCGAAGATCAGCGCATCCTTGCCGCTGAGGTCACCGGCATTCATCTTGCCCGCCCACACCACCAGGTACTCGTGGCCGGCCCCGGCGCCGGGGCAGCTGGTGGTGGCTGGGCCGTTCTTCACCGTCGTGGCTACCGGGGCGGCCGCGGCGACGGCGGGACGCGCCACCGCCTTCGCCTGGGTCTGCACGGTGTAGTTGATGACGTTCTTGACCCCACCCGGGGTCTCGACCGGGGACACGCTTCTGACCACCTTCACCGCCGAGGAGTGACTGAGCAGGTCGGGAATGACCGTGCTCGTCGCCACCAGGGCCGAGGGGATCAGAAGCGCCGCACCCCCGCCTGCCAGAAGTGCTCGTCGTATCCTCATTCGCCTTCCGTCCAATCCGCGTTTATGGCCGCCCCGGTCCGCGTTGTACCCCCCGTCGAGAGCCACCGGCGACGGTTCTTCAGACTTCCCCAACACATCGAGTGCGCTCTGCGTTCGTCCGCTCGCTCACCTCCCCCTAAAGTTGACAAACCGGATCGACATTATCAGGAAGGGTGCGGGAGAGTCGAGGCGGAGGATCGGGGGAGGCGTCCACCCCGCCCTCGGGCGGGGTGGACGGGGCTCGGCGCGAGCCGCGACGGAACACGCAGCGCTCCTCGCTCCTCCTCACCGRACCTACCGGTCCTGACCCGTAAAGACCCGGGTCGGGGAGAGCGTGTATCACCGCGCGGGTGATGTACACGTTCAATTGCGGGTTTTCCGGAAATTTCACCCAACGGGGTGACGCCGGGTGACGCCGCCGTCTCACCCCGCCCGAGAGCGCCGCTCGCCGGCTCCGGTCAGGTGGCGGTGCGGGCCGACGCCCACTGCACCGCGGTCTCCTCGCTGTCGAAGAAGCGGAACTCGGGGAAGCGCCCGAGGGTGAGCACCGTCGAGGCGAAGGCGCGCATGAACCGGTTGCCGCGGAGCAGGGCGATGCGGCGCAGCGGCAGGTTCCGGAGCCGCCCCATCGCGTAGAGGCCGGCCCGCGGCGTCGCCTTGGAGAGCGAGCTCATGTCCATGACCAGGGCGTCCGCGCCGTCCCGGCGGGCGAGCTCCTCGATGCGCTCGCAGAAGGGTTTGGCGACCGAGTAGCGGAGCAGGTTGACGGCCACCGACCCGCGCACCACCGTGGGCGCGGCCAGCCTCACGTCGAGGCGGGGGTCGCCGGCGCCGACCACCTCCGCGCCGGCGCCGGTGCGGCGCCGCAGCGCCCCCCCGGCGATGCTCGCCGTCGCACCGGCGACGAGCAGCGTGACCAGGAGCCGGAGGCGGCGACGGGGAGACGGCATGCCCGGAATTGTAGGCATGCGCACCCGCGGGGCTACACTCGGCGGCGTGCTCGACCAGCCGGCGCCCGACTTTCGCTGCCCGGTCGCGGGCGGTGGCAGCCTGGGCCGGGACGACCTCGCCGGCACCACCACCGTGCTGCTCTTCTACCTCGAGGCGGCCACCCCGGACTGCCGGCAGCAGCTGGTCACCTTCGCCGCCGAGGCGGGGACGCTCGAGGCGCTCGGCGCTCGGGTGGTGGCGATCAGCGCCGACCCGCCGGAGCGGCTGGTGGAGTGGGCCGAGAAGCTCGGCGAGCCCTTCCCGCTGCTCTCCGACCCGTCGGGCGAGGCGGCACGCGCCTTCGGGGTGTGGGACCCGGAGCAGCGCCGGGCCCGCCGCGCCGCCTTCGTCATCGACGCCGCCGGGACGGTGCGGCTCGCCAACCCCCGCTACTCGGTGGGCCGGACCGGCGACGTCCTCGAGGTCTTCGAGGTCCTCGAGCGGCTCGCCGGCGGCTGACCCTCAGCCTCGCAGCAGCAGGTAGGTGACCACTCCGACCCCCAGCCCCGCGGTGAGCAGCGCCAGCAGCGCCTCGGGCCAGAACTCGGCGCGGAACCGCCCGGCGCCGATCTGCGCCCGGGCCCGGAGGAAGCGCAGCAGGCTGAGGGCGGTGGCCGCCACCCCGACGCCGACGAGGGCGACGCCGATCAGGGTGGGGACGCCCAGGCGGGTGGCCGAGCCGGACCGCTCGTCCACGAAGGCGCCGAAGCGGGCCATCGCGAACCCCAGGGCGATCAGGGTGACCCCGGTGCGGATCCAGGCGAGCAGGGTGCGCTCGTTGGCGAGGTGCTCGCGGGCGGCGCCGGGGCGCGGTGTCGGCCCCGCCGCTCCGGGGCCCTGCAGGCCTGGCACCGCCCACCTCCGATGAGACTTTTCTTCAACAGGGGAGGCTACGCCTCCCCTGTCCACGTGAGGGCATGGCTTCGCAACGCCCTCAGGTACCCCCTCCACGCCGGCACTCGCCGGCGGCGCGCGGCTTCGCGCGGGTGAGGGCCTTCGGCCAGCCGGGAGGGGTCATGCGGCTGCTCGACCTGGGCACGGTGCCGTGGATCCGCTCGCAGAGCGTCCACCACGCCGTCGCCGCCTGCTTCGGCGAGGACAGCCCCGACACCGTGGTGCTGGTGCGGCCCGACCGCTCCTACCTCTGCGTCGGCCACCACGGCCTCGGCCCGCCCCCCTCGCCCGCGGCCCTCCGCCGCACCGGCCTGCCGGTGGTGCGCCGCCGGCTGGGCGGGGGCACGGTGCTGGTCACCCCCGAGCAGACCTTCTACGTGCTCGTCGTCCACCGACGCCGCCTCCCGCTGCCCGACGCCGGGGCGCTGCGCTGGTGCCTCGGCCCCGCCGTGGCCGCCTACGCCCGGCTCGGCGTGCCCGCCGAGGCGGGCCCGGGAACCGACGTCACCGGGATGGGCCGCAAGCTGTGCGGCAGCGGCGCCGCCAGCGTCGGCGAGACCTCGGTCTTCGGCGGCAACGTGCTCGCCGACTTCGACCCGGACCTCTTCCTCGCGGCGCTGCGCCTGCCCTCGGCGGAGGTGCGCCGGCTGATGGCGGAGGAGCTGCGTGCCCAGATGGGGTCGGTGCGGCAGGCCACCGGCGCCGTCCCCGGAGCCCTCGCGGTGGCCGCGGCGCTGCGGGAGGCGGTCGAGGAGGCGTGCGAGACCCGGCTGCTCCCCGGCGACCTCACCGCCGCGGAGACCGCCGCCCTCCCCGGTGTGGAGCGCTGGCTGCGCCGCGTCCCCGCGGCCTCCCCGCCCGCGGCGGCCTCCGGCTGCTGGAAGGTGCGCGCCGGCTGCGGCCTGGTCCGGGTGGTGCTGAGCCGGCCGCGGCGCCTCGTCGTGCTGGTGACGGTGCGCGGGGGCGCGGTGGCCGGGGTCACCGCCGAGCGCCCCGGGGGCCGCGCCGCCGCGGCCGGGCTCGCCACCGCCCTCGAGGGCCGGCCGCTCGACGCGCCGCTCCCGCCGGGCGCGGTGGACCCGGACACGGCGGAAGCCCTCGACGCCCCCCTCCGCGCCGCCCGCCGGCTGTTCGGCTGATATACCTCCTTGTGAGGTCAGAATCGTGACTGA
>JRHI01001192.1_pt1 | contig 23193 bp, 16 predicted proteins | sample 215371 | NCBI WGS metagenome assembly JRHI01 (sample SAMN02929681, study PRJNA255918) | sediment metagenome | biome: cave system; feature: Ice Cave; material: Sediment; isolation source: sediment from deep within a dark volcanic ice cave with no known source of... ...
CCGCGAGGTCGGCACCGAGGGCAAGCTCGGCGGACAGGCGATCGTGAAAGGTGTCGGCGGCGTCTGGAAGGACCTGACCGACAACGTCAATTCGATGGCCGGCAATCTGACCGCCCAGGTCCGAAACATCGCCGAGGTTACCACCGCGGTGGCGAACGGCGACCTGGGGAAGAAGGTCACCGCGGATGTGCGCGGGGAGATTCTCGAACTGAAGAACACCATCAACGCCATGGTGGACCAGCTCAACTCCTTCGCCTCGGAAGTCACCCGCGTGGCCCGCGAGGTGGGCACGGAGGGGCGGCTGGGCGGGCAGGCCCAGGTCCGCGGCGTGGCCGGCGTCTGGAAGGACCTGACCGACAACGTCAACAGCATGGCCAGCAACCTCACCAGCCAGGTCCGCAACATCGCCGACGTGACGACCGCCGTCGCTAACGGCGACCTGCGCAAGAAGGTGACGGTGGACGTGCGCGGCGAAATCCTCCAGCTGAAGAACACCATCAACGCGATGGTGGACCAGCTCAACTCCTTCGCCTCCGAGGTCACCCGCGTCGCCCGCGAGGTCGGTACGGAAGGCATCCTGGGCGGGCAGGCGGACGTGAAGGGCGTTTCCGGCACCTGGAAGGACCTGACCGACTCCGTCAACAGCATGGCCGCCAACCTCACGGGCCAGGTGCGCGGCATCGCCAAGGTGGTGACCGCCGTGGCCAACGGCGACCTCAAGCAGAAGCTGACCGTCGAGGCCAAGGGCGAGATAGCCGCCCTGGCCGACACCATCAACGGCATGATCGAGACCCTCGCCACCTTCGCCGACCAGGTCACCAGCGTGGCCCGCGAGGTCGGGGTGGAAGGGAAGCTGGGCGGTCAGGCCAAGGTGCCCGGCGCCGCCGGCACCTGGGAGGCCCTCACGGAGAACGTCAACCAGCTGGCGGCCAACCTGACGACGCAGGTGCGGGCCATCGCCGAGGTCGCCACCGCCGTCACCAAGGGCGACCTGACGCGGTCGATCACGGTGGAGGCCCAGGGCGAGGTGGCCGCCCTCAAGGACACCATCAACGAGATGATCCGCAACCTCAAGGATACCACCCAGAAGAACACCGAGCAGGACTGGTTGAAAACCAACCTGGCCAAGTTCACCCGCACGCTCCAGGGCCAGCGCAACCTGACCACGGTCACCAAGCTCATCCTTACAGAGCTCGCGCCGGTGGTTTCGGCCCAACACGGTGGCTTCTACCTGCGGGAGGAATTGGACGGCACGCCGGTGTTCAAGCTCAACAGCAGCTACGCTTACCGGGAGCGCAAGGGCCTGCGGAACCAGTTCCACAGCGGCGAGGGCCTGGTCGGGGAGTGCGCCTTAGAGAAAGAACGCATCCTGGTCACCGAGGTGCCGGGCGATTACGTCCGTATCAGCTCCGGCCTCGGCGAGGCGCCGCCGCTGAACATCGTGGTTTTGCCCGTCCTGTTTGAAGGCCAGGTGAAGGCGGTCGTCGAACTGGCGTCATTCAACCGCTTCAAAGACATCCACCTGACCTTGCTGGACCAGCTCTCGGAGACGATCGGCATCGTCCTCAACACCCTGGAGGCCAACCTACGGACCGAGGGCCTGCTTACGCAGTCTCAGTCCCTCGCCCAGGAACTCCAGAGCCAGCAGGAGGAACTCCGCCAGACCAACGCACGGCTGGAGCGGCAGGCTGCGGACCTCCAGGCTTCCGAGGATCTGCTCAAGAAGCAGCAGGAGGACTTGAAGGGCGCCAACGAGGAACTGGAACAGAAGGCGCGCCAGCTGTCCAGCCAGAACGCCGCGGTGGAGGCCAAGAACCGCGAGATCGAGCTGGCCAAGCTGGCCCTGCAGGACCGGGCCGAGCAGCTGGCGCTGACGGGCAAGTATAAGTCGGAGTTCCTGGCCAATATGTCCCACGAGCTCCGCACCCCCCTCAACAGCCTGCTGATTCTGGCCGAGATGCTCGCCGGGAACCCGGACGGCAACCTGACGCCTAAGCAGCAGGAATTCGCTAGGACGATCTACTCCTCGGGGGCGGACCTGCTGGCGCTCATCAACGACATCCTGGACATGGCCAAGATCGAGTCCGGCACCATGCCGGTCGAAGTCGGCGAAGTACGGTTCACCGACCTCCAAGATTATGTCGAGCGTACCTTCCAGCCCGTCGCCGACAACCAAGACCTCCTGTTCACGGTTGAGCTGGCCGATGGCCTGCCGCGGGCCATGCACACGGACGACAAGCGCTTGCAACAAGTGCTTCGCAACCTGCTGTCCAACGCCTTCAAATTCACCGAGGAGGGCAAGGTCAGCTTGCGGGTCGGACTGGCCGAAACGGGGTGGAGCGCCGACCACTCGGTCCTGAGCGGGGCGGATGCCGTCGTGGCGTTCGCCGTCAGCGACACCGGGATCGGCATCCCGTCCGACAAGCTGCGGATCATCTTCGAGCCGTTCCAGCAGGCGGACTCGGGGACCAGCCGCCGGTACGGCGGCACCGGGCTGGGCCTGTCGATCAGTCGGGAAATCGCCCGCTTCCTCGGCGGCGAGATCCGCGTCCGGAGCACGCCCGGCCAGGGAAGCACCTTCACCCTTTACCTGCCCCGGACGTACCGGGCCGCCGCGGCCGGCGAGGCGGGATCGGCCCCCGACAAACCCGAACCCCGCGCCGCGGGGCGCCAGACCGCTGCCGCACCCCTGCCCCAGCCCGAGGTGGGCGGCGACCACGGCCTCATCCGGCCCGGTGACCGCGTCCTGTTGATCGTCGAGCGCGACCCCACCTTCGCCAACATCCTTCTGCAAACGGCGCACGAGCAGGGCCTCAAGGCCCTCATCGTCCCGCGCGGGGAGACGGCCCTGGCGCTGGCGCAGGAGGTCCAGCCGGCGGCCATCACCCTCGATCTCAGCCTGCCGGACCTCCACGGCTGGAAGGTTTTGCAGCGCCTGAAGGATGATCCGCGCACCGGCCACATCCCAGTCCACATCATCTCCGGGGACGAGACCGGGCTGCGCGGCGTGGAGCGGGGCGCCGTGGCCTGCCTGAAGAAGCCGGTGAGCAAAAAAGCCCTGGACGAGGCCTTCGCGAACATGAAGAGCATTGCAGACGGCTCGCCGAAGCACCTCCTGCTGGTGGAAGACAACGAGATCGAGCGCGAGCACGTGGTGAAAATGGTCGGGGACCAAGGCGTGCGGACCACCGCCGTCGGCACGGGGGCGGAGGCGTTGGCCGCCCTCCGCGCGCAGCGCTTTGATTGCCTGGTACTGGATCTGAGGCTGCCGGACGTGACGGGGATGGAACTGGTCGAGAAGATCAAGCAGGAACTCAACCTCCGCGACCTCCCGGTCATCGTTTACACCGGCAAAGAGCTGGCCCCGGAGGACGAGGCCCGCTTGCGGGGGTTGGCCGAGAGGGTCATTGCCAAGGACGCCCGCTCGCTGGACCGCCTGCGCGAGGAGACCGCCGCGTTCCTACACGGGGTCGCGGCCAGGCGGCCGCCCAAGGAAACCGCACCGCTGCCGCACCGGGTGGCGGCCGAGCCGCCGCGGCCCACCCCTCAGGCGCTGCCGATTCCCAAAGCAGACGCGGGGCTGGCGGGCAAGAAGGTCCTCGTCGTGGACGACGACGTGCGCAACCTCTTTGCCCTGATGAGCATGCTGGAGCAATTCCAAGTGGAGGTACTCCGGGCGGAAAGCGGCCGGGAAGCCCTGCAAACCCTGGAACAACAGCCCGACGTGGGCCTGGTGTTAATGGACATCATGATGCCGGGGATGGATGGCTACGAGACAACGCGGGCCATCCGGAGGCAGGACCGCTTCCGGTCTCTTCCGATTATCGCCCTCACCGCCAAGGCCATGAAAGGCGACCGCGAAAAATGCCTGGAGGCAGGGACCTCTGACTACCTGGCCAAGCCGGTCGGCAGCGAACAGCTTCTCACCGCCCTCAACGCCTGGTTGTCCCGCCCACAGGAGGCCGTAGCGGCTGCCCGGTGACCACCACGCTGGCGGCACCGCTTCCACAAACTCGTTGTCAAAAGGGCCGGCTATTGCCCGCCCCCGGCCCGTGTGGAGTTGGGAAGATGGAATCGGATCGCAAGGCCGACATCCTCCTCGTGGATGATACCCCGGCGAACCTCCTGGCCCTGGAGGCCGTCCTGGGCGACCTCGGCCAGAACCTGGTGAAAGCCCACTCCGGCAAGGAGGCCTTGCGCTACCTGATGGACCACGACGTGGCCATCATCCTGATGGACGTGCAGATGCCCGGCATGGACGGGTTCGAGACCGCCGGGCTGATCCGGCAGCGGCAGCGCTCCCGGCACACCCCGATCATTTTCCTGACGGCCCACGAGCGGACCGACACGCAGGTGTTTAGGGGCTATAAGGCCGGGGCGGTGGATTTCTTGACCAAGCCGTTCGTCACAGAGGTACTGCGGTCGAAGGTGGCGGTATTCGTGGACCTGTTCTGGAAGACCGAGCAAGTGCGGCAGCAGTCCGAGCTGCTCCGCGAGATCGAGCGCAAGGAGCACGAGCGCCAGATGGCCGAGGCCAAGGAGCGCTGGGAGCAGGAACGTCTGCGCGAGGAAATCCGCCTGGCCCGGCAGATCCAGCAGAAGCTCTTCCCCGTCGCCCCGCTGCCGTTCGCCAGCTTCGACATCAGCGGCGCGTCGTACCCGGCCGAGGCGACGGGCGGAGACTACTTTGACTACATCCCCATGCGCGACGGCGGCCTGGGGGTGGTCATCGGCGACGTCAGCGGCCACGGCTTCGGCCCGGCCCTGCTCATGGCCGAGTTGCGCGCCTACCTGCGCGCCCTGCTGCTCACCCGGGCGGAGGTCGGCGAGATCGTCGGCTTGCTCAACCGTGCCCTGGCCGACGACGCCCCTGACGGGCACTTCGCCACCCTCCTCTTGGCCCGCCTTGACCCGGCCACCCGCTCCCTAATCTACGCCAGCGCCGGCCATATCCCGGGCTACATCCTCAGCCCCTCCGGCGAGGTGAAGTCCGTCCTTCAGTCCACGGGCATCCCCCTGGCGGTCCTGCCAGACGGCGACTTTCCCGCCGTCGCCGTACCACCGCTGGAGCCAGGGGAGTTGCTCCTGTTGCTCACCGACGGCATCGTGGAGGCCCACGGCCCGGACGACCAGCTCTTCGGCATGGACCGAGTCCTCGACGTGGTCCGCGCCCACCAGGACCGGACGGCCCGGACGATCGTGGACACTTTGTACGACGTTGTCCGCGACTTCTGTGGCGCCCAGACCCAACTGGATGACATCACGGTGATCGTCATCAAGGCGGCTGCCCCCGCCGCGCCGGCGGCCACAGCTTCGGCTACCTGACCGTGGCAGGGCTGCGGCGCGGGCGGTTGCCCTTGCGGGTGCCGCGGCCACCGCGTGCTGTTTAAAATACCAGATTAGGAACGGAAGGGGCTGCTCAGGAGCCTGCCGGACGGAAACGACAGACCATAGCAAGGATTGAAGCAGCACTTGTTGCAACTGCACACTCTTTAGGACTCCTGCACCGAAGGGGGAACCATGAGGCCCGAGGACGAAGACAAAGAATCCTATACCATCGAGGCCCGGACCGGGCGGGCGGCGGAGCGGACGAAGAAAAAGGGCGGGAGCGAAGCCAACGTCCGCGAGGCCGCCCGCAGATGCGGAACCTGTTCGGGGTCGAGTCGCATGAGCCGGCAACACGTCGCATCCACCGCGACCAGATCGCTGCCCATGACGAGGACGCCGAGCGGCTTCGCCTTTCCGTTGATAGGGCCGTCGCCTTCCATCGCCAGGATGCCATCAACGATGGCGAGATCAGGGGTGCATCTCCCGGCCTAGGATGCGGAGCAGGCGCTTGTTCTTGGCCAGGCCGAACACGTAATCGACGCGGTTGGCCTCGCACCAGCGCATCAGGTACTCGCGGCAGAAGCCGCTATCACCCCGCAGCACGATGGCCACGTCGGGCCAGGCCCGACGAATACGCTGCACGATCCGCATGACGTGCGGCAGGCAGTCGGCCGAGGCGTCGATGTCGCTGGGCCGCAGGACCGCCGCCAGCGGGTGGTCGCCGTAGAAGATGTACAAGGGCAGGTAACAATAGCCGTCGTAGTAGCTGTGGAAGAAGCGGCCGAGTTGATGGCCGTGCAGCGGGTCGTCGGTGGCGTCGAGGTCCAGGACGATGCGCGGCGGCGGCGTGGCGTGCTGGAGCAGGAACATGTCGACGAGGTAGTTCTCGATCTGGCCGATGTGGGCCACGAACTTCTGGTAGCGGCTATTCTCGTTGGCGCCGGCCGGGGTGAGTTCCAGGCGGTTGAGGGTGCTCTTGCCGGCCAGGGCCTTGCCGCGGTCCGCGGGGCGTTCGCGTGTCTCCCCCAGCGGGTCGGCCTTGCCGACGAGCACGGCCAAGAGCGCGTCGTGGCGCAGGCGGTCGTGGTCGTTGAGATCCTCGTAGCCCAGGCACAGGCCGTGGACGCGCTGCTTGAGCAACTCGGCCAGGGAGTGCTCGGTGCGCTCGGGGTCGCGGTGGTCGGTGAAGCAGGCGGCGAACTTATCGAGTATGCCGAAGTGGGCTTCGAGTTCGCGCAGGAACAGGGCGCCGGCATCGGAGCGGACGCGTCCGCCGTCGAAGGCCGCGACGACTTGGCGGGCGCCGAGGTCTTGGAAGGTGAAAGTTGCTGGGGTACACTCTGTCATACCGTGTCCGCTCCTCCCGGTGGTTGTAAGTGCTTGCTCACACAAACACTTACCCGGGCAGGCGCGGTCAGGTTTTTCCTACCGGTGAGAAATGCGGGCTAGGGGCGCCTCGCGGTCCGATCAAGCGGTTGCGCGCGCTGCGTCCAGACCGCCAAATCGCAAGCGGCTCGCTGAGTCATTCCTTGCCGCGGATGCGCGCGCTCAGCACGTGCTCCAGCCGCGCCTCGATCTTTTTGTGCGCCTTGTCGACCTCCTTGTCGGTCAGCGTGCGGTCCTCCGCCTGATACGTCAAGGCATAGGCCAAACTCTTCGTCCCCGGCGGAATGCTCTCGCCGCGGTACACGTCGAATAGACGTGCTCCACGCAGCAGGTCGCCGCCGGCAGCACGCAGCTCTTTCTCGATCCGTTCCGCCGGGACCGTCTCCTCGACGATTAGCGCCACGTCGCGCAGCGCCGCCGGGAAGCGCGGCACCGGGACGTACAGGTGACGCGCCGGCACGGCGGCCACGATCACGTCCAGATCCAGTTCGCCTGCCAGCACCACTCGTTCGCCGAGACCGAACGTTTCCGCGACCTGCGGATGCAGTTCGCCGAAGCTCCCCGCCGGCCGGCCGGCCACGACCAGTTCCGCCGCCCGCCCGGGATGCAGATACGCCACCGACGATTTACGATAAACAACGTCCGGTACGTGCATGTCCTCCGCCAGCGCCGCCACGACCCCCTTGGCGTCGAAGAAATCGAGCGCCGGCCGCTTCGCTCCCGCATCGGCCCAGAAGTCGGGCGCCCGGTGGCCGGTCAGCACCATGGCCAGGCGGCGCGGCTCATCCGGCAATTTGGCCCCATCCCTTGGCAGATAAACCGCACCCACCTCGAAGAGGCGCACGTCGTCGGTGTGCCGCAGGTTGGCCGCCGCCGCCTCGAGCACGCCGGCCAGGACGCTGTGCCGCATCACCACGCGCTCGCTGCTGATCGGGTTCTGCAAGCGCACGTACTCTGCGGCCGGCAAGCCCAGCGGCGCCTCGCGTTCCGGCATTGTCAGCGAGTAGGTAATGACCTCCTGCAGACCAGCGCTGACGAGGATGTCATGGACGCGCCGCTCCAGCGCCAACGCGGGATTGCCGTGCTGCTCCGGCAACTGGTCGGTCAGCAGCGTCGCCGGCAGTGTCTGGTAGCCGTGGACGCGGACCAATTCCTCGATCAGGTCGGCGCTGCCGGCCTGAATGTCGCAGCGGTGGGGCGGCACCGTCACGCGTAGCGTGTCGCCATCGACGTGTGCGACCTGGAACTCCAGCGCCTCCAGGATGCGCAGCACCTCCAGCGGCGGGAAATCCATGCCCAGAAGCCGGCGTACCTCGCTCAACTTCAAGGCAACGACCTGCGTCGGCGTCGGCGTCGGGTGGTTGTCCACGAGGCCGCGGCAAACCGTGGCTCCGGCGTGCTGGCGCATCAGTTCTGCGGCGTGTTCGGCGGCAGTTCCGGCAGTCTCTGGATGAATACCGCGGCTAAACCGCGCGCTTGCCTCGCTCGGCAGGTTGAGCACCCGGCTCGTGCGGCGAATGCCAATCGGGTCGAAGTTGGCCGATTCGAGCAGCACGTTCGTCGTGGTCGCCGAGACCTCTGTCTCCTGCCCACCCATGACGCCGGCCAGGGCGATCGGTCCCGAGGTGTCGGCGATAACCAGGTTGTCCGGCGACAGCTCGCGCCGCTGATTGTCGAGCGTCACCAGTACCTCGCCGGCACGCGCCGGTCGGACTGTGATGACCGGTGCCTTGCCGCCGGCCCGGCGGCGCAACACGTCGTAGTCGAAAGCGTGCAGCGGCTGACCCCACTCGAGCATGACGTAATTTGTGACGTCCACGATGTTGTTGATCGGCCGCATGCCGGCATAGGTGAGACGTCGCTGCATCCAGCCCGGCGACGGGCCAATCTTGACGCCCTTCAGCAGGGCCGCGGCATAGCGGGCGCACAGTCTCGGGTCCTCGATCTCGACGCCGACCTGTCCTTCGATCGGCTCGCCGGCGGCCTGTACCTGGGTCGGCGGCAGACGCAGCTTGTGGCCGAGCAGCGCCGCCACCTCACGGGCAACGCCGATCATGGAGAGGCAGCGCGCCATGTTCGGCAGCACGTCCAGTTCGAGGACGACGTCGCCGAGGTAATCGACCAGCGGGGTGCCGACCGGGGCGTCGTCCTCCAGGAGAAGGATGCCCTCGTGCTCGTCGGAGATGCCGAGTTCATAGGCGGAGCAGACCATGGCATCGCTGGCGACGCCGCGGATCTTGGAAGGCTTCAATTCGCGGAGGACCTTCTCCTCGGAGTGGCCGTCGTAAAGCTTGGAGCCGGACAGAGCGAGGATGACCTTCTGCCCCTTGTCGCCGACTTTGATATTCGGAGCGCCGGTGACGACGCCCTTGGTCCGCCCCTGGCCGTAATCGAGGGTCGGCAACGTGAGACGGTCGGCATTGGGATGCGGCTCGACCTTCATCACCTGGGCGATGACGATCTTGTCGCGGTCCCAGACCGGCCCGCTCTCCTCGCCCTTGACGTGCAGTCCCTCCGGAACTGGCACGCCGTAGAGGCGGACGCCGGAGACTTCCAGGCCGGCCAGGGTCAGGCGCTCCACCAGCTGGGCCACGGGCAGATTCTCGCCCCCGTATTCGGACAGCCACTTCAGAGGAACTTTCATCGCGTGTCTCGTCAGGCAAACGAAGGCACTTGTGGATGAGCGAGCCTGTCGCCAACCCGCAAGCGGTCTAAAACTGCCGCAGGAAGCGCAGATCGTTCGCCCAGAATTGGCGAATGTCGTCGAGGGCATACTTCAGCATGGCGATGCGCTGGGGCCCCATGCCAAAGGCGAAGCCGCTGAAGCGCGCCGGGTCGTAGCCGCCGTTCCGCAGCACGACGGGGTGTACCATGCCCGCGCCCATGATCTCCAGCCAACCGCTCCGTTTGCACAGGCTGCAGCCCTTGCCGGCGCAGACGATGCAGTCCATGTCCACCTCGATGCTCGGTTCGGTGAACGGGAAGTAGCTGGAGCGGATGCGCACCTGGCGCTGCTCGCCGAACAGCCGACGGGCGAAGGCGACGATCGTCCCCTTGAGATCGGCCATGGTCACGCGCTCGCCGATGACGAGTCCCTCGACCTGCTCGAATTGAATCTCGCTGCGGGTGGTGATCGCCTCGTAGCGGTAGCACATGCCGGGCAGGATAACGCGGATCGGCTGGGGACAGAGTTCGCGCATGACGTGGATCTGTCCCGGCGACGTATGCGTGCGCAGAACGACGCCGGGAGTCGTCGTGTAGAACGTGTCCCACATGTCGCGCGCCGGGTGGTGCGGCGGCATGTTGAGCAGCTCGAAATTGGTCAGGTCGTCCTCGACCTCGCGGCTGCGGTAGACCTGGAAGCCCATGTCGGCGAAGATCGCCGTGATGGCGCGCATCACCTGGGTCGCCAGGTGCAGCCGGCCGCGCGGCACGGGGCGCGCGGGCAGCGTCACGTCCACGGCATCCTCGGCGAGGCTGCGTTCCAGGCCGCGCTTCTTCTCGCGCGCCAGCGCCGCTTCATAGGCCCCGGTGAGCGCTTCCTTGATGCGATTGGCTTCCTGACCGTAGGCGCGGCGTTCAGCGGGCGGGATCGCGCCGATGTTCTTGATCGCCGCCAGTACCTCGCCTTGCTTGCCGAAGTAGCGGGTGTGCCAGGCGCGCAAGGCGGCCTCGTCGCCGCAGCCGCGCAACTCGTCCAGCGCCCGTTGTACCAGCGCGGTCAGGTCGGACATGATGGAACGTCAAACGTTCAGCTTTTTTTCAGATGCGTCTTGGCCAGTTCGACAACCTTCGTGAAGGTATCGGGGTCGCGCACGGCCAACTCGGCGAGCGACTTGCGATCGAGCCCCACCTGGGCCAGTTGCAAACCGTTGATGAGTTCGCTGTAGCGCAGCCCGCGCATCCGGCAGGCGGCGTTGATGCGGACGATCCACAGCTTGCGGAAGTCGCGTTTCCGCACCCGGCGGTCGCGGAAAGCGTACACCCGGCTGCGGATCAAGGTGACCATCGACTGCCGATACAGGTTGTGCCGGCTGAGGCGGAAGCCCTTTGTCAGTTTACGAATGCGTCTGCGGCCCCGTAAGACGGTCTTGCCGCTGCGAGCGCGTGTCATGGCAGACTACTCCCGATTGCAACGAATTCTCAGCGACCGAGCGCCAAGCCGCGCGCGGCCTAGGCCTCGCCGCCCATGATCTTGAGGTACTTGGCTCCGAACTTGCCCGACTCGATCACCGGGGCGCGCAGATGCCGTTTGCGCTTGCCGGTCTTGGGGCTGTTCAGATGCTTCTTGCCGGCCTGGCTGCGCTTCACCTTCCCGGAGGCTGTCACCCGGAACCGCTTCTTGGAAGCCTTGTGAGTCTTCATCTTGGGCATGGCCATCACCCTGTTCAAGCCCGTGCGCGCCAGGGCGGACACGGAAAAAGAAAAAGGCCCCTGGTCGCTGCCAAGGGTCTCCGGAGCGTCGAAAAAGCCCTCGTCCCTTATAAGGTGCGAGTATTATACGGAAAGCAGCGGGCGCGTGCAGGGGCAAAAAATGGTGCTGCGTATTCGGCGCAACTCGGGCTTTCCAGCCCGACGGGTTTGCTTCCGTCAGGCTGGAAAGCCCGATCTACTCGTTCACGTGCTCACTTTCGGGGCAAGCATGGCCGTCATGCGCTTGCCCTCCATCGACGGGGCCCGTTCCACCTTGGCCACGTCCTGGAGCTTCTCCAGCATGCCGATGATGATTCGCTGGCCTTCCTCGATGTGCTGCAGTTCTCGGCCGCGGAAGAGAACGTTAAGCAGCACCTTGTCCTTGTGTTCGAGGAACTTGCGGGCCTGGTTGATTTTGACGTCGATGTCGTGTTCGCCCGTTTTGGGACGGACGCGGATCTCCTTCAGTTTCGGCTGATGCGATTTGCTCTTTTCCTTCGCCTTCTGCTTCTGCAGGAACTTGAACTTGCCGTAGTCCATGATCTTGCAGACCGGCGGACGTTCCTGGGCCGCTACCTCGACGAGATCGAGCTGAGCTTCGCGCGCCATTTCCATGGCCTGGGTCGTCGGGATCACACCAAGCTGTTCGCCGTTGATGCCGATCAGCCGGACCGGGCTGATCCGGATTTGTTCGTTGATCCGCTGGTGCGGCTGCCGCTCGTGCTGCGAATGTCGGTCGCTGGGACGAATGTCTTTTTCCTCCTTACTCGTTCTGGGGAACGCAAGTGCCCACAGGTCAGGAGCAGGGTGTCGGCACGCTCCCCCTGGTGTACGTTCGTGCTGCTGGCTCGGCCCGGCTGGACACGCCCGCAGACTGTCCGGTGCACCCTGCGCCACTCTCAAATCTAACACCAATAGCCACAAGAGGGAAGGGGGTCAAGGACGGCTTGACAAAAAGTTGGCGGTCTTCCCGCGACGGAATGCTCTTTTCCCATCTTGGAATCTTTGCTAATCGGAAGCTAGACTTGGCCAGTCCGCGCAGGGAAGCTGCCGGCGCGGGCGGGGCCGAACCGAGAACGCCGGCCGGGGACGGACCCTGGGTAGCGCTGAGGACCGACATGAAAGCCATGACACTCGATTCCCGAGGCAACGACCTGGAGCATATCCTCGAGCGCCTCGCCGAGTCACCGGCCGAGCGCCTGGAGTTGCTGCACCGTCTGCTGGGCGAGCAGGCCTGCCGACGACTGGGCATTTATCCCATCCCGCAAGGCTTCAAGTTGTCGGTGGTCATCCCCGTCTACAACGAACGGCAATGGGTCCAGACGCTGCTTGAGCGGGTGCAGGCGGTACCCATTCCCAAAGAAATCATCCTCGTCGATGATTGCAGCACCGATGGCACGCGCGAGCTCCTCCGCGACCTGGAGTCCGAGAACGTCCGCGTCTTCTACCAGCCGCACAACCAGGGCAAGGGCGCGGCCCTGCGCGAAGGCTTCCGCCATGCCACCGGCGACGTCGTCATCGTCCAGGACGCCGATCTTGAGTACGATCCAGCGGAGTATCCCAAGCTTATTCAGCCGATACTGGAGAACCGGGCCGACGTCGTGTTCGGCTCGCGCTTCACGGGCGAAAGCCAGCGCGTCCTCTACTTCTGGCATTACGTCGCCAACAAGTTCCTGACGACCCTGTCGAATATGTTCACCAACCTGAACCTCACCGACATGGAGACTTGCTACAAGGTCTTCCGCCGGGAGGTCCTGGCGGGTGTTCGCCTCAAGTCGAACCGTTTCGGCTTCGAGCCGGAGATCACGGCCAAGATCGCCAGGCGGCGCAATCCGTCCTGGCGCATCTACGAGATTCCCATCAGCTACTCCGGCCGCACCTACGAGGAAGGCAAGAAGATCGGTCTGAAGGACGCCTTCAACGCCTTCTGGTGCATCGTGCGCTACTGGCTGTGTGACTGATCCCGCAGCCGCTCGCGGCTTGGCGACCCAAAGCCGCCGCGGTCAGGATGTTCGCGGAACGAGAGGAGAACGGATGCGACCCATCTTTGTGGCGCTCACTCTGGGCGCCGGCGTACTCGCTACGCTGACGCCTGCCGCGCACGCCGCGGACCCTGGAAACTGGGACGATGCCGCCCTGCACGCGGTGCAGTTCGTGGACCGCGACGAAGGCTGGGCGGTCGGCGACCAGGGCGCCATCTGGCACACCATCGACGGCGGCCAGAACTGGGAACGCCAGCTCTCCAGTGTCCGCGCCTCTTTGCAGTCACTCTGCTTCCTCAATCCTTACGTCGGTTGGGTGGTTGGCCGGGAAGAAATGCCGCATGGCACCGGCAGCGCCGGCGTCCTGCTCGTCACCGACGACGGCGGCCTGCGCTGGCGACGGCTCACGCTCAATTCGCTGCCCGGCCTGAATCGCGTCCGCTTCCTCGATAGCAAGACCGGCTTCGTCGCCGGCGATGGCACCGAGCAGCACCCGACGGGGCTCTTCCGGACGACGGACTGCGGCCGGACGTGGGAGCCGGTCGCCGGGCCGCGCTGCCCGACCTGGCTGAGCGCCGACTTCCTCGACGCCGAGAACGGCGCCCTCGCCGGGGCGTGGAACCGGCTGGCGATGCTGCGCGACGGCAAACTGGTCATGGCCGACGTCGATAGCCTTGGCGGACGCAGCCTGCGCGGCCTGCACCTGCAGGGGAAGCGTGGCGTGGCCGTCGGTCAGGGCGGCCTCGTACTGCTCAACGACGACGCGACGAAGCCCGTCTGGGGTGTACCCGACCTGGGCCTGTCGCTCGGCGTGCGGGCCAGCTGGGACTTTCACACCGTCTGTCAGCACGGCCCGCACATCTGGGCCGCCGGCCGTCCCGGCTCCGTGCTGCTGCATAGCGGCGACGCCGGGGCGACCTGGGAAGTCCTGCACACCGGTCAGCCGTTGCCCTTGAATAGCCTCTACTTCCTCGACGAGAAACGCGGCTGGGCCGTCGGCGAGTATGGCACGATTCTCGACACCGCGGACGGCGGCAAGACCTGGCAGGTACGGCACCGCGGCGGCCAGCGCGCGGCCGTGCTGTTCCTGCATGCCCGAACCGGCGGCCTGCCCCTCCCGGCGGTGACGGCGCTGGGCGGCGAGGAAGGCTACCTGGCGACAGCACTGCGCGTCCAGGGTGCCGATCCCGCCTCCGCTCTGCTGGGCCGATCGAGCGAGCCGCAGCGCCTGGCCGCCGCCATGCGTCAGGCCGGCGGCGCGGCTGCCGAGGCGCTCTGGCAGTTTCCGCTGCCGCAGCACATGGGCCGAGCGGACAGGAACGACATCCTCGGCGCCTGGGACCAGCTGCACGGCAAACGGGCCGCCGACCAGCTGCTGCGCCAGCTCGTGCTGGCGCTGCGAATGTGGCGTCCCGAAGTGGTCGTGACGGACAGCACCGCGACCCGCTCGGCCGAGTATCCCGTCGATGCTCTCGTCGCCGAGGCGGTCAAGGAGGCGTTCGTCCGTGCCGCCGATGCAAAGGCGTTCCCGGAGCACCTGGAACAGCTCGGCCTGGAGCCGTGGCAAGCCTCGAAGCTGTATGCCTGCTGGCCGGGCCAGAGCAACGCGCAGGTGGCGATGGACCTGGGCGAACCCGGCCAGCGTCTGGAAGCGACGCCGCGCGACTTCGCCGCGCCGGCCGCCGCGCTGCTGGCCGAGACGCCGGTGGCGCTGCCCCGTCAGTACTTCTTCCGACTGCTGGCCAGCAAGGACCAGTCGGCCGTCAACCATCACGATCTGATGGAGGGGACCACGCTGCCGGCCGGTGGCGTCGCTCGCCGCAACCTGACCGAGACGAAGGAACTGCCCGCCGACGTAACTAGGGCGATCCGGGCACGCCGAAACCTCGAAGTCCTGGCCGAGACGCCGCTCAGCGGCGTAAGTGATCCCAACAAGTTGCTGGCCCAGATTGGGCCGGCGCTGGAAGCCATGCCGCCGGACCAGGGGGCGCACGCTGCCTTCGCGGTGGCTAACGAATTCGCTCGCCAGGGACAGTGGCTCCTGGCCCGCGAAGCATTCCTCCTCATGGTAGATCGCTACCCCGGCCATCCCCTCGCGGCCGACGCCTACCGCTGGCTCATCCGCTACAGCGGCAGCAGCGAGGCGCGGCATCGCCAGGAACTCGGGCAGTTCCTGGTGCTCACCCACTCCGAATTCCAGACGCATACGCAGGAAGGCGGCAGCGCCGCGGTGCCGGGCAAGCCGGCGGCGCCCAAGTATGAGGTGGGCGTGCAGCAGACGCGCCACTTGACCCTGCTCGGCACCCGTGAAGATACGCGCCGCTGGTACCAGGGCTGCCTGGAGATCGAGCCGCGACTCGCCGCCTTCGGGCCGCTGTTCGCCAACGATCCTTCGGTGCAATTCTGTTTGCAGTCGGCCCGGCGCAACCTGGGTGATTTCGAGACGCCGAAGAAGTGGTACAGTCGATTCGTGGCCGAGCATCCGGCGGGACCGTGGCGCGAGTTGGCGGCGACGGAACTGTGGCTGCTGAACCGCAGCGGACCTCCCCCGCGGCCGATCGCCTTTTGCCGTGCCACCGACACGAAGCCGTTCCTCGACGGCAAACTCGACGACGAGTGCTGGACGGCCCACAAGCCGCTCGTCTTGCGCAACGCGGTCGGCGACACGACCAAGGAGTACCCGACCCAGGTGTGGCTGGCCTATGACAAGGAGTATCTCTACGTCGCGGTGCGCTGCAAGCATCCGGCCGGCAAACAGGTCGAGCCGGTCAAGGTCCGGCCGCACGACGCCGATGTGCGGCCCTACGACCGCGTGAGCGTGATGCTCGACCTGGATCGAGATTACTCATCGTACTTCCATTTGCAGATCGACCAGCGCGGCTGCGTCTGCGATGATTGCTGGGGCGACCTGACGTGGAACCCGCGCTGGTACGTGGCGGTGCATGGCGAGGCGGACTGCTGGCAGGCCGAGGCGGCGATTCCGCTGATCGAGCTGACCGGCGATTCGCTGACGATCGGCAAGGTATGGGCCGGCAACGTGACGCGGGTTTTGCCGGGTCGTGGCGTGCAGGCCTGGTCGATACCAGCGGACGTGCAGCCGCGGCCGGAAGGCATGGGACTGCTCATGTTCACCGATGAGGCGAAAGCCGCGCAGCGGCCGGGCCAGGCTCCGGCAGGGAACTAATCCGGCCAGCCGCTTGCTTCCGCCAGGCCGCAGGCGTCATGCGGAGTAGACCGATCGTGAGAATCCTCATCTACATCCTTCTCGGTTTGGCGGTCGGCACCATCAGCGGCATGCTCGGCATCGGCGGCGGCGTACTCCTGGTGCCTGCATTGATCTGGCTGTGTCACTTCTCGTATCCCAAGGCAGCCGGCACGAGCCTGGCGGTACTGGTGCCGCCGATCGGCCTGCCGGCGGCGCTGAAGGCGCTCAGCGAGGAGCGCGTCGATATCGCGGCAGCCGTCTGGATCGCGGGCTTCTTCACCGTCGGTGCCTACGGCGGCGCCAGCGTGGTGCGCTACGTCAATCCGGAATGGTTGCGTCTGGGGCTGGGGCTCATCATGCTGTACATCGCGGCCCGTTTCATCGTCGATTCTGGTTCGGAGAGTGCCAACGCCGCCGCCGGCCTCGTTGCCGCGGCGGTGGGGTTTATAGGGTATCTCTACCTGCGTCTGCTCGGTCGGCGCCATCTGCCTCGACGCGACCTCGGCCAGCACATCCGCGAGTCCCACGACGAGGGCCGCGGGAACCCCGAATATCACATCTGATCCTGTTCCTGTTCCAGCCAGAACGCGAGTCGCAATTGCAAGACTGTTACGTGGGCAGTCGCAAGGACCACTCCGCGGGAGAGATCACCTTCCCACGCCGATGGCCTGCGGATTTCTTCCCTTTTGCAACAGACTTTGCCTTCTGTTTGTGTGGACGGCGTGCGTGACCTCCCGGACCCCCATGCTTGTCGCCTGTAACACCCTGTATGGGCGCGGAAGGCGGAAGGACGTTGCCCTGTCCGCCCGGGAGACCTGAAATCGGTGAGGAGCCTACTCCTCCGGCAGACCCCGCGGATTGCAACCACTGGGTCAAACGGGGATCGGACCACGCGGAGTGGGCCACGGCAGTTGCGAGCTCGGCCGGCGGGCTGGCAGTCGCGGCCGACAGTTTGGCCGGCACACCCGTGTTCCAGACGTCGGTGATGGGGGAAGCCGTGGCGTCCTGCGCCAGGTAAGGCAAACCGTACATGTCCTCCACCGTCCGCAAGACGTTGTAATGGCTGATGTTCTCCCCGTAATTCCCCGCCTTCACCCTCGGCCCGACAAACAGCGTCGGTATCTGGTCGCTGAGCGTGCCCGAGTCGTGGTCCCACGTCACGATCAGCAGGCTGTTGTGCGACGACGCCCACTGCACATAAGCCCCCAACTGACTCTGCAACCAGCTATCCCCCGCCGCCACGCTGCCGTCGTGCATGTCGTTGTTGAAGTTCGGAATCACGAACGACACCGTCGGCAACTGGCGGTAGTCGGTCGGAAAACTGCTGAACGGCTGATTGACCGCGGCGGGCACGTTCGTGAAATCCACCCATGGATTGTGCCAACGCTGATAGGCCCCCGAAACAGCACTGGTGTAGCCGGCCGAGGGCAGGCTCTCCGAATAACCGACGAAGCTCAGCCCCCTGGCAACCAGCGACCGCTCCAGGTTGGGACCGGTGAACGTGTAGGTGCCGTTATCGGCGACCCCTTGGTCGGAACCGGAGAACAGGGCCAGGTAGTTGGGCTGGCCATACGAGACAGCCCATGGGAGTTGGTGAAGGAGGCGCCGGACTGGGCCAGCGTGTTGATGTAGGGGGCGGCACTGTTGCCGATGATGTCCGCGTAGCCGTGCCATGACTCGACGACGATGACGACGTGGTCGGGCGCCGGCACGCTCGGCGGGGTAACGGTCAGGGTAGCACTGCCGTTGACTGCATGGACGGAGTCATGTAGCCCAGGCTGTCCGAGGAGTAGGGCGGATTGTGGAAATACACGATCTTCCAGGTAGCCGTGGAGGCGGCAAACTGGTTCTTTAGCCAGGTGGCCTGGACGGATGTGCTGGAGGTGCCGTCCGGTTCGTTGGGATCGCTGTCGATGGCGAAAAACTGCACCGACCCCTGAGTGAAGATGTAATAGCGCCCGTTGCCGGGCAGAGTGAAATAGTTGAGGTAAGGCTGAGCGCCGTTGGGGTTGGGGAAAGCGTAACCCCAGTCATGATGACCCAGGGTGGGGAAGAAGCGGTTGGTAGTTGATCCCGGGCCATAATTACCCTTATAGGGAGAGATAAAGCCGTGATAATACTGGCCGATGTTGGCATCGATCGTCGCGGCGGCGCCGGTCTGGTAGTTATTGTCGCCGAGAGTGACGATCAGGTCCGGGTTCCAGCTGGCGACGAGATGGGCGACGTCCTGTTCAGACTGGCTGCTCAAGCCGTAATCGCCAATCGCTGCAAAGCGGTCGGCGGCAGGGCTAGACGTTCCTCCAGCGATTCGACCGATGGACGGACGCGGCAATTGCGGCGAAGCGGCCGAGGAGAGTGTGACTTCCTACGCCTGGACAACCTGGAAATACTTCTTCTCGAGGTCTCACGCAGGCAGGCGCTTGCGGCGTTGCTGGTCGAGTTTCATGGAGACCATTCTGAACGCTTGCGCTACCGAGTGCAAGGCATTTTCGCTCGCCTGCACCGATTCGCGGCGTCACGGTGCGGAAGGTGTTGACGGCCGGTGAGAATTGCCATAAAGTGCAACGTATTGGTGAAGAAACGCCAGGCGGACAGGTAGCTCAGTTGGTAGAGCGAAGGACTGAAAATCCTTAGGTCGCCGGTTCAACCCCGGCCCTGTCCACTAAGACCAGAGGGGCCAGCAAGGGACACGAGGGGCCAAAGTCCAAGGAAATCCAGGGTTTGCAGCAAAGGGCCGGGTGATGAACCCGGCCCTCTTCGTTCCCTGAGGGGCCACGAAGTTCCCCCGCTCGGTGCAAGGCGCGTGCAAGGCGCGCTGGGCAAAGGGGGGCCGGAGCGGGCGCTGAGCCAAGCGCGGGTGTAAGGTTTGCAGTCGGGTCAGGCGAAATGGTAGCTTCGGGTAACAGCTAGGCACAGGGCCTACCACATGGACCCGAAGAGGACCCGCCATGACCACCGCTACCCAGCCGCGCCGCCACACAGCGCCCGTCCTGATCGACGTGCGCGACGTGGCTGAGATGCTCGGCTGTTCTACTCGTCACATTTTTCGACTCGCCCGGAAATCGCAATTCCCTCGCCCGGTCCGCGTAGGCCAATTGATTCGGTGGCGACGGACCGACGTCGAGTCTTGGCTGGCTGCAGATTGTCCAGTAATCGTGAGGGATGCACCGTGACAGAGCAAGGCCGTACCAATGGACATCTACCCGCGACCAATGGCACGGCACCAGCTGCCGGGCGGCCAGCCCCCACGGGGCCGCTGCCGCTCCTGATCGGAATCGAGGACCTGGCGCGACTCCTGTCTCTCTCACCACGCACCTGCAAGCGCCTGGTTGCGCACGGGCTACCCCCTGGCTGCGTGCGGCACATCGGTCGGCGCGTGCTGGTCGTGCGTGCCGCCGTTGAGGAGTGGGTCGCCGAGGGGTGCCCGCCGCCGCGGGGGCGGGCCAGGACGTGACATGAGGCAGAAACGCCAATGCCTTCGCGTGACGGCGAAGGCATTGACAAGAACCACAGTTGGACACCAACGACAATGATACCTGAGCGCACCGACCCAAACAACAAAAATATCACGCAGGGCACCCCCCACGGGGCCGAGCGCCCCGCCCCCACGGTGGCGCCGCCGCCGGGCGGCGTCGAGGACCTCGCCCGCTGGGCGTGGTCGCGCCTGGTCAACCGGCAGGACGCCTGGGGCGGCTATCACCCGCTGTGCGTGCGCGGTCGCGCCTATACCCGGCCGGACGGGTCGGGGGGCAAGATCGGCACGACCACCACCCGCCCGCGCCGCCGAGAACGCGGGCGTGTCCTGCTCACAGAGCAGGTCCTCGTACGTCACTTCTTCGGCCTGGCCGTCGAGGACGTCGTGGGGCTGCACGCGGTCAGCCCAATGAACACGTCCCGCTCGTGCGCTGTCGATATCGATTATCACTCCCCGGATAGTACCGCGCCGGACGTCAACCTCGCCGCGGCCCTGGCGTGGTACGGGCGGCTCCTCGACCTGGGTATCACGCCCTTGCTGGTGGACTCCAACGGAATCGGCGGCTACCACCTATGGGCAATCTTTGCCGAGCCGATTCCATCGACAACTGCTCATACTTTTATTCGCTGGCTCGTGGGCGATCACGCGCGTCACGGCCTACCGGCAGCGCCGGAAACATTTCCGAAACAGGCTGCGATACCCCAGGGGCGCTACGGCAACTGGCTCAGGCTGCCGGGACGGCACCACACCCGGGACCACTGGTCCCGCGTCTGGGATGGCGGCCACTGGCTCGACGGCGCCGGTGCCGCCGCCCACCTCCTCCGGATCGCTGGTAGCTCCCCGGCCTGCATCCCCGCAGGTCTGCCCGTCCCGTCGGTGAGGGTTCCGGTTATCCCGCGCTCGGGTCCCATAGCGCGACCGCCAGAAGGTGCGCTCTCGCGGCGGATCGCCGCCTACCTGCGCCGGCTGCCCAACCTGGCCGAGGGCCAGGGCCGCGATGACGTCGCGTACGGTTTCGCTGCGTGGCTCGTCCGTGACCTGCAGCTCGATGACGAGATTGCTTTGCTATGGCTGCGGAAGTGGGACGGGGGGAATCGCCCCCCGAAGGGCGAGGCGCGGCTCCGCGAAATCCTGGCCAGCGCCCGGACCTACGGGCAGCACCCTGTCGGCAGCGGCCTGGCGTCCGGGGAGATTGTCCGACCGGGTCACAATCATGAGAGTCTGGAATTCACGTTCCACGTGGAGGGGGCGCGGTGACCACCAGAAAACGCGCCGACCAGGTCGGCAGCCGGAGTGCCTATTCAGTCCATGTCCAAGCGCCGGTAAATGGCAGGGTCCACAAGGCCACCATCACGGCCCAAGATCCCGAAGGCGCCATCCACTACACAGACCGCGAAAACCTGGCGGAGGCCTGCGGGCGCCGCAGGGCAGCCAAACGCCTTACGAATTGTTGCGGCGGCGACCCGCAGGCCGTCGAGCAGCTGCTCGGCGAACGCTGGGCCGAGGCGCTGAACCAGCGGGGGCGCGAACAGCAGCAGCACCGCGACGCGGCTGCCGCGCCCAACGAAATTGCAGCGGAGGTACTCGACTCCATGCCAGATGTTTTGAGGCGCCCCCTGGCGCTGATGGATGGCCGCGCCTATGCCGCAGCGTGGCTTTCCGTCCGCTCCCGCGCCACCCGTGCGACCGATCCCAAGACCGGCGAGTCCGTTGTCTTCGATCCGCCACGCCTGCAGAACCACATTGTGCAGGTAATTGTTCGCGATGATGGAGAGGTATTCGTCGCTGACCCCGCCATGGCCGAGGTCCTTCACGCCCGCACATTTTCCGAACTGAGCCTCGACGTCGCCCTGCCCACGCCACCGCTTCCTGCATCGGGCTGGAGCGGCGCGGGGTTCAACCGGTTTCGGGCTGGCGAGCGTAGCAACCCGGCCGAGGTATTCGAGCGCGTGGTGGCTGTCGTGGATCGGTTTCTCGACTTTGGGCGCTCCCTTGGTGCGCAGAGACATTGTTGTGAGCTGCTGGCGTGCTACATCCTGGGGACCTATTTATTGGACGGCTTTAACGTCGTCGGCTACATATGGCCGAACGGCGAGCGCGGCTCCGGCAAGACCACCTTGCTACAGGTCGTCACCGAAATCGCCTACCTCGGCAATCTCATACTGGCAAACAGCTCGTGCGCGAGTCTTCGTGACCTGGCCGACTATGGCGCCACGCTCGCCTTCGATGACGCCGAGGGCATCATGGACACGCGACGGGCCGATCCGGACAAGCGGGGCATGCTGCTTGCCGGCAACCGGCGCGGCGCCAAGGTCACGGTGAAAGAGCCAGCCGGCGACAAACAATGGGTAACACGCCACGTGGACACATTCTGTCCCCGGCTCTTTAGCGCGATTCGGTTGCCGGATCCTGTCCTCAGCAGTCGCACCATCACCATCCCGCTCGTGCGTTCCGGGGACCCGAACCGGGCAAAGTCCAATCCGCTCGATCATGGCAGCTGGCCGCACGATCGCCGGCGGCTGATCGACGACCTCTGGTCGCTGGGCCTGACCTACCTGCCCGCGATGCCCGCGTGCGACAAGGCCGCTGCCGCCAAGTCCCCCCTGGTCGGTCGCGACCTCGAACCGTGGCGGATGATACTTGCCGTCGCGTGGTGGCTCCAGGAACAGCACCAGATGCGAGACGTCCACGAACGCATGACCGCGCTGGCAGCTAACTACCAAAGCGAACGGTGCGAACTGGAGGCAGACGATCCGACCCGGCTTCTGGTCCGAGCCCTGGTACAGATGATCGGCGACGATCTGCAGCTTTCCTTCAAGGCTGGAGACCTTGCCAAACGTATCAACGAGCTTGCGCATGAAGAGGAGCTGGCCGAGTCGCTCGAAGGCGAAAAAGCCTTCACGAACCCGAAACGGCTCGGCTGGATCATCAAGCGGCTGCGCTTGCAGAGGGCGCCAGGATCGCGCCGCGGCCGCCTGTACCTGGTCACTGCGGCCGAGGTCATGCGACTGGCTCAGGCCCACGGAGTAGCGATCACCACCCCGGATGACGGAGGGTGACTCTCGAACCCGTGCGCGTTTTGCGCGTTTTGTTCGTTCTGCGCGTTCTTTTTTGAGGGTCCAGGGGGACATGATGCCGTTTTTCGACCGTGAACCGTTGGTTGCCGCCCCGGTTCAATCCCCCTCTGAACGCGAATTTCCCATGAAAACCCGGGAGAAAATGCTCTGCATTGGGCCTGCGCGTCTCCTGGCCGACGATGACCGGGCCGCGAACAGCAATATCATGCGAGATGTCCCTGGACCCCTCAAGAAGAACGCGCAGAACGAACAAAACGCGCAAAACGCGCACGGCGAGGCCGGCTGAGAGGCTGTTCCAAATGAGGGCGCATGTACAGTATCCTCTGG
>JRHI01001193.1_pt1 | contig 23162 bp, 23 predicted proteins | sample 215371 | NCBI WGS metagenome assembly JRHI01 (sample SAMN02929681, study PRJNA255918) | sediment metagenome | biome: cave system; feature: Ice Cave; material: Sediment; isolation source: sediment from deep within a dark volcanic ice cave with no known source of... ...
CGCTGGGCCCAAGCCACCATGTCTGCACCAACGTCGGCCAGGGCGTAGGCACGAGCGGACGCGCGGCCGGCTGAGGCTGCCCGGCCGGAGCGTGGCGCGGGCTCGTAGCTTCCAGCATCTCCGTCCAGAGCGACATGCTGCGGCTGGCCGACGCTGCAAACGTGTTGGTGGCGGCCCTCAGATAGGAGCGCATGATGGCCGCCGTGGCATCGACGAGCTGCGATTGCGTCTTGAAATCCAGCATAAGCGTTCTCCCGCACCAAGGCCTGGGTGACTGCTCTACGCCGCCGCATACTGATGCTAGCCGTTTTTATGCAACGCAACAAGAACTATGATGCAACGCAAAAAAGCTGCGTTAATTCCGCGCCGGCATGCATTTGGCGGCGCCTGGGCCTCACAATTCCGCGCTCACTTCGCGGCACGCCAAGTTGCAACCCGCGCAGAAGTCTCCCCCGGCCTGTCGGACGGAGAAGCGGCCTTCGGTGGGGCGATGATTTCGGACGTCGAAGCCCGCTGCCCGTCGGGCCCGGCCGCATAGCGGCCCGAGAACAGCCAATAGACGATGCCGGCGACAAATCCCGTGACGATGAAAGCCGTCACCGCGTAGCTGTTGACAATGCTGGCCTCGCCCGTGGCCTCGGTCCAGAATTGCGCCAGGAAGCCGACGCCGGCGATGGCGATGGCAACCAGCACATAGTAGAGCCAGCTGCCGATCTTGTGCCATTCGCCGAAAGCCGCGGCGATCAAGGCAAACAGCGAGGCGAACACCGCGCTGTGCGTGCCCGCCGCCAGCGCCAGCAGCGCGACTTCCGACACGCGTTCGCTGGCGACCTCGGTCGCCAGCTCGAGCGGTGTATAGACGAACAGCACCATGGTGAAGCCTGCCGCCAGGCAGGCGAACACAAACCCGATGATCACCCGAAGCATGCCACTGATCATGTTCGCTCCAGCCGCCGGTGCTTGGCCATTTGGCTCAATCTAACTGGGTCGACCCGTTGTCCTCAATCACGTTTTTGCCGCCGTTATGCGGTGCGGCCCGCAATCAGCCAGTAGACGAAGCCTCCCGCGAAGCCGGCGGTCGCGAGCACCTGCCAGACTACGGGCGACAGCTCCAGCACGGTCGCCGGCTGGCCGATGCGGGTAAGCAGCGGCACGACGGCCAGCGCCACGCCGCCGCCGACGATGTAGTAGACCGCGCTCCTGATGCGCGCCGCCTCCCCCACGATGACGAGCAGAAGCGCGGGCACCAAGGTGTGCACAGTCGCAAACCGCAGAGCCATGGCGACGATGTCGAGAATGGCGCCGAATGGAACCTCGTCGGGGCGCGTGCTGATGGCTTGCACCACCCGTTCCTGCCCGAGTGAGAAAATCACGAACAGTGTCGCCGCCGCCGCCAGCACGAAGGCGATCGGCAGCAGAATGATCCGTCCCAAGGCCCGCATCATGGCGCTGCCCCCCGTTTACGCGGCCCCTTGGGCGACTTTGCGCTCGCGCGCGCTGAGCTTCAAGCTTTCCGACCTGAGCTGCCCGCAGGCTGCCATGATGTCACGGCCGCGCGGGGTGCGCACGGGGCTCGCATAGCCCGCCCGGTTCACGACTTCCGCGAAACGCTCGATTTGCTCCCAATCCGAGCATTCGTGCGCCGTGCCGGGCCATGGATTGAACGGGATCAGGTTGATCTTGGCCGGGATGCCGGCGAGCAGCTTCACCAGCGCCTTGGCATCGGCGAGGCTGTCGTTCACGTCCTTCAGCATCACGTACTCGAAGGTGATGCGCTTGGCATTGGAAAGGCCGGGATAGGCCCGGCATGCGGCCATCAGCTCGGCAATCGGGTACTTGCGGTTGATCGGCACCAGCTTGTCGCGCAGCTCGTCGCGCACCGCGTGCAGCGAGATGGCGAGCATGGTGCCCGCCTCCTCGCCCCAGCGCGGGATCTCCGGCACGACACCACTGGTGGAGAGCGTGATGCGCCGCTTGGAGATGGCAAGGCCGTCGCCGTCGGCGACAACGGCCATGGCTTCGCGCACGTTGGCAAAGTTGTAGAGCGGCTCGCCCATGCCCATCAGCACGACATTGGTGATCTTGCGCTCTGTGGCGGGCAGCGGGGCGCCGTCTCGTGGTGGCGCGGCTGCCGGCCAGTCGCCGATGCGGTCGCGCGCCAGCAGCACCTGGCCGACGATCTCCGAGGCCTCCAGGTTGCGCACCAGCCGCTGCGTGCCGGTGTGACAGAACGAGCAGGTGAGCGTGCAGCCGACCTGGCTCGAGATGCACAGCGTGCCGCGRTCGGYYTCGGGGATGTAGACCGTCTCGATCTCGGGAGAGCGCGCCTCGTGGCCACGGATGGGGAGCCGCAGCAGCCATTTCCGGGTGCCGTCCACCGACACCTGCTCGGTCACGATCTCGGGCCGATCCAGGCAATAGGCGCGGGCCAGCGTGGCACGCAGCTCCTTGGAGACGTCAGACATGTCATTGAAGTCGGTGGCGCCGCGCACATAGATCCAGCTCCACAGCTGGCCGACCCGCATATTGAGCTGCCTGTCGGGCACACCGATGCCGGCCAACGCCGTGCGCAGGCCCTCGCGGCCGAGGCCGGCCAGCGAGTCCTTGGCAGAAACAGCTGGCTGAGGCGCACCGGCCTGGAGAATGGCGTGCATAGGGGTTCCGACTTCTGGATCACCCCTATCTAGCCGGGAACTGCCGCAACAGGAAGTCGTCCGACAGGGGGATGACACCAGGTGGACCCGCTTCGCCGCTAAACGCGAAGCAGGCCCCTCTTGTTGAGCCAATACGCCGTCACACCGACGAGGAAGGCAATGCCGACGTTCCAAACAGCGAGGGCGCCGGTGACCATCATCACGAAGCGCTCGCCCTTGTCCTTGCTGATGTCGCAGGCACCGAGTGCAAGCTGCGCTCCCGTCAAGAACAGAATGACGCCAAGAATGCTTGGCGGGAACAAGCGCAAGAGCGTGCCGACGGAACCGCTGAAGAGGGTTGCCGTTGTCAGCAGCACGATCCCCAGAATGACGAGCGCGCCGCCCGTGCGCGCGCCGAACTGGACGTGTCCGGCCATGCCGCCGGCCCCGTGGCACATGGGCACGCCGCCGACGCCGGCACTGAGTAGGTTCATGAGCCCGGTCGAGGTCGCAATCTTGCTCTCGTTGACCGGACGGTTTGGAAAGAGCCGGTTGTTCTCTTCGGTGATGGCGAGGATGGCGTTGCCGAGAGTCAGCGGGACCTGCGGCAGAGCCAAAAATACCGTACCGACTACGAAGTCGTTCAGGGTCAGACTGCCTAGAGCAAATGTCGGCATGCGCAGCTCGATGTGCACTTCGCGCAGTGCGCTCAACAGCGCCGCATCGCTGAGAATGCCGTATCCGGCTCCGAAAAGCAGCAGCAGGAACATGGCCGGAATGATGCGATTGGTGAGCAGAAGCGATGTGCCGAGCAAGGCGGCGCCGCCGACCCACCAGTTCTGCGACATCATCTTCGCGCCATCGATCATGAAGCCGAAGCCGAGGCCGAGAATGATGCCCAATACCACCGGTCGGGTAATGAGCTTGGCTACATGGTGAGCGGTGCCGGTCAAACCGAGGACGAGCCAGACAATGCCGGTAGCCAGGCTCGCACCCCACACCATCGCCGGCGTGATGATCAGTGTCTGCGCTGCTTGCGTGGTAGCAATCGCGCCCGCTGCCTTCATGGGCTGGACCGGCATCGGCGTGCGATAGACAAAGCCGCACACGATCATGGCCAGACCAAAAGCCAGCAGGACTCCGAACGGGTCTATCTTGAGCACGCTGATGTAGGCGACGACGAAGGGAATGAGCGTGCCGAGATCGCCGAAGGCACCGGCCACCTCCATGCGGTCAAAGCGGTTGGTGACTGGCGCTGAGACGGTTTCTTCAGCCATGGTACTTCTTGGACTGGTGGCGCGCGATCGGCTCGTGCATTGCTCAGCTTCCCGGAAGCCCGTGCGCTTCCGGGAAGAACAGGTCCTTCCACGAGTCGGCCTTGTTCTTCACCGATCCGATCCGGTACAGGAAATCGATCAGCTTGCCGACCCGGGTTGGCACCTTGGTGTATTCCATGTCCTTGCCGGAGAAGCTCGCCGTCAGGTCGTCCTCGGTCAGCTTCTTCTCTTTCGTCATCTCGATATAGAGCTTGGCGGCGCGTCGCTTGTCGGAGTTGATCCACGCGAACGACTCGTCGAACGCCTTGTTGACCGCCGCAAACACCTTTGGATTCTCCGCGCGGAATTTCTCGTTCGAGGTGAACGTCACGCCGGTCGTCGGCCCGCCCATGATGTCGAAGCCGGAGGTCACCGTGCGCAAGCCAGCCTTCATTTCCGCCTCGTGAAACGGCGAGGTGGCGAAGTGCGTGTTGATCTCATGTCCCGGATTGAGCACGGCCGCCACGGCCTCGGGATGCGGCAACCCCACGATGATATGGTCGAGCTTGGTGTGATTGCCTTGTCCCCAGAGCTGCTCCGCCGCCATATGCATCATGATGGCCTGGGTCGACACCTTCAGCGAAGGCACCGCGATGCGATCCTTCTCGGTGAAATCCTTCAGCGAGTGGATGTTGGGGTTGCGCGTATTGAGCCAGAGGTTGTTGTTGGCGAGCGCACCCAGCGCCTTGACGGCGATGCCGCTCCGCGTGCGATCCCAGACGACCGCCAGCGAGGGTACGCCCTGACAAGCGAAGTGCACGTTGCCGGACAGCATCGCATCGTTGACGGCCGCGGGCCCTCCGAGCTTGACCCAGCCGACCTTGACATCGCTCATGCCGGCGGCGGCGAGATGTTTCTCGACCAACTTCTGGCGCTCCATAACCATTGCCGGCAAGTAGACAGCGCCGAACTGCTGGCCGAGGCGTACTTCCGCGACCTCCGCTCGTGTCGCCGTCGTGGTTGCGGCGAGCGCAAGACCTGCGCCTAGCCACAGAGCAAGATTCCGCATCTGACATCCCTCCCTGACACTTCTTGTAGGCGCGGTTCGAGCGTGCCCATTCTGCACGTTCAGCGCCGGGCTGTCAGCTTGCGGTGCCGCAGGTCCGGGGCAGCGCCGGCGACACCGGAGAAGCGCGTCGCAATACAGACTCGAGTCCATTGGAAACCTGTGACAGACACGCCGACCCGGCTACGCTTTGCCCACAAGCTCGCCCCTGATGGCGCGCTCGATCAGCGTGCGCGAATTCGCCACGCCGTAGAGCTCGATGAAGCCGCCGAAGCGCGGGCCTTGGGATTGGCCGAGCAGCACCTCGTAGAGCGCCGAGAACCAGGCGCGCAGCGGCTCGAAGGCATGTGCCTTGCCGACCGCGTAGACGATGTTCTGCAGCTCTTCTCCGCTCGCGTCCGGCTTCACTTTGGCGAGCTCCACCGCCAGCGCCTCCAACGCTTTGCGCTCATGCTCCGTAGGCAGCCGGTAGGTCTTCGCCGGCTTCACGAAGTCGCGGTAATAGCGCAGCGCATAGCCGACGAGATGATCGAGCACGGGGTGCTCCTCGGGCGTGGCGCCGACCGCGTACTTGCGGATGAAGCCCCACAGCGTCGCCTTGTCCTCCGCGTTCGACACCGACACCAGGTTCAAGAGCAGCGCAAAGCTGATCGGCAGATCGGCCTGCGGCGGCGCACCGGCGTGAATGTGCCAGATCGGGTTCTCGAGTTTCGCCTTCGGCTCCTCGGACGGGTACTTGGCGAGGTAGGCCAGGTACTCGTCGACCGTCTTCGGGATCACGTCGAAGAACAGCTTCTTGGCCGCCTTGGGCTTCTGGTACATGAACAGCGACAGGCTCTCCGGCGAGGCGTAGGTCAGCCACTCGTCGACGGTGAGGCCGTTGCCCTTCGACTTCGAGATCTTCCCGCCTGCCTCGTCGAGGAACAGCTCGTAGATGAAGTTCTCAGGCGGCACCCCGCCGAGCGCGCGGCAGATCTTCGAGGACAGCGTCACCGAATCGATCAGGTCCTTGCCACACATCTCGTAGTCGACGCCGAGCGCGCTCCAGCGCATGGCCCAGTCGGCCTTCCACTGGCACTTGACGCGGCCGCCCGTCACGAGCGTTTCGACCTTCTCGCCGGTCTCCGGGTCGAGGTAGACGACGGTGCCCTTCTTTGGGTGACGCTCGATCATCGGCACCTGCAGCACGCGGCCCGTGCGCGGGCAAACCGGCAGGAACGGCGAGTATGTCGCGCGCCGCTCCGGCCCCAGCGTCGGCAAGATGATGTCCATCACCTTGTCGTAGACCTTGAGCATTTGCATGAGCGTCTCGTCGAAGACGCCCGAGGTGTAGGCCTCTGTCGCCGACATGAACTCGTAGGCGAAGCCGAAGCGGTCGAGGAAGTCGCGCAGCATCGCGTTGTTGTGGTGGGCGAAGCTCTCGAACTTGCCGAACGGATCGGGCACGCGCGTCAGCGGCTTGTTGAGATAGCCCTGCAGCATCTCCTGGTTGGGCACATTGCCTGGCACCTTGCGCAGGCCGTCCATGTCGTCGGAGAAGCAGATGAGGCGGGTTGCCCGCTTGCCTTCGGTGAGCACCTCGAAGGCGTGCCGTACCATGCTCGTGCGCGCTACCTCGCCGAAGGTGCCGATGTGCGGCAGCCCCGATGGCCCATAGCCGGTCTCGAAGATGACGGTCTTGTCCTTGCCGCCCTTGAGCTCGTCGAGGCGCGCGATCAGCCGGCGCGCCTCCTCGAACGGCCAGGCTCTGGCGTCGGCGAGTGCGGCGAATGGGTCAGCTTCGGTGGTCGTGTTCATTGCGGCTTTCACGAGGATCGAGGAGGCTTGGCGCGGACTCGCTTTGGCAGATCGGGCGTTCGCGTGGCGCAAACTAGTGCGAGACCCCGCGCGATGGAAGCGGGACCAATCGTCGTCGCGGTCAAGGAAGAATTCGCGAGCGAAGCGGGAGAGGAAAGACCTCGCAATTGCCGCAAGCCACAGGCTACCATATATCACGCCGCGCCGAACCGTAGCTACGCAGCACAAATCGCAAAAAAATCCTTAGGGAGGGAAACCATGAAGTCAATCTGCACCGCTGTTCTCGTGTCCTGCGCGCTTGCCGCGTGGGGGAGTGCCGCCGATGCGGCGAGCCTCGCCTCCGGCAAGAAGCTCGAGGTCAAGGTCGACCCCAAGAAGGTCGGCGAGGAATCGAAGGCGCTGTGGGACCGCTTCGGCGGCTGGTGCGCGATTGCCGAATGGCACCCGGCCGTCAAGAAATGCGAGGAGACGAAGGAGGGCGACGACGTCTATCGCACGCTGACGCTGGGCGACGGCGGCAAGATCAAGGAGAAGCTCGTCAGCAAGGGCGACCTGACGTACCGCTACGCGATCGTCGAAAGCCCGCTGCCGGTCAAGAACTACGAGGCGCAGTTCTCGGTCACGCCCGACGACGACGACCAGGACGAGGTCAACGTCGTGTGGGCCGCGACCTACGACGCCGCCGACGGCAAGGACGACAAGGACGCGCGCTCCACTATCGACGGCATCTTCAAGGACGGCATCGCCAGCATCAAAGGCAAGATTGGCGACAAGGCCGGCAAGGACTGACGCGCCTGCCAAAGCCCGCTGCACGACAAGGGCTCGCGGGATCGCCGCGGGCCCTTTCTATTTGCTCTTCGGCAACGCCGTTGCGAATGCCGCGATCGCGTCGGCCGCCGCGGCGAGGTTGCCCGCGCGCGTGAACCCGCTGCCGCCGCGCGGCCCGAGGTCGTGATCGCCGTCGCCGGCCCATGCAAAGCCTATCGCGGGCGAGAGCTTCAGGGCCTCGACCTCGGCCCGGCTCCCGAACGGATCGCGCTCGCCCTGCACGATGAGCGCGGGCGTGCGCAGATGCTCGAGATGGGCGGTGCGCAGCGCCTCCGGCTTGCCCGGCGGATGGAAGGGATAGCCGAGGCAGACGAGGCCGGAGATCTGCTTCTCTCCATAGAGCTCGTCGGCAACCAGGCTGGCGACGCGGCCGCCCATCGATTTGCCGCCGATCAGCAGCTTGACCCCGGGTTTTAGCTTCTCGCGCACGGCCGTCACCGCGGACTTGTATTCATCGACGAGGCGCTCGGCCTTCGGCGGCGGGCGGCGCTTACCATCCTCGCGCCGCCCCGCCATGTAGGCGAACTCAAAGCGCGAGACGCCCAAGCCGCGCTCGATGAGCAGGCCCGCGATCTTTTCCATGAAGGGGCTCGTCATCGGCGCGCCGGCCCCGTGCGCTAGCAAGAGGTGGATTTGCGCCGCCAGCGGGCCCTCATTCAGCACGTCGGTCATTGCCGCATCGCGGCTTCAGCCGCGGATTTACCGGCGCTGTTGATGAGCGTCGTCGCCTCGGCAAGCGTTTCGCACGCCGCCTCCGTCAGTACGCGGCCGAGCTCCACGAAATCGCGCTTGCGCGCCGAGGTCTTGCGCCAGACGAGCCCCACGGTGCGCCGCGGCTGCGGCTCGTCGAGACGGAACACGGCCACGGGCGCGCCGGGGTGTATCTCGGTCGGAACCGCCATCTCGGGAAGCAGCGTCGTGCCATATCCATTGGCCACCATCTGCGTGATGGTAGAGAGGCTCGAGGCTCCGTACTGACGCCAGCTATCGGCGCCGAGGCCGCGGCAGAAGGTCAGGGCCTGGTCGCGCATGCAATGTCCCTCCTCGAGCAGCAGGAGATCACCGCTTGCGAGCGCCAGATTGCGTTGCGCCGGCGTGCGCAGCTCGGCCGCCTTGGCAGCCGGCGCCAGCAGCACGAAGGCCTCATCGAATAGGCGGATGCGCTCGAGCCCCGGCCGGAAGATCGGCAGCGATATGAGCGCGACGTCGAGCCGCCCGGCGCTCACCTCCTTCACTAGCGTATCGGTCAGCGTCTCGCGCAGTTTGAGTTGCAGCCCGGGAAACCGCTTCTGCAACTGGGCCAGCGCCTTGGGCAAGAGATAGGGCGCGATGGAGGGGATGACCCCGAGGTTCAACGGGCCGGTCAGCACCGACGCCTGGTGGCGGGTGTAGTCCACGAGATCGAGCGCGCCGGTGACGATGTCGTGCGCCCGGCGCTCCGCGGTCTTGCCCATCTCGGTAAGCGCGATGCCGCTGCGCTTGCGCTCGATCAGCTGGACCCCGAGCATCGCCTCGAGCGCCTGGATCTGCGCCGAGAGCGAGGGTTGCGACACGTTGCACTCCTCGGCCGCGCGGCCGAAGTGGCCGTGACGTGCGACGGCCAGGAAATAGCGAAGCTGGCGGAGGGTGACCATGCACCCGATAGGATAATCCTATCGTAACGAGCGTCAACTCGTATTTGATCCTATCGATCCTCCTCCTTTAGCTCCCCCAGGGCAGAGGAGAGAGTGATGACCGACAAGCCGATCATGACCACCACGGCGGGCGCACCGATCGCCGACAACCAGAACTCGATCACCGCGGGCGAGCGCGGCCCCGTCCTTCTGCAGGACTATCAGCTGGTCGAGAAGCTCGCCCACCAGAACCGCGAGCGAATCCCCGAGCGTCCCGTGCACGCTAAGGGCTGGGGTGCCTTCGGCACGCTGACCATCACCGGCGACATCTCCAAGTACACCGAGGCGAAGGTGCTGCAGCCCGGCGCCAAGACCGACATGCTGGCGCGCTTCTCCACCGTCGCCGGCGAGCTCGGCGCGGCGGATGCCGAGCGCGACGTGCGCGGCTTCGCTTTGAAGTTCTACACGCCGGACGGCAACTGGGACCTCGTCGGGAACAACACGCCCGTGTTTTTCGTCCGCGACCCCTACAAGTTCCCCGACTTCATCCACACCCAGAAGCGGCATCCCAAAACCAACATGCGCTCGCCGACCGCGATGTGGGATTTCTGGTCGCTGTCGCCGGAGAGCCTGCATCAGGTCACGATCCTGATGTCGGACCGCGGCCTGCCGCAAACCGTGCGCAACATGAACGGCTACGGGTCGCACACCTACGCGCTGCTGAACGCCGCCAACGAGCGCTTCTGGGTGAAGTTCCACTTCAAGACCATGCAGGGCCACAAGCACTGGACCAACGCCGAGGCCGCGGTCGTCGTCGGGCGCACGCGCGAGTCGACGCAGGAGGACCTGTTCGGCTCGATCGAGAAGGGCGACTTCCCGCGCTGGAAGCTGCAGGTGCAGATCATGCCCGAGACGGATGCGGAGAAGACTCTGTACAATCCGTTCGATCTCACCAAGGTGTGGCCGCACGCCGACTATCCGCTAATCGACGTTGGCGTGCTCGAGCTAAATCGCAATCCGGATAACTATTTCGCCGAGATCGAGCAGGCGGCCTTCGCGCCGTCGAACATCGTGCCCGGCATCGGCTTCTCGCCCGACAAGATGCTGCAGGCGCGCATCTTCTCCTACGCGGACGGCACCGCTACCGGCTTGGCACGCACTACGAGGCGCTGCCCGTCAACGCGCCGCGCCGCCCCGTGCACCACTACCACAAGGATGGTCCGATGCGGTTCTTTCGCAACGACACCGGCAATCCCGATGCCTACTACGAGCCCAACTCGTTCAACGGGCCGGCGCAATCGGAGGCTCTGCGCGAGCCACCACTCAAGATCTCCGGCGACGCGGACCGTTACAATCACCGCGTGGGCAACGACGACTACAGCCAGCCGCGCGCGCTCTTCCGGCTCTTGAGCCACGCCGAGCGTGAGCGGCTGATGGACAATGTGGGGGCGGCCATGCAGGGCGTGCCCGTCGACATCGTGAAGCGCCAGGTCGCCCTCTTCTATCGCGTCGATCCCGACTACGGGATCGGGGTGGCGACGCGCATGGGCCTTTCGGCCAGCGATGTGCCCACAAGCGTTGCGGCGGAGTAGAGCCCGTCTCGACCTCGCCGCAGGGCACTCCGGGGCGCGCGCCGAATCGCACCGGGGTGCCCAATTGCTTTTGCGCCTCAGACTCGATGGAAGGAGATTCCACCATGGACCAGAAAGTGACGCACGGCCGCATCAAGAGCCTCGAGGTGGAGGCGGACGCGAATCTCTTGGCCTTGAACGACGTCCTGACCTCGCGGGGCATTGACGCCAAAAGGATTCTCTCCGTGCATTTCTTGCCCGGGAACCGCATCGCGAACGGTGCCAAGGACCGCTACCGGTTGCTGTATTTGTCATAGACAAGTGTTGCCCGTTAGCCATAAACCGGGGGTCGCTTTTTGGACGAATAGGCATAGTATCCGCACTGAATTGCCATGCGATGAGGAGCGGAATGCGCCGCCAACTCCTTTGTCCGATCGTCGCCTTGCCGTTCTTTGCCTTGATCGCCGCCGGGGCCGTGCAGGCGGCCGATCCCGCGGTCAAGACACCCATACCGGTTCCGGCACCCGCTCCCGCGCAGAAGGCCGCCGCAACGACGCCTGCGCCTGGGCCTGACGCCACGCCAGCGCCGGATGCAGCCAAGGACGCCAAGGACGCGGCCGACGCCAAGGACTCCAAGGACGGGAAGTCGGCCAAGAACGGCAAGAAGGAAAAGAAGCCGGTCGTGCTGGCAAAGACGCTGTTCGGCGCCGTCAAGACACCGTCCCCGCTGGCCGCGCGCGCCATCGGCTTCTACTCCAAGGGTTGCCTCGCCGGCGGCGTGCAGCTCGCCGACGCCGGCGACGACTGGCAGACCATGCGTCCCTCGCGCAACCGCGCCTGGGGCCACCCCAAGTTGATCAAGCTCCTAAAGCGGCTCGCCCACGACGCCAAGGAAAAGGACGGCTGGCCAGGGCTGCTCGTCGGCGACGTCGCGCAGCCGCGCGGCGGGCCCATGCTCACAGGGCACGCGAGCCATCAGGTCGGGCTCGACGCCGACATCTGGCTAACGCCGATGCCGGACCACGTGCTCACGGTGCAGGAGCGCGAGGACATCCAGGCCACGCAGATGGTTGCGGCCTCGCGCCTCGACGTCGATCCCGCGGTGTTCACCGACAAGCAGGTCGCGCTGATCAAGCGCGCGGCCTCCTACCCGGAGGTTGAACGTATCTTCGTCAACCCGGCGATCAAAAAGGCGTTGTGCAAGGCCGCCGGCACCGATAGGGGGTGGCTCAGCAAGGTGCGGCCCATGGGCGGCCACGACTACCACTTTCACGTCCGCATCGGCTGCACCAACGCCGGTTGCGAGGGGCAGAAGGCCGTCGACAGCGGCGACGGCTGCGGCAAGGAGCTCGACAACTGGCTGAAGAACGTCGCGGCCGCAGTGAAGAAGGGCCTGGAGAAGCCGTCCGTTGACGACAAGCTCGCGCCGCCAAGCGAGAAGCGCTTCTTGACTATGGATAAGCTCCCGGCCGAGTGCAAAACCGTGCTCAACACCAAGGGGCCGACGGCGATCGCCGGCGGCGAGACGCCCCCCGCCACTCCGGCGACTGCATCGGTAAAGAAGTAGCCTTTACTCCGCCGCGGCCACTCCGGTCGGCAGCGGGCACGCTACGCCCGTGCCGCCGAGCCCGCAGTAGCCGTGTGGCACCTTCGACAGGTACTGCTGGTGATAGTCCTCGGCGAAGTAGAACTCCGGGGCGGGGATGATCTCGGTCGTGATCTGCCCGAAGCCGTTCTTCGCGAGCATCTTCTGATACTCGGCCTCGGACCGCTCCGCCGCCGCGCGCTGGGTCTCGTTGAAATAGTAGATGCCCGAGCGGTACTGCGTGCCGGCGTCGTTGCCCTGGCGCATGCCCTGCGTCGGATCGTGGCTCTCCCAGAACGTCTTCAGGAGTGTCTCGTAGCTCAAGCGCTTGGGGTCAAAGACCACGAGCACGACTTCGTTGTGCCCGGTGCGGCCGGTGCAGACCTCCTGGTAGGTCGGGTTCGGGGTAAATCCGCCGGCATAGCCGACGGCCGTGATCCACATGCCGTCCGCGAGGTTCCAGAACTTGCGCTCCGCACCCCAGAAGCAGCCGATGCCGAACATCGCCATCTCGAGGCCTTCGGGGTAAGGGCCTTTCAGGGGACGCGAGAAGATGTCGTGTTCGGCTGCGGTCGGAATGGGCGTCGGCCGACCGGGAAGCGCTGACTCCGCCGTCGGCATGGTGGACTTAGCTCTGCTGAAAAGCATGACTTGCACCCTTTGCAGGCTGTGGGTTGGGAAGGGCGTTGGCCCTGATATAATGCCTTTTCGGAGAAGCCAGCAGTCCGTTACGTCCTCATGTTGTCGTGATCGCTGGCGTAGGATTTGAGTGCAGGCTTCAGGGGAGCATCAAGCATGGCGGAAGCGACGGCAGCGATGGGCCAGGCCCCGCCGGCTGCGCCCGGCAGCCACGGCCGCCCGACCGTCTACGCGGCTGGCGGTGGGCGCAAGTTCGCTTTTTCCTTCGTTTTTCTTCTATTGCTGCCGTTCTTCATCAGCCTGCCGCCCATGTTGTTCTGGCGCATCTCGCAAGGCCACTGGCAGGGCACCTTCGGGCTCGTGGTCCTCGCGGTTGCCTTCACCTTCATCATGTTCCTGATCGTCATCGAGCTCATGCACTCGCTGATGGCGCGCATCGAGATCGGCGACAAGGCGGTGAAGCTGACGCTGCCCGCCGGCCGCGGCCCCACGCCGATGGTCCGCTACAAGACGCGCGAGATCCCGTACGCCGACATCAAGGCGATCGAGACGCGGCGCGAGATCTACGGCGGCTCGGTGGCGCCGGTGCTCTTGAAGGGCGCGCGGCTCATCCTCAAGGACGACACGCCCGTCAAGCTCGGCTACGTCAGCGAGGCCGATAGCGATCCGAGCTTTCCCTATCCCGAGATCGCGCATCAGATCGCCGAGCGCGCCGGCATCTCCGTGACCGACATGGGCAACGTGCGCCGCTCCGCGCAGAGGAAATTCCTCGGCCTCAAGAAGACGCTCATCGCCGAGCCCGAAGGGACGGTCGATGAATCGCAAATCGCCGCGCTCAACGCGAGCCACCGGCGCTGGGTCATGCGGCTGATATTCCTGCTGGTCGGTCTCGTCGTCGTCGGCATTGCGCTCGACATCATCTTCCCGCCAAGCAGCGGCTTGCCGCCGGCACTGACTAGCTTCAAGACGCTCATCATGCGCCAGGTCACCCCGGATGCGCCGAAGCCCCGCTGAGTTCGATGCTTCTTGTCAGTCAGTTGACGTGCAGCTTCATCTGCTCGCGGCGCCGGCCGAAGTAGCCGCAGATGATCGCGAGCCCGGCGAATAGCGCCGACGCCGGCAGGTTGAGCACGCTCGTCATCCCCGGCTCCCAGACCCACGGAGCCGTCGTCCGCGTAACGGCGGCGCGCGCGGTCAGCAGCGTCGAGGGTGCGAGGTCGCGCCAGTAACCGACGACGGATGTCGCCTTGAAGTGGCCGGTGCCGGTGAGCGCGGGCGTGGCGTCGGTCACGAGCGCGACGACAGCGATCAGAGCAAAGAGGCTGGCGAGGAAGCGCAGGACGGCCATGGAAGTGTCTCTCCGGTATCAGGAGCCTCGTCTCAGGTTCCGGGTCACGCAATACCCAACGACTTTTGCAGCTCTTTGAGGGCGGCGATCGCGTCCTGCCCGGCTTGCAGGAAGCCGTCCACGCCCGCAGCGCGCAAAGCCGCCTCGTCCTCGCCCGGCTTGCCCGCGAGCAGCACGCGGGACGCACCCGCGGCCTTGAGCGCCTTCGCGGTATCTTTCGCCTGTGCCACATAGACGGCGTCTGACGAGCAGATGCAGGCKATGCGCGCGCCGCTCTTCTTGAACGCGGCGGCGGCCTCGGCGGCATCCTTGTAGCCGTCGCTGGTGAGACCGTCGATGCCGCCCGCGGCGAGGAGGTTCCAGGCCCAGGTGGCGCGGCGATTGTGTTCGGCGATCTCGCCGAGGTTGGCTAGGAACACGCGCGCCCGCGCACCCTTGGCGGCGTACGCGTCGGCGCGGTCACGCAGATCCTCGAACGGCTCGGCCAGCCGGTGCGGCGTCAGCGGTCGCCCCTCCGTTTTGGCTGCGAGTGGTGTCGGCTTCGGCAGCGGAGAAACCTTCACACCATCCTCGCCGAGCAGCGGGAACACGGACACACCCGTCAGCTCCAGTCGGCCCGTCGCGACGGCCTTGGCACGCGCTTGCGCGACGCGTGCGATGTCGTCGGCCAGCGCACCCGTGACGAGCGCGGCGACGATGCCGCCCTTAGCCTCGATGTCCTGAAACAGCGCCCACGCCTTTTCGGCAAGCTCGGCGGTGAGCTTCTCGACGTACCACGAGCCGCCCACCGGATCGGCAACGCGGCCGAGGGAGGATTCCTCCTGCAGCACGAGCTGGGCGTTGCGCGCAACGCGCCGCGCGAAGCGATCGGGCGCACCGAGCGCCCACGTGAAGGGCAGCACGGTCACCGCGTCAGCTCCGCCGAAAGCGGCGGCAGCGCATGCAGCCGTCGTGCGCAGCATGTTGGTCCACGGATCGCGCTTCGCCATCATGCGCTGAGACGTCACCGCCGTGATGTGCATCGTGCCGGCCGGCGCTTTGCAGGCGTCCGCGATGCGCGCGATCATCGTGCGCGCGGCGCGCACCTTGGCGGCGCCGAGGAACAGATCCGTATCGACGGCAAGCGCGAAGGCGATCTGCGAAAATGCGTCGCTCGGCGAGAGGCCGGCGGTCTCGAACGCGCGCAGGTAGGCGGTAAGCGTCGCAGCGAGGTAGGCAAGCTCCTGCGCCTCGCTGGCCCCGGCCTCGTGCGGCACCGTGGCATCGACCGCGAGCGCAACGACGTTGGCGCCGCTCGCGCGCGCTTCGTTCGCCAGCTTCACCGCGTCGCCGAGCGCCTGCATGATGGGCGTGCCCGCGGTTCCGAAGCGCGCGAGCGTGCCGATCGGATCGACATTGAGGAACGAGGCGGCTTCGCCCGGCTTCGACTTGAGCAGCTCGAGCGCGCCAAGAAAATTGCGCGCCGCACCGATGCTGCCGACGCCGCCCTGAAGCTGCACGGAGGCGTAGTCGAGGTAGACCCCTGCGAGTGCCGCGGCCATATCGGATGCGCCTGCGATTGCAATCCCGGTCTGGCCGGGGGCCGCTATCTGCAGCACCACGCCCGAGGCGCCACCTTCGAGCTCGTCCAGGATCACCTCGTTTGCGGTGCCGGCGTCCGGCGCCACGACGCGCTGGTGGATATGCCAGCCGAGGCCCGCGGACCGCGGCTTCGTCCCGCGCGTGAATGGAGCCGCACCAGGCACCGCGGCCTGAGCAGCGGCAAGCGCATCGGCGCGTGTGTAGAGCGGGTTTATCTGCAACCCGTCGGCAGTGCGCACGACCAGCTTGCGGTCAAAGTCGGCGCCGTGGAGCGCCTTTTCGACAAGCTTGCGCCAGGTCTCGTAATCTGCCGGCTCGAAGCCGCCGGCGAGCGCGATCGGCGCGCTTAACTCCGTCATTGCTCTAGGCGTCCCAGTTTCCGCTTGCCTTCGTTTCTATAGTCGGTCGCAGCGCTTTCGCACGCCAAATCCGCTCGTCGCTTCGTTTCGCCTCGCCTCGCTCCACCCATTGGCTTCCGATAAACCGCCGCTGCAACTGCCGTTTGCATGGGGTATCCTGGCGTGCAAAGACGGTTCGCAGGCCCGTGAGGAGCGTAACCCATGGCGAAAAGTCGAGCAGAGCCGGCAAAGGGCCAGTCCGCAAAGAGCCAGCCGGTCAAGAGCCAGCCGAGCCCGGCGGGTCAGTCAGGGCCGAGCGGCAAATCCGTGCTCCAGGACGGCAAGGTCTTCCTCGGCAAGAGCGTGAAGCCCGAATACCTCGACCTCACCCTCGCCAACCGCCACGGCCTCGTCACCGGCGCGACCGGCACCGGCAAGACGGTGACGCTGCAGGTCGTGGCCGAGGGCCTGTCGAAGGCGGGCGTGCCGGTCTTCGCCGCCGACATCAAGGGCGACCTCTCGGGCATCTCCGAGGTCGGCGAGCCGAAGGACTTCCTGCTCAAGCGCGCCAAGGAGGTCGGGCTCGACGACTACAAGAACAGCGCCTCGCCGTGCATCTTCTGGGACGTGTTCGGCACGAGCGGCCACCCCGTGCGCGCGACCGTCGATGACATGGGCCCGCTGCTCCTTTCGCGCATGCTCGAGCTCAACGAGGTGCAGGAGGGCGTTTTGAACGTCGCCTTCCGCGTGGCGACGGACGAGAAGCTGCCGTTGCGCAATCTCGCCGACTTGCGCGCGATCATCAACAACGTCGCCGAGCGCGCCAAGGAGCTGCAGACCAAATACGGCAACGTCGCTTCGAGCTCCATCGGCTCCATCCAACGCCGGCTTCTCGTGCTCGAGCAGCAGGGCGCCGACAGCTTCTTCGGCGAGCCCGCGCTCGAGATCATGGATTTCATCCGCACCGCTCCCGACGGGCGCGGTTACGTCAACGTGCTCGTCGCCGACAAGCTCATGGAGAAGCCGCGGCTCTACGCGACGTTCCTTCTGTGGATGCTGACCAAGCTCTGGCAGACGCTGCCGGAAGTGGGCGATCAGCCCAAGCCCAAGCTCGTCTTCTTTTTCGACGAGGCGCATCTTCTCTTCGACGACGCGCCCTCGGCGCTACTCGAACGCATCCAGCAGATCGCGCGCCTCGTGCGCTCGAAGGGCATCGGCGTCTACTTCGTCACGCAGAACCCTCTCGATGTGCCCAATACCGTCTCCGCCCAGCTCGGCAACCGCATCCAGCACGCGTTGCGCGCCTACACACCGCAGGAGCAGAAGGCGGTGAAGGCGGCGGCGGAAACCTTCCGCCCCAATCCGCAGCTCAACACCGAGCGCGTCATCCTCGAACTGCAGGTCGGCGAGGCGCTCGTCTCCATGCTCGAGAACAAGGGCGAGCCTTCGATCGTGGAGCGCACGCTCATCCGCCCGCCCGAGGGACGCATCGGCCCCATCACCGACGCCGAGCGGCGCGCACTCATTGCTGCGAGCCCGGTCTACGGTAAGTACGAGCAGACGAAGAACGCCGAGAGCGCGGAGGAGATCCTCGCCCGGCGCGGACCGGGCGGGACCGCGGATGGAGCCCCAGATGCCGACGCCTCCAGCGGAGGCGGCATCGGTGACTGGCTCGGCACCGGGTTCGGCCCCACCAAGGGACCGACCGGGCGACCGCGCCAAGGCGTGGGACAGATGTTCGGCCGCGAGCTGCAGCGGACATTCGCGCGTACGGCGGCCTCCGTGATCCGCGGCGTGATCACGAAAGCGCTGAAAGGCCGCTCACGCTGAGCGGCGATTGATCCGCCTCAAGGCCGTCGCGTCGCGAATGCGCGAAGGTTCGCGCAGCAAGGGGTGAGGCTCATGAGATTACCGCGCAGGATCGTTGCCGCTGCGATCGGCCTGGGTGCGGTCGCGGCGTTCGCGGCCTCGGCAAACGCCGAGAGCCGGGAGCAGCTCGTCGCGAGAGGCCACGCGCTGCTCGAGGCCAGCTGCTCGCCCTGCCATGCGATCGGCAAGGATGACGCGAGCAAGCACCGCGAGGCGTTGCCGTTCCGCGAGGTGGTGAAGCGCTATCCGCCGGACAATCTCGCCGAAGCGCTGGCCGAGGGAATTAGCTCGGGCCATCCGGATATGCCGGAATTCGTGTTCCAGCCGCCGGAGATCGAGGCGATCGTCACCTATCTCGGGACGCTTGCGCCGGCGCGAGCAGCGGCGAAGTAAACACGATTCCAGAATGCGAACGGCGCCGCTGTTAAGCGGCGCCGTTGCGTAGCGCGTGCGGCAGATCGAGAGATCAGCCCGCGAGTTCCTCGACGTGCTCCCAGTCGATGAGATTGTCGAACCACGTCTCGAGATATTTCGGACGCAGGTTCTGATAGTCGAGATAATAGCTGTGCTCCCACACATCGCAGCCGAGCACCGGCGTTGCGCCGTGCATAAGCGGGTTTTCGCCGTTGGGCGTCTTCGTCACCTCGAGCTTGCCGTTCTTCAAGGTGAGCCACGCCCAGCCTGAGCCGAATTGCCCCTTGCCGGCCTCGATGAAATCGTTGCGCACCTTGTCGTAGCCGCCGGCATCGGCGACGAGCTTCTCGACCTTGCCCGGAAGCTTCTTGTCGCCGCCGTCCTTCTTCATCCACTGCCAGAAGTGGATGTGATTGAAGTGCTGGCCGACGTTGTTGATGATCGGCTGGTTCTTGTCGGCATAGGCTTCCTTGCAGATCTCCTCGATGCTCTTGCCCTCGTATTTGGTTCCGGGCACGAGCTTGTTGGCCATATCGACGTAGGCCTGATGATGCTTGTCGTGATGGAATTCCAGCGTCTTTGCCGACATGAAAGGCCCGAGTGCGTCATACGCATAGGGCAGCGGTGGCAGTTTGAACGTCATGATCTCGGGCCTCCGGGGTGATCTTCAATTGCCAAGTATGGGGAGCGGCGACCGTACTGGGTCGCCATGCCGAAATCAAACGTAGGTTGGGAAATGGCGGTTCCCTTGAGCAGGGTCGCCGCGAGGGGACTGAAACGAGAAGAGGCGCAGCGACCCTGACGCGCTGCGCCCCTATTTGGATCACTCCGGGGAAGATAGGTCTCAGGGTAGGGCGAGCCTAGAGCGGCGCGAATGAACGGCAACTGAACGGTTTTTGCCATCGGACGCCGGGATAGGCGGTGGCGCAAAGCCGCGAAGTTCCCGCCGCGATGTTCCGATTTTGTTTTCGGGACAGGCTTTTCGAAACCGCCTAATGCGCACACGGAGTTCTATGCCGTTTATTTTCACGGGCGTGAACGAAACGCCTCCGTCTGCGCGTTGCGGTTGCAGCCGGCCCGTTATTCGCTGTGAATATGAATGCGCAATCTTTTTATGATGTGCTTGACAAGTGGAAAGTAAAAAGTAATGCAAGCCCTATAAACGGGATCAACAATAGCAAGGCCGGTGTAAAAGCCGGGCAATCGCCCTCAAGGGAAGACCATGAAAGGAAGACGGATGGCCAGCGTGAACGTAGATAAGTTATCGCTGAAGGAGCTTCTCGATCTCGAAGCGAAGGTGCAAAAGGCGATCGCCGGCGCACGCGAGCGCGAGCGCGCCGAGGTGAAGCATGCAATGGCTGCGCTGGCGGAAAAGCGTGGTTTCTCGATGTCGGAATTGTTCGGTGGCCGCGGCCGCGGCAAGATCAGCGCCGCCAAGTATGCCAACCCCGACAATCGCGCCGAGACCTGGACCGGGCGCGGCCGCAAGCCGAATTGGCTCGTTGCCAAGCTCAACAAGGGCGCAAAAATGACCGATTTCGCCATTTGAAGCGCTCAAGTCCGCTTTGCGGACCGCGAGCCGTGTCGAATGGTGTTTACAAAGAAGGCCCGCGTCAGTTGGCGCGGGCCTTCCCATTTTGTGCTTCGAGGATTTGAAGCGCCTCCCGACATTGAGAGTTAGCCTGCAACTGTTCGCTGGGTGCGGCGGAACGTTAGTCGGTTTGGCGCGTTTTTGTGCTCCACCCGTTTTCGGGACATGCCGGCAATAGAGAACAGCAAAATTCTCATCATGGCGACGCACGGCTTTGAAGAATCGGAGCTCTTCAAGCCTTTAGAGGAGCTGAAGGTCAGGGGCGCCATCGTGCAGGTCGCCGCGCCGGAGGCCGGCGAGATAAAGGGCTGGCGGCACAAGGACTGGGGTAAGTCGGTGCCTGTCGACCTCACCCTCGAGGAGGTGAAGGTCGGGGACTATGACGCCCTGGTGCTGCCCGGCGGTCAGATGAACCCCGACACGCTGCGCGTCAACGACGACGCCCTCGCCATCATCAAGGCGTTTCTGGAAAGTGGAAAGGTCGTGGCCGCCGTCTGTCACGCTCCGTGGCTGCTGATCGAGGCCGGCGCCGTCAGGGACCGCGAGCTAACCTCCTACGTCTCGATCCACACCGACGTCATCAATGCGGGAGGGCGCTGGGTGGATAGCCAAGTCGTCGCCGACCAGGGCATCGTGACCTCGCGCCACCTCGGCGACCTCGACGCCTTCGTTGCTAAGATCGTGGAGGGGGTCGAGGAAGGGCTGCACAAGCGCCGCTTCTAATAGCTCCGTTGATGCCTTCCTCCAGCCATCCTTGTCGGTAACCTTTTGTTAGGCGGCACACGCAGATAGTCCGCCCTATTCCATCACATTCTGCGCCCTCTTTTTGGCACTCCAACCTTGACAGTGCTAAGACCCCGGCGCATATACCGCGCGTCGGGCGGGCCGGACGTTTTCGGGTCCGCCTCCGCTCGGCGCATGCGCGCTCCGCTTTCTCCCCGCGGGGCCGCTCAAAGCCCAAAGCTTCAAATTACGAGGGTGATCCCATGAAGTTCCGTCCTCTTCACGACCGCGTCGTCGTTCGCCGCGTTGAGGAAGATACCAAGACCGCAGGCGGCATCATCATTCCCGATACGGCCAAGGAGAAGCCCATGCAGGGCGAGATCGTGGCCGTGGGCCCGGGCGCCCGCGACGAACAGGGCAAGGTCGTGCCTCTCGACGTCAAGGCCGGCGACCGCGTGCTGTTTGGCAAGTGGAGCGGCACCGAGGTCAAGATCGACGGCCAGGACCTGCTCATCATGAAGGAGAGCGACATCCTCGGCGTCATCGAAGGCAAGGCCAACGTTCGCGCTGCTGCCTGACGCCGCCCCCCACGCAATCGCATTCGAGATTCAATAGGAGTTGCTTCGTATGGCTGCCAAAGACGTCAAATTTTCCCAGGACGCGCGCGAGAAGATGCTGCGCGGCGTCGACATTCTCGCCAACGCCGTCAAGGTCACGCTTGGCCCCAAGGGCCGCAACGTCGTGATCGAGAAGTCGTTCGGAGCGCCTCGCATCACCAAGGACGGCGTGACTGTCGCCAAGGAGATCGAGCTCGAGGATAAGTTCGAGAACATGGGCGCACAGATGGTGCGCGAGGTCGCTTCCAAGACCTCGGACGTCGCCGGCGACGGCACCACCACCGCCACCGTTCTCGCCCAGGCGATCGTCAAGGAAGGCGCCAAGTCGGTCGCGGCCGGCGCCAACCCGATGGACCTGAAGCGCGGCATCGACCTCGCCGTCGCAGCCGTCGTCGCCGAGCTCAAGAAGAACGCCAAGAAGGTCACTTCCAACGACGAGATTGCCCAGGTCGGCACCATCTCCGCCAATGGCGACACCGAGATCGGCGCCAAGATCGCCGAGGCCATGAAGAAGGTCGGCAACGAGGGTGTGATTACGGTCGAGGAATCCAAGAGCCTCGAGACCGAGCTCGACGTGGTCGAGGGCATGCAGTTCGACCGCGGTTACCTCTCGCCCTACTTCATCACCAACGCCGATAAGATGGTCGCGGAGCTCGAGAGCCCGTACATTCTCATTCACGAGAAGAAGCTCTCCGGCCTGCAGGCCATGCTGCCGGTGCTCGAGGCGGTCGTGCAGTCGGGCAAGCCGCTGCTCATCATCGCCGAGGACGTCGAGGGCGAGGCGCTCGCCACGCTCGTCGTCAACAAGCTGCGCGGCGGTCTGAAGGTCGCCGCCGTCAAGGCTCCGGGCTTCGGCGATCGCCGCAAGGCGATGCTTGAGGACATTGCGGTCCTCACCGGCGGCACCGTCGTCAGCGAGGACGTCGGCATCAAGCTCGAGAACGTCACGCTGCAGATGCTCGGTCGCGCCAAGAAGGTGACGATCGACAAGGAGAACACCACGATCGTCGACGGTGCCGGCGCCAAGGCCGACATCGAGGCGCGCGTGAAGCAGATCAAGGCTCAGATCGAGGAGACCACCTCCGACTACGACCGCGAGAAGCTGCAGGAGCGGCTTGCCAAGCTCGCGGGCGGCGTTGCCGTCCTAAAGGTCGGCGGCGCGACCGAGGTCGAGGTCAGGGAGCGCAAGGACCGCGTCGACGACGCGCTGCACGCGACCCGCGCGGCCGTCGAGGAGGGCGTCGTCCCGGGTGGCGGCGTGGCGTTGCTGCGCGCGGTCAAGGCGCTCGACGGTCTCAGCGTCGAGAACGACGATCAGAAGGTCGGCATCAATATCGTCAAGAAGGCTCTCCAGACGCCGGCCCGGCAGATCTTCGCCAACGCTGGTGAGGACGGCTCGGTGATCGTGGGCAAGATCCTAGAGAACAATAAGTACAACTACGGTTACAACGCGCAAACTCACACCTACGGCGACCTCGTTGCCGAGGGCGTGATCGATCCCGCGAAGGTTGTGCGCTGCGCTCTGCAGGACGCGGCCTCCGTCTCCGGCCTGCTCATCACCACCGAGGCGATGGTGGCGGAGCTGCCGAAGAAGGACCACGCGCATCCGCCGATGCCCGGCGGCGGCATGGGCGGCATGGACTTCTAAGAGTCTGACCGGAAACATTATGTTGGATTGCATAGCTTTCGCAAC
>JRHI01001194.1_pt1 | contig 23134 bp, 25 predicted proteins | sample 215371 | NCBI WGS metagenome assembly JRHI01 (sample SAMN02929681, study PRJNA255918) | sediment metagenome | biome: cave system; feature: Ice Cave; material: Sediment; isolation source: sediment from deep within a dark volcanic ice cave with no known source of... ...
AGCGACCGGCTAACTGCGAATACTCACCCACAGTTTTCACCGACGAGCCTGCGCAGCAGCTCGCCCGTCGCGGCAGCGGGCAAGGGGCGGCCTAGCAGGAAACCCTGGACCGTCGTGCAGCCTAGGCTCATGAGGAGGTCGATTTGCGTCTGCGTTTCGACGCCTTCGGCCACCACCGCCAGCTTCAGGCTTTTTGCCATCGCAATGATCGCGCGAGTGATCGCAACGTCTCCCTCGTTCCCCGCGTCGCGGATAAAGGATTGGTCGAGCTTGAGCTTGTCCAATGGCAGACGTCTTAAGTACGACAGCGACGAGTAACCGGTGCCGAAATCGTCGATGGCGATCTTGACGCCTCTCGCGCGCAGAGCGGTCAGGGTCTTGAGTGCCGCGTCCGAATCGACCAGCAGCATCGATTCGGTGACCTCGAGCTCAAGATAATCGAGCGGCACGCCGACCACCTGGGCGATTTCCTCGACACGCTCGGCGAGCGCGGGATCGCTGAACTGCACGCTCGAAAGGTTGACGGCGATCGTGACCGCGGGAAGACCCTGTGCCACCCAGGCGTTGTGCTGGATCAGCGCCGCCACAAGGACCCATTCCCAGATCGCCATGATCTGCCCGGCTTCTTCCGCGACCCCGATAAAGTGGGCCGGTCCGAGCATTCCGAGCGTCGGATGATTCCAGCGTATCAGCGCCTCGACGCCGACGATCTCGCCGGTGGGTACTTCGATCTGCGGCTGGTAATACAGCTCGAACTGCTCGCCTTCGAGCGCCTTGCGCAGATCATGCTCCAGCGAAAGCCGCTGCGCCGAGGCCTCACGCATCGAGTCGTGATAGAAGAAGAAGCGGCCGCAGCCTTGCGCCTTTGCGTGGTACATCGCCACGTCCGCATTCTTGAGCAGTGTGTCGATATCATCGCCGTCGCGCGGATAGAGCACGATCCCGATGGAAGCCGAAACGAACACCTCGTGCGTGCCTAGAACGATCGGCTGCGCGAGCATCGCCAGCAAGCGTGTCGCCGCTCGCGCCGCATCCTGCTCGCTCGCCACGCTGTTGAGCAGCACGATGAACTCATCGCCGCCATGACGACACACGTCTCGTTCCGCAGCGCTCGCAAGCGTCGGCCCGGCGATGTCGTCGGGACGAAGGCCACGCGTGAGCCGCTGCGCGATGACACGCAGCAGGTCGTCGCCAACCGCGTGTCCCAGCGTATCGTTGATGCGCTTGAACTGATCGAGGTCGAGAAACATGATCGCGAATGCCGTACCGTCGCGCTTGGCGGCTTCGAGCGTCTCGGCCAGCTTTTCGTGGAAGCGAGAGCGGTTCGGGAGCTCCGTGACCGCGTCGAAGTAGGCGAGGCGATGGATTTGCTGGATCGCGCGGGTGCGCTCGGTGGCATCCTGGATCGTTCCCACTAGACCGAGGACGCTGCCGGTGGCGCTCAGCAATGCTTCGCCGAGCATGTGCACATGACGCAGCTCCCCGCCATGTCCGACGATGCGCACGTCGAGCCCTTGCTGCGCCTTCGCCCCTGCAAGCTGGGCGAGCCAGCGACCGAACGCCCGGCGATCTTCCTCGTGAACGAGCTTCCGGATCGCGGTTGGGCGCGGACTGAATTGCGCCGGGTCTACGCCGAGGATCCGGAGCGCCTCGCCCGAGCATACGATGCCGTCGCTCGCCCGCTCCCACTCCCAGCTTCCGACGCGGGCGATCCGTTGCGAGCGCGCCAATTGCTGCGCCAGGCTGCGGTTGGCGACGTTCTCATCCTCGGCGACTTTGTACGCGGCCTTGAGCCTACGCTCGCGGCGCGCGACGCGACGATGCATGTTATCAAGCCCGCGCTGCAGCCCTTCGAAGCCGGTCGACCTCGCCTCGGTAAGATCCGGCGCTTCGTCATGGCTCGCGCCGAAACGCGTCAGCGTCGTCCGCAATTGCGCGATTGAGTACGCTACGCGACGGCCGACGACTAAAAGCGCCGCGCAGGACATTCCAAGCGCAGCGAAGCCGTACACGAATCCATCGATCCAGCCGTTGATGAGCAGGGGCAACAGCAATGCGTGCGCAAGCGCGACCGCGGCGATCGCCTGCCCCGTAAAGCTGCATAGGATCGCCGCCCGCACCTTGCCCAACCGCCTGCCTGCCGACGGTTGAAAACGGGGCTTCGAGCCTCTCTTTTGTTCTTGGCCCAATGGCGCCTTTTTTTGCCTCAAGACGCGCCGATTGCGAGAAATTTCGCGGGACTGGACGCGCTGATATCCGCAAAGCGTGCTGCGTAGTGGCTAGGAAGCAACGATCGTACCAACTGTCGCGCCCGGGGATCCGATTCCCAGCGGTGGTGCGAGACAACGCTGCGGGTCACTCTCGGCCTATTTGCGCCAAGCCAATGACGCTGAGAAACGAAGAACCACTGAGCAAGAAGACGGGTTGCTTGGAATTGCAAGTTTTCGGCGGGGCGTTATGCCACCCTCCGTAGTCGCGGCTCTTGTTGCCGCCGAATTAGGCGATAAGAATGCGCGCGGAACGACCGACCTGCACGATGCGGGGCGGCATTAACCTCGAACTTAGAAACCTCATGGCCAACATTGAAAAACGTCGGCGACGCCGCTCCTGATCGCCATCACCCCGCGAGGCGCATGTTAAGGCAGCGCGGGGTCTTGCCCGAAGAGCCTTATGTGGCATCGAGTGTCAGATGCCATTTTGACCGACTGCGGCCAAAAGCGGCGTCGCAAGTGCTCGAGTTTCCTATCCGGATTCGGTGCCGTCTAACCACTCATCTAGGTCCGCGCCGTGGTCGCGCATGTATTCTTCCCGATAAGCCGGTCTGCCGGCTGCTATCGGGCCGCCGATTCTCTTGCTCGCGTCATACGGCGCGCCATTGATAACGGTCTCGTCCGATGGGTCGGGCACTTGGACGCCACTGAGTCTCCGGAGTGAGTCAATCCTGCCCATTGTTGTTCCTTTCGACCACTGCTGCCTCAGCGCGCTCTCCTGTCTGCCTTGTCAAGTGCCTGCTCGACATTACCGAGGCCCTTCTGCACCTTGCCTTCCACCTGTTTTGCAGCGCCCTTGGCCTGCTGCCTGTTGTTACCCGTCAGTTCTCCGAGCTTTCGTTGGACTTTGCCTGCTACATCCTTGGCAGTGCCTTTCACTTGATCCCGGTTCATGATTGCTCCTTATGTACGCGGCCTATTGCGCGTGCCTCACGTTACTGCGATCCCTAAGGACGGACTATCGGCGTAGGTCTGAATATGATGTAGGACTGCACGGCAAGTACGGTCCAATAGAGCCGTCACCAGCGTCCGGACCGTCCGCGTGGAGCGATGCCACAAATTCAGTTACCCTATGCGCCGACGTCCGGGTCGGAATTCCGGGTGGCAACTGTTCTTTCGGAGATGTGGCAGAAGGCTCCGGGTGACGATGGTGCTCAAGTACGTGGCCTGGGCCCTGGCGGCGATCGTGCTCCTCGCCCTGGCTGCCTATTTCTTGGCGTACCAGGTGGCAACCAAGCGGTACGAGAAGCAATGGACCGTGCACAAGGCGGACTTCCCGATCCCGTTCTCGCTGAGAGACGACGAGCTGGCGGCGCTTCGGGCCGATCGGATCGCGGCAGGGGCTTATCTGCAGAAGGCCTGCGGTGGGAAAAGGAAACCGCTAAGGGTCAGCTGCCGCTTTGCCACATCCTGACGAGTTATTCGACGCTACAGGATCTCGGTGATGTTCTCGCGCTCATCCATCTCGGCTACGAATTCCTTGAGCTCGGGGCCGAGCGCGTCGTGCGCCGAGACCAGACCTATTGGCCGCCCCTTTTCGACGACCGGAACATTGCGAAACCCGCCCTCGTACATCATGTGCAACGCGTGCCCGAGCGGTTTGTCGGGACCGATGGTCTGCGGATTTGGCGTCATCACGTCGGCAAGCAAGGTGGTTTTCGGATCGCATTCCTCAGCCGTCACGCGGAAGAGGGCGTCGCGCTCGGTGAATACGCCGACAAGGCGCTTCTTGTCGCATACCATGAGTGCGCCGATTTTATGGGCTCTCATTAATCGCGCAGCGTCGCTGACCGTCGTCGTGCTTGGGGCAGTGAGGATCTCTTGATTCTCGATAATCGTTCTGATCGGCCGGTGTGTCATAGCAGCTCCCCGTCGTAGACAAGCCAATAAAGTTTAGCACTAGGGGACAGACCATGGGCGCCCGGTTACGAGCAGAGGGGGCATTAGCGGGGATACAATCACGCGTGCCTTCATTAAGCCCTCGTTCGGTGGCCACGCGTCCCTGGAGTTCTTGAGTCGCAACACGGGAAGCGGTCTGATCGATCGTGTTAGAGCTTCCCGCATACGGTATCAAGATGATTCCGCAGACTCGCTTCGCCCGGAGCGGCAAGGTGAACATCGCCTACCAGGTCATCGGCGACGGACCGCTCGATCTCGTCTATGTCCCGGGCTGGGTGTCGCACTTGGAACTGCGCTGGGAGGAGCCCGACCACGCTCGATTCCTGCACCGACTTGCGTCGTTCTCGCGCCTTATCACCTTCGACAAGCGGGGCACCGGTCTTTCCGACCGCGTTCCCGACGATCAGCTGCCGAGCCTGGAGGTGCGCATGGACGATCTGCGCGCCGTCATGGATGCGGTGGGATCGCAAAGGGCGGCCCTGTTCGGCTACTCGGAAGGTGGCAACATGTGCATGCTCTTCGCCGCCACCTATCCCGAGCGCACCGTGGCGCTGGTCACCTACAGCTGCTTTGCCAAGCGGATCTGGAGTTCCGATTATCCGTGGGCGCCAACGCCGGAGGCACGAGCGAAGGAATACGAATTCGTCGAGCGCGAATGGGGCAACCAGATGGACCTCGCGCATTACATTCCCAGCAAGATGCACGATCACGAGTTCGCGCGTCGACTCGCGACCTACTTTCGCTACTCCGCAAGCCCTAGCGCAGCAGTGGCATTGCTCAGGATGAACACGCAAATCGACGTGCGCCACGTGTTGCCCGCGATCAGCGTGCCGGCGCTGATCCTGCATCGCATCGGCGACCTCGATGTGAATATCGAGGAAGGGCGGTGGCTAGCGTCGCAGATTCCGGGCGCCCGCTTCGTGGAGCTGCAGGGCGACGACCACATGCCATGGGCGGGCGACCAGGATTCCATCGTCGACGAAATTCAGGAGTTTCTGACCGGCATAAGGCCTCCGCGCGACATCGACCGTGTCCTTGCAACGGTGCTGTTTACCGACATTGTGGGTTCCACGGAGCACATGGCCCGCGTCGGTGACAAGGCATGGAAAGAATGTCTCGATCGCCATCATGCCGTCGTACGACGTGAGCTTGCATCGTTTCGCGGCCGGGAGATCAATGTTGCGGGCGATGGTTTCTTCGCGACATTCGACGGTCCGGCGCGTGGTGTCCGCTGCGCACTGAGCATCCAGGAGGCTGCACGACAGATGGGAATCGAGATCCGCGCCGGTTTGCACACGGGCGAGGTTGAACTCCATGGTGACAAGGTTGCAGGCATGGCAGTGCACATCGGCGCGCGTGTCGCAGGGTTAGCCAACGCCGGCGCAACGCTGGTCTCCAACACGGTCAAAGATTTGGTGTCCGGCTCAGGTTTGTGCTTCGAAGACCGCGGTGCGCACGCGTTGAAGGGTATACCCGGCGAGTGGCGGCTGTACGCGGCGAGTGGATAGACGACTAGCTCCATTCCGAACCTGCTGAGGCGCGTCGGGTTCGGTTAGGCGCGCCATTTTCTACTTGAGGAGGGCTCCGTGACCAAGCCGATCCACCAGGAAGTGACGATCAAGGCGAGCGCGAAGAAGGTGTTCGACGCGCTCACCGACGCAAAGCAGTTCAGTGCGTTTTCGGGAGGCGCGCTGGCGGAAATCGACGCCACGGCAGGCGGCAGCTTTTCCTGCTTCGGCGGGCACATCATCGGCCGCAACATCGAGTTGGTGCCGGGTAAGCGCGTGGTGCAAGCCTGGCGCTCGGTCAAATGGGGCGACGGCATCTATTCGATCGTCCACTTCGAACTGCACGAAGAGGGCGGCTCGGTGAAAATCGTCTTCGATCAGGCCGGCTTTCCCGAAGAAGCGGGGCCGCACCTCGAAGGCGGCTGGGTAAAGATGTACTGGGATCCGCTGAAGACATACCTGGAATTACCTGGAATAGGCACTCCAGGGACGCATCCGTCGGCGGTCGACAGCGCACGCACCGCTGATCTCTGTACCGCCATCGACGCTTGGTCGCCCATCCGGCGGAAGCGGCGACGCCGCCGATCGCCTACCGCTGCAGAGCAACCAGCGACAGTGACGGGATATACGCGACTGCGATCGAGACGATGATCATCGCGACCACGAACGGCAATGCGCGCCGTGCGATGGCGATGATCGGCACGCCGGTGAGGCCCGACATCACGAACAGATTGAGACCCATCGGCGGTGTGATGAAGCCGAGGCCGAGCGTGGTGATCATGAACACGCAGAAGTGGATCGGGTCCATGCCGATCTTCTGTGCCACCGGCGCCAGCAGCGGCGCGAGGATCACGATATTGGGCGTCGTCTCCATGAACATGCCAGCGACGATGAAGATGACCAGCATGATCGCTATCAGTGCATCGCGGTCCGCGGTCAGCGACGTGAGCACGATGACCAGGGTCTGCGGCACGTTGAGCACGGTCAACGCCTGTGCAAACAGGACCGACACCGCGATGATCGGCAGGATGACGCCGTTCACCCGGGCCGAAGTCTCCAGCATCGCCGGGAAATCGCGCCAGACTATCGTCCGCTGCAGCATCCCGACGATCAGCGCCACCGCCACGGCCACTGCCGCCGACTCGGTCGGCGTGAACACGCCGGAGTAGATGCCGCCGAGAATGATCGCCGGAATGGCCAGTGCGTACTTGGCATCGTTCAGCGCGGCGAGCCATCGACGAAACGAGAAGCGACGTTTGGAATTCTCGAAGCCGCGCAGCCGGTTGATGATGATGTTGGTGACAACCACGCTCAGCAGGACGATGACGCCGGGTATCACCGCGGCAGTGAACAGCGTCGACGACGAAAGCCCGAGCACCAGCCCGACGATGATGTACGCGATCGAAGGGGGAATAAGGATGCCGGTGCAGGCTCCCGAGGCGACCAGGGCGCACGCATAGGCCTTGGGGTAGCCGCGCTCCACCAGCCGATGCATCGTGATGCGTCCGATGGCGGCCGCGTCGGCGGCGTCGGAGCCCGAGATGCAGGCGAAGAACCCGCAGCCGAGCACGGTGGACGTGCCGAAGCCGGAACGCATGCCGCCCGTGGTCGCCTCGGCAAAATCGAGCAGCTTGTTGGCGAGTCCTGAGCGCACCATCACGTCGCCGGTGAGCACGAACAACGGGATTGCGATCAGCGCGAACGAGTCGACGCCCTGGAACAGCGCTTCGCCGAGCAGCGACAACGGCAGCGCGCCGGTGCCAAGCAGCAGCGCGATGGTGCCGAGCCCGATCGCGACCCAGAACGGCACGGCAAGCGCCAGAAGTGCGAGGATGAAGAACAGGCCGAGCGTGAGCGCCATGAGCTAAAAGTTCTCCTGCCGCATCGCCAAAGATTAGTCGAACAGCAGCGTGCCGGTGTAAGGCGCGCGGCCGGCGCGCATGCGGCGCACATCGCGCAGCGCCGACTGGATAACGCGCACGACCATCATCGCAAAGCCCAATGGAATTGCCGCGGCGAACCAAGCCTGCGGGACACGCAGTGCCGGCGACAATGCGTCGAAGCGGACCATCGTCATCAGCGTCTGCATCGACCAGTAGAAGGCAAAGCAGGCGAACACCAGCGTTGCGAGCTCGGAAAACAGAAACACGCAGCCCGCCGCGCGCGGCGACAGCAAACGGGTCAGGAAATCGAAGCGGATGTGCGCGCGCTGCTTGACGGCATACGAGGCGCCGATCCAGCCGAGATAGATGAACGCGAAGCGCGCGGCTTCCTCACCCCAGAGCGACGAGAAGTCGAGGATGAAGCGGCGCACGACTTCGGTCACGATGACGAACACGATGAAGCAGTACAGCACGAGCATCAGGTACCGCTCGCCGTTACGATCGATCCGTTGCAGGAAAACGCGCATGCAAGCTCCTTCGCCGGGACGAGGGTGCGCCCCGGCTGACTTCATCGTTGGGGCAGATCAGCCCTGGTAGTCGTTGACGGTGAACTTGCCCTTGGTGTTCGCCGCCGTCTTCAGTTTCTCGAAGTTGGCGACCGAGCCCGCGAGCTCCGTCTTGATATCGTTCCATTCCGGCCGCTGTTCGCCGGCCGCCTCCACCCACTTGGCGTGCTCCGCCTGTGTCGGCTTGTAGAACTTGACGCCGCCCTTACCCAGCGCGTCCATTGAAGCTTTACGCGCGATCGGAATCTGCGCGAAGCTCTCACCCAGCGTCTTTTCGCTCGCCAGCTCGAACGCATTCTGCATCTCTTTCGGCAGCGCCTGGAACCACGCGTAGTTGGCCGCGAACATCTGCGCATCGGGAACCGAATCGACCAGCGTGATCGAGTCGATGATGTCGATGAACCCGAACGTGTACAGCGCGCCGACGGAGGGATCGAGCGCGTCGGCGACGCCCTGCTTCAAGGCCGACGGCGTTTCGCCCCAGGCCACGACGGTCGGATTGGCGCCGGTCAGCCGGTAGAACTGCTGCAGCAGCTTCGACGATGGCACGCGCATTTTGAGACCGCGCATGTCCTCGGGCGACTTGATGATTTTGTTGAGACCCTTCCTCGTGGCTACCGTCCGCGGGTCGACCGTGAAGTAGAACATCGGCTTGTAGCCCTTGACGGTCACCTTGGGCGTGATCTCGTCGTTCCAGACCGCCGACGTGACGAGGTTGGCGAAGCGCTGATTCTCGCCGCACCAGAACGGGATGTTGATGACGTCGACGATCGGCGCAAAGGGCGAGAAGTTCGACAGCGAGACCGATCCACCCTGCACGGTGCCGGCCTGAACTTTCTGCGCGAGCGCGCTGCCGATGCCCAACTGGCCGGCGGGGAACAGCTTCACGTACATCGCCCCCTTGCTCTGGACCTGCAGGTTTTCCTTGAACTGCGTCTGCATGATTGGGTACGTTTTGTATGCGTCGTCCGCGTACTCGGTGGCGAAGAGCATCGTGTGCTTCGCTGCCTTCTCACGTGTTGCCTCGTCGTCGGCGGCCAGCGCAACCTCGGCATTCGACCACAGATAGCCACCGGTCGCTGCTACCACCGCGGTGGTGAAGCCGTAGCGTCCCGTCACCTCCAGAAAGCGCCGGCGCTGTTCCGAGACCGGTGCCGAACGTCCTTTTCGAGTGCTCATTGCGTTCCTCCTTTTGTAGCGTTGTGTTCACCCTCTGCATCAGGGCTTGTATCCAGCCGCTTCTCGTCGGCAACCAGCCCGCCGACAAAAAACGCCATGCAAGACAGTACCAGCAAAAACTCGCCGACGTCGCCTACGCGCCAGGTTGCCATGCCGGCCTTGACCGCCAGCATGCCGAGCGCGATGTTGAGCGCATAGAGGGCGAGCAGGCAAAGGGCGATGCCGAACAGCCATCGCGTTAGCACTGGACGCCTGCCTGCGTCGGCTTGCATCGCGCGTCGTCCTCAGTGCGGCCGCAGAAGAATCTTGGCGGCGCCGCTGCGCCCGGCGTCGAGGTCGGCGAACGCCGCGGCACCTGCGGCAAGCGTACGCTCTTCCACCCAATCGAGCGCGCCGAACGCGCCGGCATGGAGCGCCGCAACGGTCGCCCGCAGGTCGGCGGTGGAATAGGTATAGGTGCCGATGAGCGTGATCTCGGAAAGCGTCAGCTTCCGCATATCGATTTCACTCGCCCAGTCGAGCAGGCCGATGTGGACGATGACACCCCCCGGCCTGACCGCCGCGAAGGCCGCGTTGCGCGTCGCCTTGGCGCCGACCGCGTCGATGACGAGATCGGCTACGTTCTCGATGCGGCTCGCGGGCTCGTCCGCCGCGAGCACGCGCAGATCGCCCGCAGCTTTCGCCGCCGCGCGACGCAGCCGATTGGTCTCGACGAGTGTCACGTCGCGGCAGCCGTACGAGCGGGCGAGCAATGCGGAAAGCAGGCCGACCGCGCCGCCGCCGATGACCAGCAACTGTAGTTCCGGCAGTGGACGAGTCAGCGCCCGAATGGCGAGGTTAAGCGCATGGAGCGCGGTCGCGGCCGGCTCGGTCAGTGCCGCGGCGCGTGCGGACATCGACTCGGGGATCTCGATCAGCGTACGCTCGGGCACCGCGATACGCTCGGCGAATCCGCCGGGCCGGGTCATGCCGATCATCGTGCGGTTGGCGCACAGGTTGTCGCGCCCCGTTACGCAATAGTCGCAGCGACCACAGGTAATGAGCGGATTGACGGCGACCCGCTTGCCGGCGGACGGGCCGTCGATGATGCGAGCCGCGAGCTCGTGGCCAAGGATCAGCGGCGGAACGCGGCGCGGATCGCGGCCGTGGTAGGCGTGCATGTCCGAGCCGCAGATCCCGGCGGCCTCGACTTCGAGCATCACGTCGCCGCTGCCGGCGATCGGGTCGGGCTCGTCGCGGAACGTGACCTCGTTGGGAGCGGTGTAGACAAGGGCCTTCATGGTGTCGTCATCCCGCGGTGAAGCCACCATCGACGAACAATGTCTGTCCCGTGACGTAATCGGACGCGCGGCTCGCCAGATAGACGAGCGTGCCGCGCAGGTCATCGAGGACGCCATTGCGGCCGATCATCGTTTTTGCGGCCATCGCTTCGGTGCGTTGCGGGTCGGCAAAGAGCGGGGCGGTCAATTCGGTCGGGAAAAATCCCGGCGCGATCGCATTGCAATTGACGCCATGGCGCGACCACGCCTGCGCCAGCGCACGCGTCAGCTGCATCACGCCGCCCTTGGAGGCGCCATACGGCGCGCCATCGGCGAAAGCGCGCAGCGACTGCAGCGAGGCGAGATTGATGATGCGTCCCCAGCCGCGCGCACACATCGCGGGCGCGACGTACCGGGCGAGAAAGAAGGGCGCCGCGAGGTTGATTTCCAGTGTCGCGTCCCACTCGCGGGCCGTCAACGCGTCGATCGGTCGCCGCGGATTGATGCCGGCCGCGTTAACGAGGATGTCCGGCGGACCGAACGAAGCAGTCGCTTGGGCGACTGCTGCGGGCAGCGAAGACCGGTCGGCGAGATCGCATCGGATGGCCGCGGCACGACCGCCGCGCGCGACGATCTCCTTTTCGAGCGCGTCGAGCTCCGCCTCCCGGCGCGCGACCAGGCAGACGGCTGCGCCGGCCTCCGCCAGCGTCGTCGCCATTGCGCGGCCAATGCCCGAGCTCGCGCCGGTGACGAGCGCGACGCGGCCGTGGAGAGAGAATAATTCGGCAAGCGGTGTGGCGGTCATCAGAGCGTGGTGTCGAACGATTCCGCCGGCAGGTACTTGGCGAGCCGCAGGTCGGCGGTGCGCGCGTGCGCCTCCATCCCCTCCTGCCGCGAGATGCGGGCGGTGACCGCCGCAACCTCGCGCGTGGCGTTGCGCGTCATACGCTGCCAGGTCACGGTCTTGATGAACTTGCCGACCGAAAGGCCGCCGGAATAACGCGCCGCCTTCATCGTCGGCAGAATGTGATTGGGGCCCGAGGTCTTGTCGCCATACGCGACAGTCGTTTCCTCGCCGAGGAAGAGCGAACCATAGTTGGTCAGGCGTCCAAGCCACCAGTCGAGGTCGGCCGCGTGGACCTCGAGATGCTCGGGCGCGTAGTCGTCGCTGATCCGCGCCGCCTCGTCGCGATCGCCGGCGACCACGATCTCGCCGTAGTCGCGCCACGCCGCGCCCGCAGCCGCGGCAGCGTCCTCCGGCAGTGCGGCGATCACTCCGGGCACGCGCTCCAGCACGGCTTGCGCGAGTGCGGCAGAGATCGATATCAGCCATGCCGGCGACTCGACGCCGTGCTCCGCCTGACCCACGAGGTCTGCGGCGACGACATCCGCGTCGGCCGTTTCGTCGGCGATCACGCAGATCTCGCTCGGCCCCGCGAGCACATCGATGCCGACGCGGCCGTAGAGAATGCGCTTCGCTTCCGCCACATACTTGTTACCCGGCCCGGCGATCACATCGGCTGCCCTGCCGGTGATGAGGCCGAAGGCCAACGCCGCGATCGCCTGCACGCCACCGAGCGTCAGGATCGCGTCGGCGCCGGCGATAGCCATCGCGTGCAGCACGGCCGGGTGGATGCCCCGGCGCTGGAACGACGGCGAGCACGCCACGACGAATGGCACGCCGGCCGCCTTGGCGGTGGTGATGCTCATGATCGCCGAGGCGATATGCGCATAGCGTCCGCTGGGTACATAGCAGCCGGCCACATTCACCGGAATCAGGCGTTGGCCGGTCACCAGCCCCGGATGGAGCTCGACCTCGAACTCGTCCATGCTCTCGCGCTGGCGCAGCGCGAACGCGTGCACCTGGCGATGCGCGAAGGCGATGTCTTCACGGACTCGCGCGGGCACGGTAGATGCGGCGTGGGCGATCGCATCGGGACCGACGACGAAGTCCCCGGTCCAGCCGTCGAGCCGCTCGGCATACTCACGCACCGCGGGCTCACCGCGTGCCTCGATGTCGCGCAGCATCCTCTCGACCGTTTCGCGCGTATCCGCGGTGCCGGTTGCCGGCGTGCGCGATGCGCGCTTGAGAAACGTTGCCACTGCATTTCTCCTTCAATAGCAATCGATGGCAACTACCCTATGATGCTCGGCGCGACTCGCCGCGGAGATTGCGAACACGCTTCCGTCGTCGTACATCAGCGGGCGAAAGATGGCGACTACCATTTTCCATGGTATGCCATTTTGCCGCGCCGGACCTCGTCTGTCGAGGGCCAGAAGAGACCACTGACATCTATTCGCCACGGCATAATGACGCATGGTCGTTCACGTTGTCGACGGAACCTACGAGCTGTTCCGGCACTTCTACGGCGCGCGTCGCTTTAACAAAGGTAAGGACCGGCCGTTCGGCGCAGTGATGGGCGTGCTGCAGACCCTGCTGCAAATGATCGAGCAGGGAGCCACGCACGTCGGCGTTGCGACCGATCACATCATCGAATCGTTTCGCAACGATAAGTGGGCGGGCTACAAGACGGGAGAGGGGATCGAGCCCGCTCTTCTGGCGCAATTCCACCCGTTGGAAGAAGCGCTCTCCGCGATGGGCGTCGTTACATGGGCCATGGTCGAGCTCGAGGCTGACGACGCGCTCGCTTCCGCTGCGCGCATCGCCTGCGCAGATCGACGCGTCGAGAAAGTCTGCATCTGGACACCCGACAAGGACTTGGCACAGTGCGTCCGCGACGATCGGATCGTGCAAATGGACCGGCGAGGCAACAAGATCCGAAACGCCGAAGGGGTTCGCGAGAAGTTTGGCGTGACGCCCGACTTGATTCCTGATTTTCTCGCTCTTGTCGGCGACGTAGCAGACGGATATCCGGGCATTTCCGGGATCGGGGCAGTGACGGCGGCACAGCTTCTGAACCGCCACGGCACCATCGAAAACTTTCCGCCAACCGTACTCGGTGCCCAGCGGGACCTCGCGCTTCTGTTCAAGGATCTCGCAACCCTCAGAAGTGACGCACCTCTCTTCAAGAATGTGGACGAATTGCGCTGGGCCGGGGCGACCGCCGCGTTCGCGTCGTGGAGCGAGCGTATGAAAGCGCCTCGTCTGCTCGAGCGTGCGCTCAAGGCGCAAAGCGCTTTATCGCCTGTCAGATGAAAATCGCAACCTTCAATATCAACAGCATTCGCGGTCGCCTGCCGCGCCTGCTCGAATGGTTGGCGGAAGCGCATCCTGACATCGTATGCCTGCAGGAGTTGCGAATCTGCGACAACGAATTTCCCTTGGCCGCTGTACGTGAAGCCGGGTACGGGGCGATGTGGAAGGGACAGAAGCCGAGATACAACGGCGTTGCCATTCTTGCGCGCGGCACCGATCCTGTCGCGGTGCGGCGCGAGCTGCCTGGCGACCCCAAGGATTCGGAAGCGCGTTATCTCGAGGCTGCGGTCAACGGAATATTGGTTGGCTGCCTATATGCGCCCAACGGCAATCCACAACCTGGCCCCAAATTCGACCATAAACTCGCGTGGCTGCAGCGCCTTCACGAGCATGCAAAAGGCCTGTACGCGTCGGGCGCGCCGGTGGTGCTTGCGGGCGACTACAACGTCGTGCCGACTCCAAGCGACATTTATCCGACGCGCTCGTACGACAACGACGCCCTGGTCCAGCCGCAAAGCCGCGCCGCATTTCGGCAGCTGATCGACCTCGGGTGGACCGATGCCATCCGCGCCCGGCATCCAACCGGTCCGATCTACACGTTCTGGGATTACATGCGCAAGCGATGGGAGCGCGACGCGGGCCTGCGCATCGACCACCTGCTGCTCAACGCGGAGCTGAGCGCGCGTCTGGTCGAGGCGGGCGTCGACAAAGCCGTTCGTGGGAGGGCCGGTGCGAGCGACCATGCGCCGGCGTGGATCGAGGTGCGCTGAGTGCTACTCTAGACTTGGTCCCGGTCAAACCTTCGCCGATGCTTCGTCAATCCCAAACCACGCTTGCCTTCGAGACTCCCGGCCGCGGCCTTGTCGAGATCACCCGTCCGGTCGCCGACTGGACCGCCGCGAGCGCTATGGAAAGCGGTCTGCTCACCCTTTTCGTTCGCCACACCTCCGCGAGTCTCGTCGTGCAGGAAAACGCCGATCCTGACGTGCGCGGAGATCTCGAGCGCTACTTCGCCCGGCTCGTGCCCGACGGCGACAAGCTCTTCCGCCATCGCGACGAGGGGCCGGATGACATGCCAGCGCACGTTCGCGCGGCGCTGACCGCCGTGCAGCTTTCGATTCCAATCTCCGACGGCCGTCTCGCGCTCGGCACATGGCAGGGTATCTACCTGTTCGAGCACCGGCTCCGGCCGCATCGACGCGAGGTGGCGCTGCATCTCGTAGGCGGCTGATCCATCGTTGGCCAATACGGGTCGCCAGGCGGGGCGACGCTCGCCAGCGCCGTCAGGCACAGGTAGGGTCACTAGCGTTAGGACATCGGCGTCTTCGGATCCACGTGAAAGAGCGCATTGAGCTCGCGGCCGGAAGCTGCGCTGGCGAACTCATCGAATTTGCCGTGCTCGGCAATCGATCTGGCGGCACGCATGAATCCGCCCCAGGCTGAGCGCGCAAGCGCGCCGCCGACGCTTATTCGCCGCACGCCGAGCGCGGAGATCTCGTCGACCGTCAATTCGCTCGCCGATCCTACGAGCAGATTGAATGGCTTCGGCGCGACAGCAGTCACGACGGCGGCGATTTGATCGCGCGTGGAAATACCCGGCGCATAGAGGCAATCGGCACCAGCGTTCGCGTAGGCCTTGAGCCGCTCGATCGTTTCATCGAGATTGGGACGGCCGACAAAAAAGCATTCGGCGCGTCCTACCAGAAGCGTATCGCCGCCTTCCTTATCGATGGCTCGTCGCGCCGCGCGGATCCGCTCCACCGCAGCGCCAAGTTCAAAGAGCGGCTTGGCCGCATCGCCGGTCGAATCCTCGATCGACAGTCCCGCCACGCCGGTCTCGACCGCAAGACGCACGCTTTCCTCGACGCCGGCCGCATCCTTGGCGAAACCGCTTTCGAAGTCGGCATTCACCGGCACGTCCGTTGCCGCGACCATGGCGCGCAGATGGGCGATCGCCATGTCGCGTGTGATGCCGTTATCTGGGCGGCCCTGCGACCAGGCAAAGCCGGAGCTTGTCGTGGCGAGCGCCTTGAAGCCGAGGCTTTGCAGATACTGCGCGCTTCCCACGTCCCAGGGATTGGGAATGACAAAACAGCCGGCCTCGTGCAACTGTCGGAAGGCGCGCCGTTTGTCGTCAGTGCTGGGCCGAGTCTCGGTCATTGGAGAACTCCTGATAAGTTGTATGTGCCTTGTGTTAAATCCATGGGTATGGCGCGCGCTACGATTCCAGGATGTCCACGCCCGATAATGTAGCAAATGCGGCGCTGCCACCGATGCGCGCTTGGACGAGGTGAACGCGGGGCCGGCAGATGGAGCGGGCCAGTGAACTCATGCGGCATCGCGGACGCAACGGACGCGAGGGTGGGATGAAAGCCACCCCTCTCCTATACAATCACGCTTGCCTTCATGAGGTCCTCGTCGGTGGCCGCCAATCCCAAAGGCCGTGTTCTGGCCGAAGCACTGCCATATATTCACGCGTACCACGGCAAGACGCTGGTCATCCGCTTCGGTGGACAGGCGATGGCCGACGCGGCGCTGATGTCCGGCTTCGCTCGCGACGTCGCGCTGCTGTGGCTGGTGGGAATGAAGCCGATCATCGTTCACGGCGGCGGCTGGCGCATCGACGAGTTGATGCGCCAGATGGGCATCGAAAGCCGCAGGCACCGCGGCATGCGTGTGACCGATGAGCGAACGCTGACGGTCGTCGAGATGGCGCTGGCCGAGCTCAACCAGGAGCTCGCCGGGCTCATCAACAAGCATGGTGCCAAAGCGGTGGGCCTCGACGGCCAGGACGGACGCTTCATCCATGCGCATCGCATGACGCTTCCCGCGGACGATGGCGAGGAACCCGTCGATCTGGGTTACGTCGGCGATGTCGAAAGCGTGGACGTCGATCTTATTCAACTTTTGCTTGGACGCGGGTTCGTCCCGGTCATCATGCCCATCGGCGTCGGCGCCGACGGCACTGCGTATCACATCAATTCCGACCTGCTAGCCGGAAGGCTCGCCCGCGCGCTGGAGGCCGAAAAGCTGATCCTGATGACCAACGTGCCGGGCGTTCTCGACCGCACCGGCAGGCTGGCCTATATTCTGACCGCGAGCGAGGCGGAGTCATTGTTGAAGGACGGAACGGTCGCCGCCGGCATGCGACCGCGAGTCACCGCAGCGTTGCAGGCGGTGCGCGAAGGTGTGCGTTCGGTGCACATTATCGACGGCAGCGTGCCCAGCGCCTTGCTGCTCGAAGTGCTGACCGCGCAAGGCGTGGGCACTGCGTTACGCTCCGATGTGGGGCCGCATTTTATGGAAGACAGCCGGGGATATCTGTTGTCCGAGTCGGCGGCGCCCAGCGGTTAGCAGCGTCGATGTCGTTTCCTATCGAACCCCCGATTGAACCCATGTTGGCCAAGCTCGCAGAGAGCCTGCCTGCGGATGGCAACTTCCTGTTCGAGCCCAAGTGGGACGGTTTCCGGGCCATCGTCTTTCGTGGCGCGAGCGACGTGTATATGCAGAGCCGCGATCTGAAGCCGCTCGATCGCTATTTTCCAGAGCTGCGTCAATCATTGCTCGACCTGCTGCCTGCCGGCTGCGTCGTCGATGGCGAGATTGTCATCGCCACACCGCAGGGGCTCGACTTCGACGCGCTCCAACTTCGCCTGCATCCGGCACAATCGCGAACGGCCAAGCTCGCGAGGGAGACGCCGGCGTCGTTCGTCGCGTTCGATTTGCTGGCCGTGGGCGGCGACAACATCATGGCAATGCCCCAGTGGGATCGGCGGGCAAATCTCGACAAGCTGCTCAAGCGTTCGAAGCCTCCACTGTACGTGACGCCGATGACGACTGAGCATGGCGTGGCCGTCGACTGGCTTCGGCAGTTCGAGGGCGCAGGCCTCGACGGCGTCATTGCCAAACGTCGCGACCTGCCGTATCAGCCCGGCAAACGTGCGATGCTCAAGGTGAAACACGTGCGCACCGCCGAATGCGTCGTCGCCGGCTTTCGCTGGTACAAGGACACGACCGATGCGGTCGGCTCACTGCTGCTCGGGCTGTACGACGACAGCGGTGTCCTGCATCACGTCGGCATCACCTCGGCATTCACCATGGCGGCGCGCAGGGAGCTGGTGAAGGAGATCGAACCGCTGCGCAAGAACGCGATGAAGAATCATCCATGGCGCGACTGGAAGCACGAGGAAGCGCACGCAAGTGCGCGATTGCCGGGCGCGCACAGCCGCTGGTCCGCCGGCAAGGATCTGTCGTGGGAGCCGCTGCGCATCGAACGGGTGTGCGAAGTCAAATACGATCACCTGCAGGGTGACCGCTTTCGTCACGCGACCCACTTCTTGCGGTGGCGGCCGGATAAGCCGCCCGCGGATTGTTGCTACGACCAGCTCGAAGTCACGGCCCCTTACGAGCTGAAGAAGGTTTTCGGGGCGAAGCGGATTTAGCCCCGGCGCGACGCGAGGGCTGCACGCGCGTCGGCTCGTCAGGCGCCTTGGCATATTGCGGCGGCCATGGCGCATCGCCTTGACCGTCAAGCGCGTGGCGTTGTGAGAGTTCGAGAAGGCTGTCGAGCGAATACGCGCGGGCGTCGATGCCCTGATGCCTGTCACCAATTTGCGCGAAGCGCTTTTGCATCGTGACCAGGGTGAAGTCTCCTGGTTCGGCCGAGTCCACCTCGTCCCAGTTGAGTGGCGCCGATACGCGGGCGTCCGGGGTCGGCCGCACGGAATAGGCGCCGGCGACGGTACGGTCCTTGGCGTTCTGGTTGTAGTCGATGAAGACGCCGTGCCTCTCTTCCTTCCACCACTTGCTGGTCGCCAGCGCAGGCACTTGCCGTTCGACCTCGCGCGCGAGCGCCAGCGCGGCGCGGCGGACATCGTCGTGCGTCCATTGTGGCTTGATGCGCACGCTCACGTGCATGCCGCGCTTGCCCGAGGTCTTCGGCCAGCCGCAAAGGTCGTATTCAGTCAGCGCGGCCTGGACGATGCGGGCGACCTCGCGCACTTGTGACCACGGTACGCCGGGGACAGGATCCAGGTCGACGCGCAGCTCGTCCGGATGATCGAGATCCTCCGCGCGCACCGGATGCGGATGCAGCTCGAGGCAGGCGAGATTGGCCATCCAGGCGAGGGCCGCAGCGTCTCTCGGCACGATCTCCTCGGCGCTGCGACCCGACGGAAACCGTATGGTGACTACCTCCACCCAAGGCGGCCGATCCTTGGGCGCCCGCTTCTGAAAGAAAAACTCGCTGCCGACGCCATTCGGAAACCGAACCATGATGTTGGGACGCCCGCCGGATCCGCGCAATGCACCGTCGGCGACGCTGAGGTAGTAGCGAACGAGGCCGAGTTTGGTGTGGCCTGATTCGGGGAAGAGCACTTTTCCAGGATTGGTGATGACCACCTCCTGCGCGCCAACTAGTACGACTTCCTTCGGTGTAGTGGCAGGCATGGCGTTGGATGTCGATTTGGTCAGGGAGCGGGACGTAGCTCAGCTCAGCGGCAGCATGACGAACTTTCTGTATGCGGTTCGCAGCGCCAGCGAGTCGAACCACCGCTGCACATTGGATAAGGGTGGCCGCTCTATCGGCAGTGCCATCCAGCGCCACGCACCGCAGCCAAGCGCGATGTCCCCCATGGTAAAGGCGCCTCCTGCAAGATACTCATGCGTCGCAAGGTGAGCGTCTACGATGCGAAGGACCTCCGCCGTTTTCAGGCGCGATTGCTCGAGCGCCTGCGGATCGCGTTTATCCGGCGCTGTACGGACGAGTCCTATAAAAAGTACGCGCAGCGCGGGCCAGAATGTCGTGTTGCTCCAGTCCATCCACCGATCCGCCTCTGCGCGGACGCGAAGATCCTCCGGCCACAGACTTCCCGCGGCATGCTTCGCTGCCAAATATCGAACAATGACGTTCGACTCCCAAAGCACGAGCCCGTCGTCCTCGATCGTCGGCACGAGACCATTGGGATTGAGGTTTAGGTATCGGGCCGTGCTCACTACGCCGAACGGGCCGCCGGCGTCGATTCGCTGGTATTCGAGCGACAATTCCTCGCAGCACCAAAGCACTTTCTGCACATTGACCGAGTTGCTCCTGCCCCAGATGGTGAGCATGGCTAACTCGGCACGAACGATACAGGGAGCGCCGGACGACTATGGGTTGCCTAAAAAATCGCGCTTGCCAATCTCGACGCCGTTGTGGCGCAGAATGTTATAGGTGGTGGTGACGTGAAAATAAAAATTCGGCACCGCATGGCCGAGCAGGAATTGCATGCCGTTGTAGCGGGTTTCTTTGTCGCCGCGCTTAATCACGATTTCCTTGTCTTCGGTGCCGTCGATCTGCCCTTGGTTCACGCTCTTGATGAAGGCAATCGTTTTGGCCACGCGCGCCTTAAGGTCAGCCAGCGTCTTCTCGTTGTCCTCGAACACAGGAATCTCCACCCCAGCCAGGCGCGCCACCACGCCCTTGGCGGCATCGCAGGCGATCTGCACCTGCGTGGTCATGGGCAGCATGTCGGGGAACAGCCGATAGTTGGGCAGCACGGCGGGGTCGATCTTCTTGGCATCGACGTGGGCCTGCGCCTTGTCGAGGATGCCGGACAGGTTGCCGAGGATGTTGACGAAGCGCGGAACGCTCGCCTGATACATGGAAATGTTCATCTGAAATCCTTGAAGTGGAAAATGCGGGACGACGACAGCCAACGCGTATTCTAGCCGCATCCGGAATGACTGCAGGGGCGAGAAGAGATGATCGCTCGACGGCGGCTCGCGGCCCACCAGCGGTCATACAGTCATTCCTTGGCGGCTCACGATCCCCCAATCGCTGCTGCTGCGCACGGACAAGGTGGTCCAGTGATGGCCTCTCATTGAGCCTGTTGGCTTAACTCAGCTTGCAGCGGTGCGAAAACCTGAGTCCCGACATGCCGTGGCCTACAACGTATGCGCCACGGAAAGGTGCGTGATTACGTCACGACACCAACATCCGATCGACGGACTCGTGCTTGACCAAACAAGCATGACTCGGTCATCCGCACGAGCTCCGCGATGGGTTTAGAGACGGTTGGCATGACTTGTGCTGAGGTTTCTTGCGTGGCGGGAACCAGCCATGGGAGAGGTCGAGCATGAGCTTGTCTGCAGCATTGTCGCCGGTTGGAACAGAGGGCCCCGATCACCTGCTCGCAGGGATGGGTGAGGGCCTTTTCCCTTCCATAGAGCGCAGCGACCCTATCGAGATTCAGAATGCGGTCCACGAGGCGATCACTCAGCTCATTCGAGATGGCCAGCCGGAGATCATCCAGCTCGAGGCACTTTTTGCGTTAGAGCGGCAGGCACAACCAGTGAGCCAGCTGTTGCTCGCCCGATACGTTGAAGGCGATAGGCAGATAGGTTCATTCGAATGGAAGGCCTGGTTTTCCGCGTTGCGGCTTAGCCAGTCGCTTTTCCAGGCCAACGATTATTTTCTGCAGCACATCCGGAAGACCACCGACGACAAGTGGACCAAGCATGAGCCTTCGGTCCAAGTTCCACTGTTCCATCATAGGAAGGTCGAATTCCTGCTGCGCTTCCTCCGATACAAGAAGCGCAGCCCGGAACTATGGAGACAGCTGCACGAGATGTATCGCCTTGCACGTGAACGATACTTGCTGAATGACCCCGATGCGATTGGCGAAACGGACAAGCGCCGGACGATGAGGAAGCTGGAGCAGCAGTATCTCCAGATTCTGTTGCTGGATGCCATGAACGGCGGCCAGTTTTCCCCTCGCGAAGCACTGTGGGCGCACCGCTGGTTTGCCCGCTGGAGCAACGGACCAGGCCTGCGATTGACTCAAGTCAGCGAGGGAATCCACTTTGAGCCGAAGGGGTTCGTGGTCGACACGGCCAGCTCGGATGGGCTCAAGCGCGCCTTGGTAGCAGGGGGCAAACTCCTTTACTTTGACTCGTCGCCCCTGAGCGTGATGATCGACCAGGAAATAGCTTCGTTGCGGGGCGAGGCGACGCTTGCGCACCAGGCGACGACTGCGGTGCGCGCCGGGCAACTCGCGTTGCTGAACAAACTCTCGATTCTCTTTGCCCAGAACCCAGTCGACATCGAGCGGCGCGCGGAGCGCAAGCCCGTTGCCCTGGCGATCCAAGCCATCGCGGGCTTTCCTAACATTGTCGAGGAATTGTGGAGGAACGGGCAGAAGCAGAACGACAGAATTTCGTCCGCCCCGACACCGCAAGACGAAAAAACTATCTCGTCCTTCGGCGTGCCTACCTTTTCGCCACTCTTCACTGGCAACGGCGACGCCGGTCCGATATCGCTTTCGAAATCGGGCCCAGTCACGATTCCCCAAATCTGGCAGGTCAAGGACCGAAGTGACTCGGGTTGTCGCATGCGCGCGCAGATTCACAACCTGAATCTGGTCATCCCGGGCTCGCTGATCATCATTCGCGACAGCGAGACAGCACCCTGGATCGTGTCGGTGGTACGCTGGTTCAGGAGGCTCATGGTCGATCATGTCGAGATCGGGGTGGAGTACCTCGGACGTGAACCTCGTTTTGTCAAGCTGGTCGCCAACGACGATGGCGACTCGGCAATCGTCGATCCGCCCGACCGGTCCTCGCGGTGCTTCGCGGCGCTTTATCTGCCGCCGAGCGAAGAGCATCCGACCATGCCGATCAAGACGCTGCTGTTCCCCGCACTCGAATTCCGGATTGGTTGTGATGTGACACTGCTTTCGTCCGACGCAATCTACAGGATGCGTCTAAACGAGCCGATCCAGCAACAGTTCGAGTTTGTTTGGACATCATTTTCGGTCATCGATAGGTTGGCTCCGCTGTCTTCAACTCACTTTCGCGACTTGCACGCAGCCCCGTAAAGACAATCTACGAAGGGGGCGGGCCGGTGCGCTGCGACCTCACTGCAGCGGCGACCGAGGGTGAGTACGGAATATATGCCGACCTCCGCCGGGAGGGCTTCATTGACTATTTCGCCATCGGCGTTCCATTTTCGGATGGCAGCAGCAAGGCGCTGATCGTGGCCACCAAACGACCGGGCGGCTTCACGGCCGATGAGATCGCTGCGTTCTCTGCGATGGCGCCTATGGTCGCGATAAACCTCGAGATTCAGGCGCTGAGGCGGACCGCGCAGACGCTGCTGGAAACTTACGTCGGACGGCAGGCTGGTAAGCGCGTTCTCGATGGCGCCATCAAGCGTGGCATGGGCGAAACGATCCCGGCGGTTATCTGGCTGTGCCAACCTGCGCGGGTTCTCCATACTTTCGGAGGAGTTGCCGCGTGAGGCGCTGATCGAGCTCCTTAACGACTATTCCGGCGCAATGTGTCATGCGATCGAGCCGCACCAAGGGGAGGTGTTGAAATTCATCGGTGATGCTCTGCTAGTGTACTGAGTCCGAAATGCGTTTACAAAATCGAGC
>JRHI01001195.1_pt1 | contig 23127 bp, 17 predicted proteins | sample 215371 | NCBI WGS metagenome assembly JRHI01 (sample SAMN02929681, study PRJNA255918) | sediment metagenome | biome: cave system; feature: Ice Cave; material: Sediment; isolation source: sediment from deep within a dark volcanic ice cave with no known source of... ...
ATCAACTGGGTCAACGAGACCGGGGTAGGCGTGATCGGGACCCCCGAGGACGCGATCCGTCAGATCGAGCGGCTGGAGAAACAGTCGAACGGGGGATTCGGGGCGTACCTGATGATGGCGCACGACTGGGCGCCCTGGGAGGCGATCCAGCGCCACTATCGGCTGTTCGCCGACCATGTGATGCCGCACTTCCAGGGCTCCGCCGACCGGACCAGGATCGCCGAGGCCTATGCCCGGAGCCGATGGCAGGAGCTCAACGACAAGCAGGCGGCGGCGCTCCAGGCCTGGACGGAAAGGCACGCCGCCGAAAAGCAGGCGGCTCCGCCCGAGGCCGTTTCCGGTCCGCCCCCGAAAGCCTGAGGGCCGGTCGCCGAGCCTCTGCCCATGAAGGCGATGGTGATCACCGGGCCCGGCCAGGGGCCGGATCCGGTCGCGCTCCCCGACCCCGAGCCGGGCCCCGGCCAGGTGAGGATCAGGGTCGAGGCCTGCGCGGTCTGCCGAACCGACCTCCACCTCCTCGACGGCGATCTGCCCATGGTCCGGAGTCCGGTGGTGCCCGGCCACCAGGTGGTCGGCGTGATCGACCGAAAGGGGTCCGGAGCCAGCCGTTTCGGGATCGGCGACCGGGTCGGCCTGGCCTGGCTGGGCTGGGCCTGCGGCCGGTGCGACTTCTGTTTACGCGGACAGGAGAACCTCTGCCCGGAAGCCAAATTCACCGGATACCACCTGGACGGCGGCTTCGCGGAGTTGACCCTGGCTGACGAGCGCTTCTGCTATCCGATCCTGGCCGGCGTCCCCGCCGAGCAGGCGGCGCCGCTATTGTGCGGCGGCCTGATCGGTTACCGGGCGCTCCGCTTCACCGGCGATGCCCACCGATTGGGCCTCTACGGCTTCGGGTCGGCGGCGCACATGATTCAGCAGGTCGCCATCCATCAGGGCCGCCGCGTCTTCGCCTTCACCCGGGCCGGCGATCAGGCGGCGATCGACTTCGCCCGCGAACTGGGCGCGGAGTGGGCCGGCGACAGCCTTACGGCGCCCCCCGAACCGCTCGATGCGGCGATCATCTTCGCGCCCGCCGGGGAGCTGGTGCCGGCCGCGCTGGCGGCGGTGCGGCCAGGCGGCGTGGTGGTGTGCGCGGGAATCCACATGTCCGACATTCCCTCCTTTCCCTACCGTCTGCTCTGGGGTGAGCGGGTGCTGCGGTCGGTTGCCAACCTCACCCGCGCCGACGGCGAGGAGTTCTTGCGGCTGGCTCCGACGATCCCGGTCCGGATCCGGGTCGAGCGGTTTCCGCTGGAAGCCGCCGGGGATGCCCTGCACCGCCTGCGCAGCGGCCGAATCCGGGGCACGGCGGTGCTCCTGCCGAACTGAGCGCCGGTGAGGCCACCTCACCGGCCGGGAGATTCAGTCGGTGACCGCGCCCAGCGGAGTGCCCCGGCGCCAGGCCTCGGCCGGGATCCCCAGCCGCGCCGCTCCCACCCGTCCGGTCATGAGGTCGCGGTAGTAGCCGGACCAGCCGGTGGTGGGCGAGTGCCGGTAGCCGTTGCGGCTGGCCCCGTCGGCGTCGCCCTCGGGCATCCGGTAACCCAGCCCGGCAAAATGGGCACAGGCGCCGTGCAGCCACTCGTGCAGCCAGACCTCGCCCGGCACCGGCTCCCGCCAGACGGGCGGTGGGGCGTTCGCGACAGTGACGTAGGTGGCTCCGTTCGACCAGGCGGAGGCGCCCAGAGCCAGGCCCCAGCCACCGGTCGGCACCTCGCCGCCGCCGGCCGGATCCCGCTGCGGCCAGAGCACGAAAACCGAGTCGTAGCGGCCCACCGGAGCATGGTGGTCGAGGGCGGCGCGGGTGTCGGCGGGCGAGGGCCAGAAGCTCCCCGCGCCCATCGCGGTGAGGCTGGTGATAGGGCCGGCGTCCAGCACCCGGTCACAAACCATGGCGGCCTCGCCCTCTGAATATTCCCGCACCAGGGCCGGCATCGCCTCGAACGACTCCAGGGCGGCGGCGAGTTCGCGCTGATCGAGCCGCAAGCGGAGGCGGCGGCCGAGCAGCCCGGTCGGGAGGCGGGCGTCGAGCCGCGGGAACACCAGCAGCACCGCCTTCCAGATGATCACGAGGGCGAGGATAAACCCTGCCAGCGGTCGCCAGCCGGGGCTAGAACCAGCCAACCACGTCGGCGATCACATGAGTGCTCCCGGTGTAATTGAAGAAGTTCACCACGCCGTCCGGACCGGCCGCCACCAGCACCAGGTTCGAGATGGTGACGCCACCTGTGTAGTTAAGGTTGGAGGCGCCCGGCAGCGGCGCACCGGATGCGTAAACGCTCAGGTAGGAGGCATCGGTGGGGCCGTCGACGGTGACGTTCATCAGCACGCCGTTGAACCCACCCGGGGACGGCACCCCGGCGGTATCCCCCAGCCGGAGCCGCAACTCGCCCCGGGGCCCGATCCGGCCGATCGGACCGGGACCGTTACGGGTATCGAGTACCCGGCTCGGGGCCAGCGGATGCAGGGGCATGCCGCCCGCGTCGGGAGACACGTACCAGCCGAGCACGTCGACCAGCACATCGGTCGCCCCGGCATAGTTGTAGATGCTGATCGTCCCCTGCGGGGAGAGCCTGACCACCGCCAGGTTGGGCACCGTCTGCCCCACCCCGAAGTTGAGGTTGGAAGCGGTCGGCCGCGCGACATCCGCGGGCCAGGCGGTCAGGAAGCCGGCCGCGGTGGGTCCGACCGCGGTGATGTTGACGATCGCCGCCGCCGCCCGAGCCGGCTTCGCACCCCCGGCGTCGGGTACCGAGAGTTCGACTTGCTGCCCACTGCCCAGGGGGCCCGAGCGGGGACCTGGGCCGAGGGTGGACCGGGTGTCCATGATCCGGAACGGGGCCGCTGCCGGCAGCAGCCGGGCTCCCGCCCCGGTGCTGCCGTCCGAGTACCAGCCCTCCAGGTCAACGATCAGGTTGAGGTCGCCCGCAAAGTTGAAGAAATCGACCCACCCGTGATCGCCGACCGGTACCGTGACCAGGTTGGCGAGGGTCTGGCCGGGCAGAAAATTTAGGTTGGAAGCATTGGGCAGGGGCCGGCCGTGCGGCCAGACAGTGATGAAGCCGCTCGCGGTAGGTGCGTCAACGGTCACGTTGAGGACCACCGCGGCCACTCCGGCCGGGGGCACCCCACCCACCCCCAACAGGGGGATCGACGCGTACTGACCGGCATGGAACGGTCCCTGGACGGGGTTGCCGGGCAGCACCGGCAACCGGCTGTCCTCGACCCGGAAGGGAGGCACCGCCACATACTCGCCGGCGGAGTCGTGGATGGCCAGGCCGGTGTTGGAGCTGACCATCGCGCCAGTCACATACGGGCTGTACGGGTCGTGCACGGCATAGCAGTAGGCGGCGCCGGCACAGCTCACCGCCGGCAGCCGGTCGACGGTGCCCGAGACGGCCGGCGTCCAGTCCTGGCCGCTGTTGGCCGAGATGCCGATGAAGCCGCCGCCGCCGGTCGCCACGCATTGGCCGTTGAGCGCCGGGTCGTACCCGCACTGGAGCCCGAGCACGTCCTGGGCGGTCGGTCTCTGCTGGTTGATGTCGACGCCGAACCCCCAGCTGCTGAGCCCGGGATCGGTGTTGTAGGCGAGCACACCCTGAACGCCACCGATGACGCAGGCGTTCGGGTTGCGGCAGGCCACCGATCTCAGGTCCAAACTGGTGAAGGAAGGGCGTTTGGCCCAGTGGCCGAAGCCCTGGGTGGTGACCAAGAGGGTACCCAGCCTACCCACCGCCAGGCAGGTCGGGTAGGCGTTGGCGCAGGTGACGGCGGCCAGCGGCAGCGCGGTCGGGCGGACCGGCTCGGGACTCCAGCTGAGCCCGCCGTCATTGCTGACGATGATCATGCCACCATCGCCGACCGCCACGCAGTAGGTGGTCGAGGTGGCGGCCGCGCAGCTCACCGAGGCCAGATCGGCGGTGGTCGCGGATGGGCGCGGCATCCAGGTCTGCCCGCCGTCGGCGGTGGTAACCACCGTGCCCCTGGCCCCCACCGCCACACAGGTTGCGGGCTCCACGCAGCTGATTCCAAGCAGGGTGACCAGCGCGGCCGGACGCGACCACCAGTGCCGGCCGCCATCGGCGGTGAGGTGGGCGGCGCCCGCCTCCCCCACCGCGACGCACACTCCGCGGGCCGGACAACTGATGCCGAATGCCCGGGGGCCTCCCATCAGCTGGGCGCTCCAGGTCGGTTCGGCGTGGACTGGCCGAGCCCCGGGAGTCGATCCGGCCGCCGGGCAGCCCGACATCCCCAGGACGGCCCCCACGACGATCAAAGTGGCACCGATCAGCGCGCCTCCGCGGCGCCCGAAAATACCTTCCTCTCCCAGCCGGTGCATCTCCCGATCCCCTCTCGCCGGCCGCGCCAGCGCCTGCCCCGCCGGAGATCATACGCCGGCCCCGCCGAAAGGGGTCAACCGTCTGTCCGGGCCGCCTCCAGCATCTCCTCGTAGCCCGGGCCCCGGTCGAGGAAGGGGCGCTGGCGATCGGGGCGGCGCACCTCGACCACCTCGCCCCCGCGCACCACCACCCCGTAGTCACGGGCCGCTGCCAGCTCCGAGACCAGGCCTCTCACCACGTCGAGCCGCACCAGTTCCGGATCCCGTCGGAACGGGTCGCCCCAGCCGCCGCCGCCGGTGGTCCGGAGCCGGAGCAGGGTGCCCGCCGGCAACGGCACGTCGTCGTTGAGGCCCGGCAGGACCTCCCATTGCTCCGCCCCCGGGCGGAGCAGGGACGCCTGATAGGGAAGCCCGGCCATACCCCCGGCCAGGCCGTAGCAGCCGAGCCGGACCCGGTCGGCGGTGGAGACGAAGCTGGCGTCGAGCAGCATCCTGATCCGCTTGTCGTAGCCGAGGCCGCCCCGCCGCTGGCCGGGCCCGCCCGAGTCGGTTGCCAGCGCCAGCTGCTCGATCCGGACCGGGAAGCGGGTCTCGGCGAACTCGGCAGGAAGATTCCTCGAGTCGGGGACGATGTGGATGGCGTCCGAACCGTCGGCGTAGAAACGGCCACCCGAGCCCCCGCCCAGCACCTCCCGGAGCAGGTACCAGCGGCCGTCGTGATCACGGCCGTGGACGCCCCAGTAGCGGATGGTCTCCTGGTCGGCCGGCATCATGCCGTCGACGGCCTGGGCGAGACAGCCGGCGAAGACCCCGAGCAAGCGCAGGATCAGGAAGCTGCGGGCGTTGGTGGGGGCCGGGAAAACCGGCGTGACCAGCGTGCCCCGGGCCGGAAAGCGCAATTCGATCACGTCGCAGATGCCCTCGTTGATGTCCAGTTCGGCGGCCCGTTCCGGACTCTCCGCCAGGTTGCGCAGGATGCAGGCGATCCACTTGCGCAGGAAGCGGCCGCCGGCATAATCGCCAGCGTGATTGATCGGTCCCCGCGCCTGCGGACCGGTCCCGGTCAGGTCGCAGATGATGCGGTCGGCGGTCTTGGTCATGGTCATGCGCAGCACGTGCAGGCGAGGCGGGTCGACCCCATCGTGCTCGATGTAATCCTCGAACCGGTAGGTGCCGTCAGGGATGCGGGGCAGGATCTCACGGCGGAAGGTGTCGGCGCAGCGGCGGATGATGGCATCGAAGCAGGCTTCCAGCGTCTCGACTCCATATCTGCGGAAGAGCCCGGCCAGCCGCCGGGCGCCCATCTGGCAGGCGGCCACCTCCGAGTCGAGGTCGCCAGCGAAGGACTCCGGCGTACGGGAGTTGCGAACGATGACCCGGTAGAGGTCATCGTTCCGCACCCCCTGACTGAAGAGTTTGACCGGGGGCACCATGAGGCCCTCCTGGAAGACGCTGGTGGCGTGGGCGGGCATCGATCCGGGCACCATGCCGCCGATGTCGTCGTGGTGGCCGAAGGCCTGCACGAACCCCACCACCCGCCCCTCGTGGAACACCGGGACGGTGGTGGTGAGATCGGGCAGATGGCCGACCGACCCCTCGGAGAGGTAGACGTCGTTGTGGTAGAAGACGTCGCCCTCGCGCATGGTTTCCAGCGGGAAGTCGCGGACCACCGGCTGCACCATCGCCGAGTAGGACCGGCCGGTGAGCTTCCGGCAGTGGCGGTCGTGGATACCGGCCCGGTAGTCGTGCTGGTCGCGGATCATCGGCGATCGGGCGGTGCGCTCGATCGCCCCTTCCACCTCGAGTTCGATCGAGGCCAGGGTGCCCTCGACGATCTGCAGCACGATCGGGTCGACCTCGACCCCGCCCGGCGGGCTCATCGGGGTGAGCGTACCAGCCCCTGCCGCCCGGCTCGGGCGGCGGTAGGCGCCGGCGGGCGGTTCCCTCCCAAATTCAGGTGGAGCGGGGCAGGCCCAGCACCCGCTCCGCCACCTGGGCGAGGGTCAGCTGCTCGCTGACCGGAGCCAGGCGGTAGAGGCGGATGTCGCGCCAGAAGCGCTCCACATGGTACTCGGTGGCATAGCCGTATCCACCCAACGCCTGCAGCGACCGGTCGGCGGCGTCCCAGGCGGCGGCGATCCCGACCAGTTTGGCCTCCGAACAATCCACCGCGCAGGCCAGCCGGCGATCGTAACGAACGGCGGCGCGCAGATTGAGCAGCCGCGCCGCGTCGAGCCTGGCCTTGGCCTCCGCCAGCGGGAAGGCCACCCCCTGGAACGCTCCCACCGGACGGTCGAAGGCCCGGCGTTCGCGGGCATGCTCGCAGGCCAGCTTCAGGCACAGCTCGGCGGTGCCGATGATGGCCGCGGTGACCATGATCCGCTCCGGGTTGAGAACCTCGGCCAGCACCTCCCAACCCCTGCCCTCCTCACCCAGCAGTGCCTCGGGCGGCAGCCTCAGACGGTCGATGTGGACCGCACACGAGTGGAACCAGCGCAGGCCGAGCTTGTCGATCGGGGTCACCTCGACGCCGGCCGCGGGCAGGTCGACCAGGAACACGCTGATTCCTCGTGTGGTGCGCACTCCGAACTCGGAGGTGCGGGCGATCAACAGCATCAGCCCGGCCCGGTCGCTGCCGGAGATGAACATCTTTTGGCCGYCGACGATCCAGCCGGAGCCAGGCCCGGCCGCCCGCACCGCCCGGGTCGAGAGCATCAGGGCATCGGATCCCGAGCCGGGCTCGGTAAGCCCCAGGCAAGCCTCCAGCTCGCCGGCGATCAGGCGGGGGAGGTAGCGCCGCCGCTGTGCCTCGGTGCCCGCCCGGAGGATGGGCAAGGTGGCGAAGATCAGCGACTGACCGAAGGGCAAGGTGCAGGTGATGCCCCCGCCGCCAGCGGCCAGCTCCTCCGCCACCACCGCCAGGTCGGCCATCCCCAGCCCGGCCCCACCCGCCTCYGGGGGTGCYACCAGCCCCAGCCAGCCCCCGATCCCGAGCGCCTGCCAGAACTCGATCGGGAAGCGCCGCTCACCGTCGCATCGCCGCCAGTAGTCGAGGTCGAAGCCGGCGCAGAGCCGGCGGGCGCCGGCCGCCAGGTCCTCCTGCTCCGGGCTCAATTCGAAGTCCACTGCGGCCTCCAGTCGCCCGGTCAGTTGACCCGGCGCTCGCGGCCGGCCCAGTACGGCTCGCGCAGCTCGCGCTTCAACACCTTGCCCGAGGGGTTCCTGGGCAGCTGATCCACCCATTCGACGCTGGTCGGGCACTTGTAGTGAGCGATCCGCTCCCGGCAGAACTCGATCACCTCGACCGCGTCCGCGGAGGTGCCCGGGGCCCGCACGCAGATCGCCTTGGGGGTCTCCCCCCAGCGGTCGTCGGGAACCCCGATCACGGCCACGTCGGCCACACCAGGATGGCCGATCAGCACGTTCTCCACCTCGGCCGGATAAATGTTCTGCCCGCCGCTGATGATCATGTCCTTGACCCGGTCGAGCAGGTACAGGAAGCCGTCCTCATCGAGCCGGCCAGCGTCCCCGGTGCGCAGCCAGCCGCCGGCGCCGAGGGCCGTATCGTCAGGCCGGTTCCAGTAGCCGAGCATCACCTGCGGCGACCGTAGCTCGACCTCGCCGGTGGCCCCTGGCGCAACCTCCTCATGGGTCACCGGATCCACGATCCGCAGTTGCACCCAGGAAAGCGGCCGCCCCGCCGAGCGGAGGCGGCCGGGCCGGGCCAGGTCGTGCTCCTCGGGGCGAAGGATGGTCGCCGCTCCCGTGTGCTCGGTCAGCGCATAGGCCTGGATGAAGTGGCAACCGAACACCCGGAGGGCACCGGCCAGCACCTCCTCGGAGATCGGTGACGCCCCGTAGACGATCGCCCGCAGACTGCTGAAATCGACCTGGTCGCAGCCCGGTGTGTTGAGCATGAACTGGAGCAGGACGGGCACGAAGAGCGCGTTGGTGACCCGCTGCCGGGGAATGATCTCGAGCAGCGCCGGCGGTGTGACGTCGCGGATCAGGACGGTGCGGCAACCGAGGTTCATGCCCACCAGCGCCCAGCCTCCGCCGGCGATGTTGAACAGGGGGCTGGCGACCAGGTTGACCGAGTCGTGGTCGAATTCCCACTCGGGGGCGATCCGGGTCACCGTGCACTCCAGGTTGGCGTTGGTGAGCATCACTCCCTTGGGCAGGCCGGTGGTGCCCGAGGTGTAGAGCTGGAGCGCGACATCGCCAGGCTTTGGCTCCACTCCCGGGTCGGTGGCCACGCCGGCGCCCAGCCACTGCGCATAGGAATCGCAACCGGGATGGCCGGTGAGGCTGACGAACTCCGACACCGTGCGCAGGTGGGGTCGCATCCGGTCCAGGTGATCGTGGAACTCGGGACCGGCGAACAGCACCCGGGCTTCGGAGTCATTTACCAAACTCGCCATCTCGCCGGGCTGGAGGCGCCAGTTGACGCAGACGTTGACGGCGTTGAGCTTGGCTCCGCCGAAGAGCACCTCGAAGTACTCAGGGCTGTTGCGGTCGATGAAAGCAATCCGGTCGCCAGCACCGATTCCGGCCCGCTGCAGAGCGCGGGCCACCCGGTTAGCGCGCGCGTCCAGTTCGCCATAGGTGATCACCCGGTCCCCGAATACGATGGCGGGACGGTCGGGCCCTAGCCGGGCCTGCGTCCTGATGATTCCGGCCACGCTGAATGTCATCCGGGTAGTCCTCCGTCGCTTTCGAACCGCGGCCGGGACCGGATCGACTCCGCCGGGCTGAGCGCGCTCAGCAGCCTGGCGCCGCCGGGGTCCTCGGCGGTGACCGGGACCAGCGCGACCGTGGTCGCCCCGGCCTCGTGATACTCCGCCACCCGCGACCGGATGGCGGTCAGGTTGCCCATCGCGGCGACCGCGTCGATCATGGTGTCCGGGATCGCCGCCAGCACCTGGCGAGGATGGCCGCCGGCTCGCGCGATCGCGACCACCGGCTCGAATCCGGCGGCGGCGAACATCTCGCCGTAGCCCGGGTGGGCGGCGTAGCCAACCAGTTCCCGGCGAAGCTGCTGGTAGGCATCGGGCCCGGGGTCCAGGGCGGCCGCCACCCACACCGTGAGCGGAGTCGAGGGGCCGAGCGCCTGGCGGACCCAGGCCACCTGGGCGGGGGTCACGATGTTCAGCACCGCCATGTCGGCCAGCTCCCGAGCCACCCGCAGCATGCGCGGCCCGAAGCCGGCCACGCCGATTCGGGCGGGTCCGCCGCCGCCCGCGAAGGGTGCTCGGAGCCGGAATCCCCCCGGACCCGAACTCCCGCGCAGCAGGCTGCGCACCACCGGCACCGTGTCCCGCATCAGGCTCGGGTTGTCGGGCCAGGGCCGGCCATGCCAGGCCGTGACCAGGTGGGGCGTGGAGGCACCCAGGGCCAGATCGGCGGTCCGGCCACCAAGATTGGCCACCGAACTGATCCCGAGCGCAAGCCCGACCGGGTCGCGGATCCCGATCGCCAGGGGTCCGACCACCAGCCGCACCGCCCGGCTGGCTCGGGCCACGGCACCGGCCAGGGCGAAGGCGTCGAAAGTGGCCAGCTCGCCCATCCACAGCTCCGGCCACCCCTGGCGCTCGGCGTTGAGAGCAACCTCGAGTGAGTCCAGCGGAGGCCGGCCCAGCCAGAAGGGGACTACCGCCGCGAGCCGAACCGGTTCCAATGCGTGAGCTCCTCTACTGGCCGCCGGGGCGCCACTCCGTACCCTCCGGCGGGATGGCCGAGCGGAAGCAGGGCCACGATCTGAAAGCGGCCCGGGATATCGCAGACGGCTCTTACCTCCTCCTGATAAATCCGGAAGACGGTGGTCAGGACCGTGCCCAGGCCGACGCCGCGGGCGGCCAGGATGAAGTTCTGGACCGCCGGATACACCGAGGCGTAAGGCGTACCCACGTCGAGTTCACCCTCCGAGTCGCTGATGGTCATCGTCATCTCCGGCATCAGCACCAGCACCAGCACCGGCACCTCCGGCAGGTGCTCGGCCAGATGACGGGAGGCGGCCACCTGCCGCATGTACCCGGCCTCATGCTCCGGGGAACGGAAGCGCAGCCGCGGCAGCAGGGCCGCCTCGTACCGGTGGTAGGCTCGCCGGTAGATCGCCCCGATCCGGGCCCTCGCCTCGGGGTCGGTCACCACCAAGAACTGCCAGGGCTGAATGTTGCCCCCGCTCGGGGCCTGATTGGCGGCCCGCAGACAGGTCACGATGTCGGACTCGCTGACCGGCTGATCGGTGAACCGGCGGTGCGACCGCGTGGTCATGATCCCCTCGATCAGATCAACCAAATCACCGGCCTCCGAACCCAGGCGGACGCCCCTCGCTCAGCGCCCGCACCGCCTCGCGATGGTCCTCGCTCAAGAAGGTGAAGAGTTCCAGGGCGGTGGAGTAGTCGAAGGCCAGAGCCAGTGCCTGCTTCACCTGTTGGTTGACCGCCAGCTTCGTGTACCTCACCGCCAGGGGGGCTCCGGCGGCCAGCCGCCGAGCGAAGCCGATCGCCGAGTCCCGCAGCTCGGCGGCGGGAACGACCATGTTCACCAGGCCGATCCGCTCCGCCTCGGCGGCGGCCAGCGGATCGCCGGTCATCAGATACTGCTTGGCGCGGCCAGGCCCGACCAGCAGCGGCCAGATCGCGGCCCCGCCATCCCCGGCGGCGATCCCGACCCGCACGTGAGGATCAGCGATGGTGGCGGTGTCGGCCATGATCACGACGTCACAGAGCAGGGCGATCGAGGCACCCAGACCGACCGCCGGACCGTTGACTGCGGCCACGATCGGCAGTTCCACGTCGAGCAGGTCCCAGACGATCTGCTTCCCGTCGCGACGCATCGCGTCGAGAGTGTCCGGACGCAGGCGGGCGAACCAGTCGAGGTCGCCACCGGCGCTGAAGGCGCGACCCTCCCCGGTCAGCACCACCGCCCGGGCCGTGCTCTCGCGCTTGAGGTCGGCCATCAGCCGCCTCAGCTCCTCGTGCATGACTTCGTCCACGGTGTTGAGGGGATGACGCGGACTGGCGATCGTCACCACCAGGACACCGCCTTCGACGCGCTCGAAGCGGATCGATGTGTACTCCTCGTAGGCGGACATTTTCAGAGGCCCTCGGAATCCACTTCGAGGCCGAGCCGGGCCCGGCCGGCCACCTCCCAGACCGCCGGGCCCACCATCATGTGCTGGGTGGCGGCGTGGATGTCCCGAAGCCGGCGCTGGAGCGGGCTGGAGGTGTAGACCGAGTTGCCGCCGGCCCCGGTGTACATCGCGTCGACCACCCGCGCCGACACCCGGGTGGCGTGTGCGCAGGCCAGCCTGAGCTCCACCTTCAGGGGGAGCGGGATGGCGCCGTCAGCGACCGCCACCTGCCAGCAGCCGTCGATCGCCTCGAGCAGGAAAGCCCGCGCCGAACGCAGCTCCGCCTCCGCCTCCGCCACCTGAACCTGTAGCACCGGGCGCTCGGCCAGCCGGCGACGGGAGGCGAGCGGCACCTTGGCCCCGGCCAGCCCGGTGAGGTCCTCGATCGCGCCCCGGGCGATGCCCAGGGCGGCCGCCGCGATTCCCAAAGCCAGCAGTCCGAACACCGGGAACGCGTAGAGGGGACCCGGGTGCCGGGGTGGATCGGCGGCCAGGTCGAAGGCTCGTGCCTCGGGTACGAACAGGTCCTTCACCTCCATGTCGTGACTTCCGGTGCCGCACAGCCCGGCCACCTGCCAGGTGTCGTGGATGACAGCCTCCTCGCGCCTGAACAGGAACTGACGGCGGCCGCCACCCTCCACCATCCCCCCACCGATCAGCCAATCCGAGTGAAGGCATCCGCTGGCGAACCCCCAGCGGCCGTTCAGCCGGTATCCCCCGGGAATGCGGGCGGCCCGCCCGAGGGGGGCGTAGACGCCACCGGTGACGGTGCCCGGCCGGTAGATCTGGCGAGCCAGCTCGGGGTCCAGGTAGGCGGACACGACTCCACTGGAGGCGCCGACCATCACGCACCAGGCGGTCGATCCATCCACTCTGCCGAGCGCCTCGACCGCCTCCATCAACTCCCTCGGGTGTACCTCCCGGCCACCCAGTTCTTCCGGCACGCAGAGCCGGAAGAGGCCGGCCGAGTTGAGGATCGCGACCAGTTCCCCGGGCAGGGTACGGGCGCGCTCGGCCTCCCCGGCGAACCGGGCGATGTCGGCGGCCAGGCGGTGGGCGGCGGCCACCGGCGACTCGGCGTGGTCGATCATCGGCTGCCAGCCTAGTTCAAATCTATAGAGTCTGTCAATAATTAGGCGCGAATTCCAGACTCTGTCTACACTTTTGGGTATGGTCTCCAGCCGCGCCGAGACAGTTCTCGCCCAGTCGCCGCCCAATGGCAAGGCCCAACGCACCTACCGGCTGCTGGTCCGAACCGTTCGCTCGGTGCTCGCCGCTACCGGTACCTTCACCCCCGACCAGGTGGCGGCGGCGGCGAGGGTGGGCACCGCCACCTTCTACTCGTACTTCGCGTCACGCGACGAGGCGCTGGCCGCCGCCTTCGATCTGGTCCTGGACGACCTCGACCGGGAAGCGGCCCGCCATCTGGCGGTGGAACCACTGCTCGACCATGGGCTCGAGGCCACCCTGGCGGCGGCGATCGAGGGGGTGATCGCGCGCTTCACGGCCGATCAGTTCGTGTTCCGGGTGGCGGTCGCGCGGCTGCCCGAGAGCCGCCTGCTGCGCGCCATCTACCGGCGCCGCCAGAAAGAGGGCCTCGACATCATCCGGCGCTTCGTCGAACTGGGGATCGCGGCCGGCCGGATCCGAACCGGCGACCCGGTGGTGATGGCCACCGCGCTCCTGGTCCTGCTCCAGGGCTGCAACAACCCGATCCTCCTCCATCCCGGCACCGACCAGCGGGTGCTGGCCGCGCTGGTGGGAGCCGGCCTGGGCCTGCTCGCCCCCGCTGGTTCGGCCGGTGAGAACCACCCGGCGAGCTGACCGCGACCCGCCCGAAGGTGCCTTCTATACGATTGCGCACGGGAGGTCAACGTGTTAGTTTCCGCGCTGGATCGCCCCTCATCCAGAGCAGGACCCACCTCCTTCGCGAGCGCCATGCCGACTTCCGGCCAGGAGTAAGAGCACTGGCGCGTTCGAGGCTCCTGATCACCGACCCGGGCCTACGCCAGGGACCCAGAGAAGGCGGCCAGGCTCTTTTACCGCGGCCTCGAGCCCGATCTGGCCGGTGGCGGAGCCAGCCCGGAGCGCTCGGAGAAGGAAGGCCATAAGGCAGGCCATGAAGTGTGATCACTGCGACGCGGACGTGCCCGTGGGCGTGTTCTGCACCAACTGCGGAGCGCACCGGGGAGACAGCGAGGAGCTGGCGAGCGCGGCCGACGACCGCCTCCACTCGTTCGCCGTCCGGCCCGGCGAGCACGTGTTCAGCCCGGTCCTGTTCACCACGCTGTTGCCACACCTCGGGCGGCATCGCGCGCACGCGTTCCGCTGGGCTTTCATCGGCGGCCTGGCCGGGGTCTTCCTCTTCTACCTGTTCGGCCTGATCTCGGCGGCGCTGCTGGTGAGCGCGTTCCTGGTTCCGGTCCTGTACCTGATGTATGTGTACGACGCCGAGGTCTACCGCGACCGGCCGCTCCCGGTGCTCCTGCTCACATTCGGAGCCGGCGCCCTGCTCGGCATCGTAGTTACCGTCCTGGGCGCCAGGCTGCTCAGCCCGGTCCCGCAGCCGGCCCGGATCCCGGATGTCCGCGAGGCGACGGTCGAAATCGGCCTGCTGGCCGGCACCGGGATCCTGCTGCCCATCATCCAGGAGGTGGTCAAGCCTCTGCCCGCCCTCCTCCTGAAGGGGCGCGGCTTCAACTTCACGATCGACGGCCTGGTCTTCGGCGTCGCCACCGGGGTGGGCTTCAGCCTCACCGAAAGCCTGGTCAACTTCGCCGACGTGCTCGGCACCTTGGGCATCCAGAGTCCCACCGAGAACTGGCTCCCGACCCTGACGACGGTGTCAGTGCTCTCACCGCTCATGCAAGGCAGCGCCACCGGGCTGGTGGTGGCGGCTCTGTGGCGACTCGACCGGGGCTTCGGCCCCGCCCAGGCGGCCTGGCTGGCGACCGCGGGGCTGGGGCATGTGGCCTTCTGGCTGGGCTCGGGCATCCTCGACCAGCTGGGCTTCGGCGCGGTCACCAGCCTGATCTGGCAGGCGGTCGTGGTCATGGTCATGCTCCTCATGGTCCGGGCAGCCCTGCATCGCAGTCTCCTCGCCGAGAGGGTCGAGCAGGGCCTCGCTCCGCAACTGTGTCCCGACTGCCACAAGGTGGTGATGGCCGCCAACTTCTGTCCCGCCTGCGGCCGAGCTCTGCACCCGCTGCGTTCGGCTCCGGTGGCGGCTTCCACCGGGCCGGGGGGAGATCCCGGGGCGCAGTCCACAGCCGGCGAAGCGAGTTTGTGAGATGGCCGCGGTCTGTGCTCGCTGCTCCGCCCCCAACCCGGACGGCGTTCGGTTCTGCGGAGGCTGCGGGCAGCCGCTGCCGGCGGCTCCCGCGCCGACGCCCGGTTACGCGGATCCCGCCTATGTGGGCGGGCCGGGATATCCGCCCCCCTGGGTGCAGCCGGCGGTGCGGGTCCGGGCTTACCGGAGCGGCACGGCGCTGATCGCGGCGGGGATCGGCATGGTGCTGGCTCTGGTGGGTGTCGCCGGCGTGGCGGTAGCCGCCCTGAACAGCGCCAACGACAGCGCCCGGACCATCTCGACCACCCAGCCGGCCACCCGGCCACTCGAGGTGCCGTTCCCCAGCGGCGGCACCTCCCTGGCTACGCCCGGCTTCTCGCTCCAATTCGACGCCTCGGCGTGGAAGCCGCTCCGGGCTCAGAGCCGGGGCGAGGCGCTGCTACAGAGCCGGCTCGGGGTGATCGACGTGCTGGTTACCCGGTGGAACAGCGGCCAGACCACTTCCGCCTCCCTCCTTCAAGAGGTCCTCCAGGCGCTGGCCCGGAAGCATTCAGACGCCAGACTCTGCATCGATCCCGACGATACCTTCGCCATCGGCGGGATCAAGGGCTCGACGGCCGGCCTGGCCTTCGCATCCCAGAGCCCCGGCGGGGCGGCCACGCCCGTCTGTGACATCGTCTGGATCTCGGTCGGAGCGGACGGCACCACCGTCCACTACTACGAGCAGGTGATCCCCGGCGGCGCCCAGTTCGAGGCCGGCGAGCGACTCGCCGCGCCGGTCCGGGCCTCGATCCGCTGGAAGGTCTGATCCGACTCGGCGGCCGCCGACCCTGACCTCCGCTGACCGTAGTCGGTGGGCGGCTCGCTGGCCAGACGGGCCGGGCTGGGCCAAGATCGCGATGATCAAACTTGTCTACGGCACCGTACCTTTCCCGCCGGCGGGCGGGCGGAAAGGGCGCATCAGCCGTTCGAGTTCATCAGCGGGACCGTTCGGGCCCCCGCGGGTCAAGGAGGTGGCGTTGGCGCGAAAGACCTGGAGCCGGCTCGGATTGGTGCTGGCCGTGCCGATCTTGCTGGCGGGCTGCGTATCCCCGGCCCCACCCGGCCTGCTGGTAGGCGGCCCGGGACCGGCGGCCGGCCCCACCCGCGACAGCTTCCTCAGGCTGCTCGACAGCTCGCGCGACCTCGGCCCGGTGGGGCCGGATCGCGAGGTATCGTTCACCGTCCTGCTGAAAGACCCGGGACGGGCCGCCCGGCAGGCGCGGCTGGCGGCCACCTACGATCCCCGCTCGCCTTTCTACGGGAGGTTCCTCAGCCCGGCCGAGTACTCGGCGTTCGGGCCTGACCCCGACCGGATGGGCCAGGCGGTCTCCGAGCTGAGGTCGGCCGGCGTGACCCCGGTTTGGACCCCCGGTGACAGCTGGATGACCGTCGCTGGCGACGCGGGCGCCATGGCGGCGGAGTTCGGCGTGGAGATCCACGACTACCTGTCGGCCGACGGCGTGCGCTTCCACGCCAGTCGCCGGGATCCTGTCCTGYCCACCCGCCTGCGCGCCCTGGCTGACAGCGTGAAACACCTTTCCAGCTACCACGCCCGTGTGCGCACCCACGCGGTACCGCCGGGCGGATTGAAGCCGGTCGACGTCGCCCTCGCCTATGACATCAAGGCGCTCTGGGACCAGGGCATCGACGGCTCCGGTGAAACCGTGGCGATCTGGGCGCTGGGCGACTCCTTCAGCCAGGCCGACTTCGACGCCTTCTCGCGCAGGTTCGGCCTGCCCCAACAGACGATCACCGTCAAAGGTCCGGCCGGAGGACGGATCGAAGGCGAGATGGCCATGGATGTCGAGGTGGTGCATGCGATCGCCCCGAGGGCCCGGATCATCGTCTACACCGCGCCTCAGTCGCAGACCGAGCAGGTGCTGCAACAGATGGTGGCAGACAACCCGGGGGGGATCCAGAGCCACAGCTGGGGAGGCTGCGAGTCCAATGACAGCAGYGGGAAGAACGACGCCGAGTTTTCGRTCAGGCTCTATGACAAGGCGGCCCAACTCGGTGAAAGCGTCTTCTATGCCACCGATGACAGCGGCGCTTACGCGTGCATAAGCCACACTGAAGGGGCGATCCCGGATGTCAACGGGCTGGGCACCAGCATCCCGGCGGTGGCCCCCGGTGTCACCGCGGTGGGAGGCACCCGGCTCAGCGTGAGCACCGACGGCTCCTGGTACAACGAAGTGGCCTGGCGGAGCCCCACCGACCTCGAGGGCACCGGGGGCGGAGTCAGTCACTGGGTGCCCCGGCCCTCCTGGCAGACCGGGCCCGGGGTGGACAACCAGTTCAACCCCAGGAAGATGCGGAGCACTCCCGACGTGGCCGCGATCGCCGATCCCGAGAGCAGTATGACGCTGATCGTGGGCGGCAAGGAGATCACCGAGGGCGGGGACAGTCAGGCCTGCCCGTTGTGGGCGGGGATCGCCGCCCTCATCAACCAATACCTCAAGAAGAAGGGTCTCAAGCCACTCGGGCTGTTCAATCCCGCCCTCTACGCCCTGGCCCGGGGCAATCCGCCCTTCCCGCCCTTCCACCAGATCACGATCGGCGACAACCTCTACTACCCTGCCACCCCGGGCTACAACCTCGCCACCGGCCTGGGCAGCCCGGACGTCTACAACCTGGCCCGCGACCTCGAAATCTACCAGCGCAATGGAGGAAGGCTGTGAGCGGCGAGCTTCCGCGCGCTCCGGGGTCGGAACCGGGCCCGGAACCCGCTCCCTCCACCGCCGACAACTCCTCCCCACCGGACCCACCGGACGCTCCGGCCACCCCGCCCCCACCGCCCCAAGACGCCGCCGAGCCAMCCCCGGCCTTACCCGTGGTCACCTGTCCCGGCTGCGCCCGCGTCGTACCCGCCGGCGAGTACTGCGGCGCCTGTGGCGCCCGGCTCGGGCATCCCCACCCGGCGGGTGCCCGCAGCCATGCCTACGCCGCCTCGCCGGGGGAGGCGGTGTTCCACCTGAGCGTGGTCTCCTCGCTCTTCCCCCATCTCTCCCGCCACCGCATGCCCGTCTTCCGGGCCGCCCTGATCGGGCTGGGACTGCTGCTGGCGGTTCTCGATCTGACCCGGATCAACGGCGCGGCGGTGGCGATCGCGGCCGCCGGGGTTCCCGTTCTCTACCTGCTCTACCTCCGCGACGTGGAGGTCTACGAGGACCAGCCGGTACTGGTGGTACTGCTCACTTTCGGCCTCGGCGCGGTGTTGGGCGGCCTCGCCGCGTACTTCGGTGGGCCGCTGATCAGCCAGGCACAGTTCGCTCAAATGGCGGGTCAGGCCGGCATCGACTCCTATCTCTTGGTGGCCGCCGGGGTCCCGCTCGCCTCCTTCGGGCTGATGCTGCTGGGACCGCTGTTCCTGTACTTCACCAACCGCTTCGAGGAGGCGCTCGACGGCTTCGCCTTCGGGGCGGCCAGCGCGCTCGGTTTCACCTTCGCCTCGACCCTGGTCAACGTCTGGCCGGAACTGGAGGCCGGGTTGATCTCCTCAGAGCCAGTGGGCGCCGGGATCCAGATCACCCTGGTCCGGGGCCTGCTCCTCCCCTTCATCAACGCCAGCGGCGTCGGCCTGGTGGCCGGAGCCCTGTGGCTGGCCAGCGGCGGCCGGCGCTACCGCCACCGGTCGACGTCGATCCTCAACACCGTCGCCGGGGTGGCGGCGCTCCGAATCCTCCTCGGCCTGGTCGATTTGCTCTCACCCGGCACCTGGATCGAAGCCGCCGTCTACCTGGTGGGGGGGATCGGCCTGCTCCTGTGGGTGCGGCTGGCCATCCACCACATGCTCCTGGCGGAGGCGGTGGAGGTGGCGATCGGACCCTCCCGGCCATGTTCTCACTGCCACCGGCTGGTGCCGCGGATGGCCTTTTGTCCCAACTGCGGGGTGGCCACCCGGGCCACTCCCAAGCTCGGCGAGAGCCGTGAACAGCGAAAGGTGAGGTGATTTCGATGGGCGCGTACATCCCAGGGGCGGTGCCGCCGCCCCCTGGCTACGGTGGACCCGGGTATCCCGCCCCCGGATATCCGCCCCCGCTCCCCGACCACGGATATCCTCCGGTCTATCCCCAGGCGGCGCCGCCCCGGAAGTCGCACCTGCTCGCCTGGCTGATCGCCGCCGCCGGGGTGATCGTGCTCCTGCTCAGCATGGTGACGATCGCCGCCCTCAGCACGCCCCGGCCAGCACCTGCCTGCAAGGGGCCCTGCCCGATCCCACCGCCACCCCAACACATCCCGCTCGGGGCCCAGCACGAATGGAAGAGCACCACCTTCGGCTACCGGATCCAGTATTCGGACCGAGGGCTGATCGCCTCCTCTCAGCTGGTCCACGAGGATGGCGGATCGATCAGCTGGAGCTTTCACGGCTTCCCCTTCGGCTTCCAGGGTGAGCAGGCGGCCGGGCGGGGACCCCAGAAGGTCGCCCAGGACTTGCTGGCGGCAAAGTTCGGCTCTCCGAGGCTCGCGTACCAGATGGCGGTGGCCGGCCTCGGCTACAACCCCGGCTACGGGGCCGTGTACGACATCAATCTCCGGTCGGCTCAGGGCCAGAGCGCCCGCGGACGCCTGATCATGGTCACCTCGGTCAAGAACAACGTGGCCGTCACGCTGTTCGGGATCGGCCTGTACAAGCATGAGACACAGGGCCACCCCAACCCCTCCGAGACCCCCATGGGCCACTGGCTGAGCCCGCTCGTCAACGCCCTGATCTTCGCCGGCGACCCACCGCTTTGAGGCTGCTGTGAGGCCCGGAGCGACCCGCCGCCGGCCGGGTTCCACCTTGTCTGAGGCAGTCTGAGGGAAGGTGGCGGGGCCGGCCGAGCGAAGCCGCCGGCCGCCTCAGCCGCCGCCCGGGGCGGGACCGGCCGGCCGACGGTGCAGCACCAGGTTGGCCAGGCGGTCGACGGTCAGGGTGAAGCCATCGGGAACCACGGTGGTCGAGCCATACTCCTCGACGATCAGCGGACCCTCGGCCTGAAAACCACCAGGCAGGTCGGTCCGGGAATAGACGGCGAAGCCTGCCCGCCGGCCTACCGGCCGGCCGTGACCGGCGGCGGGCGGGGGATCGAGCCGGGGGCGATCGATCAGGCCGATCGCGGTCGCCCGCCAGTTCACGAATTCGACCACTTCGCGGTCGGGATAGGCGTAGCCGTAGGTACGCCGGTGGGCATCGTGGAATGCCGCCACCGCCCGCTCGCCGAGCCCGGCCGGCTCGCCGCTGGGGTCGACTGCGAGGCCGACCGCCAGCTCGTGTGCCTCTCCCAGATAGCGCATGTCGACGCCGTAGAGCACCCGCATCCGCTCCGGAGGCACACCCTGGGCGGCGAGCGAGCCGAGGGCGGCGTCTCGCAACTCCCGGAAGATCGCGCAGGCCTCGGCCGGATCCAGTTCATCGTGTCGCCTGACCCGGGTCAGGACATGGTCATCTTTGAGATCCACGGCGAGCAGGCCGAAGGCGGAAACGTTGCCCGGGCTGGGAGGAATCAACACCGTGCTCAGGCCCAGGATCTCAGCGATCTGGCAGGCCTGCAGGGGGCCGGCCCCGCCGAAGGCGACCAGGGCGTCGCCGGCCGGGTCGATCCCCCGTCTCACGGTCAGCTGCAGTACCGCGTTGGCCTGGTTGTGGGCCGAGATCTCCAGGACCCCGAACGCGGCCCGCTCCCCGGACACCCCCAGCCCCGCCCCCAGCCTGGCCATCGCCGCCACCGCCAGCTCCCGATGGAGGCGAAGGCTGCCGCCCGCGAGTGCCTCTGGCAAGTGTTCCAGAGCCAGCGCGGCATCGGTCACGGTGGGATCCTGGCCGCCCCGCCCGTAYGCGATCGGGCCGGGTACGGCGCCGGCGCTGCGCGGCCCCACCCGGAGCCCACCGGCGGCATCCAGCCAGGCGATCGAGCCCCCGCCGGTGCCGACTGACACGATGTCGATCATCGGCACCCGGACCGGGAAGCGGCCGATCCGGCCCTCTCGGGTCAGGTGCGGCTCCGCCCCCTCGACCAAACAGACGTCGGTCGAGGTGCCGCCGGTGTCGATCGTGATGATGCGTTCGAAACCCGCCTGTAGAGCCAGCCAGGAGGCTCCCAGGGCCCCCGCCGCCGGGCCGGACAGGGCGGTGGAGATGGGCCGCCGAGCCACCGCCGCGGCCGGCATCACGCCACCGTTCGACTTCATGATCAGCAGCGGAGCGGCCGGTGCCACCTCGGCCAGCCTGGCCTGGGCCCGCTCCAGGTAGCCGGTAACGTGCGGCTTGACGAAGGCATCGACCAGGGTTGTGACCGCCCGCTCGTACTCCCGGTACTCGGGCCAGACCTCACTCGAGATCGAGACCACGCACTCCGGATGCTCCTCGCCCACGATCTCGCGCAGCCGCTGCTCATGGGCTGGATTGGCGTAGGAGTGGAGCAGGCAGATGCCGGCGGCCTCGATCCCGGCGGCGCGCAGCCGCCGGGCCAGGCCCCGGGCCCCGGCCTCGTCGAGCGGAATCAGCACCTCGCCCCGGTGGTCCATCCGCTCCTCCACCTCGAAGACCCGCTCGAGGGGTACGATCCGCTCGGGTTTGACCCAGAAGTACGAGTTGCCGTAGCCGGAGGGCACGCTCTGGCGGGCGATTTCCAGCACGTGCTGGAAGCCGCGGGTGGTGAGCAGGGCGAGCCTGTGGAAGCGCTCCTCGAGCATGGCGTTGGTGGCCACCGTGGTGCCATGGGCGATCGCCGCCGGGATCAGCCCCGGCAGCGCTGAAAGCCCCTGGATCAGGCCATCGACCAGGGCCACCGCCGGGTCGGCGGGGCTGCTGGGCACCTTGAGCCGCACCGCCCGACCGGCCTCGTCCAGGAGCACCAGATCGGTAAAGGTGCCTCCGGTGTCGATCCCCACCCGCATACCGAGATCAGGGTAGCGGCGCGGACGGCGGTCGGGCCCGGAGTCTTGGGGCCACAGGTCTGGCTCGCCGCCGGTCGGGTTCAGGTGAAAAAGCCCATCACGTCGATCACCAGGTTGTCCGGGCCGCCGAAGTTGTAAACCTGGTAGCCGGTGAAGGCGCCTCCCGCCGACGGATAGCAGGTGCCGAGACCGGTCATAACCTGGTTGGGGATGGTCTGGCCGGCGGTCCAGTTGAGGTTGGAGGCGAGCGGCTGCGCCGAGCCGCACGGCCACACCGTGAGGTAGCCGGAGGCGGTGGTGTCGGTAACGGTGACGTTGAGGGCCAGCGCCTGCCGGCTGATGGTGGCGCCGAAGTTGGGAGCACCCTGCACGTAGGCGGTGTTGCCGCTCACCTGGACGCCGGGGCCCAGCTGGCGCGTGTCGAGGCTACGGAAGGGCACCACCGGCACGTACACCAGGCCCTGGCCGCCAGCCGCGTAGTAGCCGACGATGTCGACCACCACGTGGGTGGCGCCCGCATAGTTGTAGATCGACACGCGGCCGCTCCCGCCGACCGTCGCGATGGCCAGGTTGGCGATCACCTCACCGGCCCGGAAGTTCAGGTTGGAGGCGGTCGGCAGCGGCTGGCCGCCCGGGTAGACGGTGAGGAAACCGCCAGCGGTGGAGCCCGCGGTGGTGACGTTGAGCACCACCGCGTCCACACCCGTGACCGGCACCCCGGAGCCGGCCACCCCGACCACCTGGAGATCGATTGACGCGTTGGGGCCGACTGGAACCCCGGCCCGGGTGTCGAGCAGCCTGACCGGGGCCGGCAGCGGGTTGAAGGTGTCGGCGGCCGGCCCGCTCAGGGCTTCGGTGTACCAGCCGGCGACATCCGCGGCCACGTCAACCAGGCCGGAGTAGTTGTAGATCGACACCCTGCCGCCCGCACCCAGCTTGACCGTCACCAGGTTGGCGATGGTCTTGCCGGCCGGGAAGTTGAGATTGGACACGGTGGGCAGCGGGCTGCCCGACGGCCAGACGGTCAGGAAACCGGGCGCGGTAGGGGTGACCGCGGTCACGTTCATCACCACCGCGGTGGCGCCGGCCGGCACCGGCCCGCTCCCCGCCACCTGGAGGTCGAGGCTGCCACCCGGTCCGAGCGGCCCATTCGGGCTGCCGATCCGGTAGCGGGTGTCGAGCAGCCGGCTCGGGCTGGGGGCCGGGCTGTAGTAGCCACCATCCACCACCACCGGACGGGTGTAGGCGGGCCAACCCCGGCCGAGCGGGTTGGTGGCGGTGACCGCCAGCACGTACCGCGCCCCGGCGATCAGATTTCTGATGGTGCAGGTGCCTCCGGCGGCGGGCACCGGGCCCGGGTTCTGGCTCCCGCCGACGTTGAACGCCCAGCACTGATAGCCGGTG
>JRHI01001196.1_pt1 | contig 23083 bp, 28 predicted proteins | sample 215371 | NCBI WGS metagenome assembly JRHI01 (sample SAMN02929681, study PRJNA255918) | sediment metagenome | biome: cave system; feature: Ice Cave; material: Sediment; isolation source: sediment from deep within a dark volcanic ice cave with no known source of... ...
GTTATCGGCGGGGCGAGCCTGTTCGGCGGCCAGGGGACGATCGTCGGGACGTTGATCGGCGCGTTTCTGATCGCCCTGATCCGGAACGGGTCGGTCCTACTCAATATCAACACGTTTGTTCAGAGCGTCGTGATCGGCGTCGTGATCTGGCTTGCGGTCATGTGGGACACGTTCCGCCGCCGCAAGCTCCAGGCAACCGCGACGTGAGGCACGACTGAGAAAGCGGGAGGTACTCATGCAACAACGAGCATTACGTTCCGGGATCGCGTTCGTGGCCCTGGCGCTCGTCATCAGCGCGTGCGGGAGCGTCCACAAGTCGGGCGGCGGATCCAGCACGAGCAAGACGGGCCCGATCACCATCGCCGTGGTGCCCAAGGCAATCGGGTTCTCGTTCTGGGAGGACGCCCACAAGGGCGCCGTGTGCGCGGCGTCGAAGCTCAAGGGCGTCTCGGTCAAGTGGGACGGTGTCACCGCGGAGACGGATGTCAGCGGACAGGTGAGCCTGCTGCAGAATCTCTTGACCTCCGGGGTGTCCGGTCTCGTCTACGCGGCCACCGATGCCAAGACGCTGGCGCACGTGACCCAGCAGGCGGTGAGCAACAAAACGCCGGTCATCAACATCGACTCGGGGACCAATCCTCAGCCCAGCCAGGTGCCGGTGTTCGCCACCAGCAACGTGCAGGCGGCGACCCAGGTTCCGGACCTGTTGGCGAAGAAGCTCGGTCCCAAGGGAGGGAAGGTGGCGTTCATCCCGTTCCAGGCCGGAACGGTGACGAACGACCAGCGCACCGCGGGATTCATGGCGGGTCTGAAGAAGCATCCGTCGCTCCACCTCGTCGCGACCCAGTCGAGCCAGAGCGACGTGAGCACCGCCCTGCGGGTGACCTCTGACATCCTCACCGCGCACCCTGACCTGAACGCGATCTTCGCGGCCAACGAGCCGGGCGTGGTCGGCGCCTCGCAGGCGGTCAGGCAGGCGGGCAAGGCCGGCAAGGTCGTGATCGTGGGCTGGGACGCCGCCCCCGACGAGGTCACGGGGGTCACGAACGGCGAGATCACCGCGCTCGTGGTGCAGAACCCGTTCCGGATGGGCTACGACGCCGTCACTTCGATGGTCAAGCGCATTCGCAAGGGGGTCCAGCCGAGCAACGAGGACACCGGGGTGACGATCGTGACCAAGTCGAATATCAACCAGCCGCAGGTCCAGTCCCTGCTGCACCCGAGCTGCCAGGCCCCGCCGGCGGTCGGCGGCGCCTAGAGCGGTCGGTGCCGCCGGCGGTCGGCGGCACCTGGAGCGGCCGGCGGCTCCCCGCCGCCGGCCGCTCGGCAGCCGCAAGACCGCGGCCAGACGCGCCGGTTACGGACTGACGTCGGCCAGCGTCTTGGCCCGCTGGCGCTCCGGCGTGATGCGTACGACGTTCCAGGCCAGGCCCAGTCGCCGCATCGCCGAGATGATCAGACCCGAAGGATCGATCTCATACCAGCGCAGGCCGTGATACGCGGAGCGAGGGAAAGCGTGATGGTTGTGGTGCCAGGACTCGCCCAGGGTCAGCACCGCCAACCACCCGACGTTCGTCGACTGGTCCTTGGTCTCGAATCGCCGGCGCCCGAAGAAATGGCAGATCGAGTTCACCGACCAGGTGACGTGGTGAACCAGGAAGATCCGCACGAGGCCGCCCCATACATAGCCGCGGATCGCGCCGTCGACGGTGAACCCGTGGAAGGCGAACCCGGCGAGCGTGGGGATCAGCAGCGAGAGCAGCACGATAGCCGGGAAGCGACGGCCGATCCGGCGCATCTTCGGATCTTCGTAGAGCTCGGGCGCGAAGCGCTTCCAGTCGGCCTGCCCCTGCGTTTCCAGCAGCCAACCGGTGTGGGCGTGCCAGAGACCGCTGAGTCCGCTGCCGTGACCGACGTGCGGACTGTGTGGATCACCCTCGTGATCGGCGAAGGCATGGTGCTTGCGATGGTCGGCGACCCAATCCAACACCGAACCTTGCACCGAGAGGGAGCCCAGGAGGGCGAAGACCCGCTCGAGCGCCGGGTAGGTCTGGAACGCACGGTGGGTGAGGAGCCGGTGAAAGCCCACGGTGACGCCGAGCGCCGACAGCAGATACATGGTCGCGAGGATCGCCAGATCGACCGCGTCGACCCAGCGGTTCCAGAGCAGGACCACCGCCGCCAGCACGCCGATGAACGGCACGACGACGCCCAGCAGGTTAACGTTGCGCTCGGTGCGAGTCACGACGTAAAGCGTCTCATAGCTTGGTCAGCATTTCTTGCGTACTTTGAGCACCAGATGCCGCGGAATTTGTGTCGTTAGTATAGGTTTCGCCCTCTGCTCAGGGCAGCTAGAGTCGCGTCATCGATGGCACGCAAGATGGCAGCGGCACGCGCCGGGCTGGCCGCTCGTCGCCTCCTCGGCTGGCCGGCGCGGAGGGTTCTCGACCGGCGGATCGAGTGGATCCTCGCGGCGCTCGACGAACGCGTGGGCGGTACATCGAATCGTCCGAACCTGCAGCAGCGCCTCGACCTGCTCGAGGCCGAGCTGCGACATCTCACCCAGGCCCTCGGCGAGTCATTGGCCGATCGGCGGCTGGCCAGTCTCGAAGTCACGGAGAGGCTTGCTCTGCCCGGCGACAGCGCCCGATTCCTCAACTGGGCCGAGGGTCCCGAGGGCCCGGCAGCGCGCGCCGAGCTGTGGTTCAACCCGCCCGTGCCCTTGCGGTACGCCGAGGACGCGGTCGACGTGCTGCTGGTGAACGAGCGAATCGTCGAACAGCCCTACGTGTTCGGAGCGTTGGCCGGCTTGCCGAGACCGGGGCGCATTCTCGACGTAGGAGGTGCCGAGAGCACGCTCGCGCTCTCGCTCGCGTCGCTCGGTCACGAGGTGCACGTCGTCGATCCGCGCGGGTACCGGCTCGAGCATCCGGGGGTCCATCCGCACGCCGTTGCGCTGGATGAGTTGCCGCTCGATGCGGTATTTGATGCCGCTGTCGCGCTTTCCTCGATCGAGCACTTCGGGCTGGGGGCGTACGGGGCTCCGCGTGGCGATGTTCGCCTGGACCACGCCGCCCTGTCCGACATCCGGGACCGTCTGACGCCCTCTGGCCTGCTCGTCTTGACAGTGCCTTGCGCGCAGGCCTCCTCTAACGACGACTTCCAACGCATCTATTCCCTCGAGGAACTACGGGAGATGCTGGCCACCTGGAATCTCGTCGATCTGTCGGTGGCGTGGCGGCGAGACCACGCCACCTGGGTCCGCGGCGCACCCGAGGATCCGCCGGGGCCGGTCGGCGTGGCGCTCGTGACCGCCTGCCGGCCCACCTGAGGCACCACTAGGGCCCGACGAACCGCCCCACGCGCTAGTCTCGCCCGCGCGGCGGGCCCGAGCGGCCGTTCTCGCCTGCCCGGCTACCGCTGCGCGTTCAGCCCGATTCAGTTCTCAGCAAGGAGACGAGAGGCATGAAACTTGTGATCGGCATCGTCCGGCCTGAGAAGGCCAACGACGTGCTGGAGGCGCTGTACCGGGCCGACGTCCGCGGGGTCTCGATGAGCCGGGTGCAGGGTCACGGAGGCGAACTGGATCGGGTCGAGACCTACCGAGGCACGACCGTCAAGATGGAGCTCTCCGAGAAGGTACGGTTCGAGATCGCGGTCTCGGAGCCGTTCATCGAGTCGACGATCGCCGCGCTCTGCGAGGGCGCCCGCACCGGCGATGTCGGGGACGGCAAGATCTTCGTGGTGGCGCTCGAACGCGCGGTTCGCATCCGCACCGGCGAGACCGATCAGCTGGCGGTGACCCCGGTCTCGCCGTGAACGCCTCGTCGCTCACCAACCACATCAGCGCTGGGGACACGGCATGGATGCTGGCCGCGACCGCACTGGTGCTGATGATGACCCCGGCCCTGGGGTTGTTCTACTCAGGACTCGTCCGGGCCAAGAACACGCTCAACACGTTCATGATGAGCGTCGCGGCGCTCGGCGTGGTCACAGTGACCTGGGCGCTGATCGGCTACTCACTCGCGTTCGACCGCGGGAACGGGTTGATCGGCGGCCTGAGGTACACGTTCCTGCGCGATGTGACGTTCTCGGCGCGGCCCGGAACGGCGATCCCGCACCTGCTGTTCATGACCTTCGAAGCCACGTTCTGCATCGTGACGGCGGCGCTCGTATCCGGCGCGGTGGTGGAGCGGATGCGGTTCGGGCCCTTCGTCGCGTTCATCACGCTCTGGTCGGTGCTCGTGTACCCCGTGCTCGCGCACTGGGTCTGGGGCGGCGGCTGGCTTCAGCACCACGGCACACTCGATTTCGCGGGCGGCGTGCCGGTGGAGATGGCGTCCGGMTTCTCCGCCTTCGCTGCAGCGACGGCGGTAGGCGCGCGTAGGGACTTCGGCCGTCAGGCCCTGCTGCCGCACAACGCCGTGTACGCCCTGCTCGGAGCCGGGCTGCTGTGGTTCGGCTGGTTCGGCTTCAACGGCGGGAGCGGGTACTCGACCGGTCATGGCGGCGTCCTGGCCTTCACCAACACGCTGCTCGCGCCGTCCTGCACATTGGTCGTGTGGTTCGGACTCGATCTGATCTTCGGGGGACGGGTCACAGCGATCGGCGCCGCCACGGCGATCATCGTCGGATGCGTCGGCATTACGCCCGCCGCGGGATACATCAGCCCGACCTGGGCCATGGCCCTCGGTGCGATTGCAGCGCTGCCCAGCTACGCGCTGATCGTGTGGCGCCCGCGGACCCGGCTCGACGAGTCCCTCGACGTCCTGGGGCTCACGGTCTCGCCGGCATCACGGGCATCCTGTTCATCGGCTTCTTTGCCCAGCGGAGCTGGAACGGGGCGTCCAACGGGCTGATCTACGGCCATGCTGGGCAGCTCGGTTGGCAGGCCATTGCCGTGCTCGTCGGACCCGCCTACGCGTTCGTGGCGACATTCGCGATCCTCAAGCTGATCGGCCTCGTGACGCCGCTGCGCGTGTCTCCGTCCGAGGAAGCGGTCGGCCTCGATGTCGTCCAGCATGGCGAGGAGGCCTACAACAGCGGCGAGGGAGCGATCCTGGTCCTTCCCGAAGAGCACGCGCCAGCGGGGCACCTGCCGCTATCCGCGACTGCTGGCGGCGACTAACTCGCAGAACCGAGCGCCGTCGTGGAGGGGTCGGCCGTGCCCGAAGCAGACCACCTCGGGGTGAAGCGCGGCGAGTCGGCGGGCCGAAGCCAGGTTCAAGCGAGGATCGGGCGTAAACGCGGCTGGCGGGAGCTGCAGACCGGGACGGCCAGATGGGACCCGGAGCCCGTAGACCACGTCACCGAGGACGAGCACGCGATCCTTTTCGCGCCAGAAGGCAAGATGCCCGGGTGAGTGCCCGGGAACCTCGAGGACGGCGAAGCCGGCCACGTCATCGCCCTCCGTCAGCGTGGCGCTGACGGGGTGCCCCCGCCCGGCGATCAGGCGATGCTGGATTCGGATCGGGAGAGGCCGATCGCTGAGGCCAAGCGTCGCGCCTGAGGCGACCGCGGGGACATCGGCCTCCCCGCAGAGCAGCGGCAAGCCAAGCGTCTCGCACACCTCGTGGGCAGCGCCCATGTGATCCATGTGACCGTGCGTCAGCACATGGCTGCGCAGCGGCAGATGTGCGATCTGGCGCAGGATGCGCTTGGTGGCATGGCGCGTTCCGGAGTCGACGAGTGCGTCACCCATCACGTAGACGTTGACCTTGTGCCGGGGCCAGCCGCCCAGCAGCCAGAGCCCCTCCGCGACCTCCTCGGCTCCGGGCCTGGCTGCTTGCTTTACATACGGTCCAGCATTGGCCATACGGTGGCGTATCATATAGCCATGCCTCGCACGGTCAAGCTGCTCACACCCGAGGACTGGGAACGGGCCGCCCTGAAAGCGATCGCCGCGGGTGGACTCGAAGCGGTCGCGGTCGAGCCGCTCGCGCGCAAGCTCGGCGTCACCAAGGGCAGCTTCTACGCGCACTTCCGTAACCGCGACGAACTGCTGAGCGCCGCGCTGCAGCGCTGGGAACGCGCCCAGGTCAACGGATTCCTCGCCGACCCCGACCCAGCCGACGAGCCCGGCCAACGTCTGCCCCAGCTGCTCACCAAGGCGATCAGGGAGGCCCGGTCGGGCACGGTCCTGGCCCGGCTGCTCCTCGAAAGCAAAGATCGCCGCGTGCGGGCCGCGATCAAGCGCGTCACCGAGATCCGGCTGACCCGGCTGGAAGCGGCATTCGCTGAGGCCGGCGATCCCCCGCCCCTCGCCGCCCACCGCGCCATCATCTCCTACTCCATCTACATCGGCCTGTTGGCGCTGGCGGGAGAACTGCCCCGGGCGATCGTCGATGAGCGGACCTTCTCAGATGAGCTCGGCCGCGCCCTCGGACTGGACCTCAGGGCGGCTTGACGGGACCCCGGGGAATCGACCCCTCGACGGTGCAGTGTGGGCGTGACCGTGGACGACCAGATCGGGCTCGTGTTGAGCGATCGGCGCGGCCAACCGGTCCGAGCCCAGAAACGCCCAGATGCCCGGTGTCTCTCCGACGATGGCGCCCTCCGTCGGCGCATAGTGGCGCATGGCGATCCGCCCCGGGCATAGGGCAATCTCCCGCAGACCCCGCTCCAGCGCGTCGACCGCGAGTGAGGTCTCGCCGTAAACGGTGCACCCGACGGCCAGTGTCAGATCGACGGTGGGCTCGGGTCGGGCGGGAGCGGGCCGGGACCGGGGGTCGGCGTCGGAGGCTGGGGATCAGGTCCGGGGCCCGGGGGCGCGGGAGCCGGCGGGGATGGGATCGGTGGCACGGGAGAGGCGGCACCGAACGGGAAGCGTGTCTTCATGTTGGGAGCCCTACCCGCGGCGGCCCGGCTTTAGCCACCCGCTTACGCCCAGCGGCGCGCGGGTAGTGAGAAGTCGATGAAGCTGCTCGTGCTCGCCAGCGACGCGGTGTCTGTCCAGCAGCTCCGCGCCGCCCTGCCCAGCGACGTCGACCCTGAGCAGGGCGAGGTGATGATCGTCGCACCGGCCCTGCAGGACGGTCCCCTCAAGTTCTGGTTCTCCGACGCCGACGAGGCGATTGCCAGAGCAGACGAGGTCCGTCGGCAAACTGAGCACCAGCTCGGGGAGGCCGGAGTTTCGACCCGGAGCGAGACTGGCGAGAGCGATCCCCTCGCCGCGATCGAGGACGCACTCAACAACTTCAAGGCCGATCGGATCGTGCTGTTCGGCAGCGCCGGCTCGGATCGCTACAAGGAAGTCGATGCCGAAGCGGTGCATGAGCGGTTCGGCATTCCGGTCGACACCGTCCCGAGCGCCGGTCCCTCGGGCTAAGCGTCGCCGAGTCGGCGGGTCAGAGACACCGCGTTGGCGGGGGCAAACCCCTCCCAGTCGTTGTTGAAGTACGCGTAGACGGCATGGGTGCGGCGCCACTGCGCGATTCGCCTCGCCCAGGTCTTGAGCTCGCTGTCGGAGTAGTTGCCCCGGCGCCCGCGCAAGCCGTAGTGAAAGCGGACGAACCGCCAGGAAGCGGTCGCCGCGTGCGCCTGGAAGGCTCGCTGCGGGTGATCGCCGATCGTCAACGCCACCTGGCGCTCGCGCAGCGTGCGCAAGACTCCGGGCGAGAACCAGCTCGGATGGCGGAACTCGATTGTGTGCCGACCGTGCGGGAGCGCCGCGAGCCAGTCCTGCAGGCGCGCGTCGTCACGGTGGAAGTTCTCCGGTAGCTGCCAGAGAACCGGTCCCAAGCGCCCGGCATCGATCAGCGGCTCCAGTGGCTCGTAGAAGCGCTTGACCCCGTCTTCGATGTCCACCAGTCGCTTGATGTGGGTCAGATAGCGGCTGGCCTTGACCACAAACTCGAACTCCGGGGGGGTCTGCTGCACCCAGTGCGCGACCGCTTCGCGCCGGGCCAGCCGGTAGAAGGTCGAGTTGACCTCAACCGTGTCGAAGTGCTCGGCGTAGAGCTCGAGCCACCTCCGTTTCGGCTCGCGCTCCGGATACAGCCGGCCCCGCCAGCTGTCGTACTGCCATCCGGAGCAGCCGATGCGTACTCGTTTCATCGGCCGGGTAGGGGTCCTCGTAGGACATGGCCTCTCCCCACGAGCAACGGCGACTCGCCGTCGATCACCCTCCGCCCCCGGTTCGCACCCGCCCCAGCCCCGACAACCTGCGTACGGCGGTGCAGGAGTGCCGCGCCTGTGACCTGTGGGATGGCACGACCCAGGCCGTCATGGGCGAGGGCGCGCGGGGGGCAACGCTGATGCTGGTCGGAGAACAGCCCGGCGATCGCGAGGCCGAGAGCGCCCGTTCGTCGGGCCCGCACCAGTCGACCGACCTGTCGCGGGAGATCAGGGCGGCACTGTCGCAGCCGCCGATCAACGCGTAAGTCGGCGATCGGTCGGAATCGGTCGGCCGCTGGCACGGCGAGGTGCTACCCGAAACCGCTTGGCAGCGTGCACCACGGGTTATCCGAGCGTTATGTGGCTCCACATGATCCTCGGCGCCGTGGTGGTGCTGGCGTCGCGGCGGCGCCGTGCTCGGCGGCGTATTCACCCTCGTCCTGATTCCGATTGCGGTGATCGTCCCGCTCGGCGAGTTCGTCCACACGGCGATGGCCCGCGCGAGCGAGCATCGCCAAGGCGCCCGATGGGGCGCAGTCGCCGCTGGCCCACGGCGCGCCGAGCGAGCCGGGTCACGTCCGGAGCAGTCCTGAGGGCCTGGCCGACGCCGGTCGCGTCCAGCAAGAAGAGCAGCCGTTTCCATTCCCCCGGTGCACGGGTAGACCCCCTATCGACCACGTATCACGAACAGAGGAGCGCTCATGAGCCTCACCGACAAAGTGACCGGAAAAGTCAAGCAGGCTGCGGGAGACCTCACCGGCGACGCATCGCTGCGCCGTGAGGGCACCAAGGAGGAGCGCAAGGGCGAGGCCAAGGACGAACTGGCCCGCAGCGAAGAGCGTTCGGACCGCAAGGCCGACGAGGTCGCGGACCTGGAGCGCGAGACCGCTTAGCGCTCAGAATGTCGTAGAACCGGCGCCCGGCGCACCCGCTTGTTGCGGGCGCCGGGCGTTTCTGTGTCGGGGCCCTGCTTGGATCATGCGCGGGCAGCGTCAGCGCGTTCTGTCAGCCCGCAGTCAGAGCGCGTGTTCTCCCACGCGGGCTTACGCGGGTTCTTCTTCGTGGTCGCCCCCCTCTTGCTCCTCACGTGACTCGGGCACGGCACCGGGCACGCCTTCGGACGCGCGCTTCTGTTTCCAGTCCTGCCGGACTGCCTCCACCTCCTGGCCCAACTTTTCGCTGCGTCGGGCGAGTTCGTCGGCCTCGCGATCGCGTTGATCGGCGAGGCGCTCGGGATCTTCGTCGTTCATGCCTGCGGATGTACCCGCCACAGCCTCGACTCAACACCAACTGTGTGCAAGGCCTGCGGACCGGGTAGGGCGGAGTTTCGTGGCCCTTGCGATCCTCGACATCGACGGGACGCTCGTCGACACCAACTACCAGCACGCGCTCGCCTGGTACCGAGCCTTTCGCCAGCACGACATCGTGCTGCCGGTGTGGCGCATCCATCGTCACATCGGGATGGGCGGCGACCAGATGGTGGCGGCTTTGACCGATGACGAAACCGAGGCCAAGCAGGGCGACGACATCCGCGCCAGCGAGAAGGAGCGGTACGTCGAGTTGATCGGCGAGGTCTCGACCATGCGCTCGGCGCGCGAGCTGATCGAGTCGCTCAAGCAGCGCGGCCATACGGTGGTGCTGGCCAGCTCAGCCAAGGACGACGAGGTGGAGCACTATCTCGATCTGCTCGACGCCCGCGAGCTCGCCGATGATTGGACGACGTCCGCTGACGTGGACGCGACCAAACCCGAACCGGATCTGGTGCAAGTGGCGCTCGACAAGGCAGGCGCCGATCCGAGCGATGCCGTGATGGTCGGCGATACGCCGTGGGACGTCGAGGCGGCCAAGAAGGCCGGCGTCGGCACGATCGCCGTGCTCACCGGCGGCTTTGCCCCCGAGGAGCTGAAGGACGCCGGCGCGGTGGCCGTGTTCGAATCGGTCGACGAGCTGTGCGAGCAGCTAGACGACACCGCGCTGGCCTAGCAGTTCGTCTCACGTTCCACCCCACGCTGCCCCTCCTGCCGTGACCGGCGCAAGCTGATCCAGGCCGGTCGGGGACGCAGATCACCTCGGGGCCGCGGGTGCAGCAACTGCGCGATCAGCTCGCGGAGAACGAGGCCGACGTCCCCGGCGGCCCGGCCAGCGGCCGCCAGGCCCGCAACAGCCAGCGGGGCGAGATCACCGCGTCGGTCAGACCCTGGTGCGCGGTGAGGGCGAAGCCGAGCCCGGCCAGGAGCGCCACCGCCGCGAGCGCGTACAGCTCGGGAAGGTCAGTCGTATCGATCAGCAGGAGGTAGAAGGCGGCCGCGAGAAGGACAATCGCCGCCGGAGACGGATCGGCGCATCGGTTAGAGGCGCGGCAGCACCTGGTCTCGATACGCCGCGAAGAAGGCATCCGGGTCGGGGCCGATCTGGTTGACGTAGAGCTCGTCGAACCCTGCTGCCTCGTACTCCTTGATTGCCTTGACATGGCGGTCGACATCGGGCCCGCAGGGGGTGCCCTCGGTGGCCAGCTCCTCGGTCACCAGCTGGCCGGCCTGTTCGAAGTGCTGCGGGGTCGGGAGCACCTGAGCCAGCTCGCCAGGCAGGCCCTCGTTGAACCACAGCTCGTGCACCGTCTTGCGGGCCTGGGCCTCGTTCTCAGACCAGCACACCTTGAGTCCGCCCTGCACCAGCTTGTCGCCCTGGGCAGCGGCACGAAACCGTTTCACCGAGTCGGCGTCGGGACCGACGGTGCAGTAGCCATCGCCGATCCGTGCCGCCAGATCAATGGACGCGGGCCCGAATCCGGAGACGATGATCGGCGGCGGGGTGTCGGGAAGGTCATAGATGCGAGCGTGGTCGACACGATAGTGGCGGCCGCGATGGTGCTGAACCCCGCCCTGCCAGAGCTTGCGGATCACCTCGACCGCCTCCTCCAGCATCTCGAGCCGCTCGTCGGCGCCCGGCCAACGGTCGCCCAGGATGTGCTCGTTGAGCGCCTCGCCGCTGCCGACGCCCAGCAGGAAGTTGCCGTCCAGCAGCACGGCACTCGTCGCGGCGGCCTGGGCGATGACCGCGGGGTGTACACGGATGGTGGGACAGGTGACGGCGGTGGTCAGCTTCATCCCGCCGGCCGCCTGTGCGATCGCGCCGATCGTCGACCAGACGAACGGGCTGTGGCCCTGCTTGTCGTTCCACGGGTGGAAGTGGTCAGAGATCCAAAGGCCGTCGAAGCCGGCTTGCTTGGCCTTCACGGCCTGCGCGACCAAGTCGTGCGGCCCCCAATCCTCACTGGAGAGGAAATAGCCGATCCTCATGTCTGCTCCCTTGTCGATTCGCTCGCACGTACTGCCCTGACATGCACGGTTGTAATCAGGTGGGGTGGGCAAGCCCTCTGTGCCCAGCCTTCTTCGGAGGGAGACATGAACGATCCGCAGACCCAGCGCGAAGATCCGGACCGCCTTCGGGGAGCCGATCGAGCTCGACACGGATCCCGAGCGCGCCAAGGACGACGCTTACGTAAGAACCGCTACGACGAGATGTGCGGGGCAATCCAGCTCGGAACGGACCGGATGGCCCGGCGGCGGAGGCTGCCGATGCTCGCCGGAGCGGCGCCTGGACCGGGCCGCCGGACCAGCGGTCAATCGATGCTGGTCCGGCTCTCTGGTACCCCCAGCCCTAAAGTCTCTCCTGCCGGCGCCTGGCCACAGGACCGCCGGTCAATCCCTACTTGCGCCGGTCGACCGCGCGCTGGAGCTGATCCTTGTTCATCTTCGAGCGGCCGTCGATGCCCATCTGCCGGGCCTCGTTGTACAGCTGCTCACGCGTTCGTCCCTTCGCTCGGTTCGTGCCGGAGCGCTGGCCTCCCCGCCGCGAAGAGGACATGTCCTGGATGGAGGTGCGAGATCGTTCCCGTGACTCACCTGAGCGCGCGCGCTCCTTGTTGACCGTCCGCGCCGCGATCTCCTCGGCGCGGCTCTCGCCCACCCCGCGCTCGCGCTGGCTGTCCTTGATGTGTTCGTACTGACGAGCTCGCTTGGTTCCCTTCTTGACACCGCGGGGCGGCATGACGCTGACCTCCTGGATCGCCTACCTCTGTTCGTTACCCATCACCGCGTCGCGGTAATCGATTGGTCCGCTAGAGCCGGCGACGGCGGCCCAGCGGGATGTCGAACCACAGCCCCTGACCAGGTCCGCCGCAGCCGCGCCGACGACGCTCGTGGTCGTGGCGCCGGAGACAACGTCGGCGATCAGGATCAAATTTTCGCTGACCCCAGGGTCATGCAGACCATGGCGACGATGGCGACCTGATTGCCCACACTGACCAGGAACGAGCCACCTGCCCTCAGCAAGGGTTTAGGCGCAGGCACCCGCGGCTCACCGGCAGCTCGATGCTCGCGGTCTCAGGCGTCGAGAGGATCGCGACGCGACTGCCGCCGCGCCAATCCTGAATCGCGTGCGGAGCGAGCGCCGACAGGGCCAGGATGCGGCACCCACGGCCGGGCCGGGGTGGTGGAAGCCGCTCGATGAGGCGATCGTTCCTCTCCGAGCCGCGGCACGAGCTTCAGCGGCTTGCTCCAGTGGCGAGCGCGAGGGCCGAGGCAGCGTGGCATGAAGGCCGCAACGACGATGCGATCGCAGAACCGAGCTCGCCTATGAATTCGCCAAGAGTCTCGACACGTGGTGGATGGCCGGCCTCTGCTGCCGGCGCCGGTATGCGGTGCGCGCGGCGGTGTCGCCCAGCAGCAGCTCCCGCTCACAGTTGGGTGCGGCGCATAGCCGCCGCTGCCGAGCTCGACTGCGGTGACCTCCGGAGCGGCGTCTCGGAGCCAATCGAGCAGCTCAATCAACGACCGATCCAGAAACGCCTCGGCGACGACGGCGAGCCGCCGCGCCTGGCGCAAACTATCCTCCGTCAAGCGCACCCCTCTGTGTGCCGTGGTCCCGCGTGCAGTGTCCCGATGGCTCGTCTATCGCTTCTCTCCGACCACGTCAAGCGCCCGACAACTCATCTCCCACCGGGACGCGACCGGCTGTGCGGATCAGCGCGTAGATCTGCGCGAGCGCGAGCGCAAGGGCGAGGGCCGCACGGAGTCAGAGGCCACGGCCGTGGAGTCCCGGAGGCGCAGCTCCACCGGGACCCGAACGTGACGCGGAGCGATCCCCGGACTCTGGATCCGCTCGAGCAGGAGGCTCACCGCCCGCTCCGCCTGGAAGTGCAGCGGCTGTGCGACCGTGGTCAGCGAGATCCGGTGCAGCCCGGCGATGGTGATGTCGTCAAAGCCGATCACCGAGACCGCCTCGGGCACCGACCGACCGGCCGCTTCGTACGCCTCGATCATCGCGATCGCCCCGATGTCATTGGACACGAACAGTCCGGTTGGCGCCTCCGGTCCGGTGATCGCGTCCTCGAGCACCACCGAGCGTCGCTCGACGCGGACCGTGTTGCCGCCTGGCTTCCACTCGAACGCCGGCAGCGGTTCCAGCCCGCTACGGCGCATCGCCGACCGATAGCCGGCGTAGCGCGCGCGATCACCGCTGCGCTCCACCAGCGGCGTGCGAACGTAAGCGATCCGACGGTGCCCCAACGCCGCGAGGTGGTCAGTGGCGATCCTCCCGCCCTGGGCGTCACGGGGCCCGACCGAGTCCCCCCACGACTCGCTGAGTCCGAGGAACACGATCGGCACGCCGGCCTTCAGCAACGCGTCGTAGGCCTCCGAAGGGCGAGCGACGAAAGCCAGGAAGACGATGCCCGCCACGCGGTGGCCCAGCAGCGCGTTGACGCCGGCAACGGATATCTCCTCGGCGCCTTCGATGTTGCAGAACATGGTTGTGTAGCCAAAGCCGAACGCCGCCCGCTCCACCACCTGCGCCATCTGGGCGTAGTACGGGTTGCTGAGATCGCCCAGCAGCACGCCGAGGATCGTGGTCCGCTGGCTCACGAACTGACGCGCGATCGCGTTGGGCTTGTAGTCAAGCCGCTCGATCGCCCGCAGGACCCGCTCCCGGGTGCCGGTTGAGACCTCCTCGACGCCCCGGACGACGTTCGAAACTGTGGACTTCGAAACCCCCGCTTCGGCGGCGACGTCGAAAATCGTCGGTGGCTTGCGCGGACCGCGAGACGATGCCGTGCGCCGCCTCGCCCCCGATGCGGTCATCTCAGCACGTCTCCGACCCTGACACGACTCTCCTTCACCCTCGGCTGCGCTGCGGGACCGTCGACTCCTGCATACGGGACAGCAGCCGACCGGCTCAATCGGCTGTGCCAGCGCGGGGGATCATATCCCCGCCGTCGCGACAGGCCTGCCTCTCGCCCCGTGACCGCCGACGCGACGAGGGACCCGGACGGCTTGACAGCTTTCTCGGCTTGGAGATATGGTGGAGTGGAACGTTCCAGAGGGAGGGATCTTGAGTAGACCGACCCGGGTGGGAGTCATTGGATGTGGGCTGATCGCCCAGGTCATGCATCTCCCCTATCTGAGCGAGCTGTCCGACCAGTTTGAGATCGCCGCGCTGTGCGACCTGTCTGAGTCGGTGGCCCGGAAGTGCGGAGAACGCTATGGCGTGGCGGCGGTTCACACGGACTGGGAGGAGCTCCTCACCGAAGCGCTCGACGCGGTGATGGTGCTGACCTCCGGCAACCACGCTCCGATCGCTATCCAAGCCGCGCAGCGCGGGTTGCACGTGTTCGTCGAGAAGCCGATGGCGCTGTGCAGCGCGGACTGCGTAGCCATGATCGACGCCGCAGCCAACGCGGATGTGCGGCTCATGGTGGGAACGATGAAGCGTTACGACCCTGCCTACGAGCGGCTAAGCGAGTTGCTGGGCGATGTCCGCGGCGAGCTCAGACTGGCGCGTGTGACCACGCTTGAGTCGCCGTTTGAGCCATATATCTCGCATTATGCCCTGGTGACCGGAGACCCGCCACCGGCCGACGTCCTGGAGGAACTCCTGCAGGCCGACGAGCGGGCTCTTGATGTCGCGCTCGGTGACGCCGACGAGCAGACACGCGCGTGTTACCGCTGGGTCCTGCTCGACAACCTCGTGCACGAGTTCAACGCGCTGCGGGGCGTGCTCGGTGAGCCGACGGAGGTGCGCTCCGCCGCGCTGAGCCAGTTCTGCGTCAGCGTCAACCTGCGCTTCGGTGAAACCGACTGTCACCTTTCCTGGGTCGACCTGCCAGGGATTGCCCGCTACAAGCAGGAGTTCGCCTTCTACGCGCCGGATCAGCGACTCACGCTCGAACTGCCGTCGCCGTTCCTGCGCAGCATGCCGAGCCGGCTGTTTGTTGAGGGCGGCAATCCCGGAACCACCCACAGCTGGGAGCGGGAGGAGGTCGTTTCGTTTGACGAGGCGTTCAAGCGCGAGCTGGTTGCGTTCGCCAACTGTATCGCCACCGGTCTCGAGCCTCGGACCTCGGGCCACGACGGCTTGGCGGATATCCGACTATGCGAGGCGGTGGCCCGCGCGCATCAGGGGCTCGCGCCCAAGCTGGCGCGCGATCCGGCAACATCAGGCGAAGTCGGAGCCGAGCAATGACCATCGACCGACAGGAAGGCGAGATCGACATGCCAGAAGGATCGATCAGAGCCGAGACCGCGGCCGACGCAGACCAGGCCCGCGGTGTCTCCCGCACCGCCGTTGCCAACGCACCGGTGAGCTACGGAGCCTTCGAGATTACCGTCGGTATCGATCCCGATGTCCCAGACCCGCTGACGCTCCTGGACTGGGTGCAGAAGGCCGGGTATGAGGGCATCGACCTCGGTCCCGTTGGGTATCTCGGCGATGCCGAGACCCTTGCGGCCCGGCTCGGCGAGCGCGAGCTCAGCCTCGCCGGTGGGTACCTCGAGCTGCCATTCAGCGAGCCGGAGAAGCTGGAGCCCGCACTGGCCGAGCTGGAGGCGCTGCTCGACGTCTTTGACAGCGTCAGCACCCTCGCGCTGCGCCCGAAGCCGACACTGGCTGACTTCGGCTCCCCAACCCGCTCGCGGTACCCGGGTAGAGCCGCGCTGGATCGGAGCGTCTCACTGGACGATGCGGGTTGGAAGCGCTTTGCCGACGGACTGGCCAGAGCCGTTGATCGGTGCCGCGTTCGCGGATACGACCCCACTTTCCATCACCACACCGCCACCTACATCGAGGCCCACTGGGAGATCGAACGCCTCCTGGAGGTCAGCGACGTCGGCCTGTGCCTGGACACCGGGCATCTACTGCTCGGCCGCGGGGAACCGATCGCGGCCATCCGGGATTGGGCGGACAGGATCAACCAAGTGCATCTCAAGGACGCCCGCCTTGACCGGCTCGAGGAGATCGTCTCCGAGGCGTTACCCGTGGAGGAGATCTGGCGCCGCCGGGCGTTTTGCGCCCTGGGCGATGGTGACATCGACGTGGAGCAGGTGCTCGCCGCGCTGTCGGACATTGAGTACTCGGGATGGCTCGTCATCGAACAGGACGTCCTACCGGATCCCGAGAATCCCATGCAACCCGCGCTCGATCAGGAACGCAACCGCGACTACCTTCGTGCGCATGGCCTCTGAGCCGGTTCGGATCGCCCTGATCGGGGCGGGCCGCATGGGCCGGGTGCATCTGAGTGCCCTCCAGGGCTCGGACGAGATCGAGCTCGCGGGGGTCGTGGAGCCCTTCGCCGCCACGCGTGGCGAACTTAAGGCGACCGGCGTCACCGTCCATGAGCGAGTGGAGGAACTGCTGTCCCACGAGCCCCCGGAGGGCGTGCTGATCGCAGCCCCCTCCGACCAACACCCCGGGCTCGTCTCGACCTTCGCGGCTGCCGGGATTCCAATGCTGTGCGAAAAGCCCCTCGGGGTTCGCGCGCAGGACACGTTGGCGACGGCGCGGATTGTGCAGGAGGCGGGAGTACTGCTACAGGTCGGTTACTGGCGGCGGTTCGTGCCGGAGCTGCGCGCCCTGCGCGAGCGGATCTCAGCCGGAGAGCTCGGCGAGATCAGCCAGCTGTCGTGCATGCAATGGGACTCCGACCTTCCCTCTGAAAACTTCCGGGCTCACAGCGGCGGGATCGCCGTCGACATGGGCGTCCACGAGTTCGACCAGACACGCTGGCTCCTCGGACAGGAGTTCCAGTGGGTGGCGGCGAGCGCGGCGGGCCCCAGCACCGGCGAACGCCCTCCCGCGGATCCGGACGCGGCGACGATCCTCGGCCAGCTCTCCGGTGGAGCCGCTGCCACCATCTCACTGGGGCGGCGTTTCCCGTACACCGACTCTTGCTGGCTGGAGGTTTGGGGCACCGACGGATATGAGCGAATCCCGTTCATGTGGGCTGCCGCCGGCGACGAAGTGTTCCGCAGCTCCATGCGCCGGCAGGCCGAGGCCTTTGCACGCGCCGTTCGCGGCGCTCCGTGCGAAGGCGCTCAGGCCGCCGACGCCGTAGCCGCCCAGACGGTGGCCGGCAGGGCGGCGGACGCACTAAGCGCCCACGCGCAGGCGTCGATGCGACCGCAAGCCGTCGAATCGTGAGCGGGGCGCCTGAGTGGCAGTCCGCCGAGCCCGAGGTCGGAATCGGGATCATCGGCTACGGAATGATGGGTAAGGCCCATTCCTACGGCTACACGCTCGCGCCCCACATCCGCGCGCTCGGTTGTCGGCCGCGGCTGCGCGTGATCAGCGGACGGCATCGCGGCGCCGTCGAGAGCGCCGCGCGGAAATACGGGGTGCAGCGCGCCGTGACCGATTGGCGCGAGGTGGTCGCCTCGCCTGACGTCGACATCATCGATATCTGTACGCCGCCCGGGACCCATGCCGAGATCGTGGAGGCAGCGGCCCAGGCGGGTAAGGCAATTGTCTGTGAGAAGCCGCTGGCCTCCGACTACGACGGGGCCCGGTGCGCCGCCGACGCCGTGCGCCGGGCGGGCGTTCGCAACGCCATCTGCTTCAACTACCGCAAGCTCCCAGCCCTCGCCCTGATGAACCAGCTGATCGACGAGGGGCGCATCGGCCAACCGCGCCTATGGCGCGCGACATGGCTGTCGGACGAGTTCCTCGATCCCGAGATCCCGTTCGATTGGCGGTTCAGGCGCAGCCAGGGTGCTAGCACGATCGCGGACCTTGGGGCACACCTGGTCGATCTCGCCGGTTGGATGGTCGGAGACGTCGAGTCGGTCAGTGCGCAGTCCCAGACGTTCGTCACCGAGCGGACCGACCCCGCAAACGGCGGCAGCGCGAAGACGCGGTCGACAACGACGACGCCTCGTCCGCTCTGATGCGTTTCCGCGGGGGCGCCCTCGGCGTGTTCGAGACGGCCAAGGTGAGCCCTCGCCGTCCGTGCGACTTCGTCGTCGAGGTCAACGGTTCCCGAGGAACCCTGCGGTTCGACTACTCTCGCCTCAACGAGCTCTGGTACGGGGATGCCGACGAGCCGGGAGAGCTATACGGGATGCGTCGGATCCGAGCCGAACACCAAAGTCACCCGCAGACGGAGGGATGGTGGTCGATCGGGCAGGGCATCGGGTATGGCGCGAGCTTCGTCAACCAGGCCGCTGACCTGCTGGCGCAATGGCCCGACGGAGAGTGGACGCCGGACCTCGAGACCGGGCTGCAGGTTCAGGCCGTCTGCGAGGCGATGGAACGGGCCGCCGCGCAGCGGCGCTGGGTCAACGTGGCGGAGATCGCTGATGGCACCCGGGGAGCCGCCAGCGCGTCGAATACCGACTGACCGAAAAAGGGCTTGAACTCTTGCCTGCGCTCGTCGCCTTGATGCAATCGGGCGAGCCGAGTTGCGCTGCGAGGCCGGGCACCGCGGACTGAGCGCCCGCGAGACCGAAGCTGTGCCTGGCGCCGGAGCGTAAGCCGCCGAGGCCGCCGTCGGCATTAGCACCTGATATCTATCCCATCGGCCCGCACCAGATCGCCACGTGCCAGCGCACGGCGCGCAGAAACCCCGGGGTTAGGTTCGGGGAGTGTCGCCGTTCGTCTTGCCGACCGAACCTGGTCTTCCGGAGCGTGGGCAAGCATCCGAAATACGATCAACGGCGGAAGTGAGCGAGCGTCTTACGAATCTCATCGGGCAAGTCGTCATCTGCGGGCAGCGGTACTGTCGGTGGCGCGGACCCCCGGTTGCGAGTTGCCGTGTCTAGTCATAGACCGACGCAAGCGTGGGCCATTGCTCGCGGTCGTGGCCGGCGATGACAACGATCCCTCGCTGGCCAGCGACGTAACTTTGGAGCTGGAGTAAGGAGTCGCGAAACTGGCGATAGTTGCTGGCGATGCCCGGCATGGTGCTGTCGCCGATGGTCTTCAGGGTGTAGGCCGCATCGCTGGTTAGAAGCACCTCTCGCTGACCGGTACTCACCAAGACCGAAAGGTGCCCTGGCGTATGGCCGGGAGTGGGCAACAGGCGCACGGTGCAATCGCCGAAGAGGTCGACAACCGAACCGAAGCCCGCCAACGTGCTGTCTGCCGCGCTGAAGTCAACAAGCCGCCAGTCATAGGGATGAGTGAAATGTTGAGCCCTATACCCGTTGATAAACCCAGGTCGTCTGTTCGCTGCCACCCATTCACGACCGTCAACGACGAAGGTTGCCTGCGGGAACTCGGTGATCGCGCTGGCGTGGTCGGTGTGCAGATGGGTCATGACGACCACCTTGATCGCCGACGGCTCAAGCCCCCGCGCGCGCAGTTGGCCAGCAAGGCCACCGTGATGACCAACGCGAAACTCATACAACTGGCTCGCGGCGATCCCCATCGTGCCTCGCGGATTTTCCGCGGCTTGGGGGTGCAGGCCGGTGTCAATCAGAACCGGGCCCGCGCTTGGGTGCTCGATCAGAAAAACGGGTGCCGGGATCCATATCCGCCGGGCCTTCCCTAGGCCGACCCCAATCGCGCGTGCGCTGGCAAGCGGGGTCTGGCGATGAAGTAGCGCGGGCGGAATAAGCACCTCGCCAGAACAGAGCGGGTGCAGCCGGACGCCCGCACGCTCGCTGCCTCCGGGCAGCACCCCCTGCAGTCCTGCGGTCGGGATCTTGGTCATCACACCGACGAGCGCGGGATCGTGACCCGCTCAACTCTCATGAGGAGCAGTCCCGAGCTTCCCCGGTGCCGAGCTTTGACCTCGGCATCCTGGTTGCGCTCTGGAGGCCTGCGCTGCATCACGGGCAATCGTGCAGGGACACCGAGCCACAGACTGGTGTCCCTGATGCTGATCACGGCCCGAGCATAGTTCGTCGATCGTCATTACGGCACGATCGAATCGTCGTGGACGGGCAATCGACGGGCCTCCAACGGCGGTCATGGCGCGATGATGCCCGCGGCCAAGGCGCCCGACATGTTCGCGGCAGCGGGATGGATGTTTGGGGCAACGTCGCCTCACCTGGCTACCGCTCGATGTTCGAGGCCGGATGGTGATAGTCTGCGCGTAGATGATCTACGCGACGATTGGAGAGAGGTGATGTGGACAAGCGAGCACAGCACTGAGACGACTGCCGCGCCTGCCGCTATCTGGCGGGCATGGGCCGAGGTGGAACATTGGCCGGAGTGGAATGCGGACATCGAGGAGATCGAGCTGATCGGGCCGTTCGCGACGGGCAGCACGATCGCGATGAGACCACGCGGTCAGGCGATGGTCGAGCTGCGTCTGGCCGAGGTCGTCGAGGGCCAGCGCTTCATCGACGAGGCCGACATCGGTGGCACGACCATCCGCACCGAGCACCGCATCGAGCGCCTCGACGAGCGTCGCGCACGCATCGTCTACCGCCTGGTCGCCACCGGCCCGGCAGCTGGCGCTATGGGCCCGGCGATCAGTGCCGACTTCGAAGACACCCTTGCAGCTCTGGCCCAGCGGGCCGCCCAATGAGCTCCTCGGGCGGGCAGGCGACCCGCTTCCCCGATGGGCCTGCGGGCAGCCCGGGCTTTCTGCTCTGGCACGTGACGCTCACTTGGCAGCGAGCGATCGCCGCCGCGTTGGCGCCGCTTTCGCTGACCCACGTGCAGTTCGTGCTGCTGGCCTGCGCGTGGTGGCTGGACGAGCGCGGGCACAGGCCCAACCAGCAGGAGCTCGCGCGCCAGGCCGGCACCGATGTGAAGATGACCTCGCAGGTCGTCCGGCGCCTTGAGTTCAAGGGTCTGCTCGAGCGCGAGGTCGATGCCACCGACACTCGAGCCCGCCGGCTGCGGATCACCGCAGCCGGCGCTCGTACCGCGCAGCGTGCGATCACCGCTGTCGAAGCCGCTGACGCCGCGTTCTTCGGCGATGAGGCGGACGGCCTGATCGCGCTGCTGGTGCCTCTAGCTTCGTTCGAGGACGGCCCGCCAAGGCCTGCCTCATGAGCGCTCCTCGGATCGATGTCGAGCTGTTCACTGACCCGGCGTGCCCCTTCGCGTTCTCGGCGGAGCCGGTCCGCCGGCGCCTACAGTGGCATTACGGTGACGGCTTGCGCTGGAAGACGCGGATGATCGTGCTCACCCGCGAGCCAGGCGAAGCCGAAAAGCTCGCCGAGGGCGCAGGGGGCCTACAGAAGCGCTTCGGCATGCCGATCGATCCGGTGCCCTATACGCGACCCTCCTCATCTGAGCCCGCGTGCCGGGCAGTGATCGCCGCCCGCATGAACGCGCCCGAACACGCAGAGACCCTACTGCGCCAGCTGCGGGTGCGGGTGATGCAGGGAGGGCTCCTCGACGATCCAATCCTCATCGCTAGCGCCGCCAGCGACGCCGGCCTCGACCCCGACACGCTAGCTGCCTGGAGCCAAAACGAGAACGTCGCAACCGAACTAGAGACCGACGCTGCGGCGGCCCGTAACCCGCTGCCTGGCGCCCGCGCGCTCGACCACAAGCTCGGCGGGCCGCGCGATCAGCGGCGCTACACCGCCCCGAGCTACATCATCGACGGCTGCGCCATCCCCGGTTTCAACCCGATCGAAGTGTACGAGAACGTGATCGCCAACCGCGCTCCCGACCTGCCGCGACGCCCCAAGCCGCGGTCCGCCCACGAGCTGCTGATATGGGCCAACGAGCCTCTTGCAACCGCCGAAGTCGCGCTCGTCATGCAGGTCGACATCGATCACGCGCGCCACGCCCTGCGCGAAATCGCGACGTTTCACCGTGCAGGCGCCGACGGGTACTGGACGCCCGAGCCATAGCGGGCGGGTGTGTCTAGTGCCGACCTGCGAGTCCAAAACAAATTGGAACCCTTTCTTGGACCCTTGGCGGGCCGGCCGCCGATCCAGACCAAGAAACGGGGCCCGATTGCGGGGCGTTTCTTCAAAGCGGGGGCGGGATCCGAACCCGCGACCTTCGCGCTCTTTGGCGGCAGATGGCTGGCGTGGCAGCGTCCCTCCTTCAATGGACGGCTACTGGAAGTGCCTACTTCGGATCGGTCAGCCCGCGCCGTACGGCCTCGGCGCCCGCCTCGCCTCGCGTACGAACGTCGAGTTTGCGCAGGATCGCCGAGACGTGATGATCCACTGTCTTCTCAGACACGATCAGGCGGGCGGCGATTTGCGCGTTGCGTAGCCCTTCCGCCACCAGCATCAGTACCTCGAGCTCACGTGCGGTGAGGCCAGCCGGATTCTCTCGTGTCCGTGCCCGCGGCCCACGCGTCACTCCCCTCACGCCCCGCTCGCGCAGCCGGCGAGCAACGATCGCGGCCGCCGGACCGGCGCCGAGGGTCCGCAGCTCTGCATGCGACTGCAGGAGCGCGTCTTCGTCGCCGTCTGCCAATGCCAGAGCCGACTCGTACGGACAGCCGAGCGCCCGCCACAGGTCCGCCGCTCGGCGCCACTCACCTGTGATCGTGTCTGCGTAAGGGGCAGCGGCTGCGCCCGAGGGCAGCTTGTCGTGGATGCCGGCCCGCCAACGCCAGCACGCCAGCTCACCGACCATCCAAGGCGATCGCCGCTGCAGCGCGAGAGCAAGCGCCGCATCAGTCACCCCCTCAACCTCCCCATCGGCGCCCCCCAGCCAGGCCGCCTGTTGATGGACAGCCAGGATGGTGATGGCGGCGCCATCGAGGGTGGCG
>JRHI01001197.1_pt1 | contig 23067 bp, 18 predicted proteins | sample 215371 | NCBI WGS metagenome assembly JRHI01 (sample SAMN02929681, study PRJNA255918) | sediment metagenome | biome: cave system; feature: Ice Cave; material: Sediment; isolation source: sediment from deep within a dark volcanic ice cave with no known source of... ...
GTTTCAGCCCGAAGTGGGGCCAGGTAACGTTGCCGAACCTATCGGACACCGACACCACCCGGGTTGAGCTGCTCAGGTCGCCGATCAGCCCGTCGAGCACCGCCACCAGGTTGGTGATCGCCCGCTCGTGCATCAGCTGGAGCACGGTGAGCGTCACCTGCGGCGTCACCGCGGGATTGCCGTCGCGGTCGCCGCCGACCCAGGTCCCGAAGCGGAGCGGGCGGGCCGTGGCGGGAAGGCGGACGCCCAGGCGGCCGAACTCGCGGTCCAGCTCCTGCACCAGCGGGGGCACGACCATGGTCGCCAGGGTGTTGAGGTGGTAGATGACCGACGCCGCCTCCTGCAGCGGCTCGGGGCGCTCGCCGCGCAGCTCGTCGGTCTGCCACATCAGGTCGATGATCTCGGCGATGCGGTGATCCGCGGACCCGGGGTCGCCGTCCCCGCCCCCGGTGTGGAGCAGGTCGGCGAGCTGGCGGAGCTTGTCGAGCGTCGAGCGGCGCGAGGCCTCGGTGGGGTGCGCGGTGAACACCGGCCAGACCTCCAGCCGGCTCACCATCTGGTCCAGAACGTCGTGGGGCACCCCCTCGGCGGCGATCCGGTCGACGGTGCGTGCCAGCCAGCTTCCGTGACGGCTGCGGTGCTCCGCGAGCGCCCTGACCTCGTCCACCTGCTGGGCGACGTTGGCGAGGTGGAAGTAGGTCGAGAACGCCCGCACCAGCCGGATGCCGGTCTCCAGGTCGACTCCGGCGAGGAGGCGCTCGAGCTCCCCGGCGCGGGCGCAGGAGCAGGAGGCGTGGGGGCTGAGCGCGCGAACCCGGTCGACCACCTCGACCAGCTCCGGCCCCTCCTGGCGGGTGAGCGACTGCCGGAACAGCTCCTCCAGGCGGGCCAGGTGGTCGCCGACCGGCGCGGTCTGGGCGGGGCGGCAGGTGGCGATCAACCCCCCGAGTCTGGCGCCAGCCCGCCCCCCCGCATTCGGGCGCAGTGCACGAATGCGGAGGGGAGGCTTAGAACCAGGTTCTGAGCCGGCGGTCGGTCGCGCCCTTCCAGGCCGCCGGCCACTGCCGCCGCGCCCCGTCGGCGGCGGCGCGCTCCAGCGCCCAGAGCTGGCCGGCGGCGAAGGGCTGGCCGGAGTGCGGGCCGTGCTCGTGCAGCCAGTCGCCGGCGATCACCGCGTCCTGGTGCTCGCCGAGCACGGTCTGGAGGTTGGTCACCGCGGCGGCGAAGCGGCTGGCCCGCGGGCCCATCACCGGGGCGACCGCCTCGGAGGCGTAGCGCACCCGCTTGGCGCGGATGCGCAGCGCGTGCAGCTCGGCGTCGGGGCTGTGGGCGTCCAGCCGGCGGCCGTCGCGCCAGAGCTTCGACCAGGGGATGTCGACCAGGCCGGGGAGCACCTTGCGGGCCGGGCCGTCGGCCTCGGTGGTGAGCACCGGGCTGTGCGCGGCCTCGACCAGGCGGTCGAGGAGGGCGACGTAGCGCGGGTCGTGGAGGGCGGTGAGGAGGCCGTCGCGGGCCCCGGCGACGCTGGCGACAAGCTGGTCGGCGACGTGGCGTCCGGCCTCGACGTCGGCGGCGGGGAGGCGGGAGGCGGTGCCGTGGATCCGCTCGGCGAGCACCTCGGCGTCGCGCACCGTGCCCAGCTCGGCGGCCAGCCAGCGCAGCTCCTCGCTCAGCGACGTCGCCCAGGCCTCGTTGACGAGCGGGGCGAAGGTGCGCAGGTCGGAGCGCAGCCGGCGGGTGGCGACCCGGGCCTGGTGCACGTCCTCGGGCTCGCCGCCCAGCCGCACCCCGGGATCGTGGCGGAGCAGCCGGGCCACCGACGCGGCGATGGCGCGGCGCACCACGGCGCCGGCGGTGGAGGCGCCGTCGAGCGACTCGGCGACCACCTCGGGCGGTCCGACGGCGGCGGCACCGAGGGCGCGCACCAGCTTGGGGGTGGGGTCGGCGGCGCCCGCGCCCCCGGCCCGGAGGCGCTCGACGATGGCGTCGAGGAGGGCGTCGCCGCCGTCCGCCGCCATCTCCACCTCGAGCTCGCGGAAGCGGCCGGTGACCTTGCGCCCCTGCTGCACGTAGACGTCGTCGTCGTCGATCTCGGCGAGCAGCCGGCCGTCGGCGCTGAGCACCGACACCGCCCGGCGCACCGTGCGCATCCGCACCACCGGGGCCAGCGTGGCGGTGCGCACGTAGGCGCGCACCAGGTCGACGGCCGCATCCGGGGGCGATGCCGGCGTCCCCGGGAAGTTGTGCTCGTCGCGCACCAGCAGCGCCGAGTTGTCGACCTTGGGCATCTTCACCGTCCAGCCCTCGCCGGCGCGATGGCGGAGGGTGAAGCCCCAGCGGATCAGCCGCAGGTCGGCGGTGTCCCAGTAGACGGTGGTGAGCCGGCGCTCGTCGGCCGCGGTGATCACCACGTCCTCGGCCACCGAGCCGAGGTCGAGGAGGCGGAAGTCGGGCGGAGCCGCCAGCTTCAGCTCGCGCTCCCGGTTCACCGCGGGGGGTGTGGTGTCGCTCATGCCTCGGCCCCCAGTGCGCGGGCGCCGTCGGCGTCGCGCCCGTCGGCGCGGGAGCGGGCCAGCTGCGCCAGCCGCTCCTGCGCGTTCACTCCGCTGCGGCGCGGGACCCGGTGCCAGCCCCCGTCCGCGTCCAGCGTCCACGAGAGGCAGTCGTCGGCGAGCAGGACATCGACGATCTCGTCGAGGCGCGCCTGCAGGCCGGTGTCGATGACCGGCACCAGCGCCTCGACCCGGCCGTCGAGGTTGCGGCTCATCATGTCGGCGGAGCCGATGAACCAGTCGGCGCCGGTGTCGCCGCCGAAGCGGAAGATCCGCGAGTGCTCGAGCCAGCGGCCCGCGATCGAGCGCACCCGAACCCGGTCGGACATCCCCGGGACGCCCGGCCGCACCCCGCAGGCGCTGCGCACGATCAGGTCGACCTCGGCGCCGGCGCTCGAGGCGGCGTACAGCGCCTCGACGATCGCCGGGTCGACGAGATGGTTCAGCTTCATGAAGATCCGGCCCCGGCGGCGGGTCTCGCGGTGGATCAGCTCCAGCAGCCGCGGACGGAGCGTGGTCGGCGCCACCAGCAGCCGGCGGAAGCGGCGCTGCCGGCTGTAGCCGGTCAGGTAGTTGAAGAGGTCGGTGAGGTCGGCGCCGAGCTCGGGATCGCAGCTGAGCAGCCCGAGGTCCTCGTAGAGGCGCGCGGTCTGCTGGTTGTAGTTCCCGGTGCCGACGTGGCAGTAGCGGCGGATGCCGCCCGCCTCGCGGCGCACCACGAGCGCCGTCTTGGCGTGGGTCTTCAACCCCACCAGCCCGTACACCACGTGCACGCCCGACTGCTCCAGCACCCGCGCCCAGGCGATGTTGGTGGCCTCGTCGAAGCGCGCCGTCAGCTCCACCAGGGCGACCACCTGCTTGCCCGCCTCGGCGGCGGCCACCAGGGCGCGGACGATGGGGCTGTCGGGGCCCGAGGTGCGGTACAGGGTCTGCTTGATGGCGAGCACGTCGGGGTCGCGGGCGGCCTGCTCGATGAAGGCCTCGACCGAGGTGCTGAAGCTCTCGTAGGGGAAGTGCACCAGCACGTCGCCGGCGGCGATGACCTTGAACAGGTCGGGCGGCCCGTCGGGGGCGGCCGCCAGGCGCGGCTGGGTGGTGGGCTTGAGCGGCGGGTCGTGGAGCTCGGGACGGTCGAGCCGGTGCAGCGCCCAGAGGCCGGCGAGGTCGAGCGGACCGTCGATCCGGTACACCGCCTCCTCGCCGATCTCGAGCTCGCGCATCAGCAGGCTCAGCACCTCGGCGTCCATCGAGGCGTCGATCTCCAGCCGCACCACCCGGGGCGAGCGCCGGCGCATCCGCAGGATCGCCTCGACGGCGGTGAGCAGGTCCTCCGCCTCCTCCTCCTCGAGGGCGAAGTCGGCGTTGCGGGTCACCCGGAAGGGGTGCTGGCCGAGGATGCGCATCCCCGGGAAGAGCTGCTCGAGGTGCGCGGCGATGAGCTGCTCCAGGGGCACGAAGCGCTCGCCGTCGGGCATCACCACGAATCGCGGCAGCAGCTGCGGCACCTTCACCCGGGCGATCCGGGTGGCCGGGCTGTCGGGGTCGCCGACCACGACCGCGAGGTTGAGGGAGAGGTTGCTGATGTACGGGAACGGGTGCGCGGGGTCGACGGCGAGCGGCGTGAGGACGGGGAAGACCTGGTCCTCGAAGACGCGATCGAGGTGGGCGCGGTCGTCGTCGTCGAGCGAGCGGTAGTCGGAGAAGCGCAGCCCGGCGGCCTCCAGCTGGGCGGCGACCTCGCGGAAGACGGAGGTCTGGCGGGCGACGAGCTCGAGCGCGCGCTCGCGGATCGCCTCGAGCTGGAGGCCGACGGTGAGCCCGTCGGGGGACAGCGTGAGCAGGCCGGCGCTCCGCTGCTCGGTGAGTCCGCCGACGCGCACCTGGAAGAATTCGTCCAGGTTGCTGCTGAAGATGGCGAGAAACTTGGCGCGCTCCAGCAGCGGCAGGGCCGCGTCCTCGGCGAGGGTGAGCACCCGCGAGTTGAAGTCGAGCCAGCTGAGGTGGCGGTTGAGATAGCGCCCGCTCTGGGCGGCGACCAGGGTCAGCGCCGGCCCGTGCTCCGAGGTCTCCGCGGCGCCGGGGCGCTCGGACGCCCCGTGGACCACGCTCAGTGCATCGGTTCCGTCGTTCCCGTCACTCACCGGCTGCGGTCGACTCTCATCCGGCGCGGCCGCGGCGCTGCGTCGGTGCCCGCCGCGCGGCCGGCGGCCCGGCCGGGGCCTCGGGGGCGGTGGTGTCGGGGGACGGCGTGCGCCGGCGGATCGGGGTGGCCCGGGCCCGCACCGGTGCGGTCGCGGCCGCCGGGGCGGGGGTGGCCGCCGGGGCCGGGGCGGCGGCGGTGGTCGCGGGGACGGCGGTCACGGCGGTGGTCTCGGGCGCGGACGTCCCCGCCGCCGGGCTCGCACCGTTGGCGGCTGCGGCGGGCCGCTTGCGAGAGGCCTTGGCCGCCTGGCGGGTCGCCACCGCGGTGGCGAGCGCCGTCTCCAACTCCTCCAGGGCGGTCGCCACCTCGCCGATGCGATGCTGGGTCCGCTCCGCGCGTGCGATCAGCTTCTCGTGGGCGGCTCGCTTCCGTCCCACGCGCCGCTCGAGCGCCTCGATGGTGTTCTTGAGCTTCGCCACGTGGTGTCCTCGGGGTGTCCGGGGCGCCGGGTCGTTGATCCGGCCGCAGGCGCCGTCCCGCATCGGCCGCGAGGGAGGCGCCGCCCCGTCTGATCGATCTCGCACCCGCGCCGTACCGTCGATGCGGGGCCGCGAGTATAGCGAACAAATCTGTCAATCCAGCACACACACAGGTACCCACACGTGCGCGCGCCGCGGTTCCGAACCCCCTGTCGCACACCGCGGGGTGGGCCCCCCCGAGAAGGCCCGGACCTGCGAGCGGTCCGGGCCCAGGGGGGAGGGTTCGGGAACGGCGACGGACGTGGCGGGGCCGGCCACTCCCGGGCACCCTGGTTCTTCACCCGGGATCGGCGCCCGAGGGGGTGGGCGCCACCGCTCCAGAGTGCCCCATCGGCGGCGAACGGCGGGCAACCCCAGGCTTAAGATCCGGGGTGAATCGGCGGCCCACCCCGCCTCCTCATCGATCCTTAACACATGGCAAAACCGCCGTTCACCGGCAGCACCGCAGGATAGCCGTGGAGCCTTGACAGGTCGTGTCGGTGGCAGGGAGGTGGGGCGGGTATGGCCAAGCGGGTCCTCGTCGCCGTCGGCGAGGCGGACGGCCGCGCCGCCCTGGGCAGCGCCCTCGGCGAGGAGGGCTATGCCGTCGCCGAGGCGGCGAGCGGTGCGGAGGCGGTGGTCGCCGCTCGCCGGCTGCAGCCCGACGCCCTGGTCCTCGACGGGCGCTTCGCCGACATGAGCAGCGCCGACGTGGTCGCGGCGGTGCGGGAGGAGACCAACGCCCCCATCCTGGTGCTGACCGGCGAGGGCGATGCCGCCGAGCAGATCGGCTGCCTGCGCGCCGGCGCCGACGTCTGCGTGCCCAAGCCCTACTCGATCCGCGAGGTGCAGGCGCGGGTGCTGGCGATGATCCGGCGGGTCGACCTCAGCAACGGCCGCCCCGGCGGTGGCGCGGAGGTCGAGCACCTCGGCGACTTCCGCCTCGACCGGGCGGCGCGGACCGTCCACGTCGCCGGCGCCGAGGTGGAGCTGACCCTCAAGGAGTTCGACCTGCTCTCCTTCCTGCTCGCCCACGCCGGCCGGGTGCAGTCGCGCGAGCGCATCCTCGAGCAGGTCTGGGGCAACGCCCTCGGCGACCGCCGCACCGTCAACGTCCACGTCCGCTGGCTCCGCGAGAAGCTGAGCCGGTTCGAGACCATCCCGCTGCGCATCACCACGGTCACCCGTGCCGGCTACCGCCTCGACCGGCTCGACGAACGCGTGGTCGCCGCAGCCGCCGCCGGGGTCAGCCCCGCCGGCGCCGCAGCGACGTCGTCCCCGCGCCCCTGAAGGAGGGGAGGAGCACCACGAAGGTGGCGCCCCGGCCGGACGTCGACTGCACCGCGATCCTGCCGCCGTGGGCCTCGACGGTGTGCCGGGCGATCGCCAGCCCCAGGCCGCTGCCCTCCCCCTCGCGCCGGCGGGAGCGGTCGGCCTTGTAGAAGCGCTCGAAGACCCGGCGGAGGTCGTCGGGAGCGATGCCGCAGCCGGTGTCGGTGACCTGGATCTCGACCATGTCGGCGCCGGTCTCGACGGCGCGGCGCGCCGACACCGTGATCGAGCCGCCCTCCGGGGTGAACTTGATCGCGTTGTGCACCAGGTTGCGCACCACCTGGCCCAGCCGCGGTCCGTCACCGTAGACGTGCGGGGTGCTGGGATCGACCTCGTAGCGCAGCTGCAGGTGGCGCTCGTCGGCGAGCGGGCGCAGCCGCTCGGCGGCGGCCACCAGCTCGGTCACCGGCGTCGGCTCCATGCGCATCGGCAGCCGCCCCGACTCGATGGTGCTCAGCTCGATGAGCTCGGCGACCATCTGTCCCATGTGCGCCACCTCGAGCCCGATCTTGGAGATGAACTCGTGGGCCACCCCGGGATCGTCGAGGGCGCCGCCGAGCAGGGTCTCGACCAGAAGCTGGATGGCCGCGACCGGGGTGCGCAGCTCGTGGGACACGTTGGCGACGAAGTCGCGCCGCACCGTCTCCAGGCGGCGCACCCTGGTCTCGTCGCGGAGGATCACCGCCACCTCGAGGGTGCTGCCGGTGGCGGGGTCGACGACGGGGACGGCGTGGGCGAGGACGTGGCGCACCTCGAGCGGGTCGCTGAGCTCGCGCTCGACCGCGGTGCCCGACGACAGGCATCCGTCCACCAGCAGGCACACCCGGTAGTCGCCGACGCACTCCTCGAGGCGCAGACCCTCGGGGTGCTCGGGCAGGTGCAGCAGCAGGCACGCCGGAGGGTTGGCGCGGCGGACGACGTGCTCCGCGTCGACGACCAGCACACCGTCGCGGAGGCCCTCCACCAGCCGCTCCAGCAGCAGCGGGGGCATCGTGGAGATCTCCATCCCGCCGTGCGGCGTGCTCATCGAGCCGAGTATAGGGGCGCCTGTCCGTCGCGACCGCGCCCGGCTGAGCACGGTTAACTGACCCTTAAGTCGCCGATAACCCGCCCCGCCCCCGACGCACCGCACCATGCAGGAAGTGGTCACCGGCATCGCAGATTCCCAGGCGCGCAATCGCTGATGCCGAAGCGCATCCTCGTCGTGGAGGACGAGGCGAACATCCGCCAGACGCTGCGGTACAACCTCGTCAAGGAGGGGTACGAGGTCAGCGAGGCGGGCACCGGTCCGGAGGCGCTCAACGAGGCGCGCCGCATCCGTCCCGACCTCATCCTGCTCGACCTCATGCTGCCGGAGCTCAGCGGGCTCGAGGTCTGCCGCATCCTCCGCCAGGAGATGGCGACGCCGATCCTGATGCTGACCGCCAAGGGGGCCGAGATCGACAAGGTGGTCGGCCTCCACGTCGGCGCCGACGACTACGTCACCAAGCCGTTCTCGCTGACCGAGCTGATGGCGCGCATCAACGCGCTGCTGCGCCGGGTCGAGCTCAGCGGTCAGAAGGGCGGCCAGCCCTCCGACGTCGAGCAGCTCGACGGCTTCAAGCTCGACCGCGGCGCGCGCACCGTGCACGTCGGCGAGGAGGAGGTGCGGCTGGCGCCGAAGGAGTTCGACCTGCTGTCGTTCATGCTCGCGCATCCCAACCGCGTGCACTCGCGCGAGAGCCTGATCCAGCAGGTCTGGGGAAGCAACTTCTACGGCGACCGGAAGACCGTCGACGTGCATGTGCGCTGGCTGCGGGAGAAGTTCGAGCGCTTCGAGGCCATCCCGTTCCGGATCACCACGGTGTTCGCGGTCGGCTACCGGCTCGACCAGCTCCCGCGGAGCTGATTCACCCGCCGCGTGAGGGCGTTTCCGCAGACCGCCGCACGATCTTAAAGCCCCCTTCCCCCCTCCGGACGCGAACCGCGCCTAGCATGGACAGCGTGACCTCCACGCTCGCGGCCCGGCTCGACGGGCATCCGGCGTATGCGGTGGAGGACGAGCCCGGGCTGCGCCTGGCCGCCTGCGCCTGGTGCGGAAGCAGGCGGCGCGCGCTCGACGAATGCGCCGGCGGGCGCATGCGCGAGAGCTGCCTTCGATGCGGCGCCGAGCACCGCCGCGTGCTCGAGACCGAGCGCGGCGCGCCCGGCGCCTGCTGCACCGAGGCGGCGGTGGCGGCGACGCGCTGGGTGGCGCACGCCGGCCTCGCCGCCGCGCGTCCCGGGGGCGCGCCCACCCGCGAGACCATCGACGAGGTGCTGCGCGCCGACGTCGACTGTGTCGAGCTCGACGTCTGCGTGACCGGCGACGGGGCCCTGGTGCTGCGCCACGACGCGCGCCTCGCCACCGGCCGCCGGCTCTCGACGGTGACGTTCGACGAGCTCCGCCGCCGCGGCCACGACCTGCTCACCCTCGACGAGGCCGTCGAGATGGTGGCCGGGCGGGTTCCCCTCCTCATCGACGTGAAGACCCGCGAGGTGGCCACCCCGCTGGCCCGGTGGCTGCAGCGGCATCGCCGCCTCGACGTGCTCGGGGTGTGCAGCGACGAGCGCGCGGTGCTGGTCGAGCTGCGCCGGGGGGCGCCGGCGGTGCCGCGCTGGTGGAGCCTGCCGGCCATCCCCGCCACCTCCCCGGAGTGGGCCGGCGCGGTGGTCGAGGTGCTCGCCCAGCGGCGCGGCCTGCGCGGCCTGGTGCCGCCGCTCACCGACCTCGGCAGCCTCGCCCGCGACCGCCCGCTGTGCCGTGAGGACCTGCTCCACCTCGCCGCCATCCCCACCCGCCGCTGGCTGCCCGGCCAGCTGCCGCGGCTGGCCGCCGAGGTGGCCCCGGCCGGGCTGGCGGTCGCCCACGGGGCGATCACCCCGGCGCTCTGCGCCGCCGCCGAGCGGCTCGGGCTGGTGATGGCCGCCTGGACGGTCAACCGGGTCGGCCTCGCCCGCCAGGTGCTGCGCTGCGGGGTGCGGATCATCATCAGCGACCGGGTGGTGCCGCTCCGCCGCGCCCTGGCGGCCGCGTCGCGCTCCTGAGCCCGCCGCCACGGGTGGCGGGGGTCCCTCCTTCTTAACCACTTGTTCTTTTCTGCTTGGCCCCGGGATCGAAGGGGGGGTGACAGACTGGAAGGGCAGCACCGGCATCACGTCCTTGGGGGGAACAAGCGTGCCCACTCGCGCCCGGGCGGGCGTGGCATGACCACGCCGGCCCGCATCCCGCCCGCCCTGGAGGCCGCCGCGGCCTCGCTCCGGTCCCGCTACGCCGACCGGCATCCCGTCGAGGTCGTGGAGAAGACCCTCCTCGACGCCTACCAGCGGCTGGCGGCCAGCGCGAAGGTGCAGGACTTCGTGCCCATCTTCGCCGAGCGCACCGCCCGTCAGCGGCTCGAGTCGGGTGGCGACATCGTGCTCGAGGGCGAGGCCCAGCCGGCGGCGCGCCGCCGCGCCGCGTCGTCTCGCCGGAGGGCCGCCGCCGCCGGCTCCGAGTGAGCCGGCGGCGGCCCCCCGCCCGCCGCCGCTACTTGTCGGCCAGCGACTGGGCGTCGGTGGTCGAGAGCGGCAGGAAGCCGAGGGTGGTCACCGTCCCGCTCTGGAAGGTGTCGGTCAGGATGTAGGCGATGAACGACTGGGCGAGCGCCGAGCCCGGCCCCTTGGTGTACATGTGCTCGTGGGAGAAGGCCGGGTACTGACCCGCCTTGACGCTGTCGGCGCCCGGCTTGACGCCGTCGAGGTTCAGCACCGTCACGGTGGCGTTCGCCGAGGCGAGGCCGACGTAGGAGACGCCTCCGTCGGCGCCGGTCACGCCCTGGACCACCAGCTGGGTCGAGTCCTGGGTCGAGGCCGGCGTCGTCGACTCGGGGGTGCCCCGCATCACCGTCTTGTCGAAGGCGAGGCGGGTGCCCGAGCCGGGCTTGCGCTCGATCAGGGTGATCGGCAGGTCGGCGCCGCCCACGTCCTTCCAGTTGGTGACCTTGCCGCTGAAGACGTCCTGGGCCTGCTTCAGGGTCAGGCTGGTCACCGTGGTCTTGGGGTTGACGATGATCGCGAAGACGACGATGGCGACCTGGTGGTCGGTGAGCGAGCTGGCGTTGATGCTCGGCGCGTCGGTCACCGGGACGTCGGAGTCGCCGATTTCCGAGGTGCCTGCGGCGACGTTCGCGAGGCCGGTGGACGAGCCGCCTCCGCTGACGGTGATGGTGGCGCCGGGGCACTTCGCGGCGTAGAGCTCGGCCGCCTTCTGCGCCAGCGGCAGCAGCGCGGTCGAGCCGCTGGCGGTGGCGGTGCCGGTCGCGCAGGCCGCTGCGGTGTTCGTCGAGGTGGTGCTGCTGCTGCCGCTCGACGAGGTCGACCCGGTGCCGCTGGTGTCGCTGCCGCACGCCGCCAGCGCCAGGATTCCGATGAGCATGGGCGCTGCGATGAGATGTCGTTGCAAGTCGGACCCCCCATTGGTCGACATCCATCCGCAGTGTCGCGGATGCCGAGACAGGCCTATGCTGCCGGGGGGGACGTCAAGGACGGGTTAGGCGCGCATTAAGGAGTGGCTGGCCGCTCCGGGCTCTCCATTCGATCACCGGCCCTTGAACAGTCGCTCGCCCGGTCTTCGTCAGTCGTGGCACATACTCGCCAGAGTTCTCGCCCCCGCCGCCAACCATCCGTCCGGCCCGGATCGCCGTCGCGGTCCGGGTCACCGGATGGCGGTCATCCGTCAGCCGAGCTCCTCGATGATCCCGGTCTCGAGGTAGACGAGATCCTCGGCGATGTTGGTCACCCGGTCGGCGATGCGCTCCAGGTGGTGAGCGACGAAGACCAGGTGGGTGGCCCGGTAGGCGCTCTGCCCGTCGTCGGACATCAGCTGGACGAGCTCGTCGAACAGCCGGTGGTAGACCCGGTCGATGCGGTCGTCGCGCGCCGCCACCAGCCGGGCCCGGGCGACGTCCCGCGCCACCACGCCGGCGAGGATGTCGCGCACCTGCTCGCGGCAGAACTGGGCCATCTTGGGGAGGTCGATGTGGGTGGCGAGCTGGGGGAAGTCGGCGAGCGAGCGGGCGATCTTGGCGATGCTGACGCAGTGGTCGCCCATCCGCTCCAGCTCCGCGGACATGTGGAGCAGGCCCATGATCTCGCGCAGGTCGCGGGCCACCGGGGCCTGGGTCAGGATCATCGTGAAGCTCTGCTCGCGGACGTCCCGCTGCAGCTCGTTGATCCGCGCGTCCTCGGCGATCACCACCGCGCAGGCGTCGACGTCGCGCTCCATGAGGCCCACCATCGCCCCGGAGATGGCCCGATCGACCAGCTCGCCCATCTCGTTGACCGCGGAGCGGACCGCCCGCAACTCCTCGTCGAAGACGCTCCGCTGCGGGTGGGAGACGATCTCACTCATCCGAATCTCCCGGTGATGTAGTCCTCGGTGCGCCGGTCCCTGGGATTGCTGAAGAGCTCCACCGTCGGGCCCATCTCCACCAGCTCGCCGGCGCGTCCCTCACCGAGCAGCATGAAGGCGGTCCGGTCGCTGACCCGGGTCGCCTGCTGCATGTTGTGGGTGACGATCACCATGGTGACCGATCCCCGGAGCTCGTGGAGCAGCTCCTCGATCCGCAGGGTGGCGATCGGGTCGAGGGCCGAGCAGGGCTCGTCCATGAGGATGACCTCGGGCTCGACCGCCAGCGCCCGGGCGAGGCAGAGGCGCTGCTGCTGGCCTCCGCTCAGGCCGAGGCCGGAGCTGCCCAGCCGGTCCTTGACCTCGTCCCAGAGGGCGACACGCTTCAGCGAGGCCTCGACGATGGCGTCGGCGACCGAGCGGGGAACCCGGCCGGCGAGGCGCAGGCCGTAGGCGACGTTGTCGTAGATCGAGGCGGGGAAGGGGTTGGGCCGCTGGAAGAGCATCCCCATGCGGCGCCGGAGGTTGATGACGTCGACCCCGGAGGCGAGCAGGTTCTCGCCGTCGAGCAGGATCGCCCCCTCCATCCGGAAGCCCGGGATCACGTCGTTGATGCGGTTGAGGCTGCGAAGCAGGGTGCTCTTGCCGCAGCCGCTGGGGCCGATGATCGCGGTGATGTCGCCGGGGGTGGCCCAGAAGTTGACGTCGCGGACCGCGTGGGTCGGGCCGTAGAAGAGGTTGAGGTCGCGGGTCGAGATCTTCGCGTCGGGCGCCGCGGCGGGCTCCGCGCCGGGGCTCGCCGCCTCCGCGGGTTGCGACCCGTCCATGGGCTCGGCGGCGGACATCCCCATCTCTCTCAGCCTCCCTGCAGGCGGCGGACGGCCACGCGGCCGATCAGGCGGGCGGACGCATTGAACACCAGGACGAGCAGGATGAGCAGGGCGGCCACGCCGTCAGCGTACTGCCGGGCGTCGGTCACCGTGCCGGGCTCGGCCTGGGTGCGGAACTGGTAGAGGTCGACGGCCAGCGTGTCGCCGGCGAGGAAGGGGCTCAGGCTGTAGTTCCCCGCCGCGGTGATGGCTCCCGCCGAGCCGGTGAAGAGGATCGCCGCGGCCTCGCCGAAGGCACGCCCGGCCATGAGGATGACGCCGGTGATCAGGCTGGGCAGGGCGGCGGGCAGCAGCACCCGCGTGACCGTCTGCCAGCGGGTGGCGCCGAGCGCCAGGCTGCCCTCGCGCAGGTTGTCGGGAAGCGAGCGGAGCGCGTCCTCGGTGATCCGGATGCCGTACGGCAGGTTGATCACCAGCAGGGCGAGGGCGGCGGCCAGCCGGCTGGGGTGGGAGTGGGTCGCCTCGACGAAGAGGGCGAACCCGAACAGGCCGACGATGATCGAGGGCAGCGTGGCCAGGGTCTCGGTGGCGCGGCGCACCGCATTGGTCAGCGCCCCGGTGCCGGCATACTCGGCGAAGTAGATGCCCGCGAGCAGGGCCACCGGGACGGTGAGCATCATCGAGAGGACCAGGACGTAGAAGGTGTTGAAGAGCTGCGGGCCCACCCCGCTGCCGGGTCCGCCGATGTTCGGGGCCTGGGTGTAGAAGCCGAGCCGGTGCAGCTCCTGCCAGCCGTTGATGATGAGAAAGACGATGATCCAGGCGAGCAGCGCCACCAGGATCACCCCGAGCCCGCGGATGGTCAGCACCGCCACCCGGTCGGTGAGGCGGGCGCGGCGGTTCACACCCCGCTCCTGGTGCTGCCCCGGTTCACGAAGCGCACCACGGCGATGCAGCCGAAGGTGATGAGCAGCAGCACCAGGGCCAGGGCGTAGCGGGCGGCGGTGCCGTCCGGGTTGATCGCCAGCTGGTTGACGCCGTCGGTGATGGTCACGGTCATGGTCGTGGTGGGGAAGAGGAGCGCCCTGAGCCCGTACTCCCTGAAGGGTGGCAGGGCGTTGACATCGCCGATCACCAGGGCGACCGCCAGGGCCTCGCCCATCGCCCGGGCCAGTCCCAGCACCACGCCGCTGATGATCGTGGCCCGTGCGGCGGGGATCTGCACCCGCCAGATGGTCTGCCAGCGGGTGGCGCCGAGGGCGAGCGACCCCTCCTTGAGCGCCCGGGGGACGGAGCGCAGGCCGTCGGCGCTGATGGTGGCGATGGTGGGGGTGACCATGATGGCGAGCACCACGCCGGCGGCCAGCACCCCTGAGCCCTGGCGCCCGGGCGGCGCCACCCGCTCGAGGATGGGGAGGAGCGCGATGAAGCCGAGGTAGCCGTAGACCACCGACGGGATGCCCACGAACAGCTCGATGGCGGGCCGGAGCACCCGGCCGCCGATCACCGGGTTGAGCTCCTCGAGGATGATCGCGGAGGAGATGGCCAGCGGCACCGCGAGCACGAGCGCCAGGGCCACGACCATCGCCGAGCCGGCGATGGGAAGGAGGGCGCCGAAGGAGGAGACCCCGCCGAAGCCGCCGCCGGTGCCGTCGGGCTGCCAGTCGGCGCTGGTGACGAACTCCCTCAGACCGGGCTTGTGCAGCACCGGGGACGCCTTGCTGGCGAGGAAGACGACCACCAGGACGACGACGAGGACGCTGACCGCGGCGGCTGCGAGCACCACCCAGCGCATCGCGGCGTCGACGCGGACCGCTCTGCGGCTGATCCGGCGCACCGCCCGCGCGGGGCCCGGTGGCGGCGCCGGACCCACCTGTGGTGGCGGGGCGAGCACGTCCTGACTCATCCTCGGGCTCCACCTCTGCGCAGACGCACGCGGGTCCCCCTGTCCTCTTCGCGACGGCCGCCGGGCGCGACCGACCCGCTCCGGAGGCCCCCGACAATGCTGGGCCCAGCCCAGGGGTGGGCGGGTTACTCACTCGTTAAGGATGAGTTAAGCCGGGAGCGGAGAGCGCGGGCGCAGTGGAGACGCTCCGCCAGGCGGCGCAGAGCGCATTCGGCAGGCCTTGCCGATTTAGGACTGTCTCAATCGCCAGGAAAGCAACAATGGCGACAGATCGCACTGCCCTGCAACTCGTTAAGCGAGCCTGGCCCTCCTCCTTAACAAGTACGGGGCCCATGCAAGATTTGTCCGAAGGTCCCGTCTGAACCGGCTGTAGGAGCGGTGCGGAAACCCTGTCAGTCAGCTGCGCGACCAATCGCGCCGGGGCCGCTCGCTCAACCAAGGGAAGGGATGATGACAAACTGGGGAATCAAGTCGTGGCGCCGGGCCGCCCTGCCGCTGGCAGTGGTCAGCCTGGTCAGCGCGATCGGCATCGGGTGGAGCGGCTCGCACGCCGCTGGCAGCGCCGGTGGCGACGGCGACCCCGAGGTCAGCGCCCAGGGCGTGACCTTCGTGCTGGCGCCCACCGGCGATGACAACTTCCAGCCGGGCAACGCCTGCGCGGCCACCAGCCTCGGGCAGAACCGCTGCACCGCGGCGGTCTTCGCGGTCGACAAGGTGCCGGCCGACATCACCTACTCGAGCAGCGCCTGCGCAGCGCAGACCAACACGCAGCTCGGTCTCCAGGGCATCGCACTCAAGGAGCCGGTCAACCTCGACCCCTGTACGGCCTCGGCATTCCTGCCGTCCGCCGGTGGCGAGACCGCGGTCAAGGACTTCCCGGGCGCCAGCTGCTTCCCCGGCCCCTGCAAGCTGTTCATGGTCATCCACCAGCACGACGGTGACTTCAACGCCCCCGGCCTGTGCTCGGCGGCGTTCTACCTGACCGGCCCCTGCACCGTGGCGGTGGTCAACACCGAGGGCCACGGCGGTGGCGACACCATCAGCTTCAGCGACAGCAAGTGCCCGTTCAACTCCGGCGCGGTGCTGCCGCCGATCGGCGACATCAGCGAGTCGTGCACCAACCTGCCCTTCAAGCCGGCGGACATGACCCTGCAGCTGCCCCACAACGCCACCCCGGCGCCGCCGGCCAACCCGGTGCACAGCCCCGAGGTGATCAACCAGGCCCTGACCATGGTGATCGCCCCCGTCGGTCAGTGGATTTTCGATCCCCCCAACGCCTGCGCCATCGTCGGCCTCAAGCCGGTGAACCGCTGCACTGCGGCGATCCTCGAGGTCCCCGAGGGCGGTGGTGACATCAGCTACTCGAACACCAAGTGCACCCTGGACCTCTCCGGTCCCCGGGATGCCTGCGTCGCCGCCCCCTTCACCCTGTCGAGGGGCAACACCGCGATCCACAACTACCCCGCGGGCACGCTCTGCCTCGCGCCGCTGCCCGAGACCCAGCCCAACAGCACCGAGGTCGGCTGCCGCATCTACGTGATGCTCACCCGCCAGGACGGCGACCTCAACCCCGGCGGCCTCTGCAGCAGCTTCACCAACCTCTCCAGCCCCTGCGCGCTGGGCGTGGTGGACACCTCCGGCCGTCACGAGGGCGAGGTCGTCGACCTCAGCACCGACATGTGCCCGACCTCCGGCATCGACATCAACGGCGACTGCACGTCGCCCGCGTACCTGCCGATCCCGGACATCAAGGTGACCCTGCCCGAGGATCCGACCCTCGGCCACTGACCCGCCGGCGGCACCGCCGCCCCGGGCCACCCACACGAACCACGTGGGGCGGGATCGACACCGATTCCGCCCCGACCCGAACAAGCGCAATTTCCGCAACTAGGGAAGGGACAATGAACATCTGGGGATCCAAGACGCTGCGCCGCCTGGCCCTGCCGCTGGCAGTGGTCAGCCTGGGCGCCGCGCTCACCGCGGGTTGGGGCCAGAGCCTCGCCTCCAGCGCCGGCGGCGGCACAGCTTCCATCGACTCGAGCGCATCCGACCCGGAGGTCGCCGTGCAGTCCATCGCCTTCGTGCTCGTGCCGAAGGGGAACGACAACTTCCGCCCGGAGAACGTCTGCGGCGGTGCCCCCGCCAAGACCCCGGTGCCTGCGCCGGCGCCTGGCACCTTTCACTCCTTCGGCACCGGCGTGACGGAGCTGCAGAAGCTGAGCATCGGCCCGAGCCGGTGCACCCTGGCCATCTTCACCCCGAACTCCAAGCAGGGTGAGGACCTCAGGTACTCCAGCACCCCGTGCCCGGTCACCAACTCGGCGGTTCCGGGTTCGTTCGGCCTCAAGTTCGTCGGCCTCAAGACCACGGACAAGCTCAACGCGTGCACGGCGCCGGTGTTCCTGGCCTCGCAGAATACGGACCTCACCGCGGCCCAGGATGCCGCCGGGAAGCTGGCCCTCCACGACTGGGCCGGCTCCAGCTGCAAGCCCGGCCTCTGCCGGCTGATCGCGACCCTGGTGCAGAACGACGGCGACTTCAACTCCCCCGGCCTCTGCTCCGCCGCGTTCTACCTCACCGGCCCCTGCACCGTGGGGGTCATCGACACCAACCGGCTGAACCCGACCTCGAGGCCGGTGCTCCTCACCCCGGGCTCCGTGCCCTCCACCCCGATCACCCCCGGCCCGTCCGGCGGCGCCACCCTCGGCTTCCCCGACGGCAGGTGCCCGATCAGCACCAGCCTGAGCAACCAGGGCGACATCACTGAGGGCTGCACGAACCTGCCCTTCAAGCCCGCGGACATGAGCTTCAGCCTGCCCCCGGCCGCCACCGCCGCGGTCGAGTTCCTGGGCACCACTCCCCCCTGCGGGCCGTTCCCCGCGACCACCGTGGGATGCACCCAGCCGGCCAAGCACAGCGCGGAGATCGCCGACCAGGCGATGACCTTCGACCTCTCGCCGGTCGGCCAGTTCGAGTTCGACCCGGCCAACTCCTGCGCGTTCGACGGCATCAGGCCGGTGACCCGCTGCCTGGCCGCCATCATCCCCGTCCCCGGGACCTCCGCCACCAGCGGCAGCACCGGCGGGACGATCACCTTCCCGAGCAGCCGCTGCAAGCTCGACAACAACGGCAACAAGCCGTTCAACGAGCCCTGCTTCGCGCAGCCGTTCAGCCCCTTCAAGGGCCAGGACATCATCAAGAACTTCCCCGCCGGCGTGACCTGCCACCAGGCCGTCCCCCAGCCGGTGTCGGCCACGGCCCCGCCGCAGGTGGCCTGCGAGATCTACGTCACCCTCACCCGCACCGACGGCGACTTCAACGCCGAGAACCCCTGCGGCAGCCTCAAGGGCGCGACCAGCGTCGGCAGCACCTGCCTGCTGATGTCGGCGAACACCGACGGTCACAACGAGGGTGACAACCTCACCCTGACCAGCTCGACCCCGATCTGCCTGGGCAACCAGGTGGTCGACGGCGACAACCACACCAGCTGCATCGCGGACGATGGAGCGGTTCCGACCGTCCCGCCGACGCCGCCCGCCCTGACGTCGACCACGCTGAGGGGCCTGATGACCGCCAGCGGCACCCCGATCGTCGTCACCATCCCCAAGGACCGCGTCCTGGGCAACGTCTAGCGTCACCACGGCCGGGTGGGGCGGGACCGAGAGCCCGCCCCACCCACTCCAACACAGAACCTCCTGCTCGAGACCCGGGGATCCATCCATCCGTCCCCCCGGGTCTCGAGTGCTTTCACCGGACCGGCGGCCGGTCGGGGTCTCCCCGGCCGGCCGCCGTCGTGGTTCCAGAGGCTAGATCAGGACTTCGGCAGGGTGAAGGTGATCCCCCTGGGGGCGAAGCTCGCCGCGGTGCACGCGACGTTGATGTCGGGGTCGCCCGGGGGCTCGACGCAGAGGCTGGTGCTGCTGAGCGCCGCCGTCGCGCCGCCCGCCTGGTCGCCGGTGGAGGTGTCGACCACCGCCATCGTGCAGGCCGAGCTGACGAGGAAGTACCCGAGGCAGATGCCGGGGGCGTTGAAGTCGCCGTCCTTCGGAGTGAGGACGACGTACATGTGGCAGTTGACGACCGGTGCCTGGGGGGTCGGCACCGCCGCCGTGGCCGCCGGCACCGCGCCGTAGCACAGCGATCCGGGCAGGCTGGTCAGCGCGCTCTTGCCCACCGAGGGCTGGAAGGCGGCGGAGGTGCACGGGGCGACGTCCGCGGGGAGGTCGATCGGGCACGAGGCGCTCGCGTAGGTGGCGCTGGTGTCCGCCATGGCCAGGCTCATCACCGCCGCGGTGCAGCGGCCCACCGGGTTGACGCCCCAGGTGCCGCAGGTGTTCGGCGGGTCGAAGCCCCTGTCGCCCACCGGTGCGATCACGATGGTGGCCGCCTGGGCGAGCACCTCGGGGCCGTGGACCGGCGGCGTCGCCGGGGCCGCGGTGGCCTTGGCCGGCAGGGTCAGGTTGATGTTCGCCGGGAAGAAGGCGGGGTTCGCGGTGCAGGAGACGGTGGCGTCACCGCTCGCCGGGCACGGGGTGTTCGGCTGGGCGATGGTCCTCCCGCCGACCGCGCCCACGGTGTCGAACGAGGCCACCATGCACGGGCCGATGATGTCGGCGGTGCCGGCGCAGAGGCCGGGGGCGTTGAAGTCGCCGTCCGCCTGGGCGAGGACCAGGAAGAGGCGGCAGTCGGATGGGATGCACCTGGCACCCGGGAACCTGGTGATCGCGGTCGGACCCGGAGCCGGCGCCGGAGCCGGAGCTCCCGGTGCCGCAGCCGGTGGTGCCGGCGGCAGGAACGGGGTCGCGGTGCACTCGGGGATGTTGTTCCCGGTCAGCACCAGCACCTGCAGGCTTGGGTTCGGCGCCGCGGAGCACGCGGTCGACGAGTACGGCAGCGTGTGCGTCGAGCTGGTGACCACCCACACGGCTGCGGTGCAGCGCGAGGGTGCGATGTTGGTCCCGCCGCACGCGCCGGGCGGGGTGAAGTTGTCGTCGTTCGCCGGCGCCAGCACCAGGGTCGCGGCCTGGTTCTCGATCTCGGGGTCGGGCGCATTGGTGTCGACGAGTACCGGCCTCGATCCACCCTGACCACCGCCCGAGGCGGAGATCGACGCCAGCCCCGTCGACACCGCCGCGGCGACGCTCAGCATCGCCACGGGCAGCACGACGCGCCGCCAGCCCGTGAACGCATAGGGACCCGGCAATCTCATGCCATACCTCCTCAGAGCGTGCCTCGGCCCCGGCACGCTGCGCGTGCGACTGGGACGGGGTGGCGGGCACGCCTCTCCTGCGTTGTCTGACGTCCGAGCACGTCCACACCTTGCAGAAGCAGGGCAGGCGTCGAACGATCACCCACACAGGTTAACTGCAGCCGCGCCGCCAGTTAACAACTGGTGGCTTTTGCAGTGTTCGTGGCGGTGGCGATTGCAGTGGGAGTGGCTTTCGTCGGGTTTGTGGCGAGCGTTGGGCGAGGGAGCCGGGCGCCGCCCTGGGAGCGCAGGGGGCCGGGCCGTGGCCCGGCCCCCTCACGGCTGAGATCAGGGGTGGGTCGCGGCCCAGGTCGAGTAGGTGCCGCTGCCCACCAGGGCGGCGACGAGCGTCGTGTCGTTCACGCCCGACTGGAGCGCGTGGGCCCAGTAGTTGAGGCCCGGGCCGTCGGGGAAGCCGTTGTGGTAGTGGACGAAGTCGAAGACGGCCTCGTTCGAGTACCACTCGTAGCTGTGGGAGATGCTGGCGGCGACGTTCCACACCGGAATGCCGGACGACAGGCGGCCGACCCAGAAGGCCTCGCCAGCGGAGTCGGGGAGGCGTCCCAGGAGCGTCTGGTAGATCGCCCTGACGTATGCGTCGTAGTTGGTCCCGAAGCCGGCCGCGTATTCGGGCGAGCCGGCCAGCGACCCGGTCAGCGTCTGGAGGCCGCCGCCGGAGGCGAGGACACCGGTCCAGTACTGCATGCCTGCGGGCTCGGGGTAGCGGCCGATGGTGGCGAGGTAGGCGTCCGCGACCACCCGCTGGCGGTAGGCGTCGGTGTTGATCATCGCCGCGGCGACCATGGCGTGGCTCTTGCCCGCGTTCACCTGGCCGACCCAGTAGGTCTTGCCGCCGGCGTCGGCCGGGTGGTTGACGAGGTCGTAGTACGCGTGGCTGACGAAGCTCTCGGCGGGCGAAACCGAGGTGACGACCGGTGCCGGGGGTGTGGCCGCGGCCGCGGCCGAGGTCATCATCCCGGCCAGACCGGTGCCGGCGGTGAGGAGCAGCGCGTCTGCGCCTGCTCGCATACGAATCATGTCCCTGTTTCTCCCTTCCTGCTGGCCGTCCGGAGGCGGTGCCACCCGGTCGACTCATTCGCTGACAGATGCGCAACGGGTTCCTGTGGAGGATCTTGCGTCGGGACAGTCCGAAGTGGACCCGTTCGTTGCTTTCGTCACGCTCGGGAGCGAGTGCTTAACCCGGGCTGCATCCGCACCTTAACAAGTCGCCCGGAACAGCAGGTTTTCGGGGGATGGTGCGTCTCTAGGTCTGGACGGGCAGTGAGTGAACGCGCTGCCCCCACGACGACGCCTCCCGACCGTCGGGGCGCGGGACTCCATCCGTCCCCCGCGCCTCGACCCGGGGCGCGTTCCATCCCTTCTCCGCCGGTTAACCCGCCGCTCGCCACCGCCGCGTGACCATGTGCCTCCGCATCGGGTCGGCGACGGGAGGGCGGGAGGATGCCAAGGGCCGCAGCGGGGATCGTGGCCGGTGGGCTGCTGGCGTCGGGCGCCTGGGGGACGGTCGCCACCGGCACCTCCCAGGCGGCCGTGCCGGTCGCCGCCGCGGATCTGCACCTCAGGGGGCAGCTGTCGGACATCCAGCACGTGGTGGTGATCTACCAGGAGAACTGGAGCTTCGACTCGCTGTACGGCTACTTCCCCGGCGCCCGGGGCTGGAAGGACGCCGGCCGCATCACCCAGGTCGACAGCCGGGGTGCGCCGCTCACCACCCTGCCCCAGCCGGTCGGGGAGGACGGGAAGACCCCCGACCCGCGCATCCCCGGGGGCCTTCCGGTGCGGCCCTACGACCTCGGCCGCTTCGTGCCTCCCGACGGGCGGACCGGCGACCTGGTCCATCGCTACTACCAGGAGCAGGTCCAGATCGACCGGGGCAGGAACGACCGCTTCGTCAGCGCCAGCGACAACGGCGGGCTGGTGCTCAGCTACTACGACGCCACCGCGATGCCGGAGGGACGCCTGGCCCGCGACAACGTCCTCGCCGACAGCTTCTTCCACTCGGCGTTCGGCGGCTCCTTCCTCAACCACATGTGGCTGATCTGCGCCTGCACCCCGCGCTGGGACGCCCGCCAGGCGCCGGTCCCCGCCTCGAGGGTGGCCCGGCTCGGGCCCGACGGCTCGCTGATCAAGGACGGATCGATCACCCCCGACGGGCACGTCGTCAACACCAGCTTCACCGTCAACCACCCCCACCCGGCGTCCTTCGACGCCCCCGACCAGAGGGGACTGCTGGTCCCCAACCTCGACGATCCCACCATCGGCGACCGCCTCAGCGGCGCCGGTGTGCCCTGGCGCTGGTACGCGGGCGGCTGGGACGCGGCGCTGCAGGGGAGGCCCGACAGCACCTTCCAGTTCCATCACCAGCCCTTCGCCTTCTTCCGCCGGTATGCCGACGGCACCGAGGAGAAGCGGCGTAACCTCGCCGACGAGAGCGCGTTCCTCGACGACCTGCACGCCCACCGGCTCCCCGGGGTCTCTTTCGTCAAACCGCTGGGGATCGACAACGAGCACCCGGGGTACGCCACCCTGGTGAAGGGGCAGGACCACGTCGCCTCGCTGGTGTCGGCGATCCAGGCCAGCCCGGAGTGGCGGAGCACGGCGGTGATCATCACCTATGACGAGAACGGCGGCCGCTACGACCATGTGGCGCCGCCCCCGGGCGACCGGTGGGGCCCCGGCGTGCGGGTGCCCGCGATCATCGTCTCGCCCTTCGCGCGGCGCCACCTCGTCGACCACACCCGGTACGAGACCGTGTCGATCCTCCGCCTCATCGAGCGTCGCTGGCGCCTCGAACCGCTGGGCGAGCGCGACGCCGAGGCCAACGACCTCACCGCGGCCTTCGACTTCGGCTCCTGAGGGCGGTGCTTGGGGAGGCAGTCCTTAACCGCCACTTAACCGAAGTGCAATAGCGTCGACAACGCGGTCCGTTGCACGATACGCGTGAGAGATTTCGGTTGTGTGCCGGCCTGTGTCGCCGGCGTGTACAGAGAGAGGAGGAAGGAAACGAGTATGAGATCTCATCGTGCCCTGACCATGGTCGCAGCGGGACTGGCCATCGCGGGCTGGTAGGAACGGCATCGTCGACTGGCCCCACCTGGGCAGAGTTATTT
>JRHI01001198.1_pt1 | contig 23067 bp, 21 predicted proteins | sample 215371 | NCBI WGS metagenome assembly JRHI01 (sample SAMN02929681, study PRJNA255918) | sediment metagenome | biome: cave system; feature: Ice Cave; material: Sediment; isolation source: sediment from deep within a dark volcanic ice cave with no known source of... ...
CGCAAACTTCGTTCGAATGGTCACATCTGACCGAAGGGAGCATGGCTAGATCCCGCCAGCTGGAGCTCTCCCATCCAGGACCACCACATCGCCGGGCCTCGCGACATGCCTCGTCGGTCTGAGGCGGAGCCTCGTTAGTTGCTGGGCACCACCCAGGTCGACGGGATCAGGTGGACCCAGGTCTGGCCGGGAGAGAGCAGGATCCGCTCCCCGGTCCGGCTGGTGAAGGTCCAGGGGTCGTTGATCGTGGCCCGGCTCCAGGTCCCATCCTGGCGGCGGCCGTCGCGGAAGATCGACAGCGCCCCGGAGCCGGTCGTGCGGATGTTCACCCCGGTGCTGCCGAACGAGTCCTCGACGATGGTCGTCCCCCACACGTCGGTGAAGACGACGACGATGTTCCGGGGAGCGATCGCGACGTTGCCTGACGCATCGACCTCGCGGACCTCCCGTCCGAGGTTCGGATCGGATTGCCAGCGGGCATAGGTGCCGGTCCCGCGGTCGTAGGCGTAGCGGACGCCATTGCCGTGCTGGTAGGGGATCGAGAGCGCCGTGGCGAAGCCGGAGCCGTTCATGCCGCCGGCCCAGCTGATGTGATTCACCGAGTCGAGGAAGCCCCAGCTCGGGACGTCCACCGGCGCACCGCCGCCGGCGTTGTTCGTGGCCTGGCGAAGGCTCGCACTGGAGGCATAGAGGTTGTACGGCGAGCCGCGTGGGTTCCCGGCGTCGTCGCTCGTGACGCGCCAGTACGCGGCCGAGCAGCAGCCGTAGTTGGCGTTCAGGTCGATGTACCTGCCCGCCGCGGCGTCCTCCTTGATGTACTGGGTCTCCTCGGTCGTCGCGCCGGAGTAGGCGAGCGCGCCGCGGACCATCGGCGTGATCTCGCGGTCGGAGAGGCGTGCCGATCGGATCGAGCCGATCGTGGCCGGGTCCTGCGAGTGGAAGATCGCCTCATAGCGCGTGATCCCCGCCTCGACGAGGGTCTCGAACACGATGTCGGCCTTGCTCGTGCCGCTGTGCGGGCGCGCCGCGGGCGCGTTGTCGATGCGCACGTTCAGGGCGCGGCGATGGATGTTGGGCTGGCCGGCCGCATGTTGCGCCCCGTTGAGCGGCCAGCAGGTCGTGCACGGCGGACGCGACGAGGCTCCCGGAAGCGTGCCGTCGGCGTTCTTGACCACGACGACCCAATAGACGCCGTAATCCTCCATCCACTGCGCGCCCTCGATCATCGGGCGGAGCGAGACGACGTAGACGCCGGCGGCGGAAGGGGCCTTCACGTTGAACTGGAACCAGGCGATCTGGGTCGGGCCGACGTAGTCGGCCGGCTGCTGCGCGATCCGGTTGTAGCGTGGCCAGCCGGTGTTCGGTGAGCCCAGCTGTCCGTCACCGCCGAGGACGCTCGCGCCGTCCTGGCCCGGCTCGGGCCCGCTCGTGCCGAGGTACGCGACCTCGCCCATCCGGCCATTCACCCAGCCGCGCGATCCGACGTTGTAGTAGGCGACCGTCGCCTGCCTGGTGTCGCCGGGACAGAGCGCCATGTAGCCGCTCTGGCCGAACCAGGCCGCGTGGAAGCCGGGCACGCCCTTGGGCAGCTCGCTCTGCGCCGGCGGCGGGATGCCCGGGCCGACGGTCGATTCGCAGGCCCCGGCGCCCCGCTGCGCGGCGGCGGCCGGGCGGGTCGTGGCCGGCGGGGCGATGAGGATCGCGAGGACGATCGCGAGGGCATTCGCCCAGCTCGGCGGACGCATCTGGCCACCCTCCTTCTCTGAACGACGAAGAACGCACTGCCGTCAGAACGCAGGTTACGGTGCGCTTGTCACGCTCCAACCGGGATAGATGAAATGGATCCAGGTTTGTCCAGGCGAGAGGAGGATCGGTTCGCCCGCTTGGTTGCTGAAGCGGAACATGTCGAGCGCGCCGTCCCGCTTCCAGGTCCCGTCCTGACGGCGGCCATCACGGAAGATCGAGACCGGCCCGCCGCCGGTCATCCGGTAGTCGAGGCCCTTGCTTCCGAGCGAGTCCTCGACCACGTTGGTGGTCCAGATGTCGGTCGTCATGACGACGACGTTTCGCGCCAGGATCGCTCCGCTCCCATCGCCGTCGACGGTCTGCGCTCCCTGCTGAAACCTTCGGTAGCCCTTGCTGCCGTCGTCCCAAGTGAACGTCGCGGGCCAGGTCTGGAACGGCACCGTCGCCGAGCGCGCGGCGATCGACCCCGTGAATCCGCCGGCCGTTGGCTCGTGGTCGACCGTCGGCAGGAACGCGAGCGCCGGCACGTCGACCGGCGCCGCGCCGCCGGCACGATTCACCGCCTCATGGTCGGCCTGGGTCGAGGTGAAGAGGTTGTTCGGCGCCGGCCGGAAGTTCACACGGTAGTACGGGCGGCTGTCGCGATCCGCATCGACCGAGAGCATGTTCCCGGCACGGATCGAATTCGACACCGCCTCGAGCTCCTCTTTCGTCGCGCCCGAGGCGACGAGCGCGCCCTTCAGCATCTGGGTGATGTGCAGGTCGCTGAAGCGATAGCTGCGGACCGGGCCGACGGTCTCCGCCTCCTTGCTGTGGAAGATCGCCGAGAATCGGGTCACCCCGCCCTCGACGATCAGCTCGAACACCAGATCGGCCTTGGAGAGCCCGTACTGCGGCCGGGCGTTCAGGTCGTTCGGGAGCCGGACGTTCAGCGGGCGGCGCCTGATCGCGCCGGCATCATTCGCCCTCAGGCCGGTGAGCGGCCACCCGACCGGGGTGGGGGCCGCCGGCGGCGTCGGGGGCGGCCCCTTCACGGTGGCTGCGGTGGTCGCTGACGCCGACGCGGTCGCGGTCGGGGTGACGGAAGGGGATCCGGCGCTCACCGGCGGGTTGCCACCGCACGCGGCCGCGACGATGGAGCAGGCAAACAGGACACTTGTCGCTTTCAGCGCCAACTTGGTTGTCATGTGCGCGGCCAACCGTAGCACGAAGAGACATGGTCTCGAAGGCGAGATCGGACCCGCTCTGAAGACGCGCGGGGGATCCGCGGCCGACCCGCGGTCGCTCCGGGTCGTGGATCGCGGGCCTCGTTAGCCGCCGGCGAGCGCCTTGCGCACCAGGGCCGGGATCTCGCTCGGTGCGGTCGCGACCGGGATGCCCGCGGCCAGGAACGCGGCGATCTTGGACCGCGCGGTGCCGGAACTCCCGGAGACGATCGCGCCGGCGTGGCCCATCCGCTTGCCCGGCGGCGCCGACCGGCCGGCGATGAACGCGACCGCGGGCTTCCTGCCGTGCGCCCGCAGGTACTCGGCCGCGCGCTCCTCGGCAACGCCGCCGATCTCGCCGACGATGACGATGACCTCGGTCGACGGGTCCTCGTTCAGATAGCGGACCGCGTCCGGGGTGGGGAGACCGATGATCGGGTCACCGCCGATGCCGATGCAAGTCGTCTGGCCAAGCCCGGCCTGGGTGAGCAGATCCGCGATCTCGTAGGTGAGCGTGCCGCTGCGCGAAACGAAGCCGACCGGACCGGCGGAGAAATTCTCGGCCGGCATGATGCCGACCTTCGCCGCGCCGGGGGAGATGAGGCCCGGGCAGTTCGGACCGATGAGCACGCTCGTCCCCTGATCCAGCAGGGACGCGATCCGCAGCATGTCGTGGACCGCGATGTTCTCGGTGATCGCGACGATGAGCGGCAGCCTGCTGTCGAGCGCCTCGAGGATCGCGTCGGCGGCACCGGACGGCGGCACGAAGATGATCGTCGCGTTCGCGCCGGTCCCGTCGACCGCCCGGGCCACCGTGTCGAAGAGCGCGATGCCGTCCTGCGTCGTGCCGCCCTTGCCCGGCTTCGTGGCGCCCACGACCGCGGTGCCGTAGTCACGCATGCGCGTGGCGTGGAACGCCCCTTCGCGCCCGAGGCCCTGGACGAGGAGCCGGGTGTCCTTCCCCACGAGGACGCTCATGCTCGCGACGGCCCGCTCGCCAGGCGCACCGCTTCGGCGGCGGCATCGTCCATCGTCGCGCGCGACACGAGCGGCGCGCCCTCGAGGAGCTTCCGGCCGGCGACGGCCTCGGTCCCGGCGAGGCGGATCACGAGCGGCACGCTCGGCGTGCTCTTGGCGAGCACCGCGAGGATCCCCTTGGCGACCTCGTCCCCCCGGGTGATCCCCCCGAAGATGTTGATGAGCACGCATTTCACCCTCGGGTTGGCGAGAACGATCTCGAGCGCGGCCTTCACCACCGCCTCCTTGGCGCCACCCCCGACGTCGAGGAAGTTCGCGGCGGTCCCTCCGGCGTTCTGCACGGCGTCGAGGGTGCTCATCACCAGGCCCGCGCCGTTCCCGATGATCCCCACGTCGCCGTCCAGCTGGACGTAGCTGAAGCCGAGTGCCTTCGCCGCCTCCTCCTGCTCCTCGCCCGGCCCGATCTCCTTGCATTTCGCCAGGTCGGGCTGGCGGAACAGCGCGTTGTCGTCGACTTCGAGCTTCGCGTCGCCGGCGACCACGGAGCCGTCCTCCTGGATGAAGAGCGGGTTGATCTCGATCGTCATCGCGTCGCTCGCGACGAACACGCGATAGAGCCGCTGGGCGACGGTCGCGACCGCCTCGCGCTGCGCGGCCGGCACGTTCGCCGCGAAGCAGAGAGCGCGCGCGGCGAAGCCTTGCAGTCCAAGGAGCGGGTCGGGCCAGCCGCGCGCGATCTTCTCCGGATCGGTGACCGCGGCCTCCTCGATGTCCATGCCGCCGACGGTCGAGAGCATGACGACCGGACGGCGCCGGTCACGATCGATGGTGACGCCGAGGTAGAGCTCCTGGGCGACCTTCGCCGCGCGCTCGACGTAGACCTTCCCGACGGTGAAGCCGTTGATGTCCATCCCGAGGATGTCGTCGGCGTACCGACGGGCCTCGGCGGCGGTCTTCGCCAGCTTCACGCCGCCGGCCTTTCCCCGGCCGCCGACGTGGACCTGGGCCTTGACGACGACCGGCAGTCCGAGCGCCGTCGCGGCGCCCTCCGCCTCGGCCGGCGTCGTCGCGACGCGCCCCTCAGGAATGGCGATGCCGGCGCCGGCAAGCACCTGCTTCGCCTGGAATTCATGCAGCTTCACGGGCTTCGGACTCTATCGTGTCCCGCGATGCGGCGCGTCGTCGAGTCGGCGCGCTCCGGGTGTCAGTGCGACAGGATGATCCGCAGCCCGAGGATGATGACGATCACGTTCGCGATCACGGCGACGGCGAGCCGGAGACGCTCGTCGAGCCGGCCGTGCAGCGATCCGCCGAGCACCGCGAGCAGCAACTGCCAGGTCGCCGAAGAGAGGGTCACGCCGGCGATGAACGTGGGGACGTTCGCGAGGACGTCGGTCCCCAGGCCAAGGGCGATCGCGGCGAAGTAGGCGAGCGTCGCGGGGTTCACCATGGTCAGCGCGACGAAGCGAAGGTAGGTCCGCAGCAGCTCGGCGCCGCCCGCTGCGCGCGGGTCGGCGGCGGTCGCCCGCCGGGCGCGGAGCAGGCCGAGCAGTCCGATGGTGACCAGGGCGAGACCCGCGGCGAGCCGCAACGGCCCTTCGGCCGGGCCGAGCAGCGGGACGATCGCGGCACCCAAGAGGATCGCGGCGCTGACATAGCAGAGGTCGACCGTCGCCGCCCCCAGGCCGGCGGCCATCGCGGGCCGGATGCCCGAGCGCAGTCCGGTCTGCAGGATGAGCGCGGCGATCGCCCCCGGGGGCATCGCGATCGCAAGGCCGGCCGCCACGCCGGTCATGAAGATCGTCAACGGTAGGGCCGGGACGCGGCTTCGACCTCGCGGGCGAATCCTCGCGGCGAGGTCACCACGGCCTCGAGCGCCCGAGCGATCGCGCGGCGGTGGAGCRGGTCGATGTCCGGGGGGACCTCATCCTCGTCCAGCACGAGGAAGCTCGCGTCCGGCCGGACCAGGATGTCCACCGCGAGGTCGAGCCACTCGACACGGCCCGCGCCGATGTCCGGGGCCGCGCTCACGTTCACGTAGTAGGCAAGCGTCGCTCCGTCCACCAGCCAGTGATAGACGTTGTAGGGCCGGTCGGCCCAGAAGTGGCCGAGGGTCACCGTGCCCTTCGGGACCGTGATGACGCCCCCGGCGACCGTCCGGTCGCGATCCAGGGTGTGGCGAAGGACCGCCGAGCGGCCCGGAACGACGGCCAGACCGGCGCAGACGAAGTCGGCGCTGGACCCGTCGAGCCCGCGCTTGCGCTCGATGACCACCTCGTTCTTTGACACCCTACTACGCATCCGTAGCATGAGTGTGCCGTGAGAGAGCTCTACCAGGTCGTCGAGGTCGGCCCGGCCTGGTACCAGGAGAACATCCCCTGCCAGGAGGCCTGTCCGGTCCGCACGAACTGCCGCGGCTACCTCAATCTCGCGGCGGCCGGAGAGTTCGAGAAGGCCTGGGAGCTGGCGCTCGACCCGAATCCGATGGCCTCGATCTGCGGCTCGGTCTGCGCGGCGCCCTGCGAGTCGGCCTGTCGCCGCAAGGAGGTCGATAAGCCCCTCTCGATCCGTTACGTGAAGAAGTTCCTGTCCGACTGGGCGCACGACAACGTGACGATCGACGGCCGCCGGTACACCCAGCCGGCGCCCCCGGTGTTCGGTCCCCCGGCGAAGAAGGTCGCGATCGTGGGCGCGGGCTGCGCCGGCCTGGCCGCCGCGAGCGATCTGGCCAAGCAGGGCTTCGGCGTCACGGTGTTTGACGCGCTCGACCAGGCCGGCGGCACGCCGCTCGCTGGCGTCCCGCCATTCCGGCTCCCGCGGGAGGTCATCGACCGGGACATCTCGGGCATCGTGAACGAGAACGTGGAGCTCCGGCTGTCGACGTATGTCGGCCGCGACGTGAAGCTCCGCGAGCTGTATGAGCGGTACGACGCCGTCCTGGTGACCGCCGGCTGCTTCGAGCCGAACTACATCGGGATCCCGGGGGAGGACGCCGAGGGCGTCATGGCCGGCATCGTCTTCCTCGAGCGCGCCTACCGCGGCCGCCCGGTCGAGGTGGGGAAGCGGGTCGTGGTCCTCGGCGGCGGGTATACCGCCATGGACTGCGCCTCGACGTCGTGGCGCCTGGGCGCCGACGACGTCTCTATCGTGTACCGCCGCGGCCGTGATGAGATGGTCGTCGACGAAGAGGAGCTCGCCGAGACCGAGCGCGAAGGCATGAACTTCGTCTACCTCTCCTCGCCGCTGGAGGTGCTCGCCGACGCTGGCGGGCACGTGCGCGGGGTGAAGTTCGTGCGGAACCGCCTCGGCGCGCCCGACGCATCGGGCCGGCGCAGCCCCGAGCCGATCGCCGGCTCGGAGTACGAGATCGAATGCCAGACCGTGCTGCTCGCCCTCGGCCAGGCGCCGGACACCACCTTCCTCGCCGAATTCGAGCAGTTCCGGGTGAAGCGCTGGCGGGATCTCAAGATCGACCCGGAGACCTATCAGAGCTCGGTCCCCGAGATCTTCCTGGCCGGCGACTACCGCACCGGCCCGACGACGATCATCGAGGCCGTCGCCGACGGTCGCTCCGCGGCGCAGCAGATCATGCGGTTCCTCGACCCGATCGCCGCCGCCGCCGAATTCCCCGAGTACCACGAGATCGTGACACTCCGCCGGTCCAGCACTCCCGACAACATCGGGCAGATCTCCGGTGAGGGCGCCTTGGCGCGGATCTACCACAACATGTCGGTCGACTACGACCGGATCCCGCGCCAGGAGATGCCGAAGCTCGCCAAGAAGGAGCGGCGCGGGCTCTTCCTCGAGGTGAACCGCGGCTACGAGGTGGCCCAGGCCGTCGCCGAAGGTGACCGCTGCCTGAAGTGCAATTTCAACATCGAGATCGTCGGCGAGCTGTGCATCATCTGCGGCGGCTGCGTGGATGTGTGTCCGATGGACGTCATTCACATGGTCGACATGTACGACGTGGTCGACGACGGCGCGATCCCGGCCGTGGGGCAGGCGAAGAAGTGGCAGAACGGCGTCGCCTTCTTCCTCGACGAGACGGCCTGCATCCGCTGCGCTCTCTGCGTCATTCGCTGCCCGACCGACGCGATCACCATGAACCGCTACGGGATGGTCGCGCCGTCGGTCGGCCGCACGCTGCCGAAGGAATCCCTTGACGACGAGATCCACCTCGATCTCACCGTGAGCGGCCGTAAGTCGATCCGCCCGCTTCCGATGTACGATCCCGTCGCCGCGAGCAGCTTCAAGCAGTTGAACGGCAACGGCAACGGACACGCCGGCACCGCACCGTCGGATGGCGTGCTCACTACGACCGGGAGAATGCACGAGCGTGCTTGAACTGCCTGCCGAGATGTGGCGCCGGGTGAAGACCGGCCCGATCTGGAAGTCCCTCTTCCGACACGGCTATCCGGATTCGCGCAAGAACCAGTCGCTCGCCGTCTTCACGAACGTTTTCCTGCACCTCCATCCGGTGAAGGTGCGCCGCCACGCGCTCGCGATCCCCTACACCTGGTGCATGGGGGGGCTGTCGTTCTTCCTGTTCCTCGTGCTGACCCTCACCGGGACGCTCCTCATGTTCTACTACCACCCGACCGTCGCCGACGCGTACACCGACATCAAGGATCTCGAGACGGTGGTCATCTTCGGCCAGATCCTGCGCAACATGCACCGCTGGGCGGCGCACGGCATGGTCATCACCGTGTTCCTGCACATGATCCGGGTGTTCTACACCGGTTCGTACAAGCCCCCGCGCGAGTTCAACTGGGTGGTCGGGACGCTGCTCTTCGTGCTCACGATCCTCCTCTCGTACACCGGCTACCTCCTTCCCTGGGATCAGCTCGCGTTCTGGGCGGTCACGGTGGGCTATGAGATCGCGCGGGCCACGCCCATCATCGGCAACGAGGTGAGCTACGTCATCTTCGGTGGCTTCCAGCTCGGCCCGAACGCGCTGCTCCGGTTCTACGTACTGCATGTCGTTGCCCTGCCGCTCATCACCGGATTCCTCATCGCCATCCACTTCTGGCGGATCCGCAAAGACGGCGGCATCTCAGGGCCGCTGTAGTGACGGCACCCCGGGGCCCACAGCCGTTCAGCGGGCAGGAGAAGCGACTCCGGCTCCTGGCATTCGTGCGCCAGGACTCGGTCGTGCGTGTCGACAAGCGGGTCGAGGACACCGCGATGGTCTGGCCGCACCTCCTCACCATCGAGTTCATCGCCGCGATGCTCTGGTTCATCGGGCTCTTCGTCATCTCGGCCGCGTTCAACGCGCCGCTCCAGGACCATTCGACGTCCGACTGCACCCCGAACCCGTCGAAGGCGCCGTGGTACCTGCTGAATCTGCAGGAGCTCCTCCTGCACATGGACAAGGGCCTCGCCGGCGTGGTGGTCCCGACGGTCTGGATCGGCTTCATGATGGCGATCCCTTACATCGACCGGAGCCGCGAGGGCGTCGGCCTCTGGTTCGGCAACCAAAAGGGCAAGACCATCGCGATCTTCGCCGCGGTGTACTCCGTCGTGCTCACCGGGTTCCTCATCGGCCTGGACAAGGTCCTGAAGGATCACGGCTATATCAAGTTCGCGAGCGACAACCTCCCCGGCGGGAAGCAGCTTTTCCCCGACTACATCATCCCGATCGGCACGATGACCGTGCTCTCGATCGCGCTCGTGCTCGTCGTGAAGCGTCTGTATCGCGCGAACACCCGCGAATGGATGATCGCGGTCTGGACGGGCTTCATCGCGGTGTACATGGTCCTCACCGTCGTCGGCACGTCGATGCGCGGCCCGGGGATGGATATGTACGCCCCCTGGGCGCTCCCCGAGACGCATCAATGCTTCGCACCGGTGCGCCAATGATCCGGCCCCACGACGACACGAGCACCACCTCCGGCGGGCTCATCGCCCACATCAAGCGGCGTCAGCTGCTGCGCCTCGGGTTCCTCGGCGGCACGCTCCTCGCGTTGGGCGAGATCGGCGGGGTCCTTCTGCCGTTCTTGAAGGTGAACAAGATCGTGGGCCTGGGCGCGAAGGTCCCGGTGGGAGCGAAGGACGCGATCCTCGCCAGCTTCGGCGCGACGAACGACACGCCGATCCTCAATGTCGAGGGAAAGTTCTTCCTGCTGCATCCGGAGGGCGGGATCATCGCCGCATATCGGAAGTGCACCCATCTGGGGTGCACGGTGCCGTTCGTCCCGGCTGAGGACCAGTTCCATTGCCCCTGCCATGGTTCGATCTATGACAAGAAGACGGCGGTGGTCCTGGGCGGACCGGCGCCGAAGCCGCTCCAACTGTTCCACATCACCGAGTCCGGCGGCTCGCTCATCGTCGATACCAACCCACTGAACGTCATCGACCGCGGGCGGAACGAATGGGATCCGAAGGACGTGGAGATCACGGCGTGACCCTCGACCCCAATGCCGCGCTCGCCGTCCTCAGCGTTCTGCTCTTTGCCGGGCTCCTTGCATTCTTCGGCTTCCTCATCAAGCACCAGAACGACATGGAGCCGGAGGAGAAGCCGGTCGAGGGCGTCGAGCTTCTCCGCCAGCATTACGCCGCGGGCGACACGATCGAGCAGCCGACCCCGTACTACGTCGCGCCGATCCCCTCGTCCCCGGACCCGCTCGAGAGCTCGGCGAACCTCGATAAGAAGATCCTCGCGGGCGCCGGGATGCTCTTCGTCGTCCTCGGCCTGGTGGGCGGATACCTGCTCCTGCTGCTCGTCGGGCGCGCGGACGCCAGCTCCACCACCTGGCGCGACCGGGTGGCCTCGGAGCATCAGCTCGCGGCGTCGGTGACGCGGGGCCGGAATCTCTACGCGAACCTGTGCTTCGACTGCCATGGCAAGGAGGGGAAGGGCGACGTCGGCGTCGGTCTTCCGTTGAACAAGCCGGAGTTCAAGTACGAGAACCTGAAGGACGATCCGGCCAAGCTCAAGGACACCGAGCTGTTCCTGCAGCGGACCATCGAGCGTGGTCGGCAGAAGCCGGCCCCGCAGATCTCGATGCCGGCCTGGAGCGATCACGAGGGCGGCCCGCTCAACGACGAGCAGATCCGCCAGCTCCTCGCGCTGATCGAGTTCGGCCGGGACGAGGATTGGGGCGACATCGTCGCGGTCCGTCGCGAGAGCGGCCTCGCCGAGGAACCGAACCCGCCGAAGCCGGTCGCGCTCGACCCCAAGGCCGCTGGCAAGGCGCTCATGCTGAACAACCCGCAGGCCGCCTGCGTGAGCTGCCACAGCATCGAGGCCGGGAAGAACAGCCCCGTCGCGCAGGCGCCGAACCTCTCGGACTACGGCGTGAAGGGCCCGCTGAACGCGGAACTGAAGGCGCTGAAGGCCTCCGGTGACCCGGACTGGCTGTTCAAGTGGGTGAGCAACGCGCCATCGATCAAGCCGGGGATCATCATGCCGCCGTTCAACAAGTCCGCCGGCGGGCAGCTCGACGACACGAACATCCGGAACATCGTCGAGTTCCTGCAGACCCTGGGCAAGTAGCGGCGCGGAAAGAGGCGAACACCGTGATCACCGAGATCGCCGAAGCGAACGAGTTCTACATGGTGTTCATCACCACGTTCATCCTCATCGCGACCCTGTATTTCCTCCAGAAGTGGTGGACCACGTACCGCTAGACCCGGCGGACCGATCCGATCGGGGCGAGCCGGCCACCCCGCGTCCGCACCTGCGGACGCTCACCCTCCTCGTCGGCCGGATCACCACGATCAAGCTCGCGTACTGGGCGGCGCTCACCGTCTGGGAGCTCGTGGCACCCCGGGGGCTGGGGATCGCCTTCGCGGCGCTCGCGTCCGCGGTGGCGCTGGTGTGGGCGGTCCGTTCGGCGCGGAGCATCGACCGCCGCTCCGGGGGGATCGCCCGGTCGGTCGCCGCCGTGGCGACGGCGTTCGCGACCGCCTCCGTGGTCGCGGCACCGGCGAGCCTGCCGCTCCTCCTCATCGAGCGCGTCCGCTCGGCCGAGGGCTGCCCCGCGCAGCTCACCTGTCACGGCGAGGCGATCTGGCTCTGGGTCGCGACGTTCCTCGTCGGATTCATCGCCATCCCGGCGGTGTACGCCCTCGCGCTTCGTCCCGACGCGGACCGCGCGACCTAGCATCTTGCGGGTGGGTCGGCTGCTGGTCGGTCTCCTGCTTGCGCTCCCTGCCGTGGCGCTCGTCCGCCTGCTCGCCGACCCGGCCGCGAACGTCGACTGGAACAGCCCGGTCGAGCACGTCGTCATTACCACGAACGCCGCGCTGCTCGCGATCGCCGCCGCCGTGCTCGCCGCGCGCGCGGCGCTCCAGCTCGGGCAGTACCGCGCGCTCCTGGTGGCCCTCGGTCTGGGCGGCGTCGGAGGGATCTTCGCGGTCCACGGTCTGGCGACGCCGGGGGTCCTGTTCCGGGGCGCGCGCGAGGCGGACGCCTTCGCCGTCGTCGCGCTGTCGGCGCAGCTCAGCCTGTTCGTCCCGGCCATCCTGTTCGGCACCCGCTACTCGCCGTTGGCCGACCGCCTCGCGCGCGTCCTGCCGCCACGGGCGCTCGTCGGGACCGTCGTCGGCGGGACCTTGGTCTACGCCGTCGTCGCGCTCCTGGCACCGTCGGCCATCGGCGCTCTCATGGGCGCGATCCTTCCCGCCGGGATCGGTGGGTCCGGCGGGTACGCCGGCGGCGCCACGCGCGACGGGTTGAGCGGCACCAGCCTGCTCCTGCTCGGCCCCGGCGTCATCGCGATCGGTCTATTCGGGTTCGCCGCCTGGCGGCAGGGACGGGAGTACCGGCGCTCGCGGTTGCCCTTCCACGGCGCGCTCGTCGCCGCCTATCTGCTGTTCGCCCAGACGCAGGTCGCGATGACCGTCGGGCAGCTCTGGTCGCTGGCGTGGTGGGAATACCACGGGCTCATGCTCGCGGCCGTCGCGGTCGCCCTCGTCGCGCTGTTCATCGAGCTCGACCGGCGACGCGGGCTCGAGCGGTTCCTCCCGCCGAACGTCGTCGAACGGGTCCTCCAGGGCGACGCCCTGCGCCTTACGGGTGACCGGCGCCTGGTCACGGTCCTCTTCGCCGATCTTCGCGGCTCCACCGCATTGGCCGACGTGACCCCGCCCGAGGCGGTGATCGAGGTCATCAACGCGTATGTTCGGGCGATGGCCCGCGCGGTGCTCGACCGGGGCGGGATCGTGGACAAGTTCACCGGTGACGGCCTCATGGCGATCTTCGGCGCGATGGATGACCGCGGTGCCGGTGTGCCCGCGGCCGCCGCGGCCGCGCTCGACCTTCGCGCCGCTCTGGGCGCGTTATCCCAGGCGCGGACGGCGCGCGGTGAGCCGGCGCTCGCGTTCGGTGTGGGCATTCACTGTGGCCCGGTGGTCCTGGGCGCGGTCGGGCTGCCGGAGCGCTCCGACTACACCGCGATCGGGGACACCGTGAACACCGCATCGCGGATGCAGTCGCTCTGCAGGGAGCTGGGCGTGGATATCGTGCTGTCCGCGGATGCGGCGGCGGCCCTGCGCCACGCCGGCGCGGGGTCGTCGCTCGTCCCGCTCGGGGAGGCGTCGGTGAAGGGGAAGAGCGCGCCGATCGCCATCTTCAGCATGTAGGAGGAAGCACGGCGGGTCCCGGACCGGGCCTTGCCCGCACCGAGCCCCACCGGCCCCGCGAGCGAAGCGGCCGCGCAGCGGCGGCGAAGGGGGCGGGGATCAACGGAAGCGACCCTGGAACAGGGTCGCGAAGGCTTCAGCGGCACGGGAGCGGCGGCGGCCGCGGTGGTGCGCGAGACCGATGGAGCGGGAGAGCGTCGGCTCGGTGAGGCGCACCGCCACGAGCGGGCCGCCCGGCTCGACGACGATGCTCGGGACCACCGCGACGCCGATCCCGGCGGTCGCCATCCGCAGCACGCCGTCCATCTCGGCACCCTCCACCGCGAAGATCGGATGGAAGCCTGCCGCTTCGCACGCGGCGATCGTGGTCGCGCGGAGGTCGTAGCCCTCGCGGAACATCACCAGCGGAACGCCCCGGAGCTCGGCCACGCGCACCGCCCGTCGCCTCGCGAGCGGGTGGGCCGCGGGGACGGCGAGGACGAGGTCCTCCCGGAGGACCGCGGTCGTCGCGAGGACGTCATCATGCGGGACCGGGAGGACCACGAGCGCGAGGTCAAGGTCGCCGGCCTCGAGCTGCTTGACCAGGTCCCGTGAGCCGGCCTCGTGGACCGCGAGCGCGACGCGCGGATGGGCGCGGTGGAACTCCGCGAGCACCGGTGGCAGGAGGACCGTCGACACGCTCGGTGTCGCCCCGACCGAAAGGCGTCCCCCCTCGAGGCTCGCCAGGCCGGCGACCTCGGCCCGGGCGGCGTCGAGGTCGGCGAGCACGCGCTTGGCCCAGGGGAGGAGGACCGTTCCGGCGTCGGTGAGCGCGATCCGGCCACCGGTCCGGTCGAAGAGCGGGTCCCCGATCTCGCTCTCGAGCCTGCGGATCTGTTTGCTCACCGACGGCTGGGCCACGCCCAGATCCACCGCGGCGCGGGTGAAATGCCGGTGCTCGGCGACCGCGACGAAGTAGCGCAGCTGCTGGAGCTCCACTCAGCGAGCGTACCGCCTTCGATAGCCATTGGCTATGAACGTCAGTGCATTCATGACTTTGCCATCTGGTTGGGCGCGACCTAGCGTGGACCGCGCAGTGGCAGCGACGGCATCGGGCGTGCGCGGGGTCGGCGACCGGGTCGAACGGAAGGATCCCTGGTGGATCGAGCCGCTGCTCTATGTCACGGTCCTCGGCGGCTTCATCCTCTACGCCACCTGGGCCAGCTTCCAGAACGCGAACTACTTCGCCGATCCCTATCTTTCCCCGTTCTACTCGCCCTGCCTGGCCCAGAACTGCGTGCATCCCACGCTCCCGCTCCTCGGGTCGTGGTGGAACCTCTCTCCGGCGATCCTCATCGTCGGATCGCCGCTCGCGTTCCGGGTCACCTGCTACTACTACCGTCGCTCGTACTACCGCGGCTTCTTCCTCTCGCCACCGGCCTGCGGCGTGCCCGACGCGCGAAAGCGTTACAGCGGCGAGACGCGATTCCCGTTCATTCTCCAGAACATCCATCGCTACGCCCTCTATCTCGCCGTCGTGGTGCTTTCGATCCTCTGGTGGGACACGATCCAGGCGTTCAGCTTCGCTGGCCGGTTCGGTGTGGGGCTCGGCTCGCTCGTCATGCTCACGAACGTCCTGCTGCTGAGCGGCTACACCCTGAGCTGCCACTCGGCGCGGTACCTCGTCGGCGGCTATCTCGATTCGTTCCACCGCGCGTCGTTCCGCTATCGGCTCTGGGCGCTCTCGAACCGGCTGAACGCCCGCCACAACCGCTGGGCCTGGGCCAGCCTCGTCGTCGTCGGGCTGACCGATCTCTACATCCGTCTCGTCGCCTCAGGCGCGTTCGTCGATCCGAGGCTCGTGTTTTGACCGGCGGCTACGAACGGCACGACTACGACGTCGTCGTCATCGGGGCCGGGGGCGCGGGGATCCGGGCCGCGATCGAATCGTCCGCCCGGGGTGCCCGCACCGCGCTGGTCTGCAAGTCGCTCCTCGGCAAAGCGCACACCGTCATGGCCGAGGGTGGGATCGCCGCCGCGCTGGGGAACGTCTGGGCCGAGGACAGCTGGAAGGTCCATTTCCGCGACACGATGCGCGGCGGCAAGCTCCTGAACAACTGGCGCATGGCGCAGCTCCACGCGCAGGAGGCGCCCGAGCGGGTCCTCGAGCTCGAGGAGTGGGGCGCGATGTTCGATCGGACCAAGGAGGGCCTCATCCTCCAGCGCGACTTCGGCGGGCACCGGTATGCCCGTCTCGCGCACGTCGGGGATCGCACCGGCCTCGAGATGATCCGCACCCTCCAGCAGCAGGCGGTCCACAAGGGTATCGACGTGTTCATGGAGTGCACCATCCAGCGGCTCCTCACCGGATCGGGCCGGGTGAGCGGCGCGTTCGGCTACTGGCGCGAGACCGGAAAGTTCGTCCTCTTCTCCGCGAAGGCCGTGGTGCTCGCAACCGGCGGCATCGGCAAGGCCTGGAAGATCACCTCCAATTCATGGGAGTACACCGGCGACGGCACCGCGATGGCGCTCGACGCGGGCGCCGACCTCATCGACATGGAGATGGTCCAGTTCCATCCGACGGGGATGGTCTGGCCGCCGAGCGTGCGCGGGATCCTCGTGACCGAGGGCGTCCGCGGCGATGGCGGCACGCTGAAGAACGCCGACGGCAAGCGCTTCATGTTCGACTACGTCCCTGACTTCTTCCGCGCCGACACCGCCGAGACCGAGGCGGAAGCCGACGGCTGGTACACCGACAAGAAGGCCAATCGGCGCACGCCCGACCTCCTGCCGCGGGACGAGGTCGCCCGCGCGATCAACAGCGAGGTGAAGGCCGGGCGCGGCAGTCCCCATGGCGGCGTGTTTCTCGACATCGCCTCACGCCGTCCTGCCGACTACATCAAGAAGCGGCTTCCCTCGATGTACCACCAGTTCAAGGAGCTCGCGGACGTGGACATCACGGCGGTGCCGATGGAAGTGGGGCCGACCTGCCATTACGTGATGGGCGGCGTCCGGGTCGAAGCGGATACCGCCGCCACCACCGTGCCCGGCCTCTTTGCCGCGGGCGAGGTCGCCGGCGGCCTCCACGGGGCGAACCGGCTCGGCGGGAACTCGCTCTCCGATCTGTTGGTCTTCGGCCGCCGGGCCGGCGCCGCCGCGGCGGACCATGCCGCGACCGTCGCCGTGGCCGCCACGGTGAGCGAGGCCGAGGTCACGGAGGCCGCGCGGGTCATGCTCGCGCCGTTCGAGACGGACGGAGCGGAGAACCCGTACGCGATCCACGCCGATCTCCAGGACTGCATGCAGGCGCTCGTGGGGATCATCCGCACCGCCTCCGAGCTCGAGGAGGCCATCGGGAAGCTCGCCGGATTCCGCGAGCGCCTCGCCCGGGTCCGGGTCGAAGGCAACCGTCAGTTCAACCCGGGGTGGCACCTCGCGCTCGATCTGCATTCGATGCTCACCGTGTCGGAGGCCTGCGCGCGCTCCGCCCTCATCCGCCAGGAAAGTCGGGGTGGCCACACCCGGGAGGACTTCCCGAAGCCGTCGGCCGAGTGGGCCACCAAGAACGTCGTGACCCGCCGGCGCGCGGAGGAGCTCACCTTGACGACCGAGCCGCTGCCGGCGATGCCGGACGACCTGCGCGCGCTCGTGGAGGCGAAGGAATGACCGACGTGGTCATGCGACTCTGGCGCGGCGATCGCGACGGCGGCGCCTTCCAGGAGTACACCGTCCCCTCGGGCGAAGGCATGGTGGTGCTCGATGTCATCCATCAGGTCCAGGCGCTTCGCGCGCCGGATCTGGCGGTCCGTTGGAACTGCAAGGCCGGGAAGTGCGGATCCTGCAGCGCCGAGATCAACGGCAAGCCGCGTCTCATGTGCATGACCCGGATGAATACCTTCCCCGAGGGTGAGACGATCACCGTATCGCCGATGAAGACGTTCCCCGTCATCAAAGATCTCGTCACGGACGTCTCGTACAACTACGAGAAGGCGAAGGAGATCCCGGCCTTCCGTCCCAAGCCGAAGGAAGCGGACGGCACGCGACGGATGTACCAGGAGGATGTCGACCGGGTCCAGGAGTTCCACAAGTGCATCGAGTGCTTCCTCTGCCAGGACACCTGCCACGTCATCCGCGACCATGAGGAGAACAAGACGGCCTTCTCCGGCCCCCGATTCTTCGTGCGGCTCGCCGCGCTGGAGATGCATCCCCTCGACACGAACGACCGAATGGAGCTCATCCGCCAGAAGGCCGGCCTGGGATTCTGCAACATCACGAAGTGCTGCACCGAGGTCTGTCCCGAGGACATCCACATCACCGACAACGCGATCATCCCGCTCAAAGAGCGGATCGTCACCGAGTTCTACGATCCGCTCGTCTGGGTGAAGCGCCGCCTCCAGGGGCGGAAGCCGAATCAGCTTGGCGCGACCGAGCCGGAGCCGCCCTCCGCGCGGTGAGGTCCAGATGACCGCGCGCGGGCGGCGCGGCTTCGTCATCGCCGCCGGGGTGGTCCTCAGCCTGTTCTTCGTCCTGGTCGTCGTCCGGCCGGCGGTCGAGCGTGGCGGCTGGGGCGAGCTGGCGCTGGTCGTCGCGATCTTCGCCCTGGTCCTGGTGTTCGAGCGCTATCTCCGCACCCACTGAACCCCGAGATGATCCCCGGCCGATAGCGGTTCCGAGCGGCTCGGGTGCTAGCCTGCCTCTTCACATGGCCACCCCACAGCGCTCCGCGATCCGGCTGCTCGTGGTCTCGACGGGCCTGCTGGCGCTGCCATTCCTGATGCTCGGGGTCACCGCCCTTGGCCGACCGGGCGTCGAGCCGCTCGTGCCGATCCTCATCTTCCTCGTCACCGTCGGGCTCTCCCTTCGCCCGATCAAGATCCATCCCGACGCGGATCTCAGTCCCTCGGATGTCGCGCTGCTGGCCGCGATCATCCTGCTTCCCGCCGGTGTCGTCGTGCCGCTCGCGGCCGCGGCCCGGCTCGTCGTGGACGCGGTCCAGAGGAAGCGTCTGGAGCAGATCGTCCGGAACGTGGGGACCGTGGCGATCAATACCGGCATCGCTTCACTGCTCTACACGCTTCTGCTCGAGCGCGGCGTCGCGACGATGGGAGCCGCGGCGGCGATCCCCGCGGCCACCGGCGCCGTCCTCGCCCTGGTCTTCGTGGATCTCGCCCAGCTCTATCTTCTCCTCACCGTCCTCCACGCGCCGATGGCCGATCACGGGCTGCGGTGGTTCACCCAGAGCAGCCGCGCGCAGCTGCTCTGGGGATTCGCGGCGGTCATCGCGGTCGAGCTCGTCCGCATCGAGCCGTGGTTCCTTGTCCCGGGGCTGCCGCTGCTCGTCATGGGCTACATGGACATCCGTGCCCGCTTCGTCGCCGAGCGCCGCGCCCGCCTGCTCGCGACGCTCGTCGAGGTCGGCCACGCCGTCGGCATGTCGCTCGATCCAACGTTGGTATTCCGCGCGGTCTACCAGCAGGTGCAGGCGGTGCTGGAATGCGACGCCTTCTTCGTCGGGATCGTCGACCAACGGCGGCGGGTGATGACCTATCGCTACCTCGTCGAGGGGTCGCAGGAGCTGCCGCCGATCGAGATCCCGCTCGCCGACACGCTCGGCGGGATCTGCGTGGACCGGAACGAGCCGATCCTCCTCCGCGACGTGGAGCGCGAGATGGGCGGCTACGGTCTGGTCCGCACCGCCTGGGGCACCGTCGCCGAGCGGTCGATCATGGTCGCGCCGCTGCGCATCCCGGGCTCGGTCATCGGAGCGATCTCGGTCCAGAGCGTGAAGCTACGGGCCTACGACCAGGGCGATCTCGAGCTGCTCGGCGCGATCGCGAACGAGGCGGCCATCGCCACCGAACGCGCCGACCTGCACGAGCGCACGGCGGCGCTGTCGCGGCGCCTCTTCGATCTTCATCAGATCGGGGTGCAGCTCTCACGCCAACGAACGCTCCCCGATCTCGCGAAGCTCGTCGCGAATTCGGTGGTGTCCACGGTGGGCGCCGCGGTCGCCGCTGTCTATCTCGATCGTGGTGGCGAGTCCCTCGAGCATGTCGAGTCGAGCGGCGATCGTCCCCCCGCCCAGCGCACGATCCAGCGCAGCGCGTCGATGGTCGCCGCCCTCGCCGACGGGCGGGGCCTCGAGATACCCGACGCGCACCAGGCTCCCGAGCCGATGCGCGCCCAGTTGCAGCAGCATGGTCACGGCGCCCTGTTCATGCAGCCGCTCCGGACCGCCGGCGAGTCGACCGGCATGCTGTTCATCACCTGGCCCGAGGCACACGAGTTCACCGACGATGAGCGCGAGCTCATCGGCGTGATCGCCGGGATGGGTGCCGCGGCGATCCGCAGCATGCGCCTGTATCTCGAGCTGGATGACGCGTACCTCGCGACTGCGTCGACGCTCACGGCGATGATCGAGGCGCGGGACGGCTATCGCGAGGATCATCAGCGGCGCATCGCCACGGACGCCGTCGCGCTTGGGGAGCGCCTGGACCTGGACGAGGGTGCCCTCCGCGATCTGCGCTATGCCTCACTGTTCCATTCGCTCGGCAAGATCGCGATCCCGACGATGATCCTGTCCAAGAACGGACCGCTCACGCCCGAGGAGCGCCGGGTCGTCCAGGAGCATCCGATCCTGGGGGCGCGGATCCTCGAATCGATCGCGTTCCTCCGTGGCGTCGTGCCGATCGTGCGTCACGCGAACGAGCGATGGGACGGGAGCGGCTATCCGTCGGGTCAGCGGGGGAACGACATCTCGCTCTCCGCGCGGATCCTCCAGGTCGCCATCGGCTACGAGGCGATGCTGGCCGACCGGCCCTATCGCCGCGCGATGCGGCCCGAGGCGGCGATCGCCGAGCTCCGTCAGCTCGCCGGCACGTGGTACGACCCCGATATCGTCAGCGCCTTTACCCTGATGGTCGAGGCGCGTGGAACGATCGTCGCGGCGGAGCTCGAGGTCGGCGCCGCGTCCCGAGAGCTGTCGGTCCTCGCGGAGATCACTCCCGAATTCCACACCCTGCTGGACATGCAGCAGCTGCTGTCGCGGATCCTCGCGATCCTCGAACGGCACCTGCCCGGATCCAGTCTCGTGATCCTGCTCCGGGAGGAGCCAAGCGGTGATCTCGTGCTGCGGGCGGCCGCGGGCCATGATCTGGAGCCCCCGGGTGGCGGGCGGGTTCCCGCCGGCCGGGGGATCTCGGGCTGGGCGATCGAGCACCGCGAGGCGCAGATCGTCGACGATGTCCGCGGCGATCCCCGCTATGTCGGCGATCCCTCGGTCCGCTCCGAGATGGTCGTTCCGCTCCTGTCGTCCGGCCGCGCCATCGGCGCCCTGTTGGTGTCGCATCCGTTGCCCGGCGTCTTTGGGCAGCGCGACCTCACCCTCCTCCAGACGGTCGCGGCCCAGATCGCCGCCGCGATCGATGTCGCGGATCTCCATGAGCGGCTGAAGCGCGCCGCCAGCACCGACGCGCTCACCGGCATCCACAACTACGGGTACTTCTACGACCGCCTCGATGAAGAGGTCGCCCGGGCGGAGCGCCACGGTCAGGCCCTCGCCGTCGCCTACTTCGACATTGACGACCTGAAGAAGGTGAACGACACCTACGGTCATCTGGCCGGAGATGCGGTGCTTCGGACCCTCGGATCGGTCATCGGTGAGCGGGTCCGGACCGAGGACATCCCGGCGCGCTACGGCGGCGACGAGTTCGCGATCGTGATGCCCGAAACGCCGCGCGAGATAGCCGAAACGGTCGTGGCGCGTCTCATGGAGGAGCTGGATCAGGCGGCGGTCGAGCTCCCCGACGGGTCGTTCCTGCGAATGCCACCACGCTCGTGGGGCATCGCGTCGTACCCGCTCGACGGCAGGACCGCGAAGGCCCTGGTCGAGAACGCGGATACCCGGGCGTACGCCCGCAAGCGCGCGCGCAGCGCGTGACCGGCACGCTGGAGGCGCCGCCGCCGCCCTTCCTCGGCGATCCGGCTTCGCAGGATACGGCGCTGGTCGGGGCGAAGGCCGCGACGCTCGGACGGCTCGCGTCCCGGTTCCCGATCCCCGCCGGCTTCTGCCTCGACACGACCGTCTTCGACCGGTTCGCCGCGGCGCAGCAGGGCGACGCGGTCGCGCGTGCCGGCCTGCGCCGGTTCGTCGCCGAAGCGCTCGCGTGCCTCGGAGCGCGCGTCGGGCGGCCCGATCCCGCGGTCGCGGTCCGCTCGTCGGCGATCGGCGAGGATGGCGGCGAGTCGTCATTCGCGGGCCAGCACGAGACGATCCTCGGGGTCCACGGGGCCGCCGCGGTGACCGAGGCCGTCCTGGCGTGCTGGCGATCGGCGGGATCCGACCGTGCGGTGGCGTATCGCCGCGAGCGCGGGATCGCGGGGCCGGCGCGGGTCCCGGTCCTCGTGCAGGAGCTCGTCGACGCCGACGCGGCGGCGATCGCGTTCAGCGCGGATCCGGTGAGCGGCGATCGGACCGTCGTCGTCGTGAATGCGGCGTGGGGGCTCGGCGAGAGCCTCGCCTCGGGCAGCCTGACGCCGGACAGCTACGTCATCCGGAAGTCCGATCTGGCGGTCCTGTCTTCGCGGATCGCCGACAAGGCGCACATGACCGTGCGGACCGCCGCTGGGACAGCGGACGTGGCGGTCCCGCCGGAGCGGCGGAACGTCCCCGCGCTCACGCCGGAGCAGCTCTCCGCGGTCGCGCGGCTCGCGCTCGACCTCGAGGTGGAGGCCGGCGGGCCGGTCGATGTCGAATGCGCGTTCGCGGGCGGTGCGCTGCACCTGCTGCAGTCACGGCCGATCACCGCCCTCGCCGATCCCGACGCGGGATTTCCGGTCACCTGGGAGGACCCCGCCGACGCGCTCCTGACCTGGGACCGGGAGGACGCGCACTTCGGTGAGCATCAGCTGCCGCTCGCGAACGACTACGTCTTGGAAGGTCCGGGCCACGGGCTCCGCATGCGGGCCGAGTCCCTCGACGCGCCGCTCCGCGGCGCGTACGGGGTGTTCAACGGCTGGACCTATGCCGCAGTCAAGTACCGTGTCCCACCGGCCGAGGTGCCGGCGGCGGCGAAGGCCACCCTGGCCCGGCGGCGCGCCGAGGCGCGCCACCTCGCGTCGGACTGGGAGACGGAGCATCTGCCGAACGTCCGCGCCCATCTTGCCTGGATGCGCGCCCTCGGTCCGGGTGCCCTGGACGCGGCGCAGGCGGCGGCGTCGTGGGCCGCGCTGTGGGATCGGGTGAATCACATCTGGACGATCCACATGATCGTGACCAGTGGCGCGTACGCGATCACATGGATGAGCTCGCGGAGGTCTATGAAGCGGTCACCGGCCGCCCAGGGGTCGAGGCCTTGACCTTCACCGGCGGCAGGGCGGCGACGCTCCAACGCCAGCAGCGTGATTTCCATGGCCTGCTCGAGCTCATCCGGACCGATCCGGTGGTCACCGGCGCGATCCGCTCAGGTGCAGCGAGCACCCGCCAAGCGATCGCGGCGCTTCCGGGATCGTCGGCGGTGGTCGGCGCGCTCGACGGGTTCCTCGGCGAGCACGGCGACGTCGGTCAGTATCTGAA
>JRHI01001199.1_pt1 | contig 23063 bp, 22 predicted proteins | sample 215371 | NCBI WGS metagenome assembly JRHI01 (sample SAMN02929681, study PRJNA255918) | sediment metagenome | biome: cave system; feature: Ice Cave; material: Sediment; isolation source: sediment from deep within a dark volcanic ice cave with no known source of... ...
CCCTGGGACGCCGGGCTGCGCGCCTTCGGCCTGTACCTCATTCAACCGTTACAGTCCACTAGTGGGCGCCTCGATCACGGGCGGGGGCGCTGGCGCCAGCCTGCTTCTGGGAATTGATCCCGGGCTGGCCGAGACCGGTTACGCCCTGCTCGGGGAGCCGGAACAGGTGGTCGCCTGCGGCACCATCCGGACTCCGGCGGGGACCCGTCCCGGCCTGCGCCTCCTCCACATCCAGCGTGAGCTGGAGGGGATCCTGGCCCAGTACGACGTTCGGGAGGCGGCCCTGGAGGAGCTCTTCATGGGCAGCAACCGGACCAGCGTCATCGGCGTCGCCCAGGCCCGGGGCGTCGTGATCGCACTGCTCGAGGCCCGCGGCCTCACCGCGCATGAATACAAGCCGGCCCAGGTGAAGCTGGTGGTGAGTGGTTACGGCAATGCGGACAAGGCGCAGATGGCCAGGATGCTGACGGCCCAGCTGCGCTCGCTGCCCCCCGGGTCCAACCACGCCCTTGACGCCGTGGCGATCGCCATCTGCCATGCCCGCAGCCGGCGCCTGAGGGTTGCTGCCGGAAGGTGATCGCCTACCTCCGGGGAAGGGTGGTGAGGATGACGCCCGAAGCGGTGGTCCTCGACGTGAATGGCGTCGGGTACCAGCTGGCGATCACCGCCGCGGCTCGCGACCGGATGCCGGCGCCGGGCGGCGAGACCGAGCTCCAGGTTCACACCCACGTCCGTGAGGACCAGCTCGCCCTCTACGGGTTCGCCTCGGTCGAGGAGATGGAGATGTTCAAGCTGCTCATCGAGGTCGACGGCGTGGGCCCGAAGGTCGGCATCGCCATCCTCGGCTCGGCCCACCTCGATGTTTTGAAGCAGGCCATCCTGACCGAGGACGTCGCCCCGATCCGGCGCGCCCCAGGGGTCGGTCCACGCACCGCTCAGAAGGTCATCATCGATCTCAAGCCCAAGCTGGAGGCGGATGCAGCGCTGGCCGGCATCTCGCGCCTGCCAGTGGCGGCCGGGGCCGGCGGCGAGGTGCCCCGGCAGGTGGAGCTGACCCTGCGCAATCTCGGCTTCAGTGCGACAGAGGCTCGTTCGGCAATCGACGCGGTGGATTGGACCCCCAAGCCCACCGCCGAGCAGGCCCTCGCCGTCGCCCTCAAGGCGCTCGGCCAGTGAGCCACGCGGCGTGAGCGAGGAAGATCGCCTGGTTGCCGGCGAGGCGCTCATGGGCGACGATCAGCTGGATCTCAGCCTGCGGCCGCGCAGTCTCGAGGAGTACGTGGGCCAGGAGCAGATCCGCGAACAGCTCGGCATCCAGATCGAGGCCGCCAAGCGTCGGGGCGAGCCGGTCGAGCATGTCCTCCTCGCCGGACCACCCGGCCTCGGCAAGACCACTCTGGCCTACATCATCGCGTTCGAACTCGGGGTGGCGGTTCGCACGACCTCCGGGCCCGCCATCGACCACGCCGGTGCTCTCGGTTCGATCCTGATGCAGATGGCTGATCGCGACCTCTTCTTCATCGACGAGATCCATCGCCTCAACCGGGTGGTGGAGGAATCGCTCTACCCGGCGCTGGAGGACTTCAAGTTCGACACCGTCCTCGGCAAGGGAGTGGGGGCGAGCGCGGTGCGGCTCCCGCTCCAGCGCTTCACCTGCGTCGGCGCGACCACCCGGCAGGGACTGCTCAGCGCGCCGCTGAGAGACCGCTTCGGCGCAATCTACCGGCTCGACTTCTACACCCGTCCCGAGCTGGAGCGGATCGTGCGCCGGTCGGCGCGGATTCTCAACCTGGCAATCGAACCGGAGGCGGTGGCCGAGATCGCGAGGCGATCGCGGGGAACCCCCCGGATCGCCAACCGCCTGCTCCGCCGGGTGCGTGACTACGCCGACGTGCGCGCCGAGGGGATCGCCACCGGCGATGTCGCGGCCCGTGCGCTCTCGATGCTGGAGGTGGACGCCCAGGGTCTCGACCCACTGGACCGCCGCATCCTGGAGACGATCATCCTGAAATTCGGCGGTGGCCCCGTGGGCCTTGACACGATCGCCACCTCCCTGAGCGAGGAGCCGGAAACGATCGAGGAGGTCTACGAGCCCTACCTGATGCAGCAGGGTTACATCCAGCGCACCTCGCGCGGCAGAATGGCGACCAGCTTGGCCTACGAGCACCTCGGCCTGCGCCCCCCCGCTGGGCCTCAGCAGCAGAACCTTCTCTAGCCCGGCGGCCGTGCGCGCCCTGCCCTTGTAAACTCTCGGCCGTGCAGCTCGTCCTCAGCTGGCCGGTTCGCGCCCTGCTCATCGCCCTGATCCTGTTCTCGCTCTTCGTGGACGGTGCCGGGTACATCTATCGCGCCCAGAATCACCTCCCGCTGAGCGGTCAGGTCGATCCCGGGCTGATGCCGCCCTCCTTCAACGGCTGGCAGATCTACATCCATCGCGGGCTTGATCTCCAGGGCGGGAGCCATCTCGAGCTCCAGCTCACCGACATCCCGCCCGGACGGAGCAAGCAGGAGGTCCAGGCGGTGGCGGTGAGCGTCTTTCAGAAGCGGCTCAACTCGCTCGGGGTGAGTGAGCCCCTGGTCCAGCCGGAGAACGCGGACAGGATCGTCGTGGAGCTGGCCGGGGTCTCGGCGGCGCGCGCGCAGGAGGTGATCGGCAAGACCGCCCATCTCGACTTCACCAAGTGGGTGAAGGACGACAAGGCGCCGGCGGTGGGTGAGGCGCCGGGCGGCTTCCGGCCCCAGCGGACCGGGCTGGGCTCTGAACAGGTCTCCAGCGCCAGCTCGGGCCTGGACCAGAACGGCCTCAACTACCAGGTGAACCTCAACTTCAACACGAACGGCGCAGGCCTCTTCGGCCGCCTGACGGATGAGGCGGTGAACTCCTGCCCGGGGGCCGGGAACCGCTGCCCCACCCGCTCGATCGCGATCTTCGAGGATCTCACCGACGACGACATCGCCAACTGGGACACGCGAGCCAAGACGGTCGCGCTGCCCCTCGCCCAGGGCGGCAAGCTGCTCACCAATCCCAACATCGAGAACCCCATTCTCGGCGGTCAGGCGGTGATCACGGGGCGGTTCGACCAGAGCTCCGCCGCCGACCTCGCTCTTCAGATCAATTCGGGTGCCCTGCCGGCGAACGTCAAGGTCCTCCAGTCGACGGATGTCGGCGCCAGCCTGGGAGCCGATTCGGTCAAAAGGTCGGTGGCCGCGGGCCTCATCGGCCTGGTGATAGTGGTGATCTTCATGATCAGCTATTACCGGCTGCCCGGCCTGCTCGCCAGCCTGGCGCTGCTCGTCTATGCGGGGGTCGTGCTGGCGATCTTCAAGACCTTCGGGGTGACCCTGACCCTGGCCGGGCTGGCCGGCTTCATTCTCAGCGTCGGCATGGCGGTCGACGCCAACGTTCTGATCTTCGAACGCTTCAAGGAGGAGATGCGGGTGGGGAGGACGGTGGGAGCCGCCGTCGACGCCGGCATCCGCCGCGCCTGGCCCGCCATTAGGGACTCCAACACGTCAACGCTGATCACCTGCGCGGTGCTCGCCTTCGCCGGCACCGGCCCCGTGCGAGGCTTCGCGATCACCCTCGCGATCGGCGTTTTCGTGAGCCTCATCTCAGCCATCATCGTGACCCACAACCTGCTCGCGATCGTCCTCAACCTCGGTGGTGTTTTCCGGGGTTATCGGGCGCTGGGGGTGGAACGTGCGCCCTGAGCTGGAGCCGGCTGTCGGGCCTGCCGCGGCCGTCGTGACCCAGCCCGCGGCAGAGGCGGAGATCGTCCCCCCGGCTCGCCGGGGCCGGGTGCTCGACGTCATCGGCGCCCGCAATTGGTACTTCCTCTTCTCGCTGATCGTGATCATCCCCGGCATCATCTCGATGGCCACCCAGGGCTTCCTGCTCGGCATCGACTTCCAGGGCGGCACCGAGTTCTTCCTGAAATTCCGCGACAACCCCAACCTGACCCAGGTCCAGGAGGCTGTCTCCAGCCAGGGTCTCAGCGGGGTCGTCCAGCAGACTGGCAGGGGTTCCTACCTCATCCGCACGGCGCCCATCGCTCCCATCCAGCAGAAGCAGTTCGAGGATCGGCTGGTCAGCCGCCTGGGGCCCGAGGACGAGAGCTATCGAGCGATCAACGAGGTGGGGCCGACCATCGCCGGCGAGATCGTCCGCAGCGCCCTGCTCGCCGTCGTCTCCGCCTCGGCTCTGATCCTCCTCTACCTGGCCTTCCGGTTCCGCAAGGTCCAGGGTGGCTTTCGCTCCGGCTTTCAATTCGGGGGTTCGGCCCTCCTCGCCCTGCTCCACGATGTTTTCCTGCTGACAGGAATCTTCTCCATCCTCGGCAAGGGGATTCCCTTCCTGGGCTTCCACGGGCTTCGAATTGGTGAGGTGGACAGTCTCTTCCTGACCGCCGTCCTGACCGTGGTGGGCTTCTCTGTCCATGACACCATCGTCATCTTCGACAGGATTCGCGAGAACATGATCGTGTCGCAGCGGCTGACCTTCGAGCAGATCGTCAACCTGTCGGTCATGCAGTCGGCGGCCCGCTCGATCATCACCAGCTTCACCGTCGTCCTGGTCCTGCTCTCGCTGCTCCTATTCGGCGGGGAGACGCTCAAGGGCTTCGTCCTCGCCCTCCTGATCGGCATCATCTCGGGGACCTACAGCTCGATCTTCAACGCCTCACCCCTGCTCACCGTCTGGCGGAGGCTGCAGCCGGTCCGCTAGCTGCACCTGAAGCGGACATGCCAGGCTGGCCAATACAACAGGTTCGGGAATTGCTGGCGCCCACGCTCGCCCACCTCGGGTACGAGGTCTACGCCGTGGAGCAGCTGGGGACCGGCGGCCGCACCCTGCGTATCTCCATCGACAAGCCGTCCGGAGTCACTCTTGACGACTGCGAGCGAGTCAGTCACCTCTGCGGCCCGATCCTGGAACAGGCGGAGCTGATCGAGGGTCAGTACACGCTCGAGGTCTCTTCGCCGGGCGCGGAACGTCCGCTCCGAGAGCGCTGGGAGTACGAGCGATACGCCGGCAAGAAGGTCAATGTTCGCTACCGCTATGGACAGAACAGCGAGGGGGTCGTCGAGGGAGTGCTGGCGGCCGTGGATGAGGCCGGCATCGCGGTGGACAATCCCAAGACCGGGCTCCTCGAGATCGGCTGGCCCGACGTGCTGGCGGCGAGGCTCACCGTGTCCCTGTGAACAGCGACTTCATGGTGGCACTGGAACAGCTCCACAGTGAGCTCGGCGTGCCTCTTCGGGACCTCGTGCTGGCGGTGGAGCAGTCCCTGGCGGATGCGTATCGCAGGGCGTTCAATCCCCCCGGTTACCTGACCGTGACGATCGACCTCGAGACAACGGAACTCCATGTCACGAGTCGTACCTACGACTCCGTGGGTCAGGAGGTGCTCCATGAGCTGCCGACCGATGACTTCGCGCGCCTCGCGGCGCAGACCGCCAAGCAGGCCATGATCCGGCACATCCGCAACCTGGAGCGGGAGAAATCGGTTCTCGAGGCCGCCGAGCACCGGGGGGAGCTTGCGACCGGGGTGATCGACAGGATCGAAAACGGTTCGGTGTACCTCGACATGGGCGGTCGGGCGGAGGGCATGATGGCGCCCGAGGAGCAGATCCCGGGAGAGGAGATGCGCCCGGGCAAGCCGCTGACCGTAGTCATCCTCGATACCCGGCGAGCCGCCAAATCCGCCCAGGTGCAGGTCTCTCGAGCCAGCCGCCTCCTCATCCGCCGGCTGATGGAGGCGGAGGTCCCCGAGATCAAGAAGGGCGCCGTCACGATCCGCGCGATCGCCCGGGAGCCGGGGCTGCGGAGCAAGGTGGCGGTGGCCGCGGAGGATCCCAGCGTGGACGCGGTCGGAGCCTGCGTCGGGCCGAAGGGAGTCCGCCACCGCTCGCTTCTCGCCGAGCTCGGCCGGGAGCACATCGACTTCGTACCGTGGTCCGACGACCCATCGGTTTTCGTGGCTTCCGCAGTCGGTCCGGCCAGTGTCACAGAGGTGAGATTGGATCGGACGACCAACACCGCTCTCCTCCTGGTCCCAACCGGGCAGCTTTCGCTGGCGATCGGCAAGGACGGCCAGAACGCCCGCCTGGCGGCCAAGCTGACGGGTTGGCGGATCGACATCAAACCGGCCCCCGAGCCGGTTCCGGGAGATGACTCCCAGCCGGCGTGAGCCGGTCCGCACCTGCGTCGCCTGCCGGTTGGAGGCCGGTAAGCGGGGCCTGGTCCGCTTCGTCCGCACCGGCGACGGCGCGATCGTCGAGGATCCCGGGGGACGCGCCCCCGGCCGCGGCGCCTACCTCCACGACGACCCCGACTGCCGTGCCCTGGCCGCCCGGCGCCGCAGCCTCGAGCGGGCGCTCAGGCAGCGCCCTGCCACGACCGGCTGAGCGAACTCAGCGCCAGGCGGCGCGGACCCCGGCAGCGAGGGGGGCGCCGGCAGGGTATGTTTACCTCTCCGCCGGAATCGGCCGGCGCATTCCCCCCGGGCAGTCGTCACCCGGCGGTGAGTGTTCCCATCACGAGGGTTCCGGCGCGTTTCGCCGGGATCGGTTGAGGGGAACGCAAAAAGGGATAGTTTTTCCTTTTCCCGAATTGGGAAGTGACCACAACAAGAGACATGAGAGCGCACGAACTAGCACGCGAGCTGAACATCAGCCAGAAGGAACTGGTGAACTTCCTCACCCAGAGGCGGCTCACCCGAAACCCTTCAGCGCCCCTGACGCCGGCCGCGATCGAGGCGGCCAGGCACGCTCTCAGCAGCACCGCCGTGGCCACCAAGATCGCGCCGACCGGCGACAAGAAGATCCAGCTCGCCCCCAACGTGACGGTCAAGGACCTCTCCGCCAGCCTCGGTGTCGGGGCGGTCGAGGTCATCAAGAAGCTCATGCAGAACGGGCTGATGGCCACCATCAACCAGGTCATCGACTTCGACACGGCGGCCATCGTCGCTGACGAGTTCGGCGTCACCGTCGAACCCATCGCCGCCGGTGAGACGGTTGCGATCGAGCAGGAGGGCGGCCCGGGGGACGGCAAGGTCCGGGTCACCAGCCGCGAGGAGCTGTTCTCGTCCCTGGCGCGCGAGGACGCCTCGAAACTGATCTCACGGCCGCCTATCGTCACAGTCCTCGGCCACGTCGACCATGGCAAGACATCCATCCTTGACGCGATCCGCCAGACGCGCGTCGCGGCCGGCGAGGCCGGTGGCATCACCCAGCGCATCGGCGCCTACAAGATCGACACCAGCGACGGCAAGGCGATCGTTTTCATCGACACACCAGGCCATGAGGCCTTCACCGCCATGCGCGCCCGGGGCGCCCAGGTCACCGACGTGGTCATCCTGGTGGTCGCCGCCGACGACGGTGTGATGCCTCAGACCGTTGAGGCGATCCAGCATGCCAAGGCCGCCAAGGTCCCGATCATCGTGGCCATCAACAAGGTAGACAAGGACAACGCCAACATCGATCGGGTGCATGCGGAACTGGCCGAGAACGGGATCGTCACCACCCACTACGGCGGCGAGTACGAGTGCGTGCATGTCTCCGCGCGCACCGGGCTGGCCCTCGACGACCTGCTGACAACAATCCTCCTGACCACCGAAATAGAGGATTTGAAGGCCAACCCTGACCGCAACGCGATCGGCACCATCGTCGACGCGCACCTCGAGAGAGGCCGTGGCCCGGTGGCTACGGTACTGGTCCAGGCGGGCACCCTGCGAGTGGGTGATTACTTCGTCGTCGGGCACATCTACGGCCGGGTCCGTGCCCTCGCTGACGACCGTGGCGTGGGCGTCATGGCGGCGCCCCCCGCGACGCCGGTGGTGGTTTCCGGTATGGAGGAGGTCGCCACCGCCGGGGACATCTTCCAGGTGGTGAATTCGGAGAAGTCGGCCCGCGGCATCGCATTGGCGAAGCTGCAGGAGAAGAGGACCAACGAGGCAGCCGCCACCGCGACTCCCCGCCTGACCCTTGAAGAGCTCGCCCGGCGGGCCAAGGAGGGCGAGGTCAAAGAGCTCAACCTTGTCATCAAGGCCGACGCCCAGGGTTCGCTCGAGGCGCTCCGCAATGCGCTTCAGAAGATCGAGGACCCGGTTGTCGCGATCAAGATCGTCGGCGAGGGCGTGGGCGCTGTCACCGATTCAGATGTCCTGCTGGCGAGTGTGTCCAGCGCGATCATCGTGTGCTTCAACCTCAAGGCCACCCCCGCCGCCGACCGGGCGGCCGAGCGCGAGAAGGTGGAGGTTCGCTACTACGACGTCATCTACAAGCTGACCGAGGATGTGGAACGCGCCGCGAAGGGCATGCGCGAACCCACCTATCGCCAGGTTCTGGAGGGCAAGGTGGAGGTCGTGATGGCGATCAAGATCCCCCGGCTCGGCCTCATTGCCGGCTCCCGTGTCGTCGACGGCAAGGTGAGCCGTGGCGGCTGGGTGAAGCTGAGCCGGGCGGGCGCCCAGATCCATGAGGGGCGGATCACCTCGCTCAAGCATTTCAAGGACGACGTCCGGGAGATGACCGCCGGACAGGAGTGCGGGATCGGCGTCGAGGGATACGACACCTTCGAACCGGGTGACGTGATGGAAACCTTCCGCCTCGAACGCGAAGAGCTGTGAGTGGCCGGTGGGCTACCGCCAGACGCAGGTCGCCGGTCAGGTTCGCGAGGAGGTCATGGGAATCATCCAGCGCGACCTCAAGGATCCGCGCATCGGCTTCGTCAGCATCACCGAGGTCCGCATGTCGCCTGATTTTCGTTCGGCGCGGGTTCGGATCAGCGTCCTCGGTGATGCGGTCCAGCAGAAGGCCAGCCTGCGCGGCCTGATCAGCGCCAAGGGCCTCATCCGTCACGAGCTGGGAAAGCGGCTCACCAATCTCAAGGTTTCCCCTGACATACACTTCGAGATCGATCCCTCGATCGAATACAGCGTGCATATAGCCAAGCGGCTGCGAGAAGTGCTGCCGCCCGAGGAGGGCCCTTCAACATCAGCGACCTGAAAGAGCAGTTCGCCCAGGTCGGCGGTCTGATCGAGGCTCACCACGAGATCCTGATCTTTGGCCACAAGGACGCCGACGGTGACACGCTGGGCTGTTCGCTCGCCTTCGCCGAAGCGCTCCGGACGGTGGGCAAGAAGGTGTGGGTGATCATCCCCCCGCCGCTGCCCGTCATGTACGAGTGGCTGCCCGGCTACGACCAGGTGGTTGACAGCCCCCCGCCCGGCGCCGACCCGCACCTCGTCTTCTTCTTCGACGCCGGCACCATGGAACGCTCGGGGAATTCGGTCCGCCACATCGCCAGCCACGCGACGATCGTCAATGTCGATCATCACCTTTCGAACACCATGTTCGGCGATGTCAATGTCATCGATCCCACGGCCGCGGCGGTGGGGGAGATGGTGGTGGATATGCTCGATTCCTACGGCTGCAAGATCAGTCCCTCGATGGCGACGAACCTTTACACGGCGCTGATGACCGACACTGGCGGCTTCCGCCATGAGAACACCTCGCCCCACGTCCTGGAGTGCGCGGCCCGCCTGGCCCGGCTCGGCGCCAACGCCAGCCAGATTGCGACGAGCGTCTACAAGTCCCGTCCGCTGACGACCCTCAAGCTGAATGCACTGAGCCTGGCCGAGATGCGCGTCGAAGCTGATGGGAGGCTGGTCTGGTCGACCGTCACCCGCCGGATGCTGAAGCAGGCGAGCGCCCAGATGGCGGAGTCGGAGGGGATCATCGACAATCTCAATTCGATCGCCGGGCTGGACCTGGCCATCCTGTTCAAGGAGGTCAACGACAACCTGACCAAGATCAGCGTGCGCAGCCGGGGCGCGGTGGACGCCGCCGCCCTGACCGCCGAGTTCGGCGGCGGGGGACACCTGCGAGCAGCCGGTGCGGAGATCGCCGAGCCGATGTCGCAGGCCGTCGAACTCGTGGTCGCCGCCGCTCATGCGGCGCTGAGGAGCGCTTCGGGTGAAGTCCGGCGTCCTCAACCTAGATAAGCCGCCGGGCGAGACCTCCTTCACGATGGTCCGCCGGCTTCGCGCCCTGACGGGCGCCAAAAGGGTTGGCCACGCGGGGACCCTCGACCCCCTTGCCAGCGGGGTTCTGCCGATCCTCTTCGAATCTGCGACACGGCTGACCGACCTCGCTCACCAATTCGCGAAGACATACCTGGCTGACATCCACTTCGGGTTCAGCTCCAACACCGACGATGCCGAGGGAGAGGCGGTGGCGGTGGCTGACCCCAGCGCCCTCACGGCCGAGACGGTCGGCGCCGCACTGGGTGGCTTCGTGGGCAGGATCACTCAGCGACCACCAGCCTTTTCGGCGGTCAAGATCGATGGCCGGCGCTCCTACCGGCTGGCACGGGAGGGCGAGGCTGTCGAGCCGCCGGAGCGCGAGGTGGTCATCCACTCGGCGCGGCTCCTCGAGTTCCGAGCCGGGCCACAAGCGGTGGCAAGCGTCGAGGTTGTCTGCGGCAGCGGCACCTACCTGCGCGCTCTCGCCCGGGACCTCGGGGCCCAGCTCGGGGTCGGCGGCTTCCTGGGCCGGCTGGTTCGCTCCGCGTACGGGCCGCTCTCGCTGGCCGATGCCGTGAAGATGGCGGACATGACCGATGCGTCCGCCGTGGAGAGGGCGCTGCTCGCACCCGAGGTCCTGCTGCCCGAGATGGAGCGGGTGCGGCTGAACGTCGAGCAGGAGGCCATGGTCCGCCAGGGCCGCTCGGTCCGGGTTCTCCCCGAGCCCGCGCCGGGCAGCCTGCGCGCCCATGCCGCCGATGGCCGCCTGGTCGCCATCGGCCACACCGACCCGCTGCGGCGGACTTTCGTGCCCGAAAAGGTCTTCACGTGAACATCCACCAGGGACTGAAGCAGTCCGCCATCGGGCCTGCGGTGGTGGCGATCGGCAGCTTCGACGGGGTCCACGCCGGCCACCAGTACCTGATCAACCGGCTGCACGCCGGGGCCGCCGAGCTGGCGGCGGAGACTGTCGTGATCACATTCGAGCCTCACCCGCGCTGTGTGCTCGAGCCAGCGCGCTGCCCCCCGGCGCTGACCACCCTCGAGGAGAAGCTCAGCCTGCTGGCCGGGCTGGGGGTTGACCATGGCGTCGCGCTCAGCTTCACGCCTCAGCTGGGCCGCCTCTCCCCGGCGGAGTTCATGGAGCGGGTGAGTACGGCGATGGCCGTGCGCCGGATCGTCTGCGGCCCGGACTTCGCATTCGGCTTTCAGCGGGCCGGCAACCCGGACTGGCTGCGCGAGAACGGCTACGAGGTCGAGGTCGTCTCGCCACTGGAGCTGGACGGGACCGAACTGCATTCCTCCGAGATCCGCCGCCTGCTGGAGGCGGGCGACATCCCGCGCTCCAACCGGCTCCTCGGCCGCCCCTTCGTGCTTTCGGGAACCGTTGAGCACGGCGCCGAGATCGGCCGGGGCCTGGGCTTTCCCACCGCCAACCTGGCTGTCCAGCTCAATAAGCTGGTGCCGGCCCAGGGGATTTACGCGGTCCGGGTCAGGAGTCCATTCGGCGAGCATGGCGGCGCCCTGAATATCGGCAACCGGCCCACCTTCGGCGGCGGCCGGCTGACCATCGAGGTCTACCTCCTCGACTTCGACGGCGACCTCTACGGGAGCCAGCTGCAGGTGTCCTTCGTGCAACGGCTGCGCGACGAGGCGAAGTACGAGAGCGCGGAGGAGCTGGCGGCGGCCATCGCTCGCGATGTCGAGGAGACGCGCAGGATTCTGGGCCCTTGAAGTCCGTCGTGGTCGTCGGCGGTGGTGTGGCCGGTGTATGGGCCGCCGTTGCCGCCCGCCGCGCCGGCGCCGAGGTGGTGCTGATCGCGCGAGCTCCCGGCGCCAGCGCGCTCTACGGCGGTGGCATGCAGATCGCGCCCGACCTGCCAGCACTGCTCGCCGGAGCGCCCTTCCATCCTTTCAACCGGCTTTACCGAGACCACCTCAGGCTGGCCGCGGATCTCGACCAGGAGACCCGTGCCTTCACGGCCCTGCTCGGTCAGATCGGCCTGCCCATGGTCAGCCCACGAGGCGCCGCCAGGTATGCGGACCTTCACGGCATTGCGCGGAGCGCACAGGTGGTGCCGGTTACGGTGGCGGCCGGTGAGCTGACCCGGCTGCGCGGTCGGGAGGTGGCGGTGGCGGCGGTCGAAGGGGTCGGCGACTATGACGCCCACTCAACCGCCGAAGCGCTCGCCGAGCTGGGCATCAAGGCCTCGGTCGCGGCGGCGCCGATGAAGGGCCTCCCCGCCGGCGCGGCATTGGCGGACCTCTTCGGTCACCCAGCACCCAGCGTCACCACACGAGCTGAGCTGATCGCTTACCCGCCCGGTTTCGTGAAGCTGCCGGCCAACGGCTTCGAGTTGCTGGCCGGCCTGCCCTCGCCACACGGCTGGCGGCTGCAGAAGGCTCTCGATCGGATCCTCCCGGCAGAGGGGATCACGGCGGTCGCGGGGGAGGTGCGCGGCTTCCGCAGCGAGGGGGACATCCTGCTCTCGGCGACTGTGGCAGGTCGCGAATACGGGGCTGACTCTTTCATCCTGGCCGGGGGGCGGTTCATCGGCGGCGGGCTCATCAAGACCCGCCTCATGAGAGAGCCCCTGCTCGACCTGGGCGTTTACCACGAAGGTGAGCTCCTGGCGGCGGCCTATCCCCGGCTCCGCCACCTCGAATACGTCGATCCCAGCCCGGCCTTTCGCACCGGCCTGCTGACGGACGCCGAGCTGCGGCCGATGGGGGCCGGCGGCAGCCCGCCCTACGTCAACCTCCGGGCGGCCGGCTCGATCCTCGGTGGCTATGACTACGCCGGTGGTGGCTGCGGCTTCGGCGTACCGCTGCTGACGGGATGGCTGGCCGGGGTGGCGTCGGCCCGGTGAGAGACAGTTGGCCGCTCGGCATCATGCGCCGGCGGGCGGGCGAGTCCGAGCCGGAGGTCTCGGTCCGGCGGCCCGCCACCGCCGGCGAGGTTGTCGGAATACTTCGCGACGCTGCGGGCGAGGGGCGGCGCGTGGTCCCGGTCGGGGGGCGTTCGGCGGTCACCGGCGCGATCGAGGTGCGCGAAGGAGAGGTGGCTCTCGACCTGTCAGGCCTGGACCGGATCCTGGCGGTGGACGAGGTGAACCTGACCGCCCGGGTGGAGGCCGGCGTCAATGGTCTCGTGCTGGAGGAGCATCTCAACCTGCGTGGCCTGACCCTGGGCCACTTCCCCAGCTCCCTCCCCGTGGCGACGATCGGCGGCCTGATCTCGACGCGATCGTCCGGTCAATTCTCCACCGCCCACGGGAGCATCGAGGCCATGGTCCTGGCGCTGAGGGTCTGCCTGCCCGACGGTACGGTGGCCGAAGCCCGGCCGGGACTGCGATCGGCGGTCGGGCCGGCGCTCCACGAGCTGTTCATCGGCGCTGAGGGCGCGCTCGGTGTCGTCCTGGAGGCGGTCCTGCGCGTGTCCCGCCTGCCCGCCGCCAGTCACGGTCGAGGGTTCGACTTCGGCGACCTCGGCGCGGGACTGAAGGCGATGCGGCTGATCATGCAGAGCGGCCTCGGGCCATTTGTGCTTCGGCTCTACGACCGCGAGGACACGGCCTTCCAGGGGAGTGAGGCCGGCGGTTGCCTGCTGGTGGCCGGGATCAGCGGCGAGGTCGCGGTCGCCGCCGCGGGCATGTCCGCCCTGGCCGACATCTGCCGGGTTGAGGGCGGCCGGGATCTCGGCGCGGCGCCCTACGAGCGCTGGTTGGAGCGCCGCTTCCACCTCTCCCGGGAGCGGCTTCAGGAGTCCCTCCAGGCGGCCAATTCGTTCCTCGACACGATCGAGGTGGCCGCGCAGTGGGACCGGCTGGAAGCGCTCCACACGGAGGTGAAGAGTGCGCTCGCCACCGAGGGGATCGGCCTGTGCCACTTCAGCCACGCCTATCCGCAGGGCTGCTGCGCATACTTCACCTTCGCCGGCTCGGCCGCCTCCGAGGAGATGGCCGAGGTGGCCTATGAGCGGTGCTGGCAGGCGACCATGACAGCCTGCCTGACGCACTCGGCGACCATCGGTCATCACCACGGTGTCGGGCAGGTCCGCGCGCCGTGGGCACGCCAGGAGATGGGGGAGTGGTGGGGGATCTGGGAGCGGGTGCGCTTGAGCCTTGATCCGGGCAACCTCATGAACCCCAACGCCCTAGGAGGTCGATGGCAACCCCCCTCCTGATCATCAATCCGGCCGCCGGCGCGGGCCGGACCGGACGTGACTGGCCCCAGCTCGCCGGCCAGATCCGGGCGGCCGGGATCGACTTCGAGGAAGCATTCACGAGCCGGCCTGGCGAGGCCACCGAGATCGCCCGACGGGCGGTCCGGGAGAACCGGTCGGTGGTCGCCGCGGTGGGCGGGGATGGCACCCTCAACGAGGTGGTCAACGGGTTCTTCGAGGCTGGCAGGGCGCTCCCGACGAGCAGCAACCTCGGCCTGATTCCCTTCGGCACCGGCGGGGATACGCGGCGAACCTTCGCGCTGCCTGAGGGCGTCGAGGCGGCCCGGCTCCTCGTGGACGGTATCCCGCGCACCATCGATGCCGGCCGCGTGGATCTTGAGGCTGACGGCAAGCCGCGCTCGATCCACTTCGTGAACATCGCCGAGGCGGGCCTCGGCGCCGTCGTCTCGGATCGCGTCAACCGCGCTCCCAAACGCTTGGGTGGCCGGATCAGCTTCCTGATCGGGACGCTCAGCGGGATGGCCGCCTGGCACCATCAACCGATGCGCGTGGTGGTGGACGGCACCGAGGTGAGGGAGCTCAGCGCGCAATCGGTCACGGTCGCCAACTGCAAGTACTACGGCGGCGGCATGCTGGCCGCGCCGATGGCGGTGCCTGACGACGGACTGCTCGACGTGATCATCACCGGAGCCATCGGCAAGCTGGAGGGCCTAGTCGGCCTCAGCAAGATCTACAGCGGGCGGCACTTCGAGGATCCCAGATTGCGGCGCTGGGTGGAGGCCTTCCGCGCCCGCCGGGTGGAGGTGCAGTCGCCCGCCAGTGTCCTGGTCCAGGTGGAGGGGGAGGTCGTCGGCAACCTCCCGGCAATGTTCGAGGTGATACCGGGCGCTGTTCGCCTCATGACGCCGCGTTGAGGGGGATCGTCGCCGCCTCCCATCACCTCGCCGCGGAGGCTGGCGCCGCGGTGCTCAGGGAGGGTGGCAACGCGATCGACGCGGCGGTCACCGCCAACGCGGTCATGTGTGTCGTCTATCCGCATATGACCTCGATCGGCGGGGATCTCTTTGCCCTGGTCTGGCCGGCCGGCGAGTCCGAGCCGATCGGCCTGGAGGGCGCCGGCCGCTCGGGGACGGGCGCGACGATCGAGGCGATGCGCGAGCGGGGGTTCGAGACGATGCCCAAGCGCGGGGCCACGACCGTCACCGTGCCCGGCACGGTGCAGGCCTGGGGGCGGCTGCTGGAGCGATACGGGACGGTGGCGCTGGGGCGGGCGCTGGCTCCCGCCGCGCAAGTTGCCCGGGAGGGCGTCGCGGTCGGCCCCAACCTGGCCCGATACCTGGCGCGGGAGGCTCACTGGCTGGGGCAGGAGGATGAGACCGCCCGGGTCCTGCCCGCTCTGAAAGCCGGCATGAAGCTCCGCCAGCCCGACCTCGCGACCACCCTTGAGCAAATCGGTCGGAACGGCTTCGGAGGCTTCTACTTCGGCGAGCTGGGCAGGCGGATCGCCGCGGCGGTGAGCGCGCGGGGTGGCTTCCTCACGGCCGCTGACCTGGCCGCCCACCGGGGAGAGTGGGTGAAGCCGCTGGCGATGAGGTATCGGGACCTGACCGTCTATGAGATGCCGCCGCCTACGCAGGGGCTGGTCGCGATGGCGATGCTGGCACGGCTGGAGCGGATCCCCGCGGCGGAGCTGTCACCCGGGCCCGCCTTCGCCGAGCGGCTGCTCTCCCTGCGACATGTCACGTACGAGCTGCGCCAGCGCCACCTGGGCGATCCCGCCTTCAACCCCGTGCCGGTCAGTCCCTTCCTCGACCCCGAGCACCCGGTGACGGCGGCGGTCAGCGCCGAGATCCCCGACGGCGACACCGTCTATCTCTGCGCGGCGGACGCGGCGGGCAACGTGGTGTCGCTGATCCAGAGCATCGCCCTGGGGTTCGGGTCGGGCATCGTCGTCGAGGGGACGGGCATCCTTCTGCACAACCGGGGCACCTACTTCAGCCTCGACCCGGGGCTGGTCAACCGGCTCGAACCTCACAAGCGGACGATGCACACGCTGATCCCCGCCCTGGCCGGCCGAAATGGCGCGCCGCTCGCCGCCTTCGGCACCATGGGCGGGGATGGGCAGCCGCAGATCCAGGTCCAGGTGGCGATCAACCTTTTCGATCTCGGGCTGGATCCAGCCGCGGCGGTCGCGGCACCCCGGGTCCGGGTGGCTCCCGACGGTGTCCGGCTCTGGGTGGAGGCCGACTACCCGGGCGCCGCCCAGCACTCCCGTTCGACCCGGTCAGTCGAGCTGCTGCCGCCCCGGGACGACCGCCTGGGTCACGCGCAGGCGATCGTCATCGACGGACCGGCGGCCTGGCGGGGCGGCGCCGACCCTCGCGCTGACGGGTCGGTCGTCCTCGCCTGACTGGCGGAAGGCGTCAGCCCTCTGGCCCGGGGGGCAGGTAGCGCTCGATCACGTCGGCGGCGCGGGCGTCACCCGGCTCGCCCCGCTCCCGGAGCCGAGCCACAACCTGCCGCTTCACGTCGACGGTGTCGGCGGGGCCGGTCTTGAACTTCGCCTGGGTCGCGACGATGCTCAGCCGAGCCGTGCCCAACATCCCCAGCCGCGCCGCATAGCGTTCGTTGACCGCGATCGATTCATAGCTCGCGCCCGGCTCGTGATGAGCCAGAAGCCGGGCCAGGGCGCTGGCGACCGCGGCCGGATCCGTTGACACGAAGCGGGCCTCGCAGCTGTAGAGGACGGCGCGAAAATGAAGCGTCGCCCGGCCGGCGTCGATGGGGTTGACGAAGTGATGCGGGGTGAAGGCCAGGAAATCGCTGACCAGAAAGCTGCAGAGGGGATTTTCCCGCAGCGCCGCGAAGACCGGGTCTCGCTGGACGAAATGGAGCTCGATCTCGTCGCCGTTTTTGACGAAGGGAAGGATCGAGGCCTGCGGGTGACCTCCCAGCGGCGTCGCCAGCACGGTGCCGTGGAGCATCGAGTTGACGAACTCGTCGATCTGTTCAGGAGCCGTCTCGTAACGCGGTGAGGGATACATTGGAAGGCTTCAATTCTCACCGATGGCTATAATCAGCAGCTGATTTGGCAGTCGAAGAAGAAGTGAAGGGAAGCTTGATCGCGGAACATCGGCTCCACGATTCGGACACCGGTTCACCCGAGGTGCAGGTCGCGATCTTTTCGAAGAGGATCACTCAGCTGACCGAGCACCTGAAAGTGAATCAGAAGGACCACCACTCCCGCCGTGGCCTGCTCCTCCTGGTGGGCAAGCGCCGTCGGCTGCTGAACTACCTGAGCCGCAACGATGTCGAGCGCTACCGTGCTCTGATCGGAAAGCTCGGGATTCGGAGATAGTCAGAAGCCGGATACGGGTCGGTGAGACGGGGTCGAGCCCCTGGCAGCTCTCTTCCAGCCAGTCGCATTGGTTAGAAGTCAGCTGCCGGAGACTCAGCCTCGCGATAGGCGATAGCAGTTCCGCGCTTCTTTTTCATTCGCATGGCAGCTGCAGAAGCAGAAAAAGAGAGGTAAGCGCGTGGCGATAGTCACCAAGACACGAGATTTCGACGGCCGACCCATTTCGCTGGAGACCGGCCGAGTTGCCGAGCAGGCCAACGGGGCTGTGATCATCCGGCAGGGCGACAGCATCGTGCTCAGCACGGCCGTCATGTCAACACCGCGGGAGGGCATCGACTTCTTCCCGCTGACCTGTGATTACGAGGAGAAGATGTATGCCGCCGGGAAGATCCCGGGGGGGTTCATCCGCCGGGAGGGCCGGCCGACCGAGACCGCCATCCTGGCCAGCCGGCTGACCGATCGCCCGATTCGGCCGCTCTTCCCGGACGGCTTCCGCAACGACCTCCAGGTGGTCGGCACTGTGCTCAGTGTCGACCAGGAGAACGACAGCGTGATCCTTGCGATCAACGGCGCCTCCGCCGCGCTGACGATCTCCGACATTCCCTTTGAGGGACCGGTCGGCGCGGTCCGGGTCGGCTACATAAATGGCCAGATCCAGATCAATCCACCCCTTTCGCAGATGGTGGAGAGCGAGCTCGACCTCATCGTCGCCGGCACCACCGATGCGATCCTGATGGTCGAGGCGGGCGCCAAGGGCGTCACCGAGCAGGTGGTGGTCGAGGCCTTGGCCCGGGCGCACGAGCGCATCCGCGAGCTGTGCAGCCTTCAGAACGAGCTGCGAGACGCGGCCGGCAAGCCGAAGGTCGAATTCACCGCCCCAAGCCATCCCGAGGAGCTGGTCAAAGCGGTCGCCGACTTCCTCGCCCCGCGTGTCGACAGCGCCGCCTACGACCCCGACAAGAAGCTCCGCGAGGGCAAGGTCGATGAGATGCGCAAGCAGCTGCTGGCCGAGCTCGGGGAGCGCTTTCCCGATCAGACCGACGTCCTCAAGAAGGTCTTCGACAAGAAGCTCAAGGACCGCGTCCGGCAGCGCGTCATCGAGGAGGGAGTGCGCGTCGACGGCCGCGGGCTCAAGGATGTCCGCCAGATCTCGGTCGAGGTTGGCATGCTGCCGCGCACGCACGGCTCGGCGCTGTTCACCCGGGGCCAGACCCAGGCGCTCTCCATCGCCACCCTGGGCAACATCTCCGACCAGCAGAAGCTGGACGGCCTTGGCAATGACGAGCACAAGCGGTACATGCATCACTACAACTTCCCCTCCTTCTCGGTGGGTGAGTCCCGGCCCTCGCGCGGCCCGGGCCGGCGCGAGATCGGCCATGGCGCGCTCGCCGAGCGGGCGCTGCTGCCGGTGATCCCGGCGATCGAGGAGTGGCCGTACACGATGCGAGTCGTGTCCGAGATCCTCAGCTCGAACGGGTCGACTTCGATGGCGTCGGTCTGCGGTTCGACCCTCGCCCTCATGGACGCCGGAGTTCCCCTCAAGGCTCCCGTCGCCGGAATCGCGATGGGCCTTGTGACGCGCGAGGGCCGGCATGCGGTGCTGACCGACATCCAGGGCGTCGAGGACGCGCTGGGCGACATGGACTTCAAGGTCGCCGGAACCCGCGAGGGCATCACCGCCCTGCAGATGGACATCAAGGTGAAGGGGCTGACCCAGGAGATCATGGCCCAGGCGCTGGAGCAGGCCCGCGAGGCCCGGCTCTTCATCCTCGACCGGATGCTCGCGGTCCTGCCGCGGCCGCGGACCGAGATGAGCCAGTTTGCGCCCCGCATCACCACGATCAAGATCAACCCGGACAAGATCCGCGACATCATCGGCCCCGGCGGCAAGGTGATCCGCAAGATCGTAGAGGAGACCGGAGCCCAGATCGACGTCGAGGATGATGGGACGGTCTACGTTTCCTCGTCCGACCAGGACGGCGCCCGCAAGGCGATCGACTGGATCAAGGGCCTGACCGACGAGGTCGAGGTGGGCCGGATCTACCGGGGCAAGGTTGTCCGGATCATGCCCTTCGGCGCCTTCGTCGAGGTGCTCCCGAACCAGGATGGACTGGTCCACATCTCGCAGCTGAGCGACCACCGGGTCGAGAAGGTCGAAGACGTGATCAACATCGATGACGAGATAGTCGTGAAGGCCGTCGAGATCGACAAGCAGGGCCGGCTCAACCTCAGCCGGCAGGCCGCCCTCGACGAGCTGGTCTCCCGCGGAGAGCCGGCCGAGGAGTCGATCGACCCCGAGAAGGTGGCCGCCGCCATCGCGTCCGGGCCGCCGCCGCCGCGCGAGGCCGGTGCCGGGTTCAGCGGGGGCGGCAATCGCAGCGGTGGATTCCGGGGCGGTCGCGACCGGGGCGACCGGCGCTGAGCCTCCTCAGCGTCCGCTGACGTGATCCGCGTCGGCGTCGCGGGCTACCGTGGCAAGGTCGGCGTGGAGATGGTTCGCGGCGTGGAGGCCGCGGCTGACATGGAATTTGTGGGTGGCGTCGAGGTCGGAGATGACCTCGATGCCTTCCTCGCGGCTGCCCGGCCCGGCGCGTTGATCGATTTCACGCACCCCACTGCGGCGCTCGGCAACGGCCTCCTGGCGGTCTCTCATGGCTGTTGTCCGGTGATCGGGACCACCGGTATTCCCACCGCCGGTGTGCAGCAGCTGGAGGACGCCTGCCGGGCCGCCGGCCTGGGCGGTATCGTCGCACCCAACTTCGCGGTTGGCGCGGTCCTCATGGTCCATCTCGCCGAGATCGCGGCGCCCTTCTTCACCGCCGCCGACGTGATCGAGATGCACCACTCGACAAAGGCCGACGCTCCCTCCGGCACAGCGCTCGCCACCGCGCGGCGGATCGGCGCCCGGCAGCGCTTCCAGTACTCGGAGACGGAGAAGCTGACCCTGGCCCAAGTCCGCGGCGGTCGCGAGGCGGGGGTTGGAGTTCACTCGGTCCGGCTACCCGGACTGGTCGCCGACCAGGAGATCCTCTTCGGCCTCGCCGGTCAGACGCTCGCGATCACACACCGGACCACGTCGCGCGAGGCCTTCGTGCCGGGCGTGCTGCTGGCCGTCCGGCAGGTGACAGCCGAGGCCAGGTTCTACCGGGCCCTCGACGAGTTGCTCGGCCTCTGATCTAAAGCGCCTCCTGGCGCTTCCTGGCGCCTTTGGCGTTTCCTGGGACGGCTCGAGCCTCAGCCGGCGGCCGCGGCGGCGGCGCCTTCCCGGGGCCGGCCGGGCGCCGAACGCAGCCGGACCACGGGGCTGCCCAGCAGGAAGAGCGGCGCGAGAAGTGCGATCGCACCTCCCAGCAGCATCGTCTGCGGCAGGCCGAGGGTCGTGCCCAGGTAGCCACCCAGCACTGACCCGACCGGCACCGCGCCGACGATGATCGCCCGCATCGTGGCATTCATCCTTCCCTGGGCCTGGCGCGGGGTGATCGATTGGCGAAGGGTCACCTGGTTGATGCCATAGACCTCGTTGTGGAAGTTCTGCAGCAGCAGCGAACCGCCAAAGAGGACCAGGGGCAGCCCGAAGAGGGCGAGGGGTGCGAAGAAGAGGCTGAAGGCGAGGAAGAGCTGGGAGAGGGCGAGGGTCCGGCCCAGACCGAGGCGCCTCACGGCCTCCGGCGCGAGCGCCGCGCCGATCAGGAAGCCGAGGTTGCCTCCCGCCAGGACGATGCCGATCACCCCGGCGGTCAGGTGCAGAGAGCGATAGGCGAAGAGGAGGCTGACCGACGTGAACATGAAGACACCGAGGTTGGAGACGGCGGTCGCGGTCGCGATCGAGCGCAGGATCGGGTTTCGGGCCACCATCAGGAGGCCGTCGCCCATCTCGGCGAGCAGGCTCCGGCGTGGGCCGGTCTCCGGGTTGGGCGCCTCGGCGGGGCGCAGAGCGGCCAGGTTGATGGCATTGACGAGGAAGGTGACGCTGGCACCGATCACCGAACGGGCGGGTCCGGTGGTGCTCAGCAGGAGGCCGGCGATCGCCGCGCCGCCGACCAGCGCCGGGGATTTGGCGAGGTCAATCCTGGCGTTGACTTGGAGAAGCTCTCGGTCCGTGAAGGCCGAGGGCAGGTAGGCCTGGTAAGCGACGTCATGGAACATACTCAGCGAACCCAGAGCGAAGGCGATGACGTAGAGCTGGAGCAGGTTAATCGCCCCGAACCCGAGGCCGGCGGCCATTGCGAGCAGGCAGAGGCAACGGCCGAGGTCGGCGGCGACCATGACCGGCCGGCGGGGAAAACGATCGATCAAGGCACCCGCCAGGGGACCGAGGAGGGGTGAGGGAAGCCAGGGCAGCGCGGCCAGGATCCCGACCTCCATCGGACCCGCGTTGAGGTAGAGGATGGCGACGGTGGGCACGGCGAGGGCGCTCACCTGGCCGCCGAAGTTGACCACCATCTGACCGGTGAGCAGGCGCTGGAAGATGGGGTTGCGCCACAGTGCGACGCGCGGCAGACGTGCGAATACCTGTGTCATTCGAGGTCGACCACGCCAGAGATTGACGGAGCTTTCCGGGCGGACTTGCGCCCCGCCGGCGAACTCGGAAAACGGCGACCCGCCGGGCGCCGGCAGGAGCCCTCGCCAAAGCTGAAACGTGGCCTGGGGTGGCCAAGGGATCGTCAGGGACGGTAGGCTTCTCCTTCTTGTGAGCCGGGTACTGCTTGTGATCGATGCACAGAACGAGTATTTCGAAGGCGGCGCTCTCCCCATCACCTACCCGGCGGACTCCCTCCGGCGCATCACCGACGCCATGGACGGCGCCGCCGAGGCGGGGATCCCGATCGTTCTCATCCAGCACGGGACCGACAGCCAGGAGGCGAAGGCCTTCAAGCGGGGCACCCGAGGTTGGCAGATCAGGAACGAGGTGGATTTCCGCAAGCGCGCGGCGGTCATCGAGAAGACGCTCCCCGGCGCCTTCACGGGCACGACGCTGGAGGACTGGCTGAAGCAGAACGGCATCGACACCCTCGTCATCACGGGTTACATGACGCAGATGTGCTGTGATACGACCGCTCGCCAGGCCGTCCACCTCGGCTACAAGGTCGAGTTCCTCTCCGATGCCACTGGGACGCTCGACCTGACCAATGAGGCGGGCTCGGTCAAGGCGGAGGAGCTGCACCGAGCGATCCTGGTGACCCAGCAGGCTCGCTTCAGTAACGTGCTCACCGTCGCCGACTGGGTGAGCTCGGTGGCCGTCGGGCGAACCTGACGCGCCGGCCCCAATGGTTTCGGCCCGCATTCCCGGCGAGCCGCAGGCCGGTAAACTCACCCCATGACCTCCTCCCGCGGCTTTAACGTCGCCGTCGTCGGGGCCACCGGAGTGGTCGGCGCCGAGATGCTGAAGGTGCTCAAGCAGCGGTCCTTCCCAGTGGCAGAGGTGCGCGCGCTGGCGAGTGAGCGGTCGAGCGGTCAGATGGTCGCGTTCAACGGCCGCCAGCTGGAGGTCCGG
>JRHI01001201.1_pt1 | contig 22977 bp, 20 predicted proteins | sample 215371 | NCBI WGS metagenome assembly JRHI01 (sample SAMN02929681, study PRJNA255918) | sediment metagenome | biome: cave system; feature: Ice Cave; material: Sediment; isolation source: sediment from deep within a dark volcanic ice cave with no known source of... ...
CAACAGGGACAGCGCACTGGCTGCGACGTCCACATCGGATACCGCCAGGGCGTCCGCCGCGGCGCCCAAGGCGGCCGCCACGGCAGCCTCCGCGCCGGGTTGCACGGTGAGCAGCGCGGCAACCGTGCCCGCCACGCCCGGTAACCCGGCGGCCAGCAACGGCTGCGAGCCGTCCTTGCGGGCCAGGCCGATCGACAGTGCCTCCACCCGGGCCCGCCAGGACGCCCGCTGCTGCTCGGCCTCCCGGTGCGCCGCAGCCAACTCGGCGCTGCGCGCCGCGGCGGTTACATGCGCGGCGGCCGCCGCCTCGTGCCGCTCGTCGAGCCCGACCTCGCCAGCATGCAGGGCGTCGAGCTCACCCTGCAGCTCCTCGAACTCCCGCTGCGCACTGCGCGCCCGCTCCCGGCCGTCGGCCAGCGCGCCCGACAGCCGCTCGATCTCCTCCGCGGTGGCCCCCGACGTGGACCGCAACGCCTCGACCTGCCCGGCGAGCCGAGCCAGCCCCTCGCGCCGATCGGCGACGGCGCGGACCGCGGCCAGGTGCGCCCGCTCCGCCTCGCCGACGGCCTGCTCCAGCTCGACGCGCCGGTCCACGGCATCAGCCAGCGTTGCCCTGGCCTCCTCCACCACCGCGTGCAGCTCGGTCTCCGAAGCCGCGGCGGCCGCGGCCTCGCGCTCCAGCTCGTCGGGGTCCCGACCGGGGCGGTGCGCCTCGGCCGGGGCGGACAGGTGTCGGGCTCGCTGTACCGCCAGTTGCACGGTGCCGCGCAGCCGTTCGGCCAGCGCCGAGAGCCGGTACCAGGTGTCCTGAGCGCCGGACAGTCGCGGCGTGGTGGCGTCGAGCTGTTCCTCCAGTCGGGACTGTTCCGCGCGGGCCGCGTCCAGGGCGCTGTCCACCTCAAGTCGCCGGGCCCTGGCAGCAGCCTCGTCAGCCTCGTCCCTGGCGAATGCCTCACGCAGCGTCACCAGGTCGTCGGCGTACAGCCGCAGCCGGGCGTCCCGCAGATCGGCCTGCACGGCCTGCGCCCGCCGAGCGATCTCTGCCTGCTTGCCCAGCGGCTTGAGCTGGCGGCGCAGCTCGGCGGTGAGGTCCGACAGGCGGGTCAGATTGGCTTGCATCGCCTCCAGCTTGCGGAGTGCCTTTTCCTTGCGCTTGCGGTGCTTCAGGACGCCCGCGGCTTCCTCGATGAACGCGCGGCGCTCTTCGGGCTTGGACTGCAAGATCGAGTCGAGCTTGCCCTGCCCGACTATGACATGCATCTCGCGGCCGATCCCGGAGTCGCTTAGCAGCTCCTGGACGTCAAGCAGCCGGCACGCGCTGCCGTTGATCTCATATTCGCTGGCACCGTCACGGAACATCCGCCGGGTGATCGACACTTCGGTGTAGTCGATGGGCAGCGCGCCATCGGTGTTGTCGATGGTCAGGGTGACCTCGGCGCGGCCAAGCGGGGGGCGCCCGGCGGTGCCGGCGAAGATGACGTCCTCCATCTTGCCGCCGCGCAGCACTTTGGCGCCCTGCTCCCCCATCACCCACGACAGCGCGTCCACCACGTTGGACTTACCCGAGCCATTGGGACCCACGACGCAGGTGATGCCGGGTTCGAAGCGCAGAGTGGTGGCCGAGGCGAAGGACTTGAAGCCCTTCAGCGTGAGGCTCTTCAAGTGCACGGTGCGCCGGACCCTCCTCGCTGCTCCCCTGCTGCTGTCACATGCCCGAGCAGGGTACCGGTGCCTACAGCGGTACTGAACTTCGCCGAAACGTGGTGCCGAGCAGGCTGGTGATCGCACTCGCTTTGATCATGGTCTCGTCGAACTCGGCGGCCGGGTCGGACATCGCGATGATGGCCCCGCCGACGCCGAAGCTCACCTTGCCTGGTGTGATCACCAGTGTCCGGATGACGATGCTGAGATCGGCGGCTCCGGTCAGCGAGAAGTAGCCCAGCGCTCCGGAGTAGATCCCACGAGCGCCACCTTCCATGCCGTCGATGATCTGCATGGTGCGAATCTTGGGCGCGCCGGTCATCGAGCCCCCGGGAAACGCCGCCCGCGCGCAACCGACCGCTGAGACGTCCTCGCGTAGCCGCGCCCGCACCGTGCTCACCAGTTGGTGCACATGAGCGTAGCTCTCCACGTCGAAGATCTTCGGAACATGAACCGAACCGGGCAGTGCACACCTTCCCAGGTCATTGCGAACTAGGTCGACGATCATCAGGTTCTCCGCGCGATCCTTCTCGCTGATGGCCAGGTCCTCCGCCAGCGCCCGGTCCTGTTCCGCCGACTGTCCACGCGGTCTCGTCCCTTTGATGGGCCTGGACTCGACAACTCGGTCCTCGAACACCCGGATGAAGCGCTCAGGCGATGTGCTCAGCACGATCAAGTCGGCGAAACGTAGCCACGCTCCGAACGGCGCAGGGCTTTCCGCACGCAGGAATTGGTAGGCATGCCAGGGGTCGATCGTCCCGTGGCCGGTCGCCATGTTCGTCAAGCACACTTCGTAGCTCTCACCGGCCTTGATCGCCTCCTGGCAGGAGGCGATCAGTTCCAGGTACCGTGCCCGGTCGTGCCGGAGGCCGATTTCGCCGAACTCCATCGGGCCGCGCACTTCCTGGCACGCGGCGCCCGCAAGCGCATCCAGCTCGGCGCGAGTGCTCCGAAGCCATTCCCGCGCGCTGCTCTCGTCGCCGGGATCGGTTAGGGCGAGGAGGTAAGTCGTACCTGTCAGGTGGTCAACAGCCAGCCCGCGATCAGCGAAGATCATTGCTGCGTCCGGATTCTCCGAACGGTGCGCGAGCATGCCGCCGCATTCAGCTTTGAGCTCGTAACCGGCGTAGCCGACCCAGCCGAGGGCGAAGTCGAAAGGCAGTTCCGGCACCTCGGCTCGGAGGAAGCGCAAATCGTTATCCAACCAGTCGAAGAAGCCGCTGTGGTGCACTTCGGTGTGCCGTTGCGTGTGCACGGTCACCGTGCCCTGCCAGACGTCTCCATAAGCCAGCCTGGCGAGCGGGCCGCTGGAATCACCGAGGAACGAGAACCTGCAGAGCTCGCTGCCCTGCCGGCTGCTGTCCAGCCAGAAGGAGTGCGGCGAGGAACCGTACAAGCTGCGGAAGACCAGCTCCGTGGGTGCCGAGGTAGCCTGCTGTACGACCAGCACCCGCAGCGGGTGAGCCTTTTCGCCGATGGGCTGGGTGGCGGGGGCTCGGGTGGACCTCGGCGGATTCCGAGCGTGCGCCGGGTTGTGTTCGCGCCACTCCCGGGAGAGCCGGGCGAAGTTTCGCAGCAGGTCCATACCGTGCTCGGTGCGGATCGACTCGGGATGGAACTGCACACCCCAGGCTGGGCGGTGCCGGTGCCGAACCCCCATGATCACGCCGTCGCCGGTCCATGCGACCACCTCAAGATCGTCGGGAACCCTGGTGACAGTCAGCGAGTGATAGCGCACTACGCGCAGCGGTGAGGGCAACCCCGCGAACAGGTCCACGCCATTGTGCGCGACGCTCGACTCGCGGCCGTGGAACAGCTCCGGTGCCATGGCGACGGACCCGCCGCTGAGTTCACACAGTCCCTGATGTCCCAGGCACACACCGAGCAGCGGGATCGGCGCGCCGAGCACGGCATCGCGACTGAAACCGAAATCCGACGCCCGGCTGGGTCGCCCGGGTCCCGGGGAGATGACGACGTTGTCGAACTCATCAAAATCCGCCACCCGCCAGCCGGGGGCATCATTGCGGACCACGACCGGCTCGGTGCCGTTGATCTCAGCCAGGTACTGGAAGAGGTTGTAGGTGAACGAGTCGTAGTTATCGATGATCAGCGTCCGCATGGATGCTCAGCGCTCAACGAAACCGGTCACGCCGCCCCGGGCGTCGGCGAACCGCTCGTTGACCTGCTCCACCTGCCCGGGCGTGGACCCGGAGCGTAGTACGGCGAGCAGCTTCACGCAGGCGTCATGCGACCCCTCTGCCACTACCTCGACCCGCCCATCGGCCAGGTTAGCCGCGTGGCCGGCCAGGCCCAGCTCGAGCGCCCGGCACCGGGTCCACCAGCGAAACCCCACGCCCTGGACGCGGCCATGCACCCAGGCCGTCATCCGCACCCGTGTCATGCCCCCATCATCGCGTGCACCGCTGGCGCCGCTGTCGCCGCTCCGCCGTCGTGAACTCGACACGACCTACGTTCTCAGCGCCGGAAAGGTCCGTGCTGCCGAGTTCACGACGGCGAGCCGTCACGACCAGAGAAGCGACACTGGCGCAGCGACTAACTTGGGCCCGAACGACACGATGTCGGTACCGGTGTACAACACGACGCCCCGCCGGAAGCGGTCACCTGCGATCTCTTCGAGGACGCGCAGGCCCGCGAAGTCGCCGCTGCGGACCGTGGCCGACGACTTGACCTCGACGCCGACAATGGTGCCGTCGCGCGCCTCCATCACCAAGTCGACCTCGTCGCCGCTCCTTGTTCTGAAGTGGGCCAGGCCGGGCCGAATGCGGCTCCAGCTGATCTGTTTGCAGAGCTCCATCGCCACGAACGCCTTAAGTATTCCGACCGCGAGGTGCGGCTCGGTCGTCAAACGCTCACGTCCAATCCCCAGAAGGTGCGAAGTCAGCCCACTATCGATCAGAAATAGCTTCGGTGCCCGAACGATCCGTGTTGTGAGGCTCGTGGTCCAGGCCGGCACATCGACGACCAGGAATACGGCCCTGAGCAAGCCGAGGTAGTTACGGGCCGTGCTGTGCGGAAGCTGGGCGCCCCGCGCCACATCAGCGAGATTGAACAGCGACCCGGCGCGAGCGGCGATCAGCCGGATCATCACCGTCAACTCGGCCACGCTGCCGACATTCGACAGATCGCGAACCTCCCGCTCAACCACCGCAGTCAGGTACGACTCGAACCAGTCCGAACGTCGGTCCACCGGACGCTGTAACGACTCCGGAAATCCGCCGCACAGTACTCGGTCGAATAGCTCGTCGCGGGAGACCCGAGTGACAACGACTGCGGGCAGCACGGTCTCGAAGATTGCGTCGACGAAACTCTCCGGTCGGTTGTCGATTTCGCCCTGGGACAGCGGCCACAGCTCGACGATCTCCATCCGGCCAGGCAACGCGTCCGCAACTTTCGGCAGCATCAGGACGTTCGCCGAGCCGGTAAGCAGGAACCGGCCGGGTTGGCGATGCTCATCAATCTCGGCCTTCACCGCCAGCAGGAGATCCGGACCCGCTGCACCTCGTCGAGTGCCACGGGAACCGGCAGGCCAGCGACGAACCCGTCAGGGTCCGCCCCAGCTCCGGCGCGCACAGTTGCGCGATCCAGCGTGACGTAGCCGTCCTGTCGAATGAGCCGGACCAGCGTGCTCTTGCCAGACTGTCGTGGCCCGGCAACGAACACTGAAGGCGTGTCGAGCAGCGCACGTTCGATCCGGGGCCGAACCCATCGGGGGTACACACCCACACTCCAGCGAAAATTTCGCAACTCCTTCGCGATATTTTCACACCGCTCAACGGTCAGGCCCGCAGCGCGCCTATCGGCCGGATCGAGGGCCGTCAGCGCTGCACTCCGAAGTGCTCGGCGAGCAGGGCAAGCCGGCCTCCGCGGCGACTTCGCTGTGGAGAGTTTCGATCATTCCTCGCCAGGTTCGACCCTGCCGGAAGGTAGCTCCCATGTTCCACCACGGAAGTCGTCGACCGGGCGCTGCAGCAGCAGGACCTTGCCGCCGTGGTCGATGACGGCACCTACGACCTGTTGCTCTATGCGATCGTCGAGATCCCTGCGGATGAGCTTCCGGCAATCGGCGCAAGCGAACCATTTTCGCGCAGCTTCTCCCGCAGCGCCTTATAGGCACCTTTGAGGGCCGGCTTGTCGGCCTCCACCGTCGCCGGCACGCAACACGAAGCCGTCTGCGGTTGCGGTCATGCGACCGTTGGCGCCGCCGAGTTAGAAGAAGAACTCCCCTGTCACCGAACTCGGCGAAGTCTGCACGACCTGTGCGGGTGGCATGGGGTTAGGCGGCGCTGCGGCTGGTCCACCGGATCGACCCATCGGGCACTGAAACGCCCCTCACAGGTGCGGCTGGCGGGGGCGGGGCTGGCAGCGGGGGCAGGTGTGCGAGGAGCGGTTCATGAAGGACTCGCGCCGGATCGGGGTGCCGCACCGTGGACAGGGCCGGCCGTCCTGGCCGTAGACGGCTAGCGAGCGGTCGAAGTAGCCGGAGGCGCCGTTGATATTGACGTACAGCGCGTCGAAGGAGGTGCCACCGGCGGCGAGTGCCTCGGTCATCACCTCCGTGACGGCGGTCAGCACGGCGCGGCCTTGCGCTCGGGTCAGCGTCGCGGTGAGGCGCGCCCCGTGTAGGCGAGCCCGCCACAGCGCTTCGTCGGCGTAGATGTTGCCGATTCCGGACACCAGCGTCTGATCCAGCAGCGCACGTTTGAGGCCCGTACGCCGCTGCCGGATCCCGGCGATCACTGAATCAGGATCGAAGCACGGGTCCATCGGGTCCCGCGCGATGTGCGTGACCGGGACGGGCAGACCATCGACCACGTCCTCCACGGACAGGCCCCCGAACGTGCGCTGGTCGATGAAGCGCAGCTCAGGGCCGCCGTCGATGAACTGCAGGCGCACCCGCAAATGCGTCTCGTCGGCGCAACCAGATGGCTGGATGCGCATCTGGCCGCTCATCCCGAGATGGGCCAGCAACGCCTGCTCAGCACCCAGGTCCAGCCAGAGGTACTTGCCGCGGCGCCGGGCAGCTCGAATCTGCCGGCCAGCCAGCCGGGCGGCGAAATCGAGCTCTCCGGCAAGGTGGCGGCGCACCGAACGAGCGTGGCGTACCTCCACGGCAGCGACGGTGCGTCCGGTGACGTGTTCGGCGAGGCCCAGCCGGACGACCTCGACCTCGGGCAGCTCCGGCATGCTGGGTTACCCCGCTGGCGGGGCGTTCCCGCTCGCCAGCTCGGACAGCGAGCGCCAGGCAGTCTCGGCGGCCCGCTGCTCGGCTTCTTTCTTGGTCCGGCCCTGCCCGGTTCCCCGCTCCACGCCGGCAATCACGGCGGTCGCGGTGAACTCCTTGAGGTGGTCGGGCCCATACTCGGTAATCCGGTATTCAGGCACCCCCAGCTCGCGGCTGGCGGTGAGTTCCTGGAGGCTGGTCTTCCAGTCCAGCCCGGCGCCCAACAGGGGAGCCATCACCATGAGCTGGTCGAACAGCCGGTGCACCACCGTGCGCGCGACATCCATGCCGTGCTGTAAGTACACGGCACCGATCAGTGCCTCGGTGGTATCAGCCAGGATGCTGGACTTGTTGCGCCCCCCTGTGAGTTCCTCGCCCCGACCCAGCAAGACGTACTGGCCCAGGCCACTGGTAGCAAGCCCACGAGCGACGCCGGCCAGCGCATGCATGTTGACCACGCTGGCCCGCAGCTTGGCGAGCTGGCCCTCGGGCAGGTCGGGGTGGGTGCGAAACAAGTGGTCAGTGACAACCACACCGAGTACGGCGTCGCCGAGGAACTCCAGCCGCTCATTGGGTTCCAACCCCCCGCTTTCGTAGGCGTACGAGCGGTGGGTGAGCGCGAGAGTCAGCAGCTCGGAGTCGATCTCGACGCCGAGCGCGGTGAGTAGCGGGGTCAAATCCGATGGGTGGGCCCGCGGAGACCGATTTCCCAAGGTTCGTCGCGTTCCGGCGTCAGGCCGGCCGGACGATCTGGCGGCCGTCGTATTTCCCGCAGTGCGGGCAGACCATGTGCGGCGGCTTCGGCTGCCGGCAGGCCCGGTTCGAACACGCCGCCAGAGTCGGTGCGGTGGCCTTCCACTGGGACCGCCTCGAGTGGGTGTTTGACCGCGACATCCTGCGCTTGGGGACAGCCACGTTACTCGTTCTCCTGTTCGCTTCCGCGCAACCGCTGCTTCAGTCCTGTTTTCAGTCCTGTCTTCTGGGCGGCCCAGCGCGGGTCCATCTTCTCATGCCGGTGATCCGTACCGAGTTCCGCCCGCTTATCACCACATTCCGGGCACAGGCCGGGGCAGTCTTCGCTGCACAGCGGGGCCCGCGGCAAAGCCAGCAGCACCGCGTCACGAACCATCTGCTCGAGATCGACGAGGCCGTCGACGACTCGGCTGACCTCGTCGGGATCCGTGCTGTTATCGGTCGCGGTATCCGGGTAGGCGAACAGCTCGATCAGCTCGACCTCGAGTTGATCGACCAGCGGATCCAGACACCGGGCACACTGGCCCGTGACCGGTGCCGATGCCGTGCCCGACACCAGCACACCCTCCATGACCGACTCGAGTCGCACGTCCAGGGACACTTCGGCCCCCGCGGCAACCTCGATCACGTCCAGCCCGATCCCAACGGCGAGGGGGACATCCCGGTGGTAGCGGCGCATCGACCCGGGACGCCTGCCCAAGTCACGGGTGTCGATCACCCAGGGCCCGGACGGGTCGGGTCGAGCGTTAGCGGTGTGGCGCGGCATCAGGGTCTTCAGCGTAGGCCCTCGGCTAAAACGACGACGCGCCGCCGCGGGCGGCGACCGGGCTTGTGCTGCTCACTTGGGGTACCCACCGACTCCTGCGGGCACCGGGGGGCCATGATGGGTCCGGCCGCGTCCGATGGCATGCAAGGTGCGGTTGAGTAGGTCCTCGAAATCCGCGAGGGTGCCTTCAACATAAGCGTCGCATTCCGAGCGCAGCCGGTGCACCTCGGTGTTCACCTCATCGTGGATTCGAGTGGCCTCAGCTCGGGCCGCTTGCACCACCTGAGTTTGCGCGACCAGCCGGGTCTGCTCGGCGCGCCCGTCGGCGACAGCACGCTCGTAGCTCGCCCTACCGGCCGCGGTCATCCGTTCCGCCTCGGCCTCAGCGCGCCCGGTGAGCTCCTGATATTCCCGGCGACCGGTGGTCGCCGTGCGCTCTGCCTCAGCTTGCGCGTCGGCGACCATCGACTCGGCGCGGGCGCGGGCCTCAGCGACCAGGCGCGTGGCCTCATCGCGGGCCTCGGTGACCATCTGCTCTGACTCGGTGCGGGCGTCATCGCGCTGGCGCTGCGACTCCTGACGGGCAGTTTCCACCAGCTCATTGCGATGGTCGAGGACGTCCTGAGCGTCGTCGAGCTCAGTGGGTATCGCATCGCGGATGTCGTCGAGCAGTTCCAGCACATCCCCGCGGGGCACCACGCAGCTGGCGGTCATCGGGACCCCACGCGCTTCTTCGAGCGTGGTCACGAGCTCGTCGAGCGCCTCGAAAACCCGGTACACCGGCCCCTCCTCCCGATCACCATCCACAACTGACAGTCTGGACGCTCGGGGCGCCCAGATGCGGGAGCGCGCGCCTGGTCGGCGTGTCCGCCGCTCAGGGTCGCTCGGAGAGCCGGTTGATCAGGCGCTGGTGCACCGTGGCGGGCAACAGGTGGCCGACGTCCCCGCCGTAGGTAGCGACCTCCTTGACCACCGAGCTGGACAGGTAGCTGTAGTGGGGCTTGCTGGGCAGAAACATCGTGTCCACACCGGAGAGCTGGTAGTTCAGCTGGGCCATCTGCAACTCGTAGTCGAAATCACTGACCGCGCGCAGTCCCTTGACGATCGTGGCGATCCCGTTGACCGTGCAGTAGTCCACGAGCAGCCCGTGCCAGGAATCAATGCGAATGTTCGGCAGGTGCTCGGTGATCTCCTTGAGCATCGCCATCCGGTCGGAGACCTCGAAAAGGTAGCTCTTGGTCTTGTTGATCAGGACTGCGACGACGACCTCGTCGAATTGGCTCGCGGCCCGCTCGATGATGTCGAGATGCCCATTGGTGGCGGGATCGTAAGAGCCGGGACACACCGCGCGTCTCATGGCGCGCAACCGTAGTACACCGCGGTATCTCCATATCGCCTATGCGTGAGCGCAGACACACCATCGGGCCAGGCAGGCGCAAGCGCCTTGGCCGGGCGCTCCACCACGATCAGCGCTGCCGGTGCCAACCAGCCGCCGCCGGCCAGGGCGCTCAACACAGCACCTAGGGGACTGTCGTCGAGTGCGTAGGGCGGGTCGGCGAACACGACGTCGTAGGCCTGTCCCGGGTTGCCCCGCAACACCGCGGGCACATCTGCGGTAGTCACCTGCGCCCCGGGCAGTCCCAGTGCCTCGACGTTACGGTGCAGTACGGCGGCAGCGCGCCGATCGGATTCTACGAAGCGGACGTGCACCGCCCCGCGGGACAGTGCCTCGAACCCCAGCGCGCCGGATCCAGCGTAGAGGTCGAGCACCCGAGCCCCTTCGAGGTCCCGACGTGCCTGCAGCGCGCTGAACACCGCCTCCCGGACCCGGTCCGATGTCGGCCTGGTGCCGTGCGGCGGCACGACCAGCCGCCGACCCCCCGCCACTCCCGCCACGATCCGCACCACAGTGCCCATGATGCCGCTGCGCGGATTATGAGTGGCAATGCGGAGCAGCGGTGTGTCTTCCAGCAGCACTCCAGAATGATGGGCTCGGATGTTGGATACTTCGGACCTCCATGACGGACACGACATCGCACCGAACTTCGATGGGGACGACCCGCGCTGCTGTCGCCGAGTTCGACACCAGCGCTGTCCTCGGCCCAAGCAGCTCCACTGTCGAACTCGGCGCACGCAGGGCGCTCCCGCGCCCGGGGCCAGCTGGATTCGCCGGACGGCAACCCCGGGTGGCCCCTGACGAACTCCTGGGTAGATGAACCTGCGTAGCGCCGACCGCTGGAGTGCTGAGGCCCGCTCGCAGTTGGAGGCGCTGGCCGCACCGATCGGCCGGGAGCTGCTGGATCGGCTGGATCGGCTGGCGCAGCTGAAAGTCACGCCGGCGACAGAGCTGCGAGTCGGTGCCCGGCTGCGCCGTGACTACCCGACGGAGCTGGTCACCGCGGCACTTGGCCAGCATGAGTTACGCCGCCGCGCCGAGGGGAAGTTCACCCGGGCGCAGCGGATGTACTTCACGCGTGCCGGCCTGGAGCAGGCGACAGCTGAGATCATTGCGCGGCACCGAGCGACGCGCTTCGCCGGTGCCTCGCGGGTGGCGGATCTGTGTTGTGGCATCGGTGGGGACCTCATCGCGCTGGCAGAGTGCCGTGAAGTCGTCGCGGTCGATCGTGACCCCTTGCACCTGCGGATGGCGGCACTCAACGCCGACGTCTACGAGGTGGGTGACGCAGTCACCGCCGTGCACGCCGACGTCCGCGAGGCGGACCTGAGCAGCGTTGACGCCGTGTTCGTCGACCCGGCCCGACGCGCGCGGGGCCACCGGATGCGCCCCGGAGCGAGCGAGCCGCCGCTGTCGTGGTCGACCAGCCTGGTGGATCGCGTCGAGGCGGTCGGGATCAAGGCGGCCCCGGGGATCGCCCGGGATACCGTTCCTGCCGGCTCGTCCACATGTCGCAATCCACTCGTCGACCGCCGGACTGCTCGTGTTCATATTCGAAACCGGTGTCACCCGAGACGGAAGTTAGCCAGCAACGTGGTTCATCGCGATAGCGTCGACTGGCGCGAATTTCCAGGTTCTCATTTCCCGTGCGTACCCGCGCTCAACCGACCGGATCGGGGTCGTGTTCGGCGAGTTGGATGAGAAAGTCGGCGAAGCCGGCGGTGGAGCGGGCGTGACGGCGGGCGCTGGTGATCACCGGCGGGTCGGCGGTGTGCAGGACCCGGTGCCCGGTGCGTTTCAAGGCGGTCACCAGGGCGACGTCCTCGTGGGCAGGCAGCGCTGGAAATCCGTCGACGGCCAGGTAGGCGCGGGCGGACATTCCCAGGTTGGCCCCATGCACGTGGGGGTGCCCGACGATGTGGGGATGAAGCCGCCGGAAACGCTCGGCGGTAGTGGGGGCGTGTTCGCTCCAGTTCGCGACGCCGACCATGCCGGCCACGGCGTCGGCACCGCGGTGGGCGTGGGCCAACTGGTCGGCCAACCACCTCCGCGGCACCTGGGTGTCAGCATCGGTACTCGCCAGCCAGACCCGATCGGCGCCAAGTTCGTGGAGCAGCGCAGCGAAACCGGCCCGGCGGGCGGCCCCGACGTTTCGTTCCCACACCGCGAGGACCGCGGCGTCACCGGCGGCGTGGGCGGTGCGGTCGGTACACGTGTCGAGCACCACCAGCAGGTAGACCGGCACGTCGACCGCGCTCGCGGCGGACCGCAGCGCTGTGAGACACCCAGGAAGGAGCGCTTCCTCGTTGTGCGCGGGCACTACGACACCGATCCTGGTGAACTGGCGAGCCGATGGGCTCACCGCAGGCCCGTCTGCGCGGCGATGGAACGCACAGCGGGGGGTGTGCGGAGGTACACCTCGAGCCGGAAGTCCTCCTCCACGTGCTCGACCAACCTGCCCAGACCCGGCGCGGCGGCCAGCGCGGCGTGCACGTCGTCCCCGGTCTGGGGGTAATCCGCCACGGGATGGCGCCAATGAACGGCCAGCAGCGTGCCGCCCGGTTCGAGGGCGGCGGTGGCGGCGGCCCACAGCCGCTGCAGGTCCGCCGGATCCAGGTAGTAGCCAAGCTCGCTGATCACGAGGAGGTCGAAGCTGCCTTGGGGCCAGTCCTGCGGCACCGCTCGGCGCTGCACCTCGACATGGGCCAGTCGGGCCAGCCGATCACGGGCGGCGCGCAGTGGTGCCTGCGCCATATCGGTGGCCAGTAGCCGGTCGCAGCGGGCCGCGAGCTGTTCGGTGAACACACCGATCGAGCAGCCCGGCTCGTAGCCCCGGCGGTAACGCGCGCAGGGCAGCGCCGCGAGCGCGCAGGCGTACTTGCGTTGTTCGTACCAGCGGGTGGCGAACCCCCACGGGTCGGCGGCGGTGGCGTAGAGGGCATCGAAGTACTCGGCCGGCAGGCTGCCATTCACAGCAGGATCACCTCGTAGTCCCGAGTGAGGCGGGCCAGCACGTGCGACGCGAGGATCACTTCGTCACCGGGCTGGGCCGACAGGGGCTCAAGCTGGCTTGCGAACGCGTGCACCGCGTGTCGTTTCGCGTGGGCGATCATGGGGGGCAGCGGCACCCGGCGAGCGGTGGACCAGGGCACCCTCGGGTCAGCGGGCTGGGCCCAGTGCCAGGTCCACACCGGGAATGAGAGCAGCCGGGCGCCGGTGCGGCCGGCGGCAGTCGCGGCGGAGCGCCCGGTCGCTTCGTGATCGGGGTGCCCGTCGCGGGCCCAGGTGGTCAGGCACCAGGTGTGCTCGTCGAGCAGCCGGCTGAGAGAGTCGGCCAGGTCGGCTTCATAGCGGTCCAGGTGCCCGTCGGGCAGGCCGCAGCGGTGGACCTCGCAGCGACCTAGGCCGAGCCTGCCCAGGGCGATGTTCTGCTCGGTGCGTCGGATCTCAGCCAGTTCGGTCGGGGTGACAGTGCGGCTGTGCGGGTGGCTGGCCTCGCCGTCGCTCACCGCGACGACGCGCACCCTGACCCCGGCGGTGCGCAGCAACGCCAGCGTGCCGCCTACTCCGAGCACCTCGTCGTCGGGATGCGGGGCGACGACCACGGCACTGGCCGGCAGCGGGTGCAGGTCGAAGTTGTCCAGGGCGGCCAATCCGGGCCAGGCCTGCCAGCTCGGCTCTGGGGTGCCCAGGCCATCGATCAGGCTCACCACGACTCCCAGCTGTCCGCACCGGCGGCGAGGTCCCCGAGCGCGGCGAGGTCGCGCTCGGCGTGGCTCTGCCGCAGGTAGACGGTCAAATCAGCGATTCGACGGCTGTGCGCGGCGTCGGTGGCCAACGGTCGCGGTCCCAGCGCACGGCCGACCCGCTCGATGGTCTGGGTCGCGGCAGCTTCCACCACCGCCCGTACCCGCAGCGCGCGCCGCTGCGCCTGCTGCACGCTCGGGGAATCACTCGTCGCCGGGTCAGGCCCGCTGTCCGCGGCGGCCGCCGCCTCCCGCAGTACCGAGCCAGCCGCAGCCAACGCGGTGTCGACCGCGCCGAGATGGGCCCGGGCGTGCGGATCGAGACTTCCACCGCGGGCGGCTTCCCACAGCGGTCGCCCGATCGCCACCGCCCCGCCGTACCAGCAGGCCGCCACGCCGATCGCGCCGTGCCAGAAACCGACCCGGTCCAGGTATTCCCTCGGGTCGCCGATCGCCACCGCCGGTACCGCGTCGAGCTCCACGTTCTGCGTGTCGCTGCCGGCCATCCCCAACCCTTTCCAACCGCCCAGTCCCGGACGCACTCCCACCTGCGAAAGGTCCACGGCGAACAACCGGCCGCCGTCGCCGGCGTCCGCGGTGACCAGCGCATGGGTGCAGGCATGCGCCCCCGAGCACCAACGCTTGGTCCCGGTCAGTCGCCACCCACCATCGCGATCCAGCTCGCCAGCTACCCGGCCGTTGGGCGGCTCGGCCGCCCACACCGCCCACCGCTGACCCGGCAGCACCAGCTGACCGCAGCTTGGTCCGGCCAGCTCGTCCAGAATCGCCAGCGCGTCCAGGTGCGCCTCCGCCAGACGAGCCAGATCGAGATCATCCGCCGCCAGCGCGGCCAACACCCGCCACCGCTGCGCAGTGCAACCCCGACCAGGCAGCGGCACCGCCAGTTGATCTGCCTGCACGAGGTCGGCGAACCGGGCCGCTACCACCTCGACCCACCCAGACCCGCGCTGACCAGCCACTAGTGCATCTTGCAGGATGGTAGCGATTTCCACCTGGCGAGCGCAGGCCCGGAGTTTACTTTCGTCGCGGCATGCATACCCTGCGCACATGAGACCCTTCGATGACATCGTCCGGTTGGAACGAGCCGAGGCGTTGGACCGGCCGGCGGCCGCGATACGCGGCGTCGTGCAACGGCTGCTGCGCAACCGGGCGCTGAAGGACGCGCTGCACGGGGTGTGGCTCGGTCATCCGCTGCATCCCGCCCTGGCGCAGCTCGCGCTCGGCTCTTTCACGTCCGCGTCCCTGATCGACGCGGTCGGTGGCCGGCGTCGCGAGTCGTCTGGCTTGATCGCGCTGGGCCTGATCAGCAGCGTGCCGGCAGTCGCTGCGGGTTGGGCTGATTGGTCTGACAGTCACGAGGATCAGCAGCGGGTAGGGCTCGTGCACGCCGCGGTCAACGTGACCGCGCTGGCCTGCTTCGCCACCGCACTGCTGCGTCGCCGCGGCGACCGCAGTGCTGGCCAAGTGCTGTCGGTGGTCGGGGGCATCTTGAGCGGGGCGGGAGCGGCGCTGGGCGGCCATCTGGGCTACCGGCAGGCCACCGGCGCCAACCACGGCGAGGAGGTACCGCACGTCGGTCCGGGTGACTGGCAGACGCTCGGGCCGCTCGAGGAGTTCCCGCTGGGCAGGCCGGTGCGCAGGCAGGCCGGCGACGTCCCGGTATTCGTGCTGCGCCGGGGAGGCATCATCTCCGATGTCACGGTGCTCTCGGACCGCTGCCCGCACCTGTCCGCGCCGCTGCACGAGGGCGGGCTGTCCGAGGTCGACGGGGAGGTGTGCATCACCTGCCCGTGGCACGCGAGCGTGTTCCGCGTCCGCGACGGCGGGGTGGTGCACGGTCCGGCGACGGCACCGGTGCCCGGCTTCGAGTCCCGCGTCGAGGGCGGCGTGCTGCAGGCGCGGGTGCGGACCCTGCCGGGTGTCCCGGCGGGCTGACTCGTCCGGAGATCGGGGTTTAGCCCTCAGTAAGCTCGGGTAACTGTCCGCTACCAACGGCAGATCCGGCGTCCCACCGGGCGCCGCCCGAGGCAAGGAGCTGGAGATGACTTCTGGGTTGATCGTCCTGGTGGCGTCCGCGTTGGTGATTCTTGGCGTGTTGATCGGCTGGAGGCTCAGCCAATGGCGGTTGGAAGCGCGGGCCAGGCGCCAAGCAGCAGCTCAGCTCTCCCTGTACCGGCAGTTGCACGAGCTGCAGGAGGCAAGGCAAAAGGCCGCCTCGAAGGCGGAGAGCCTGGCAGTCGAGTTCCGCCGGCGAGCGGCGTAGTCGCATCACCCTTGTCCGCTCAGCTCCAAGATCAGGTCGCCACCCTCCACCTGCTCAACCACCTTTATCGCCAGCCGGGCCACCGTGCCGTTCTTCGGTGCGGTGATCCCCGCTTCCATCTTCATCGCCTCGATCGTGGCCACTGGTTGGCCCGCGGACACGGTGTCTCCTTCAGACACCTTGAGGGTCACCACTCCCGCGAACGGCGCCGCGACCTGGTTGTCGTTGGACCTGTCGGCTTTTTCGGCGGTGGGGACCTTCGAGTCAACGGAGCGATCCCGCACCTGCAACGGCCGCAGCTGCCCATTGAGAGTGCACATCACGGTACGCATACCGCGTTCGTCGACGTCTCCGATCGCTTGTAGCTGGATGAGCAGCCGCACCCCCGGATCGAGGTCCACGGCGTACTCCTCACCGGGGCGCATCCCGTAGAAGAACTCCGTGCTGGACAGCACCGAGGTGTCCCCGTAGGTCTCCCGATGCTCCTCGAACTCCGCCGTCGGGCCAGCGAACAGCAGCCGGTTCAGCGTCCGTGTCCGGTCCTCCTTCAGCCCGTGGCGGTCGTGCGCGGACAGCTCCGCGATCCCCCGGGGCTCGCTACGGCCGACCAATGCCTTGCTGCGCAGCGGTTCGGGCCACCCACCCGGGGGAACACCAAGCTCACCGTGCAGGAAACCGATCACCGAGTCGGGAATGCCGAATCGGGCGGGGTCTGCCTCGAAATCCTTGGGCTCGACGCCGGCGCCGACCAGGTGCAGCGCAAGATCCCCGACGACCTTCGACGTGGGGGTCACCTTCACCAGCCGCCCGAGCATCCGGTCGGCCGCCGCATAAGCCTCCTCGATCTGCTCGAAACGGTCGCCCAAGCCCAACGCCGAGGCCTGCTGGCGCAGGTTGGACAGCTGGCCACCGGGGATCTCGTGGTGGTAAACCCGCCCGGTGGGCGAGGTCAGCCCCGATTCGAAGGGTGCGTAGACCTTTCGCACCAGCTCCCAATAGGGCTCCAGGTCGCACACCGCCCGCAGGTCCAACCCGGTGCTGCGGTCAGTGTGGTCGGTCGCCGCGACCAGCGCGGACAGAGCTGGCTGCGAGGTGGTGCCGGCCATCGATGCGGCTGCCGCGTCTACCGCGTCGACCCCCGCGTCGATCGCCGCGAGCAGGGTCGCGAGCTGCCCCCCGGGGGTGTCATGGGTGTGCAGGTGCACCGGGAGGTCGAACCGGCTGCGCAGCGCGGACACCAGCGTCCGGGCCGCGGGGGGTCGCAGCAGACCGGCCATGTCCTTGATAGCCAGCACGTGCGCACCGGCAGCCACGATCTGCTCGGCCAGACGCAGGTAGTAGTCCAGGGTGTACAGCGTTTCCGCCGGGTTGGACAGGTCGGCGGTGTAACACAACGCCACCTCGGCGACGGCGCGGCCGGTCTCGCGGACCGCGTCGATGGCTGGGCGCATCTGGGAGACGTCGTTGAGCGCGTCGAAGATCCGGAAGATGTCCAGCCCGGTGTCGACGGCCTGCTCGATGAAGGCGACGGTCACCTCGGTCGGGTAGGGGGTGTAGCCAACCGTGTTGCGCCCGCGCAACAGCATCTGCAGGCACAGGTTGGGCACCGCCTCGCGCAACGCGGCGAGGCGCTCCCACGGGTCTTCGGCGAGGAACCGCAGCGCCACGTCGTAGGTGGCGCCACCCCAGCACTCCAGCGACAGCAGTTGCGGGGTCATCCGGGCGACGTAGGGCGCCACGGCGAGCAGGTCCTTGCTGCGCACCCGGGTCGCCAGCAGTGACTGGTGGGCATCGCGGAAGGTGGTTTCGGTGACGCCGACGCTGTCCGCGGCCCGCAACCAGTGCGCGAACCCCTCCGGTCCCCGCGCGAGGAGCTGCAGCCGGGATCCGGCGGGCGCCAAGCCGTCGAGGTCGATCGGCGGTAGCTTGCTCAACGGATCGACCAGCTCCGGAGGATCGCCGTGCGGCCGATTCACCGTCACGTCCCCGAGGTAGGTCAGCAACCGGGTGCCGCGATCCGCCGACTGCCGGGCGGTGAGCAGATGCGGCCGCTCTTCGATGAAGGAGGTGGTGACCTTGCCCGCCACGAAGTCCGGTTCGTCGAGCAGCGCGAGCAGGAACGGAATGTTGGTGGCCAGCCCCCGGATCCGGAACTCGGCGAGCGCCCGGCGGGCCCGGCGCACCGCGGTGGCGAAGTCGCTGCCCCGGCAGGTCACCTTGACCAGCAGTGAATCGAAGTGCGCGCTGATCTGGGCACCCGCGTGCATGGTGCCGCCGTCGAGCCGGACCCCGGCGCCGCTGGCCGAGCGGTACGCGGTGACCGTCCCGATGTCCGGGCGGAACTCGTTGGCCGGGTCCTCGGTGGTGATCCGGCACTGCAGCGCGGCGCCATGCGGCACGATCGCGTCCTGACGCAGCCCCAGATCGGCCAGCGTCTCCCCCGCCGCGATCCGCAGCTGGGCGCCGACCAGGTCGATATCGGTGATCTCCTCGGTCACCGTGTGCTCGACCTGGATACGCGGGTTCATCTCGATGAACACGTGGTGACCGCCTCGGTCGACGAGGAACTCCACGGTGCCCGCGTTGACGTAGCCGATTTCCCGGGAGAAGGTCACCGCGTCGGCGCAGATCCGCTGCCGCAGATCGGGATCCAGGTTCGGCGCGGGTGCCACCTCCACCACCTTCTGGTGCCGGCGCTGCACCGAGCAGTCCCGCTCGTAGAGATGGATGACGGCCCCGGTCGCATCGGCGAGGATCTGCACCTCGATGTGCCGGGGGTCGATGGCCGCGCGCTCCAGGAACACGGTCGGGTCGCCGAATGCCGACTCGGCCTCCCGGCTGGCGGCCTCCAGTGCGGTGCGCAGACCAGAGGGCTCGGTGACCCTGCGCATGCCGCGCCCACCGCCGCCGGCGACGGCCTTGACGAAGATCGGGTATCCGATCGCCTCGGCGTCGCCCATCAGTTGCTCGATGTCGGCCGACGGTGCACAGGACGCAAGCACCGGCACGCCCGCGTCGCGGGCCGCGGCCACTGCTCTGGACTTGTTACCCGCCAGTCCCAGCACGGCGGGGGGCGGCCCGACGAAGGCGATGCCGGCCTGCTCGCAGGCCATGGCCAGTTTCGGGTTCTCCGACAGGAAGCCGTAACCGGGGTAGACCGCGTCGGCTCCGGTGCGCTGGGCGGCCCGGATGATTTCTGGAACCGACAGGTACGCCCGGACCGGATGACCCCTCTCGCCGATCTGGTAGGCCTCGTTGGCCTTGAGCCGGTGCTCGGAATTGCGGTCCTCGTAGGGGAACACCGCGACCGTCTGGCAACCCAGTTCGAAGGCGGCCCGAAACGCCCGGATCGCGATCTCCCCGCGGTTGGCGACCAGCACCTTGCGGAACATGTGCCACCTCCCTTCGGTCGACCGCTTGGCCGGGATGTCCTACCGGCGGTACTGAGCGCAATCATCGCAGGTGATAACGGCCGCAGGGAGGAACTGTGATATCCCAGGCGCGCAAGGCTCTCCCACGCGAGCGGCTGGAGGGGTATCAAGGATATGGCATGAAGGGACGCGGCCATGGGCAAAGCGCGGTACCACCATTATCACCGCCGGAGTCGGGCGCGGCGGCACGTCGGTCCGCTGCTAGTACTGCTGTGCGCAGCGGTCCTGGCCGGCGCCGGCGTGGTCACCGTCGCACTGTTCGCCCTGGTGGCGGTCCTCGGGCAGGTCCTGCTGGTCGGAGCGGGTTCGGTAGTCGTGGTGCRGCACCTGCAGCGCCGCCGCCGGGCGATGGGCGCCGGGCAGCCGGCTGCGGTGCCACCCTCCGCGCGGGCCGCGCCGATTCCGGATTGGCGGGCTACCCGGGCCAGGTTCGCCCAGCTGCGCGGTGAGTACGGCCAGTTCGAATGCGACCCGCTCGCGATACTGCGGCTACCCGCGCTGACCGACGTCACCGTGGCGTCCACCGGCCGGTTCGTCGACGCCTTCGCCGAGGCCCAGGCACTGGACACGGACACCGAACCGCCGGCCGCGCACTGCGCTCGGTTCGCTACCGCAGTGGATCAGGCGTGGCGCGCCTGGCGCGCCGCGCGCGACGCCGCCGAACGCATCCGGCTGGCCGGGATACCCGCGCAGGAGCGGGCCACCGTGGCACGGGCGATCAAGCTGCTCACCGTGGCCCGAGACTCCGACCACGATGCCGAGCGCACCGCCGCATACGCCAAGGCCCGCGCCGAGCTGGCGAAGCTGGACCGCAGCGGCACGCTGCGGCTCCCCCCGACCGCCGCCGCCGCGCTGGACGCCGCCGCCCGCAGCCAGCTACCCGCTGGCTAGAACGTCGACCCGCTGCAACGTCGATCACTGGGGATGCGGATGCGAACACGTCGGTTCGGGGCCGCTCTCGCCGCGGGGCTGCTGTTCGGTGCGGGTCTGGTCGCCGCGGCCGTTGCCCCGGCGCGGGCTGCACCGATCCATCCGAGCGCCAAGACACCGGTGGCGCAGGGCTACGGCGGCGCGGTGGTCTCGGACACCGCAGAGTCGACCCAAGCCGGCCTGGACGTGCTGCGCAACGGTGGAACGGCCGCCGACGCCGCGGTCGCGGTTGCTGCCACGCTCGGCGTGACCGACCCCTACGTCGCGGGTATCGGCGGCGGAAGCTATCTGGTCTACTACGACGCGCGCACCCACCGGGTGTCCACCATCGACGGCCGGGAGACCGCGCCGGACGCCGACGGACCGTCGATGTTCCTCGACCCGGCCACCAAGCAGCCGCTGTCGTTGCCGACCGCAGTGACCAGCGGACTGTCCGTCGGCGTGCCCGGAACTCTGGCCACCTGGCAGCGCGCGCTGCAGCGGTGGGGTCGCTTCGGGCTCGCCGAGGACCTGCGGCCGGCCGAGCAAGTAGCCGAACGCGGCTTCGTGGTAGATGCGACGTTCCGGGAGCTGACGCGGCAGAACGCTGCGCGCTTCGCCCAGTTCAGCTCGACGGCGACACTGTTTCTGCCCGGCGGTGCGCCGCCGGCGGTGGGCTCGACGCTGCGCAATCCCGACCTCGCGAGGACCTACCGGGAGATCGGCAAGGACGGGATCAGCGCGCTCTACAGTGGCCCGATCGGCACCGACCTGGTCAACGCCGTTGCGCATCTGCCGTTGGCAGCCGGCGCCACGCTGGTGGCCAGACCCGGCCCGATGACGCTGTCCGACCTGCGCGCCTACCGCACGCGCGACGCCGAGCCGACTCATGTGAGCTACCGCGGCCTCGACGTCTTCGGCATGGCGGCGTCGTCCAGCGGCGGCACCACTGACGGCGAGGCGCTCAACGTCCTCGGCAACGTCGACCTGGCCGCGCTGAACCGGGTGCAGGCGCTGCATCACTACCTTGAGGCCAGCCGGCTCGCGTTCGCCGACCGCAACCGTTACCTCGGCGACCCCCGGTATTTCGACGTGCCCGAGCGGCAACTGCTCTCGGCATCCTTCGGCCGCCAGCGTGCCTGCGTTATCGACCCGGCGAAGGCGGGCGTCAGCCCGGTCGCGCCCGGGGACCCGTTCACCGGCTCGCTCAGCTGCACACCATCGTCCGGCGCGGCCGTCCCGGTGCCCGACCGGGAACACCACACCAACCACTTCGTGGTCGCCGACGGTGCGGGCAACGTCGTGTCGTGCACCAACACGATCGAGGAGTTCGGCGGCAGCGGGATCGTGGTTCCGGGTCGAGGGTTCCTGCTCAACAATGAGCTGACCGACTTCAACTTCGCGCCGACGCAGGGCAGCGCGCCCGACCCCAACCTGCCGGCTGCAGGCAAGCGGCCGCGCTCGAGCATGTCACCGACGATCGTGCTTCGCGACGGTCGACCGTTCCTGGCAGTCGGCTCGCCGGGTGGCGCCACGATCATCACCACCGTCCTGCAGATCCTTCTCAACCGGATCGACTTCGGTATGAGCCTGCCGGATGCGATCGCCGCGCCCCGCGCCTCGCAGCGCAACGCCGCGACGACCCAGGCCGAGCCGGCGTTCATCGCGGCGCCCGCGACGCGTGGCTTAGCAGCGCTCGGCCACAAGTTCGCGATCAGCGACACCTTGCCGCTGGATCCCGGGATCAAGATCAGCCCGGATATCGGCGATGCGTCGGGCCTAGAATTCCTTCCCAACGGCACCGTCCTTGCCGCCGGCGAGCCCGCCCGACGCGGCGGCAGCTCAGCCGGTGTCGTCGATCCAACCCGCTGAACCCACCGTAAGTGCGTGGACACGGAGCTGCGCGCCGCCCCCGTCGATGGCCCCCGCTACTGGGCATGTGTCGAAGCTCCACGTGGTCGCCATTGGATCCTCCTCGGGTTGAGATGTGCAGTCGCTATCAGCAGAATGGTCTCGGCCATCACCCGGTTGCCGGGGATGCGCTCACACTTTTTGGAGGAATTGGGCGCGCTGGTCGTCGAGGAGGTCGGCCGCTAAACGGGCCAGACCGGGGTGCGCGGTGAGGTCGGGATCAGTGTCGACCAACTGCTGGGCGGCCTGCCTCGCCTGGCCGATCAGGTCCGCGTCACGCAGCAGCGAGAGCAGCTTGAGCCCGGAACGCCGGCCGGATTGCATCGCGCCGAGCACGTCCCCCTCGCGGCGTAGCTCCAGGTCGCGCTGGGCCAGTTCGAACCCGTCGGTGGTCGCGGCGACGGCGTCGAGCCGTTCCCGACCGGCGGTGCCCTCGGGCGAGTCGGTCACCAGCAGACACAGCCCGGGATGCGTCCCCCGGCCGACCCGACCGCGCAGCTGGTGCAGCTGGCTGACCCCGAACCGCTGCGCGTCCATGATCACCATGACGGTGGCGTTCGGTACGTCCACCCCAACCTCGACGACGGTGGTGGCGACCAGGACGTCGATCTCACCGGCGGTGAAGGATCGCATCGCGGCGTCCTTGTCATTGCCCGGCAGGCGACCGTGCAAGACTCCCAGCCGCAGCTCAGCCAACGGACCTTCGGCGAGCTGCGGTACCAGCTCGAGCACCGCCAGCGGCGGGCGCTCGCCGTCCTCGCCGTCCTCGCCGTCCTCGCCGGCCTCATCCTCGCCGGCAGCGTCCGCACCGCCGATTCGTGGGCACACCACGTACGCC
>JRHI01001200.1_pt4 | contig 22975 bp, 20 predicted proteins | sample 215371 | NCBI WGS metagenome assembly JRHI01 (sample SAMN02929681, study PRJNA255918) | sediment metagenome | biome: cave system; feature: Ice Cave; material: Sediment; isolation source: sediment from deep within a dark volcanic ice cave with no known source of... ...
GCCRNAKRAATKKYCNTAYGYTGKCRNACRASRTMNGSRCATGAACTCTTGCACCGAGGTGATCGCCGCACCCTGACCACCAAGAAAGTCCGCGAGACCGAAGCCGAAGCAGTGGCCTTCGTGGTCTGCCAATCCATCGGACTGGAGACCGGAAGTAGCGCGGCTGATTACATCCAAATCTGGCATGGAGACGCCAGTCTTCTGCGCGAGAGCTTGGAAGCCGTTCAGCAAACCGCTGCTGTGATCCTCGGAGGAATTACCCCCGAGCCTCCGGCGATGGCCACCGCCGCATAATCCGAACACCACCAGAGATATCGGCGCATACGCGCAAGGTGTGCGCCGACCACCACCAACCAGAAACGGAACAACACGAGAGGAGAAACCATCATGCAAGCTACGCAGAAGGCAGTCGCCAACCGCGAATATCGCAACATCCCCCTCACCGCATTGGTCGAATCCGGCACCAATCCACGCAAGCGATTCGATCAAGCTGCCTTGGAGGAACTGGCCGCGAGTTTCAAGACTCAGGGAGTCTTGGAACCGTTGCTGGTGCGTCCGTTGGAAGAAAGCAATTACGAAGTCGTCATCGGCGCACGCCGTTTGAAAGCGGCGCGGATCGCGGAACTGGAAAGCGTTCCTGTCCGCATCGTCAAGCTCACCGACGCGGAGGCCATCGAAGCCCAAGTGGTCGAGAATCTCCAAAGGGAAAACATCCACCCGCTAGAGGAAGCCTTGGGATTCCGGGCACTGCTCGAACTCGGGCAACCTACGTACACCATCGCCAGTATCGGAGCCAGGGCGGGGAAAAGCGAGGCGTATGTTTATGGGAGGATTCGGCTCGCTGACCTGATACCGCCCTTGGCCGAGGCGTTTCTCAAAGATCAGATCACCATCGGCCACGCCTTGTTGATCGCCAAGCTCCCGGCGGCGCAGCAGCAGGAAGCCTTTACAGCCGCGTTTCGCGGCATGTGGACGAGCGCGGGCAACACGCAAGTCCTCATCCCGGTGCGCGAACTGGGAGTGTGGATTGAGTCCAACATCCTATTGCAACTGGCTTCCGTCCCATTCGACAAGCAGGATGAAACGCTCGTTCCCGAAGCCGGATCGTGCGCCAACTGTCCGAAGCGAACGGGATTCAACAAGCTACTTTTTGCCGACGTAAGTAACGATTGCTGTACAGACCCCCAGTGCTTCCGTCACAAGCTCGACGTTTTCGTATCGAAGATGCTGGAGAACAAGCCGAAGCTGGTGCAGATTTCTTCGGCGTGGAATTCCCGCGAGGGTGCTCCCTTGGGCCGCAACCACTACGTGGAACTCCAAGTCAAGAAAGCCAAGGCCAACGGAACAGCGACGAAATTGTCGCCCGTCCAGAAACCTTGCGAGAAGATGACCGAAGCCATCGTGATGGACGGCGGCAAGCGCGGGCAGATCGTCAAAGTCTGTGCCGACCCAGCCTGCCGCGTGCATCACCCCAACACGCCTTCTCCCGAACAGGTTGCGCGGGAACGGGCCGAGGAACGCAAACGCATCGAGAAAACCAAGCTGACAATCACCACCCGGCACCGCGTTCTGGCAAGCGTACTGGAACGGGTGTCCGCACCGTTGAAGAAGGCCGACCTTTTGACCGTAGTCCATCACGTCATCGGCCAACTGGCCTACAACCAAGTGCCCACTCTGGCGAAGCGACACAAGGTCGAAGAGGGCAAAAGCACCAAGACTCCGCAGGAGCTTCTGGCAAAGCGCGTCGGCACCTATGACGAAGCCGCGCTCTGCCGGATACTGCTCGAAATCAGCCTGCTGGATTCAGCTTATCAGCGCTCTGGCACGTCAGACGACTTCCTCACGGATGCTGCCAAACGCTACCGCGTGGATGTCGAAAAGCTGCAAAAGGCGGTTGCAGCCGAGTTCGTCGCCAAGCGTGAGAAAACCAAGGTACGGTCAAAAGCCAAGGCCGCCGCATAGCTGAGCCGTTCAATCTCTGGCGGGGTGCCGTGAACACTCCGCCTTTTTTGTTTTTTCAGGCCGGCCGCACCCCAGCGGTGTCACTCGGGCGATTGCCCTGAATCGCCCGATTGAGGCTTTCACCAACTTCTCAATTTGACCGCAGATGTTGGTTTCACCAGATCTCCGAACAGACTAGGATGCGAATCCGATTCGGCGGCGACTGCCGTATCGGAGCAGTGCGTCAGCAATAATGGGATAGGCCTTGTCTGCGGGCATAATTGTCTCCACCTCGACCTCCTTGCGTTCGAGTTGTTTGTAATCCTGGAAAAAACGGCGAAGTACGAGCAGTCTGTGGGGAGGCAGCTCGCTCGCCTCGTGGTAGTCATTGAATTCCGGATCGGCCGTGGCAATCGCAATAATCTTGTGGTCCTTTTTCCCGCTATCCATCATGGTCATCAACCCGATGGCGCGGGCGGCAACGATTGTGAGCGGCGCTACCGATTGTTGAGACAACACCAGAACATCCAGAGGGTCGTCGTCTTCGGCGAGCGTCTGCGGGATGAATCCATAGTTCGCTGGATAGTACACGGCGGAATGGAGAAGGCGGTCCATTCTTATCAGCCCGGTCTCTTTGTCTAATTCGTATTTGACACTCGATCCGAGCGGAATCTCAATAACCGCATTGAATTCTTTTGGAGTGTGTTGGCCGGAGATGATGTCATGCCATGGGTGAGACATCGTTGTGTCCTTTCATGCGCTCATCCGCACCGTTGTTTTTCTGCACGCAGCGGATATCCGATGTGTTTGCTCTGCTAGTCAGGAGCGCTATGCTGCCGATCTCAGGTCAGGCGATAGAGTAAGAGAATAAGGAGCAGGAAGCTTAGGACATAACCGACATATGCGTTCAGACGACCATGGTGCATGGCTGCGAGTAGCCTCGCCAGAGAGTTAACCGCTTTTCCGACGGGACGAAAGAACAGGCGATCCACGAGATGGGTCTCATCGCGACGCCGCCGGATGGCCGTCCGGAAGTGTACGGCTACAGTCTGGCGTGTATCTTCGACGATGTTTGGCCGGAAGATAGCCTGGAAAACCACACGCACGGGATTCGAAAATCCGGTTGCTGTATAGGTCATTTCCGGCAGGAGTCTGGGTATACCACCAGCCCAAATTTCATTCTTCGCCAGGGAGCGCCGCCGGGTGAGACGGCCAGTGGCAAACCAGGCGGACACCAGCAGAATCGTCAAGACCACGACAGCGTAGGACGGAGACATGGCGAAAACAACCGGGTTCTGTTCCGACCCTCGGAGGAGGACCACAAGGCCGCGACCTGGGATGAAGCGGGCTCCGGTTTGTGCTCCCAGTTTGTGAAAGTCCTGCAGAAATGTAGGAGGAAGCTGCTGATTCGATGCGGTGGCTGTGAAGAATGGCGGCACCAAGGAAGCGGTCGCGCTCGCTCCCGTCAAAGGTTTCACGGCGCGGTCCAAGGCGGGAATGACATAGGTAGGTAACACTCCCAGCAAAACGCAGACAATTGCGAGGAGCGCCAAAGAAAAGCGAGTCTTTCGCACCGGTGCCACTCGATTGTGCTTCCAGGCGCCACGGTGTATTCCCAAGAAAGTCATCGCATAGGCCTTCACGAAACAGGTGACGGCCAATGCGGCCGTCAACGCGAGAATGGCGCCGGAGAGTGCAAATATGATCTTTACCAAAGCCGACGGGAGCACAGCGCTGCGCAGGAACGTCTGCAAGGTTAGCCATTCGCTGACAAAACCGTTGAACGGAGGAACTGCCGAAATCGCAAGGCAACCAACCAGAAAGACCACCGAAAGAGCGGGCAGGAAGCGAATCAAGCCTCCGAGGTCGTCCATGTCTCTGGTGCCGGTTGCAGCTTCGATGTGGCCCGCGCCTTGATAGAGCAGCGCCTTGTATACCGAATGATTGACCATGTGATAAAGAGCGGCAGTCAGCGCAAGAGCCGCAGGGACTGCATTCCCGGAATTGCGGAACACCAGAAATGCCCCAATCCCCGCCGCAATGATCCCGGCATTTTCGATAGAGCTATGAGCTAGCATGGTTTTCAGATCATTCTCCGTGGTGGCGTAAAGAATGCCGACTAACGCCGTGATGCTGCCGACCACGAGTGCGAACAGGCCGGGTCCGATGTCCTGTCCGGGAACCAGGTCACCGTTCAGCCGAAGGATTCCGTAAAACCCAAGATTCAGGGTCACTCCCGCCAGGACGGGAACGAAGGCAGGCGGCGAAGCCGTATAACATCGCGGCAGCCAGAAATTCACGGGTACCAGGCCGGCCTTGACTCCGAAGCCCAGAAATCCCAGGAGGAACACGCCCCAGGCAGATGCGCCGGAGAGATGGCTGGCAGCCGCCCGGAGGGCAGCAAAGGAGTATCCGTCTGCGCTCTTTCCGACTATCAAGAATGCAATCGCCACCGCCAGAAATCCAGCTTCACCCATCGCCAACATGATGTAGCCCGCGCTGGAATCCGTTTGTCGCCTTTGTTCGTAGTTCACCAACAGGTAGCACAAAATCGACATGCACTCCCAACTCAGCAGGAAGGTGAGAGCATCGCCGGCGGCAAGGATTAGAACCACGGATAGCATAAGCGCAAAGTGAAGAACGGCGTAGCGGCCGGCAGGGTACAGGTTTCGGAAGTAATGTAGAAGGTAATCGGGTGCGAAAAGACTGCAGGATAGGTACACCAAACCAGCAACGAACAGAAAGACAGCCGAGAGCGTGTCGAGATGTAAGGACAGCGTTCCGAACCCGTTCAGTGTCCAAAGGTCCGCATGGAAGTCCACTCCGGTGGCCAGGCATGTTCCGGCAGCAAGCATCAGCAGGATCGAGCACAACGTGCCGAACCAGGCGATGACGAACAGGGCATACCGGCCGCGAAACACGGAGGAGAGAATGATCGCGGCGGCGCACAGAATCAAGAACAGCAGGAGCGCAGCACCAGTCCAGGCAGCCATGTCAGGCTCTCTCCATCGGAAGCGTCTCGTTACGCACCGAGTTCTTTCGTCCCGCCACAACTAGCAGGGCATGGAGAATGGCAAGCGGCGGCGGCGGGTCGCCCGGAATTTCCAGGTCGACAGGAAGGACCGCGCCGACGCCGCCAGCCGACATGAACGTTCGTCCGAAGACGCCACCACTGATGGCGCATGTACCCACAGCCAATACCTGCTTGGGATCGGGCATCGCCTCGTAAGTCTTCAGCAGCGGTCCTCGCATGTTCTCACTGACCGGTCCCACTACTAGCAAGACGTCAGCGGCCCGCGGGGTGGCCGTCAAGAAGATGCCCAGACGGTGCATGTTGTACAGCGGGTTGTTCAGTTGCTTGACCTCCTGCAGGCAAGCTCCGCAGTCTCCTGCGTCCACTACCATGACGTGCAGGGATTGGCGAAAGGCGATGGGCAAGGGGGAATGCGAGTTCCTGGCAGCAGGTGTCTGTGTCCACTCATAGCTCGACTCCCACGGAAGCGGGTTAAGAGTGCCAAACCGACAGCGCTGGCACCAGATACAGGTTCTGAGATCTACCGTTGCGCGTTTGTCATTCGCAGTGATCGCATGGACGGGACAGTTAGACGCAGCTCGCGATGCTTCCTCTGCCGAAGCGAAAATCGTTGCGATAGGTCGTCCTGGAGAAACGCCTGCGGCCATTTCCGGAACGCGAGGATATCGCGTCGACTGAATTCCTTTTCGCAATCCGTACCAGAACCAGAGGCTCATCGATTCCGCTCCTAACGGTCACACTCCGCCGCCGACAACCCGAACGTTGCCAGAATGATGGGAAAATCCTGAAACGCAAAATCCTCCACCGCCACGTGAAGGCCCAGCCAGTTTCGGAAAGAGGGAGAAAGTATCCGATAGCGTTCTACTGTGCCTGCGCGACCCAGTCTGATCCAATGTATGGCGGCGCCGATGGGCGCCTCGACCCAGCCCGACGCTGCGCCGCCGATAATCTCTCCGATCGAAGTACAGATTTCTCCCGGTGCCATCGACTCGATTGCGCGATGAATCAGGCGGACGGATTGCTGCGCTTCGGAGAAAAGCACCCGCAAACGTGCATACCCGTCGCCCTCCTGTTCGCACGGCACCTCGAATGGGTACAGTTCATAGCCGGAATAGGGACACACGCGGCGCAAGTCATGAGGAAGACCTGACGCTCGCCCCACCGGGCCGACCAAATCAAGATCGCGTGCACTTTCCGAGCTAACAATGCCAACATCTTCGAGACGGTCGAGGAAGCTGCTGCTGTATCGCAGCCGCTCCTCCAACCTTCGTAGCTGTGTAGATGCGGTGTCCACGGCACGCAACAGGCTGCTGCAGGCTTCGGCATCAAAGTTTCGGAGCAGACCACCGGGAGTATTGAGTCCAAACAGGTAGCGGTGTCCGGCAAACTCACAAGAGGCGCGCAAGAGTTGCTCTTCGATGATCGCAGCGTGAGCGTCAGACACGCTGAGGGCCGTGGACTGGCAGATTCCCGTGATGGCTCCCGCGTGGTGCCTTAGCCGTTCGAGTTCACATAGCGCCACACGGAGACAGCGGGCACGGTGCGGAACTTCAACGGCCACCGCGTTCTCCACTGCCTGGCAAAAGGCGAGCGAGTGAGCGAATGAGGATTTGGCCGAGAATCGCTCGGCCAGTAGCAAGGCGTCGGAAATCTGTCTCCCCTCAGCAATCTTCTCGACGGCTCGATACTTATAGAAGAGCCGGGGTACAGCTCGAATGACATCCTCGCCAACGGTTTCGAGCAGAAAATGAACCGACTCTGCGATACCCCCTTCGTACACTGGTCCAATTGGCATTGCGAAGGATCCAGGATCCTGGACGACCAAAACGGGATGCCAGTCTTCCTTGGGGCGTTTTTTGAAATGCGTCTGTCCGGCATCGAACGCTTTACGCATAGGAGCCAGTCCTTCCTGCCAGACTTGATCGTGGAGAATGAAGTCACCGAGCCGTGGGTGTTCTTTGAATACGAGTCCGAAGAGATCCTCGGCTTCACGTTCGTGCCAATCTGCGGCGTGGATCTGTGCACTGATACTCGGGACCGACTTGGTCTCCAAGGGCAGGCGCAAGATGAAGTGAATCCAGCCGGAACGTGGAACTAGGAAAACATAGCGGAGATTCCACTCCTCTCGCTCTTCGACAATCAGGCCTCCAAATGAACATCCAGCCTCCCAAAACAGAAACTGACTCAGTGCAGTCAAAGCGGCGGGTTGTTTGACGATGAATGAGAGGTCCGCGCCGTGTTCTTCTCGCCAGGGCAAGATCTCAGCTCCAAACCGCTTCTCAATGGCAGCGGCCAGGGTGGAGGTATCGAAGCTCTGCGAAGGTGCTGCCGGGAAAGGAACGACAGTCATTCAGTGACCTCCCAGCTGCTGCGCTGCCAATTGTAGGAGACTGTGCACGGGGGCTGGCACGTAGACGCCGAGCAGCACCACGGGTGCGGCAGCCGCGAATATTGTCAAACGGCAGCTCATTGGTAAAGCTCCAACCGAATTGGCTGCTGTCGGCCGGCCGAGGACCATGCGGTTCACGTGCGACATGATGGCCACGAAAGCAATCACGATCAAGGTGCCAAGTATGGTAACGACAACCTTTTGACCAGCGTGTACTCCGGCGGCCAGTATGGAAAACTCGCTCAAGAAAATCGGAAATGGCGGAGCGCCTGCGATGGCGAGAGAACAGAGCAATAGGGCCGCGCCGGCAAACGGTGAAGTTCTGAACAGCCCTCGAACGGACCCGATCTCGCGCGTGCCCAGGATCAGCAGTATGGCTCCGGCGACGTAAAAACATAGCGACTTGGTAATCGCATGGTTTAACATCTGAGAAACAGCGCCGAAATCCGACGCTTGCGTCGCCAGACCAGCTGCCGTCAGGATGATGCCCATGTGCTCGACGGTCGAGTAGGCGAACATGCGCTTGTAGTCGCGGACTTGCACCAAAAGAAATGCTGCGATTCCCACCGAAATCAACCCTATCGCGATCATCCAATTGCCCAGGCGTGCCGTGGGCGACGCCAATACGATCGAGAGGAAGCGTAAAACAACGTAGAGGGGTACCGTTGTTTTCACGCCGGAAAGAACAGCACATACAGGCGTGGGGGCTTGGCTGTGCGCATCCGGCAACCAGGTATGCATCGGCGCTAGTCCTGATTTAGCTCCGAATCCGACGAAAACGAGGAGAAACGAAAGCTTCAGTAGCCTTGGGTCCATGGTAGCCGCCACCGAGCGAAGTCCCTCCCATGTTTCCCAAGCTCCGCCGGTCGCGGAACGGTACGCCCAAAACAGCAGGAAAAATCCGAAGAGCGCGATGGGCGCACCCATGATCGTGAGCACAGCAAACTTCCACGCTGCCTCTAAGGCACTGGATGTATTGTCGAACCCGACCAGAAGGACGCTGAACAGTGTGATCAGTTCCACCGCCACCCATACAAGGTTTGGCTCCGCCAGGGAAGGAACTGCTAGCAACGCGAAGGCGAGCAAATTGTAGTTTGAATAGAACCACCATAACCGGCCCCCTTCGTGCCCGTGGCGCATGTAGCCTCCCGCGAAAACACAAGCCAGCGCGCAGACGAAACTTACTAGAATGAGCATGAGGGCGCTCAGGCCGTCGGCTTCCAACCAGTTCGGGACGGCGAAGACTTTGCCCTGCGCAATCACCTGGGCGGAAAGGTAAACTGCCAACCCAAACGCAGTGCATGAGGACACAACGGTTATGGCCCACGCGTAGATCCTCAGCGGTCGGATACAGCAAAGCAGTGCTGCCAGGAGAGGAATGATGAGGATTGCGATCAGTGCCAAACCGCACCCTCCTCTTTTAGTTCGCTCAGCGACGCGGCCTCAGTAGTTCCGAGAGTTTCTCGAATGTTGCGTGTAAGCAATCCAACCACGACCGCAATGAGAACGACATCCACTGCAACAGCAAGTTCGGCGATGATGGGCAACTCAGGGGCGATCGCGATTCCCGCGAAAAACGCACCATTTTCCATCGCCAGGATTCCGATGAGCTGGGGAATTGCTTCCCGTCGCGCAACCAATGAATAGGCACCGATGAGAACGCCCGCGAGACCGATAGGCAGATTTACGCGGATCACCGGGTCATGCGCGGTCGCTACAATCGGCCCGATCAGCAACTCGGAAGCGACTGTCAACATGAGCACGAGCAGCAGGGAAGAGGGGATGTTGATCGCCTGCGCGATCTCACGCCGTTCATAGAAATCGCTGGGTAGGAGGCGCCGCAAAACCAGGGGAATGGCGATCACTTTGGTTGCGATGGTGATTGCTCCCAGGGCCCAAAGATGAATTGAATGCCGGCTGTATGCAAGCAGAAAAGACGAGGCAGCCAGCAGCAACGACTGCGCCACGAAAAATCGCAAAACGCCCTGAACTTGGCGGGTTGACACCATCGCGAATGCCGATATGAGAATCAGCCCCGCGCAGAGAGTGTTTAGAGCCTCCGGTATGGAACCCGGCATCGTTTTAGCCTCCCGGAAAAATGCTTGTCACCATCGCCGCTACCGAAATGATGAACGCTGCTCCCAGAAATTCGCTGATCCGGAAGAGCCGGAGCTTGGCGAGAGAAGTTTCAATCACCACGAGAACGAGCGCGAACACAAGAATCTTAAGAAGAATTTCAGGGATTGCCTCCAGTACGCCCGCAGGGCTTGGACCGTGGGCCAACCCCCATGGCGCCACCAGCACATTCAGAAAGATGCACGTCAGCACCAGGAACTTCATCTGGCCACCCCATTTCATCAGTGCCGCTCCCCGCCCGGAGAATTCCAGACCCTTGGACTCGTCGATCATTGCTAGCTCGAAGTGGCCCGATGGGTTGTCCACGGGAATTCTTCCTCCCTCGGCCAAAATCAGCATGAGAAACGCGATCAACAGCAGAATGTGGGCGGGAGAGAAAAAAGCGGCAGCGTTGGCAACCCATCTCTGTTGCACAATGTAAGGGATCGTCGATTGGGCGACGAAGGACACCGTGAAGAAAACAATCATGAACACCGGTTCGGCAAGGAAGCCGACCATGCGCGTCCGGCTCGCTCCCATAGGACCATAAGGGTTTCCAGTGTCCACCGCTGCAAGCGCGGCAAAGAATCCTGCGAGTCCCAAAAAGAAACCTCCTGCCAGCATGTCGCCCATGAACGCGAATACCAGCGGGTAGTCCGTGAGGACGGGGATCAGAATCGTAACGAAGATCGGCATCACGAACACAAGATAGGGCGTAACACGAAATATCCAGGTGGTCTGATCGGATACGATTTCGTCCTTGTGAAAGAGCTTCCAGATATCCCTATATGACTGAACGATGCTCGGACCACGTTTGCTTTGGACGACCTCTTTCAGGCGGGATAAAACACCGGCATAAAGCGGTGCGACTGCCAGTACAAACAACACCTGCACCACGTTGTAGGCAATGGTCTCGATCATGAAAGCGACTCACAAGGTTGTTTGAGAAGATGTTGGAGCTGAGGGAAGAACGCTGTGCTCGATTGTGGGGATTTGTGCGGCGTTAGGATCGGTGTCGATCTGCTTGATTTTCTGCATTCCCCGGAGGAACCACAACCGGGCAGGACCAGAGTAGTGGCTACTACTCCGATGAATCGACGTTCCCGAGAGACTCCTCCCATTGCGGGTCCTCTGCGGACCGCACCTCCGTTAGGATTTGGAGGAGTCATCAGCCGTCGATAATGGCGGCACTTTCCCCGGACGAGCCAAGGTGGCAAACTCCTTTGCCGTCTGTATTCAACCACAGATGAGTCGAAGCGGCAAGTACTTCGCCAGCCAAACGACGCGCCGAATCCCGTTGACTTCGGTACTTATCTTTTGATGTAGTATAAGGAGTCGCAAGGGTGAAGGAGTTCACCGTCAACCGCTGTCCCACCTTTTAGCCGGGCACAGCTGATGACTCCTGACAAGCGGGTTCTTGTCGCGGGGTCATGGTACCGGCAAAGATCCGCAACGCAAAAGTCGGCCTTCGACAGGGAAGGTGTATTCCTGCCCGACTGAGGGATAAGGCCTTGAACTGGATCAAAGCGAAGAAGATCGAGCAGGACCATCCGGCGCGCCGCACTTTGTGGTTTACGCGCAGCACGCTGCGCAAAGCGTTCGCTCTGGACGGTTGTGCGATCTGCACGGCGGTGCATACCTCTGAACGAAAAGGGATCCACTCCTTTCTCTACGAGGGCATGATGTCCCCTTCGGTGCGGCAAAAGTTTCTGGACGGTGGCGGGTTCTGTCTGCGCCATTTCTGGATGGCGAAGGAGATCGAGGACGAGACTTGGCTCACTGGTGGCTTCGGGATGGCGATTCTCTGTGAGGACCTCACTCGTCTAGCTCATGCCGGTTTGGCTAGGATCGCCGCCGCGGAGCCGAACTCTCGTACCATGTTGCTTCGCCATCCTGAGGTGCAGCCATTCGTTCTAGGTCACGATTGCATGTTTTGCGGGGACAACTTAGAGAAGGAGCAGTTCCTCGCGGAGGTGCTGGAGGAACTAGTTGAGGAGCCGGAGTTTGCAAAACCTCTGGCAACGTACGGCCTTTGCATCCGGCATGGGCAACTCGCTCTCCAGATTTGGAAGGACCCACCGAAACGCCACGAGCTATTCGCACGACTTCAAGCGCAAGGCGCCGAGCTAGGCGCAGACCTGCGCGAGTTCATTCGCAAGCACGACTATCAGTATCGGGACGAAGCGCCCGGCCCCGAGCACGACTCGGTTCTGCGGGCGATCCGGAGCTTTGTAGGCCCGGATCCATGCAAACCAAAAACGAAAAAGGAGAACTCATGAAGATCGTAATCATTTCCGATCTGCATGGGAATTACGAAGCGTTGCGGGCGTTGCCGGAGACATATGACGAACTCTGGGTGCTCGGCGATTTGGTCAACTACGGCCCTGAGCCAGGAGCAGTTGTCGATTTTGTGAAAGCGAAGAGTGCGGTTATTGTGCGCGGTAACCACGATCATTGCATCGGATACGATGTCGATCCACGCTGCACGCCTCGCTATCAGAAGATGGCGGAAATCACGCGCAGGTACACCGCCTCGATACTGAAGACAGACCAACAAAAATTCCTGCGGCAACTGCCACTCAATCTGGGACTTAGCCGTCAGGACACCCGCTTTTATCTGTGCCACGCAAAGCCGTCAGACCCCTTGTATGGCTATTGCCCGGAACAGTCTGAAGACTGGATGAGCGAACTGGATCACGTAAAGGGAGATGCATTGCTTGTCGGGCATACCCACACTCCCTTTATCCGGCGCATCGGCGACCGTGTAGTCGTGAACCCCGGCAGCCTTGGGCAGCCGAAAACCGGCAATCCGGACGCATGCTATGCCGTCTGGGAGGACGGCTCCTTCCAGCTGAAATCATTCCCATACGACGTAGATAAGACAATCGGGCAATTAAAAGCTCTAGCATTCCAGCAAGATGTAGAGAAGGACTTGATCACGGTACTCCAAACCGGTTCGGTGTAATGAATTCATATTAAGGAGAACTCATGTCAAAAATAAAAAGCATTGATGCAATGGAAATTCTGGACTCACGCGGCAATCCAACGATTCAGGTCAGTGTGACTCTGGCTCGCGGAGCCACAGGCGTGGCGAAGGTTCCATCCGGAGCCTCGACCGGGAAGAACGAAGCTATCGAACTGCGGGATGGGGATAAACGACGCTACAACGGAAAGGGCGTTCTGAAAGCGGTTCACAACGTCATCGACGTTATTCAGCCGGCAGTGAAAGGATTTGATGCCGGAGATCAGAAGGGTTTGGACGAGAAGTTGATCGCGCTTGATGGCACACCCAACAAATCGAAGCTGGGCGCCAACGCCATTTTAGGGGTCTCGATCGCAGCGGCCAAGGCCTCAGCAGCGGAGAGAGAGATTCCTCTGTACAGGCAGTTTATGTCTCGCGAGGAATATGTGTTGCCCGTGCCACAACTGAACGTGCTCAACGGTGGAAGGCACGCAGACAATAACGTGGACTTCCAGGAATTCATGATTGTGCCGGTGGGCGCCCCAAGCTTTGCTGAGGCCCTAAGGGCAGCATCGGAAACATTTCAGAAGCTGAAGGAGGTGTTACACCAGAAAGGCTACGAGACGAGTGTCGGTGATGAGGGTGGTTTTGCTCCGCGTCTACGGTCAAATGAAGAACCGATGGAGCTGATCTTATCTGCCGTGCAGAAAGCTGGCTATCAAGAGGAAAAAGACATTGCGATCAACCTGGACCCCGCCGCCAGTGAATTCTACGAGGATGGGCAATATGTTTTTCGAAAGTCAGACAAATCGCGTAAGAGTTCCGACGAAATGATTGCGCTCTGGGCAGACTGGCTGAAGAGATATGCCGCAATCTTCTCGCTCGAAGATGGGCTTGCTGAAGACGACTGGGCAGGCTGGAAGAAGCTCACCTCGCAGCTCGGAGGACAGGCGCAACTGGTAGCGGATGACATTTTCGTGACCAATCCTGAAATCTTTGCCAGAGGTATCAAGGAAGGTGTGGGAAATTCGATTCTGATCAAACTCAATCAGATCGGAACGATAACGGAAACGATGCGCTGCATCGAGATGGCGCAAAAAAACAATTACACCGCCGTGGTATCCCATCGTTCAGGCGAGACCGATGATACGACAATTGCGGATTTCTGCGTTGCCACTGGCGCGGGTCAAATCAAAACCGGCTCCGCCTGCCGCGGCGAGCGCATTGCCAAATACAACCGTCTGCTGGAGATCGAGAAAGACCTGGGAAGTAGCGCGAAGTACGCAGGCCATTCTGCCTATGCAAGATGGCGCTAGTGACCTGGCAAAGGGGGGTTGTCTCCGTGGAGGGAAATCGCGGCCGCGCTTTTCAGTATCTCTCGGATGAAGAGATACAGGGCCTAGTTGACAGCCTGAACTCCCTGCATGAGGGTGAGCTCGGCGTAGACATGCTGGTGGCTTGCGGACCAAGAGCTATTGAGCCCCTGCGCCGATTTCTGCTGTATGGCAAGCCCAGCGGCATCTTTGTCCCGCGACAGCGCGCACTGGGAGCTCTTGCCGGACTAGGGGCGAAGGACGTCCTGCTGGAGTATCTGGCTTCGGAAAGGCGCATCGCCGATCCTGTGGCCGCACACGGAGAAGAAGCGGTGAGAAATACAGCGGCCAGGGCGCTTGCAGCTTGGCAAACCGAGGATGTTTACGACGGGCTCCTGCATGCATTACGCAGGAAACGACTCACCGGCGTGATCGAAACGCTTGGGGAATTCCGTCGCCCTGAGACAGTGCCTGATTTGGTAGCTGCACTGGAAGACGACTTCTGTCGCAGTTCTGCCGAGGAAGCTCTTCAAAAGAGTGGGGAGCCTGCTCACTGTGCACTGATTGAAGCAGCGAGGACTCCCGATCCGTCCGGTACCACCGAGACTACGTCGAGTCGCAACCGCCGGAGATGCGCCTTACGGCTTCTCGGCGGGCTGCAGTTGTCAATCGAAGACTGGGAAAAAGTGGCAGCTCTTCTGCACGACAAAGATCCGGAGATTGTTGCAAGAGCAGGATCAATCGCATTGGCCGTCGCTGATGAGACAGACAAGAAACTCGCGGTTCGTCGGTTGATCGAGGTGTTGCCGGCAGCGCACTGGCTGCTGCAAGGCGAGATTGAGGGCTGGCTCGAAGATCATTTCGTCCTCGCACAACCCAGCATCGACGAAGAGATCGAAAGGCGTCAAACTGCGCCTGTTCTGGCGCAGTTCGCAGACGACGTGCTGCGCCTGCTGCTTAGCATAGAGGACAGGGCGCGCAAGAGATTGGCATGATGCCAGAATTCATCTTTGATCGGGAAGACGAACGACAGGCCATCAGGCAGCGGCTCGCAAAGAGGCGTCCCTTCCTTATTCACGGACCAGCAGGCATTGGCAAGACACTTTTGCTGCGTAGCGTGTTGCCGGAATTTCCGTCGGTCCTGTACTGCGAGGATTCAGCGACTACCCATGTCGTATTTCGGAGTCTCGCCCAAGGCTTGCTGCGTCTGCGCAATGCCCACGCGCGATCGGCATTTCGAGACGAGGAGGGTATCAAGACAAAGTCAGCGATCTCATTGAAAGGCATTGTGATGGATGGGTTGGAGCAGGGTGAGTACTCGATTGTTCTGGATCACCTGAAGTGCCCTTCGTATTCTTTCGCGGCGGCTGTGCGGGAAATCATCAGCAGGGGCTCGACCCCGGTGAGCGCAGTGGCGCGGTCGAGCCACATGGAAGACACTGGTTTCCTTCAACCCTTGTACTCAGACCGCTCCGAAAAGTACGAAATTCGGAATTTTGTGAGCGCGGTCGCTGAACAGTTCGCTCGTGAGGTTATTTCGCGGGCCAATCTTACGGCGTCGAACATGAACGAGTTCCTTGAGAAGATTCTGGAGTTCAGTGACGGGAATCCAGGGGTAATTGTTGCACTAGTGGAGACGGCAAAGCACCCCAAATACCGTTCGGACGAACACATCATGATTACGCCGCTTTACATCGACTTTCGTATGAACTGGAATCCGATAGGAACGCGTTGAGAGGCCGTCGGGCCGATCAGGCATGTCTCAGCAACGAGTTCGCGGCACAAGAATGGGAGGTTTGACCGTTGACTTCGGCTTTGGCTCATGTTCATAATCTGGATGGGTGTTGGAGTTCGCCTTTAACCGCCCATTGGGCAGATGACTCCTACGAAGAAGACATTTCTTGGTGGGAGTTGGTGTGCCGGTCTGGCTCTGCTGCCTCCCCAGTCCAAGAAGATTCTGACAAACGTGCGCGATCAACCGGATTCTGTGTGTCCTTAAAGGCGCACACGGAGGATGCAGAGTGATGCCCGAAGAGTCGCAAAATACGCTCAATTCGAATCACGAGCGGCGTCTTAGCGTTACTTGTCGCCACATCGACAAGCTTCTCGCAGACATGGAGAGCACGCTTAACGTCTCCGCGTCCAAATTAGCTTTCCCTCAGTATGCCGCCGATCTCGCGCCCGCACAAAGACGTGTGATCGAAGATTACATCACCCGCATCCGTGCGCAATTGATCCGCGTGTTAGACGGCCAAAACATTGAGCGTCCGCCGGCCGATATCCCCGTGTCACGATCGCTTCACGTGAACCTCACCTTCGTCGACATCGCAATTGAGGAATTGAAACCTGAATACATGAGTGGCTATGGCGAAGTTCCGCCCGCGGCTGCTGTCGAGTTGAACGGTATTGCCGGGGAACTGCAAGGCCTGGTGAGACAACTGGACCACTATTTGATGCGCGGATCGAAAGAAAACCTACAGGAGCGGCTGGAGAAACTGGAGCAAACCGGAGATGAGGTGGCACTTCTTAAGAGGCTGGAGTCCGTCATCGCAGAACACGGACTGGTTGAATTTCGATCGACATTGTCGATGATCCTCGACCGACTGGAAGACAACAGTTTTGAAATCGCTATCTTTGGGCGAGTCAGTTCCGGCAAGTCGTCCCTTCTGAATGCAATCCTGGAAACTGACGTACTTCCCGTTGGGGTCACTCCCATCACGGCTGTTCCTACCCGTCTGGCGTACGGCGAATCTCCGGCAGTCACCGTTTGGTTCGCCAACAGAACGCCTGAACGCTTCGAGATTTCGCAGTTGCCGGAGTTTGTGGCCGAGCCCCGCAATCCCGGCAATGAAAAGCATGTAACCAGGATAGTGGTCCAGTTTTCATCTCCTCGCCTTCGAGATGGGATCATGTTCGTGGATACACCGGGGCTCGGATCATTGGCGACTCGGGGGGCAGCTGAGACCCTAGCCTACTTGCCGCGTTGCGACCTGGGTGTGGTTTTGATTGATGCGGGATCGACATTGACACCGGACGATCTTCAAACCATTGAGATTCTCTATGAAGCAGCGATTCCCGCCACTGTGTTGTTGAGCAAGGCCGATCTGCTTACACTGGAAGATCGATCCCACGTGATCGAATACGTTAGGGACCATATCAAGAAAGAGCTGAATGTGAATCTCACGGTACATGCCGTGAGCGTGATTAAGGAGAACATGGAGTTGCTCACGCGTTGGTTCGAGGAGGATATTGCCCCTTTGTATCGCCAGCGACAAGAGCTGAAGATCCGATCGATCCGGCGGAAGCTCGGAGCCTTACGTCAGTCCGTGGAAATGGCTTTACGTGGGCGGCTTCGGCGGAAAGACCAGATCTCGCCGAAGAAACTGGAACAACTACGTGTCGTCGAGGCCGAGCTCCGTCAGGCAAGCGGAAGGCTTGAGGAAATGAAAAAGATCGCCAGGTATGCGGCGAACGAACTGGGCTCCTCAAGCTCCCATAAGATTCTTCGGATTGCGGGTGCCTCCTTGGTTGAGGCATGGTCTTTGAAAGGCAATACCGACGAAGCTGCTTCTGAAATCGTGCGGAATTCGGTGACGCAGGCAATTCAAGACCAAACGGAGGATCTCCGCCGGCGTATGGACACCCTCGCACACAAGCTTGATGAGACTCTTCGAGCGACAGCAAAGGTTCTGGAAATCGACGATGTGCCCGCAGAACAGGAGTTCTCAAGCATGCTACGGGAGATGCCAGCATTCGATCCGGGCCAGCTCACAGTTCATATTAAGCGTCCGGCGTTAGTCATGTTGCTGGGCCGAAAAGTCTCCCAAGCTGCGGTGACGAAAAGACTGGTGGGGATGATCGGAAGTCAGCTTACAAAGTCTTTGTCTGCGTACGCTGCTTTGCGGTATGACTGGTCTGAGAGAACCCTTGCACAGATCCAACGACGATTCGACGCTTATGCAAACAGTTATCGCGCTCAAGTAGAGAGGTTGATAGGAAAGCAGGAATCGTCAGGCGGACAAGAGGGCTTCATTCTTCGCGATCTGGATCTCTTGGAAAACGCCCAACCGGAACAGCCTGTGGCTCCTTGAGTCGAGCGAGTAGGTTGGCGAGCGATAATTATGAAAGGGAAAGGAACAGAACGACTTGCTGAAATACGTGATGGTTGGTATTGGAGGCTGTTTGGGATCGATGCTGCGTTTCTGGCTGGGCAGCTATATCGGCAGCAAAATGGGAACTCGCTTTCCCTACGGAACGCTCGTGATCAACATCACGGGTTCATTTCTGATTGGCCTGGTCTTTGCTTTGCTGACCGCAAGAACCCACTGGAGTCCGAACTGGCGATACTTGATCCCAATTGGTTTCATCGGAGGTTACACGACATTTTCCAGCTTCGAGTATGAGACGCTGCGCACGATCCAGGATGGACAGTTCGGGCTGGGCCTTCTATACGTTGCACTAAGTGTAGTTGTCGGGTTCGTCGCAGTATGGGGAGGCGTTATGACCGGGAGGGCGATCCCATGAAAACTGAAGCCGCTGTGGCGGCGACTAGTCTAAGCCAGGCACTCACCAAGGGTACGTGTCCAATCTGTGCGATCCTCAAGGATTTTCAGTGGACGCTAGGTGAGAGCACCAAGCCGCAGGCGGGTCTCCGGTTGTGCAATTTTCATGTTTGGGCGCTTGCACGGTCCCGAGACTCCCTTGCTCGATCGACACCGGGCGAAGCAGTCACAAATGTATTCCTTGAAATGCTGCAGGGTCCCCTACTCGGAAAAGTGAGCAGCGATGAATGCGCACTGTGCCGTCGAGTTCTGGAGGAAGAAGTGATGCGTCTGCGCGAGTTGGCACAGAAGTTGCAGGGCGCTATGTTTGCGCAATGGATGAAGACGCAAGGAACTCTCTGCTTGGACCATGCCCGAAAAGTGAAGGAATTTGTTCCGTTGCGGTTAAGAACACTCATTGACGAAGTCTTAGAGCGAAATCGTGCGGAGCTACAGCAGGAACTTGAAGCTTTCCGCGAACAACTTAAACATGGAATTCACGCTGGCGGCGGACTGCTGGGCCGCGCCGCTGAATTTCTCGTCGGTCAAAGGGGACTCTAGTCTTAGGAGGAAAGATGCTTACATCCGGACCAGGTAAGAAAGTCGGCATTTACGTAGCAGAAGACTCACAGTACCACGGAAGCGCGAGCTATGCCGCCATCCTGGATTTCCTCTTTTTCCATGGGGTCTCAGGGGCGACGGTGACACGGGGTATCGCAGGTTTTGGCGCCGACCATCACATGCACACCACACGGCTCGTGGACCTCGCCGTCCGCCTACCTGTCAAAGTCGAGTTCATCGAAACGGCGGAGAAGGTTGAGGAACTACTGCCCAAGCTGCACGAGATGGTAGGCACGGGCTTAATCGAGATGCACGACACGACCATCGTGAAACCGGCGGAGAAAAAACAAAAGCGTGGCGCTTCCTCCGAAGGTCCTGCTCTCAAGCGAGAGGGCAAAGCGAAGATGATGCGTATTTACATCGGCGAGAACGACAAGTGGAACGGTAAGCCACTCTATGAAGGAATCGTAAGCGGACTGCGAACCCATGAGATTGCCGGTGTGACTGTTTATCGCGGGGTCCTGGGCTATGGCGCCAACCGGAGAATCCACAAGGATGCCAAGCTCGGCCTTTCCCATGATTGTCCTATCCTGCTGTCGGTCGTAGACACGGAGGAGAAACTGAAGGCGTTCATGCCCATTCTGGATCAGATGGTGAAACAAGGTTTGGTTGTTCTGTCCGACGTGGATGTCATCAAGTACACGCACAACTACCAGAAGGCCGAGCGGCGACAGGAGGCACGGATATGAAACTGGAAGGCAAAGCTAAAATGTTACGCATCCATTTCGGTGAAGACGACAAATGGCACGACAAGCCGCTCTACGAGGCGATTGTGACGAAGTGTCGGGAGCTGGACATCGCTGGCGCGACGGTTTTCCGCAGTATCGAGGGTTACGGAGCGAGCACGCTCATTCACAAGCAACATTTCCTTCGTTCCTCGGATCGTCCAATTATGGTCTCAGTGGTGGATACCGAGCAGAACATCAAGAAACTGCTGCCTGCACTGGACGAAATGGTGGATGAGGGCCTGATTGCAATGTCGGAAGTGGAAGTGATCCGCTACGTACATCAGGAAGGCGTTCGCTCACAGGTGTAGTGATATGAATGGCGACGAATCCAGTGCATCCGTCACAGTTAGCTCAGCCCGTGAGGCTCAGAATGAAGTCGAATCTGGCGTTGTGAGTCACTTTGACGGGGCAACCCGACTGTCACGGTTGTCGGAGCTTGCGGAAGACTTGGGCGCGAATCCAGTCGCTGATGAGGCTCGGGAACTCGCAGTTCGCGTCTCGGAAGGTCGTTTCTATGTGGCGTGTGTCGGCCAGTTCAAGCGAGGCAAGTCCACTCTGATCAACGCTCTCATCGGGCAGGCCGTTCTCCCCGTTGGCTTCATACCTGTGACCGCCGTACCCACTGTTATCCGGTTCGGTGAGCAAGCAAGAGCACGAGTGCAGGGTCGAGACGGTTCTTGGAAGGAAATCACCGTTTCAGAGCTGGAGCAGTACGTTTCGGAAAAGTTTAACCCCGAAAACAAGAAAGAAGTGGACGGGGTTGAAGTGTTTGTACCAAGCCGACTGTTGTCGTCTGGTATGTGCATTGTGGACACTCCTGGCCTGGGGTCAGTCTTCACCGGGAACACTGCTGCTACTCAGGCCTTCATCCCACATATCGACGCTGCATTGGTTGTAGTCGGCGCCGATCCTCCACTGGCCGGCGAAGAGCTTGTACTGGTAGAAGCAGTCGCCAAACAAGCAAAAGATCTGATCCTGATCCTCAACAAGGCGGATCGGACCACCGAAGCGGAGAAAGCGGCTGCTGTCGCTTTTACCCGTCAACTGCTGGAGAAGCGGTTGCATCGTTCGATGGGTCCAGTGTTCGAGGTCAGCGCTGCGGAGCGCATGGAGAACCGCGGGCCGGATCGCGACTGGGGAAAACTGGTCGCGACGCTACAGCGGCTTGTCGATGAATCTGGCAGCCAACTGGTTCGAGCGTCATGTGAACGCGGACTGCAGCGTCTGAGCGAGCAACTGCTGGCCATCATCAGCGAAGAACGCGACGCATTGCGGCGGCCGATTGATGAGTCCGAGCGTCGAATTATAATAATGAAACGGACGATCTCAGAGGCAGAGCGCTCGATGCGAGATCTGAGCTTTCTTTTTATGGCTGAGCAGCAGCGGCTCTCGGACCTCTTTGGTGATCGCCACAAAGCATTCTTCGCCTCCGTGTTACTCAAAGCCCAGAAGGAATTTGAAGAACTGTTGCGGCGCCTTCCGCACGGATTCGGACCAGCGTACAGGCGCCAAGCCATGCGGATGGCCCAGGACATAACACGCCATTACGTTGTGCCCTGGCTAGCACCTGAACAAGAAGAAGCGGAGAAAGAATACAGGGGTGTGGCCTTGCGATTTGTGGAGATGGGCAACGAGTTCCTAAGAAAGCTCGCCAGTGCGGGCATTCCAGAACTCGCACGCATGCCGCACGCGCTTGATCCCGAAACAGGTTTTCGCTTCCGCTCGCAATTCACTTTTATGGAGTTCATCGAAGTTGCGCAGCCTGCTTCGCCGCTGCGCTGGCTGGCCGACGCGGCCCTTGGCTTACTTGGGGGGCGCCGCCTCATTCAAAATGACGCGCGGGAGTTCTTAGTCAGGCTGCTCGAAACGAACAGCATCCGCGTGCAGAGTGACATTCTGAATCGAGTCCAAGAAAGCCGGGGCAGGTTGGAAGTCGAAATTCGCAAGCTGCTGCATGAAGTCAGCCGCATTGCCGAGCAAGCCTTGGTGCGGGCGCGGAAAGTGAAAGAGGAGGGAGGGCCGGCAGTTCAGGCAGCGCTGGATCGCTTAGACGGCTTGGAACGCGAAATTCCTGTTCTAGGCGAATCACTGGTTCCCAGGATTGTGCAAGCGTGAAGAGGAGGATGAGATGAAAGGCAGACGCATTTCGATCCTCACCTACGAGGGGGACCGGTGGCAAGGGGTATTGTTGCAGCGCAAGCTCCTGGATGCATTGGCAACAAATCGTGTGGAAGCCGCAACGATAGTTTATGGTACAGCGGGCTACACAAAGGACATGGGCCTAACCACACGCTCACTGGTTGACGGTGGTGGCCGATTGCCTGTGCTCGTGGAGTTCGTCGCTTCGCAGGAGCAACTGGAGCGCGTTCTGCCAACCATCAAGCCAATGATCGGAACCCGCCCGTTTACCATGGCAGAGATTGAAATCGAAACCGTAATGGGCTCCTAGATTGTTTTCTCTATTTCGACCGCAAATACCTGCCTGTATAGGTCTTCCCCATAGCTTGTCTCCAACGGCTTGCCTTCGGCCAGCCTGAATGTTCGCGTCCCGTCGGCCTTCCTTTCGGCGCGCAAGAAAATGGCGTCCTCGATCGTCCTCTCGAAGAATCCACGTGCGAATTCATACAAATGCGTCACATAGACAATCTTTATCCGCTTCTCCAGCAATGCACAGACGATCTGCTTCGCGATCTCCGACCCCTCCCGCTCGTTCGTTGCGGCAAATGACTCGTTGAAAAGCAGCAGGGAATTCGGAGCCACGTGCTTGACGATTTCGCTCATTCTGAAGAGCTCCTCATCGAACCTTCCGCTCTTCATCGTCGCGTCCTCCTCCCGCTTAAAATGAGTAAACATGGCCGGGCAGAGTTCGGCTTCGAAGGTCTCCGCTCCGACAAATAGGCCGCATTGCATCATCAACTGCGACAGGCCGATGCTCCGAAGGAAACTCGACTTTCCGCCTTTGTTTGCGCCGGTGATGATCACCAGACTCTTGCCATCTGCTTCGACGGTGTTTCCCACTACTCCGCGCTCCATGCTGAGCGCCAGGCAGACGTCGTATAGTCCACTGAACCGTTCCCTGCGTTGGCCCGCAGGCTCAGGCGCCGGAAAGCAGGTCGGAAGCCCTTTGGCTATGAGTTGGCTGTACAAATTCAAGCAGCCGACATAGAAAGCCAACTCCGTCCGGAGCATCTTGAAGAAGCCCAGGACGTGATCGGCGGATCGGTCGAGTGCAAGTGCAACGCGACTGATTCCGCGGTTCCGCATATCCGACACGATCTTCCCGCCAGCCTCGTCGCGAGGATGGAGATGGAAGGTATAGGCGGGCGGTCCC
>JRHI01001202.1_pt1 | contig 22974 bp, 14 predicted proteins | sample 215371 | NCBI WGS metagenome assembly JRHI01 (sample SAMN02929681, study PRJNA255918) | sediment metagenome | biome: cave system; feature: Ice Cave; material: Sediment; isolation source: sediment from deep within a dark volcanic ice cave with no known source of... ...
GGCGTGAATTGGAAAAACGGTTACAGTAGAACTACCCACTCCCCACTGCCGGCAGGCAGTTCCGGTGCCGCCGCGTCCGCTGCGGCTCGCGTTACCGTCCGTACCACCATTTGGCCGCCCTTGGGCATCGCGTCCCGGGCGTTCAGGCAGAGGTTCATCAGCAGCTGCTGTAGCTGCGTTTCGTCACCCAGTACCTGTAAGGGTTCGCGAGCCAGGTCCCAGTCTATGTGAATGTTATTCGCCAACGTGGAACGCAGGAGGGCCATCGTCCGTGCTGCCATCCGGTTGATTTCAACCGGTTGCGGCAGCAACCGGCGCTGTTTGCCGAAGGCGAGCAGTTGTTCGGCGAGGTTCGCCGCACGCTGCCCCGCCTCAGTGATGTAGTCCAGTTCCTGCAGCACCGGATGTCCCGCCGGCAGCTTGCCGCGCGTCAACTCAGCCAGCGACAGGATTACCGTCAGCAGGTTGTTGAAATCGTGCGCGACGCCGCTGGCCAGTTGGCCGACCAGTTCCACCCGTTGCGACCGCTGCAATTCCTGCTCCAGCTGCTGTTCCCGCGTGATGTCAACGACAAGGCACGAGATGCCCACGATCTCCTCGTTCGTCTGACGTGGCTGACAGATCACCAGGGCGACCTTGTTCGCCCCATCCTTGTGCTGGAAACGCACTTCCAATCGTTCGACGCAACCTGTCAGGGTCGAGGCGAAGGCCGATAGGAGACGCGGCAGATCCTCGGGGTGCACGGCCGCCTGCCACTCCGGCGGTTGCTGGACGTCCTCGATGGCGTAGCCGGCCGCCTGATGCAACGCCGGGTTCAGGTAAAGGATGTGCAGGCTCTGATCGAACTGCACCAGGCCCACGGGCAGGGTTTCCACCAGGCCGCGATATTTCTCCTCGGAGTGGCGCAGTACCTCGGTCGCCTGTCGATGGGCGGTGATATCGACGAAGGTCGTCACCGCCCGGGTGGCAGCGCGGCCCAGTGCCTGCGTCAGCGGCATCGCGTTCACCAGGATCCAGCGCACGCCTGCCGGGCAGGGGATGCCCAGGACCACGCCGCGGACGGGTTCGCCACTACGCAGGCTTGTCGGGGCAGGGTGCTCTTCAGCCGGAAAGGAGCTGCCGTCCGCCCGTAAACAAGGCAAGGCGGGATCGGGGAAGGGCCGGCCCACCAGCTTTTCGGCCGGCAACTCCAGGATCGCTGATGCCGCCGCGTTGCACGAGAGGATTGTGCCGTGCTGGTCCTGTACCACCAAACCCTCGGCAATGGTCTCAATCACTGCACGCAACCGAGTTTCACTTTCGCGCAGGGCTGCCTCGGCCTGGTGCAGCGGGCCAACGTCCTCCAGCACCCAGACTGCCGCATCCGGGCGGCCGTTGCCAGCGAGGTCGATCGGCGCTGCCCAGGTCACGAGCGGGATGCGTCGGCCATCCGGACGATGGACGACGATGTCGTCGCGCATGCTCGTCTGGCCCAGGCGCAGGGCCCGGTTGACCGGCAGATCCTCAAGCGGATACGGCGTGCCGTCGCTGCGGAACAGGCGATAGGCCTTCACCAGATGATCCAGCAGCGGCGTGCCATCTTCGGCCTGCCCGAGAAGCTGGCGGGCACGAGCATTGACCAGGATCGGCCGGCCCTGCGCTCCCTGCACGAAGAATACCCCTGCGGGTAGGTTGGCGACCAGGGCATCGAGCATGCTGCTGGCGCGCCTCAAGTCGCCGGCCAGCAAACGCTGTTCCGTGATGTCGGTAACGACACCTTCCCAGCCGTCCAGCCGACCGTCCTCGGCAAGGTGCGGAGCGAGCGTGTCGCGTACCCAGCGCTCCGGGGGCGCGCCGCCCAACAACGAGGACAGCGATCGACCGGTGCTGTGCGGCGACGCTTCGTCGGCAGACTCCGATCGGGGCGCCAGGCGATACTCGCAGGTCACCGGCTGGTCCTGGCGGCTGAGTTGGGCGACCGCGGCTAGAATTATTTCGCGATCGAGGGGATGAACGTGGCAGAGCCAGCCCTTATAGGGTCCTAGCAGGTGTTGCGGGTCGCAACCGAGCACGTCCCGGCAAGCTGGGCTCAGGAAGATGATCTCGGCGTCCGGCACGGCCGTCCCGCGTTCCGGACCGTCGAGCGCCTGCGTCACCTGGGCTTCGTCGATGCGGACGCTATAGAGCAGGACGGGGATGTGCCCAACGACGCGGCGATAGCGTGCCTCACTGGCGCGAACCCAACCAGACGACGCTGCTACCAGCAGGGCCATGCTGCACTCGGTAAGCAGGTTGCCCTGAAAGCCGAAATCGGCGAGGCCGATCGGCGCTGGCCAGCGCCAGGTGGCCAGGGTCAACGGAGCAATGGTTGCAGCCGCCGCCACGACGGTGCCCCCCCGCATGCCTTGCCGCAGGGCCGCCCAGACGATGAGCAGCAGCGGAGTCGCCCAGGGCTGCCCCGAGGCGAGGCCGGCAGGGCCCCAGGTCAGGATCAGCACCACGCTAAACAGGGCAGCCGAAAGAGACAGCCCGCCAATCTCGATGACGTCGCCGTACCTCAGCGGAGTGCTTCGTATCTCTTCGCGCTCCTCCGGTGAGATGCTTTGGTCTGTCGGCCGAATCGTGCCCCAGCGCCCCAGCACCGGCGTCAAGCCCGCGAGCAGGGCCGGCGCTATCGTCACGATTCCCAGCGCCCGGCTGGCCCAGATGGCTCCCGTAGCCTGGACGAACCCTTCCGGCGCGAGTCCCAGGCAGGTGAGGCTCAGGCCGCGCAGGACGGCGAAAAAACCGACGAGCAGCGCCGGCACAACCAGCAGGAACAGGGTCGCCGAGCGCGGACTACCAAGGTTCCGCGCGCCACAGGCCAGGCGATGGTAGCACCACCACGCGGTCACCGCCTCGACCGCCTCCAGCGCCGCTTCTCCGATCGGCCCGAGCACGACCAGCCAACCCGTCCCCCATGGGGAGGGTAGTCCAACGAAGTAAGACTGTAGTGCAACGAGCAATACGTCCGCGGCGACCAACAGCAGGGCGCGCGGTCCCAACCATGCCATCAGGGCCAGGGCGACGCCGGCGGGAGCAAACCAGAGCGCGCCGCGCTGGCTCGGTCCACTAAGCTGATGTGCCAGGTGGAGCAGGATCAGGCCAAGGAGGAATGGCGGGCAGCGGCGATGGAGGGAGAACTTGCGGAGAGGAAGAGCGAGCCAGGAGAAGACGGTGCGGCGACGGCTCGGCTGTGAGTAAGGGGCCGGGGATCGAATTGACGGAGGGAGCGCTGTCATCTGAGGGATTGTCACTGGGGTCGTGTCACCCGCCGGCCGCTTGCACCGATGCCGCTGCCCGGTTGCCCCTGTCCGCTCCGCGAATTCATGCCTCGCCTGGCGCTGGACGGCGTACTGCAAGCCGGCCCTGCCCGTACCAGCTCAGCAGGCTGGCATTGCCATTCACTCGAGCAGAAAATGAGGAGAACAGGCCAGTAGCCGCAACCCAAACATTCCAGGCTGCATGTACGAGTCCTGCTGAAGTGTAGCCCACGCCCGCGGCCCGCTCAACTCGTTCCACTCAGTAACCACCGCGCCAATCTCCACCCCCCAGCGCTTCGGCCAGCGCCTCTGCCGTTGGAAACCGCTGCGCCGGCTCCTTGGCAAGACACCGCCAACAGATCGCCTGCAGCTCCTGCGGGGCTGCCGGAATTGGCTTCGGCTCAAGACTACAAATCGCATCCTGCAAGTCTGCGAGGTTGTCGGCCAGGAACGGCCGTTTGCCGCTCAGCAACTCGTAAAGGATCACTCCGAGAGCCCAGACGTCGGCCGGCGGCCCGAGTTCCTTTTCGCAGGCCGACACCTGTTCCGGCGCCATGTAGACGGGCGTGCCGGAGAAGCGTCCGGCTCCTTCCAGTCGCATTTCCCCGGCCAAACGCCGCGCCAGGCCGAAATCGCTCAGGAGCGGTTCGCCATGTCCGTCGAGCAGCACGTTGCTCGGCTTCAGATCGCAGTGGAGGAAGCCCTGCTGATGGGCGAAGTGACTCGCCCGGGCCACCTTCTCCAGCCAGGCGACTGCCCGGGGAAGATCGCGCGCCGGGATGTGCTCGGCTAGTGAACCGGAGGCGAGATCCATGGTGAAATAGAGAATCCCCAGGTGTTCGCCGATGTCGTGGACCGGCATGATGTGTCGATGCCGCAGTGTTGCCAGCACCCGGGCTTCCTCGCAGAAGCGCCGGCGTGCGGCCAATTGACAGCCCAACTCCGGCAGGAGCGCCTTGAGGGCGACGAAACGCTGGAGTCCCGGCTGCCAGGCCCGGCAAACCATCCCAGAGCCGCCGCGGGCGATCTCTTCCAGTACCTCGTAGCAACCTAGGCGCGGGGGCAGTTCCGCGGGCGGGACCGGCTCCTCGGTTGAAGGCGGTGGTTCGTCGGGCATGGTGTCACGGAGCAATTCGTGCAACTGCAATTGCCGGCGCAATCGTTCCTGCCAGTGCGGAAAGCGCGCACAGAATTCTTCAGGCGTCGGGCGCTGGCCAAGCTCCTCGCGGGCCACGAATTCCGTGTAGATCAGCTCGATGGCCCAATCTTCCTGTGAGGCCAGAAGGGGCGTCTGGGAAAAGAAGCGCTCCGCCCGGCAATGCTCGCCGGCGCGCAGACAGCGATCCAGGTCGGCACATGCCTGACGCAGGTGTGGTTCGGAAACATTGCCGATCTCCGTGTCGGCAGGCATGGTTCTTCTCACTGATCCCACCAGCGGCCTGACCGGTACGTTCCCCGGCCCCTGGCAGCAAGTTAGTCCATTGATCCATCGAAGCTATCAGAACGCGCCCCCGCTCGCAAGGCGTTACCCGAATGCTTGTCTCGATCTCACTGCTCAGATCCTTCTTTGCCGTTTTTCCAGTGAATGATTGTCTTCCAGGGGGAGCATCCGCTATACTTGTTCCTTCCGGAACGCAGGACGACGCTCCCCGCGAGAGATTTCATGACCAGTGCGGCAGTTGAGTTTGCCGATCTTGTTGCGCGCGTTCGACTAGGCGATGAGGAAGCCCTGGCGGCGCTGCTCCAGCGTTACGAGGGGGAGGTGCGCCTGGCGGCGCGCGTCCTGCTCGGGAGGGTGCTACGCACTCATCTCGATTCGGTGGACCTGGTTCAGTCAGTCCATCACACGCTTCTGATCGGCCTCCGGCAGAACAAGTTTCAGCTGAACAGCGCCCCGGAGTTCCTGGGCCTGGCCATGACGCTGGTCCGGCGGAAGGTGGCACGCCACTGGCGACGCCTGCAGCGCCAGCGGCCGCTCGACTTTGCCCGCGCCGAGACTCAGGGGGTCGGGGACGCCCTGACCAGCGCGGGGCATCCGGACCTCGATCCCGCTGGCTCGGTCCAATTCCAGGATACACTTGAACATTTGTATCGCAATCTGGAAGAGAAGGATCGCCTTCTGGTGGAACTGCGCCTACAGGGGTGTAGCACCGCCGACGCCGCCCGCCGGCTCGGACTGGACGCGGACGTGCTGCGCGTGCGCCTGAGCCGACTGCGCAGGCGTTTGCGGGAGAGCAACCTGCTGACGGAATGGCTCTAAGAAATCGCAGTTACGCCCGGCGCTGGTTTTTTGTTGCGAAATGCCCACTGCCGGGGCATCAAGAGGATGTCAGGGTAGGGTTGCCGGAGTGCAGCCCTGCAGGTGTGGTAGGTGAAGGCGGTGCGATGAGTTCTTTCCTCCGCGCAGTAGCAATCGTGTTTGCCAGCTTCTGGGTGAGACCCCGGCGCTGCAGTCGCACTGTGGCCTCACTCAGCCTTTGCGTCGAGAGCCTCGAGGAGCGCCGTCTCCTGGCCGGCGTCCACCATCACGCGCTCGATCTGCTCGTCCCGCCTGCCAACGACATTCTCCTCACCCACCGCGAGCCAGAAAGGTTCCAAAGGTTGCACATAGCAAGTGGGGTTGGCGACCCGAGGGCTGACTATACTGAAATGCGGACTGGGGACGTCTTGCACTCCGGCTCTCCCATCCTCGGACGTGCGGACGACATCCAGCGTGCCGAGGCTCTGAGGCGCCGACTCAGGCTCGCGGACTCCTTGCGGGACGAGGCGACCGGCCTGAGCCGGGGCGAAACGAACGACAAGTCGATCGCCCACGAGCGGAACAGCGCGACGGAGGTGAGCGAAGGATTCGCGACCAGCACGTTGACGCGGCTCACCGAAGGAAACGAGGGGCATTCTCAGATGCCCACACCGGTTGTACCCTCCGGACACACCACCACGATGGAGGAGCGTTCCCTGGATTCGGCGGCCGATAACGGCGACGCACTGCAGGGACAGCACCCGGACGGCGGACAACATTCCGACCCAACAAGCCTGAACCAACCGGCACACGGTACGGCAGTTGTAGTCGGCCGGTCCGGATCGCTGCGCGAACGAGACACGCCCGCGGAACAAGCCGCTGACACGCACCTGTCAGCAAACGCTGAGAACGGCGCGGCGCGGGCGTCCGCGGATGGCCATCGCGGTTTGCTTCCAACCCCCACCAGCGCGCAGGGCTTGCTGTCGGACACAGCCGAGTCCGGTATCGAGGCGGGCGCCGCTGAGATGACTGCCAACGCCAGCCTGCATCTGTTGCTGATGGCGGACGGCCGACTCGGGCCGACCGGCCAAATGGGTGAAGCGATTGGGTCCGGCATCGCCCAATCGTCGGCGCCCATCTCTAAGACCAGTAGTCGGCCGTGGCTTCGCGATTTCGGGCAGGTGCTGGCGCAGGCGCTGTACCTGGGTACCCTGAGACCCGGGGCAGGTAGCGCGAGCGGCGATACAGTGACGGTGGCGGCCGAGGCTCTGTCCGACCCGCGGCTCGTGGTGGCCGATCTGATTCAACGCTCGGTGGAGGCGTTGGGCCGATTGGTTCAGGGATTCTACCTGGTGTATCTTGGTCGGGTAGCGACGGCGGGCGAGGAGAACGGTTGGGTCGGCATGCTCCTGAACGGTCAGACGCAGGAGCAGGTGCTGAGCGCTTTCCTTGGAACTGCCGAGTTCGCCAGCCGGGCCAGTGCTCTCGAATTGTCCGGCACCACCGACGAGCGCTTCATTCGGGCGCTGCACACTGTGCTGCTGCATCGACCGGCTACTGAGAACGAGGTGAGTGGCTGGCTCGCCGCCTTGCCCGTGCTCGGCCGTCAAGGAATCACGGCCCAGTTTCTCGCATCCACCGAGTACCGTACGGCGCAGGTTGCTTCGTTCTACGAGGAGATCGCGCAACGGCCCGGTAGCGCCTCGGAAGTGGCAAGTTGGGCAAATTCTCCCTTCGATGTGCTGACCATTCGCAAGTTCTTCGAGATGCGCACAGATTTAATGGGTCGGTGAGCGGCGACATGCTTCCGCCACCGAGGGAAGAAAGAAGCCCCCCGGACACTGCGGGATGCCACACCATCCTTTCCCTTTGCAGTTTCTGTCGCGAATTGGTAGCTCACCTGCGCATTCGGCACTTGAGTTCCACAAGCTGCCAGGTAAACTGAGAGACTGGCCTGCTAGCCGCGCCGGGTGCAACGCCGGCATGAATGTGCTCCGCGCGGTTCCACTCTCTGAGAGAAACACGGCATCCCATGCGTCTTTTGTTCCTGTCCAGCGTCCTCCTCCTTACTGTACCGGCCCTGGTCCAGGCAGGGGAAACTCAGGAGAGGTTCGCATCGAAACACTGGTCGCTGCGCCCGCGAATCCGGCCGCCCGTACCTCGGTTCGACGATGCCGCTTACCAGGAGTGGGTCCGCACACCGGTGGACGCCTTTGTCCTGCAACGACTCCTCAACAATGATCTGCGACCGGCCCCGGAAGCGGATCGCCGGACGCTGATCCGCCGGCTCTGCTTCGACCTGACCGGCCTGCCGCCCGCACCCGCGGAGGTCGCTGCCTTCGTGAACGACCCATCGCCGGAAGCCTACGAACGGCTCGTGGACCGGCTGCTCGCGTCCCCGCACTATGGCGAGCGCTGGGGCTGCCACTGGCTGGATGTCATCCGCTTCGCCGAGACCGAAGGGTTCGAGTACGACCGCTACCGTCCCGGCGCCTGGCGCTTCCGCGATTACGTCATCAACTCGTTCAACCAGGACAAGCCATTTGACCGGTTCGTGCTGGAGCAGCTAGCTGGCGACGAGATCGCGCCCAACGATCACGACATGCAGGTGGCAGCCGGCTTCCACCGTCTGGGTCCAGCGCGACGCAACGCTGGCAACCAGGAGTTGGCCGTCAGCCGCCAGGAGGTGCTCAACGAGATGACCGATGTCATCGGCGTGGCGTTCCTCGGGTTGACTATTGGCTGTGCCCGCTGTCACGACCACAAATTCGACGACGTCCCGCAGGTCGATTACTACCGCCTGCAAGCGTTCCTGGCGGCGACGCACGAACACGACGTGGTCCTGGCCAGCCCGCGGGAACAGGCGGAGTGGAAAGCCTGCAACGAGAAGATCCAGGGCGAGATCCAGCGCCTCAGACAATCGGTGTCCGGCCTCAAGGCTGACGAGCGCAAGTTAATGGAGAAGGTCCAGGAACTGGAGCAGCGCTTGCTCCCCCCATTGCCGACCATCAGTACGGTTCACGACGTCGAAGCCGAGCGGACACCGGTCCACGTCTTGAAGCGCGGCGATTCTGAGAAGAAGGGACCGCTGGTCGGACCGCGCGCGCCAGGACTGTTGAGTCTCACCGAGCCCGCACAATTCCCAGCCAACACGCCGAACCCGCGCACCTTACTGGCCCGCTGGATCACTTGTCCAGACAATCCGCTGACCGCCCGCGTCCTTGTCAACCGTATTTGGCAATACCACTTCGGCCGGGGCATCGTCGAGACCGCCAACGATTTTGGCGCCAATGGCACCCGGCCCGGCCAACCCGAGTTGCTCGACTGGCTGGCGGACGAGTTCGTCGCTGACGGCTGGCGGATGAAGCCAATTCACCGGCTCATCGTGCTGAGCAGCACCTACCGGCAGGCATCGTATGCTCCGGGAGCCAGGCCTGCCCTCGCGAAAGACAGCGACGACCGCCTGCTTTGGCGTTTTCCGTGCCGGCGCCTGACCGCCGAAGAGGTCAGCGACGCCATGCTGCAGGTCTCCGGCAGGCTGGACGACAAGGCCGGCGGCCCGAGCGTCGTGTTGCCCGTCGATTCAGACCAGGTAAAACTGCTCTATTCCCCGATGCAATGGAGTGTCACCCGGGACCTGAGGGAACACGACCGCCGTTCTGTATACCTGATTGCCAAGCGAAATCTACGGCTACCGTTCATGGAAGCCTTCGACCAGCCCGACGCGCAGACCAGCTGTCCTCGCCGCGCTTCCAGCACCCACGCCTTGCAGACCCTGGAACTGCTCAACGGCAAGCTGGCGAACCGTCTGGCCGAGTCGTTCGCCGACCGTTTGCTGCGCGAGGTCGGTCCCGATCGCGCCCGACAAGTGGAACTTGCCTACCTGCTCGCCGCTGGCCGGCTGCCCAGTCGGAAGGAGATGGAACTGGCCATCCGCTTCCTGGAAAACGAGCCGCTCCGGGAGTTCGCGCTCGCCGTGTTCAACCTGAACGCCTTCCTGTACGTGAATTGATATGAACAACCACTATCGCATTACGCGCACCCGCCGGGAGTTCTTGTGCGACGCCTTTTGCGGTTTCGGCTCTCTAGCATTGGCTTCAATGTTTCGGCAAGAGGAGCTGCGAGCTGCCCCAATTAGTCCGCTCGCACCAAAGCCTCCCCACTTGCATGCCCGGGCCAGGTCCGCGATCTTTCTCTTCATGGCTGGCGGTCCCAGCCATCTCGAGACCTTCGACCCCAAGCCCCTGCTGAGCCGACTCAACGGCCAACCCCGGCCGGCTGAGTTCGGCGAGGCCAAGTATCAGTTCGTTAAGAAGGGCGCCCGGCTCCTCGGCAGCGCCCGCAAGTTTCAAAAGCACGGCCAGAGTGGCATTGAAGTGTCCGACCTGTTCCCAGAGACGGCGCGATACGTCGATGACATGGCTGTCATCCGCTCCTGTTACGGCGACCGGGTGGTCCACTCGGCGGCGCAATACGAATTGTTCAGCGGCCGAGTTGTCCCGGGCTTTCCCAGCATGGGTTCATGGGTCGTTTACGGGCTTGGCTCGGAAAGCCAGTCGTTGCCGGGGTACATCGTCATGCCCGACTCGCACGGTGCGCTCGAAGCCGGCCAGCCGATGTATACCAACGGCTTCCTGCCTGCCGTTTACCAGCCGACCATGCTGCGCGGTGGCCGTCGGCCGGTGCGCAACCTTGACCTCCCTGACGGCGTCTCGCTTGATCAGCGGCGCGAGACCGTTCGGCTGATCGGGCAACTGAACCAGGCCGCCGGTGTGGAGGATGATGACCTTATTGCCCGCCTCGGCTCTTACGACCTTGCCTTCAAGATGCAAACCGAGGCGCCTGCGGTATTCGATCTTTCCGGAGAGACAAAGGAGACACTGGGACTGTACGGCGTCGGTGTCGAGCCGACCGACGATTACGGCCGGCGTTGCATGCTGGCCCGGCGCCTGGTGGAGAAGGGCGTGCGTTTCGTCGTCGTCGTCTCCGGGGGCGGGGCCGGCAGTTCCCAGTGGGACGCGCACAAGGACATCGAGGAGAACCATCTGCGCATGGCCGCCCGTACGGACAGGCCGGTCGCGGGGCTCCTCGCGGATCTGAAGCGGCGCGGCCTGCTCGATACAACGCTCGTGCTATGGGGCGGCGAGTTCGGCCGGTCGCCGGAGGCGCAGGACGGCAGGGGCCGCGATCACCACAACCTCGGCTTCAGCATGTGGCTGGCCGGCGGCGGCATCAAAGGCGGCCAGGTTATCGGCGCCACCGATGCCATCGGCCTGCGCGCGGTCGAGGAGCCTTGCCATTTCCGCGATATCCACACCACGATCCTGCACCAACTTGGACTCGATCAGGACGCGCTGAGCTACCCGCACCTGGGCCGTCAGGAGCGCCTGACGCTGATCCGCGGCAAGGTTATTCAACGGATGGTTTGAGTGGCGGAAGGTATTTCCCAGCCCTTGCTGTGCATGACGTTCACGCCTGTGCAAACGAGACCAGGTATTCATGCAGCACTCTTTCCTCGCGCTGGCGGAGCCTGACCGCAATGTGCAGCTGTTCGAGGTACTGCTGCAGGGTCTTGCCACCCAGGTCGATGCGCCGCTGTTCGAAGAAGTTCCGCACGTCCCGTTCGTATTCCGGAGTGGCCAGCCCGACCACGCCGTCGCACATGCGGCGAATGCCAGTCGTCGGAAATGTCCGGTTCATCTCGTCCCAGTGGTCCTTGAGGAATCGCCAGGCCAGATCGCGGCCATAGACACTCATTAGCAGCTTTTGCACCACGAAAGGGGCATCCTGGGTGCGCACGTCTCCGCTGAGCGTTTTCGCCAGCGTATTCTCAAGGAGTTCTGCTTCGCGGAATCCGGCCAGGGCATACAGGTAGCGCTGCTCCTCCTGCGGCGTCGTCGCCGAGCGGAACCTTCGCCAGAACTCGTCGTAACGCTCTGCGCCGCCGGTATGGGCCAGGATGGCGATAACTGCGGCAAGGACGTTTGCATCCACCGCGGCGCTGCCATGCAGGTGCGCGGCATAAAGTTCCGCCGCCTTCGCCTGTATATCTTGGTCGTTGCCAAGCGTGCCGAGCGTGCGCAGCAGGTCGCCGCGCAGTTGCCGGGTCAACTCGCTCTCCCCGGGACGCGCTAGCCAGCCCAGTTCGGCGCCGGCCGCTCCCGCGCGATCGCGCACCAGCGCCTCCAGCCCCGGACGATCTTCCGTACGGATAATGCGGTTCAGCGCGACCAGCGAACTGGTCAGGACCGTCCAGACGTTTTTGTCGCGTTCAGCCCGAAAATGCGCCGTCACCTCCAGATAGGCTTGCAATGGCATGAGGCCGGCCAGCGTTGCCGCCCAGCAATCGTTCACCAGGTTAAAGCGCTCGATCGGTGCCAGATCGTCCGGCACGCGCAGCAGCCTTTCCAGCAGGTCCGTGGCGTAATGCACCCGATAGAAACCGTGGCCCTGCTCGTTGACCAGCACCGACTCGAAACCGGCCGGCCGGTCCAGCCTAGTCTCAGTCTCCTCCAGCAGCAACCGCTGTGTCGACGTCTTGCCGTTAGCCGTCAGGCGCACCTGCACGGGCACTCGCCAACGCTGCTTCCGCTCCTCGTCGTCCGCATCAAAGGGCAGGTAAGCAAAGCGCTGTTGTGTCAGCACAAGCCGGTCGCCTTCGAGGCGAACGCTCAGGAGTGGATAACCGGAACGGAAGACCCAGCCATCGAGGATCTCCGGGATCGGTTGTTTCGCAGCATCGCCGAGCGCCCGCCACAGGTCGCCGGTCTCCGTGTTGCCGAAAGCGTGCCGCTGCAGGTATGCGCGGACGCCGGCACGGAACACCTCCGGGCCAAGGTACTGCTCGAGCATGCGCAGCACCGACGCCCCCTTCTCGTAGGTGAGAACGTCGAACATGGCGTCGGCGTCGTGTGGGGCGGCTACTGGATACTCGATCGGCCTGGTGCTGTGCAGACCGTCCACCGCCAATGCTGCTGCGCGCGACACGCCGAAGGTCGTCCAGCGCTGCCATTCCGGCTTCCACGCATCCACCGCAAGCATTTCCATGAACGTGGCGAACGCTTCGTTCAGCCACAAGCCGTTCCACCACGCCATCGTCACCAGGTCGCCGAACCACATGTGGGCGTTTTCGTGAGCGACGACGTCGGCGACGCGCTCTTGTTCGGCATGCGTGGCGGCCTGGTCATCAACGAGCAGAGCCGTCTCGCGGAAGGTGATGGCGCCGAAGTTCTCCATTGCCCCGGCGGCGAAATCGGGGATGGCCAGCAAGTCGAGTTTGTCGCCGGGATACGCCCGGCCGTAGTACTGTTCGTAAAGACCTAGCGAGAAGGCGCCGATCTCCTGACCGAAGCGCGCCAGCCGGCGTTTGCCCGGCACGCACCACACCCGCAGTGGCGTCCGGCCTATAAACGTCGGCTCGGTTGCCTCGAGTTCGCCAACGATGAAGGCGACGAGATAGGTAGACATTGGGATCGTGTCGGCGAAGCGGACGATCTTCTTGCCATCTTGTATCGTCTCGCCCACGATGGCTGTATTCGAGACGGCGGTAAGTTCGGGAGCGAAGGCAAGGGTGGGGGCGAAGACCGCCTTGAAGTCGGGCTCGTCCCAGCACGGGAAGGCGCGGCGGGCGTCGGTTGCCTCGAACTGGGTCGCGGCCAGCAGACGGACCGCGCCGGATGGGTCCTTGTACTGGCTGCGATAAAAGCCCCGGAGCTTGCTGTTCAGCGTCCCTTGAAAGGCAAGTTGCAGTTTCCAGGTGCCAGGCGCGACAGGAGTGGAAAACATCAGGAGGCAGCGTTCCGTCGCCTCCTCGAGCTGCACGACGGGGACCAGTTTCTGGCCGGCGTCATTGACGAGCGACGCCGACAGGATCGTTAGTTCGATCGCATTGAGGAGGATTTCGCGCGTCGCCTCGCACACGGTCAGCGTGACGGTTTCTTGCCCGCTGAACGAGCAAGTTTGCAGGTCGGGTTCCAAACGCAGGTCGTAGTGTGTTGGCAAGACGTGACGCGGCAGCCGATAGGGATCCACGGACACACCTCCCAGCAGAGACGAGGGACGGAACAAGGGTTCGACCTTCTGCAACTCGTTGTAGCGGCTGGTTCGCACTTCGTCTGGTACTGGGACGGATGCGGTCGAGGAAACAGTGATCGCCGTGTAGTCGCGAGGTGCAGCGGAGTGCGAGCTTCGCGCTCCACTCGGCGTTGCTGCTACCCGAGGAGTTAACGGCGCATGTCGAGCAGCGACACGTTGGGCCAGATCTGCCGCACCTTGCGCGTCAGATAGCCGCGGATCTCGCCCGAGTTCGTCATGCACAGGACGCGATCGGCAATCTCCTGCGCCGTCGACAGTCTTGTCAGCCGGACCACTTCCTTGATCGAGGCGACAAACGCGGGGCTCATGCTCAATCGCCGCAGACCCATGCCGAACAGCGGCAGGAAACAGCGCGGCCGGCCAGCCATTTCGCCGCACAGAGTCACCGGCTTGTTTTGCTCTGTGCAAGCCTTGATGACCTGATTCAGCACCCGATAAAGCGCTGGACTGAATGGTTCACACAGGTGGGCAACCTTAGGATTGTCCCGGTCGGCCGCCATCAGATACTGGATCAGGTCGTTCGAGCCGATGCTCACGAAATCGACCTCGTCCAGCAGTGCATCGATGCACAACGCCGCCGCCGGCACCTCCAACATTACGCCAAAAGGAATGTTGTCGGCGAACGGAATGCCCGACCGTGCCAGCTCCAGCCGCGTGCGCCGCACCACCCTTTTGAGACGTTGAACCTCTTCCAAAGTACTAATCATCGGGAATAGCAGGCTGATCTGTCCATGCAGGCCGGCCCGCAGGATCGCCCGCAGCTGCGTCTGGAAGAATTCGGGATACGCCGAGCTAAGGCGGATGCTGCGCCAGCCCATGAACGGGTTCGCCTCGCGCTGGTTGCCGAAGTACGGCACCTGCTTGTCGCCGCCCAGGTCGAGGGTGCGGATGGTGACGCGCTGATTCGGTGCCGCCTCGATGACAGCCCGATATGCGTTGAGTTGCTCCTCCTCATCCGGCACCGTCGGATGAGTCAGGAACAGGTACTCGGTGCGGTACAGCCCGACGCCCACGGCGCCGACCTTTCCGGCTATCTCGGCGTCGGCCGGGCCGTTCACGTTGGCCAGCAGTTCCACCGGCACCCCATCCGCGGTGACGGCCGCCTGATCGCGGTTCTCGATGAGGCTGTCGCGCAGGTTGACGTATTCGCGTTGGAGCTTGCGGTATGCCGTTTCCACCTCAGGACCGGGTCGCAGGTAGACGTGTCCCTCGCGCCCGTCGAGGGCGATGAGATCGCCGGTGTGGACCTCACGGCAGACGCCGCGCAGGCCGGAGACGGCAGGAATGCCGAGGGAGCGGGCGAGGATCGCGGCATGGCCGGTGGCGCCGCCGCTTTCGGTGATGATGCCGGCAACATGGACGCGGTCGAACATCAGCGCCTGCGACGGTAGAATCTCGGGAGCGATGATGATGACCGGCTCATCGACGTCAAGGTGGGTTGGCGGAGTCGTTTGCAGGGCAAGTTGGGCCTGGATGCGGCCGACGACGTCGCGCAGGTCGGCCATGCGTTCCTTGAGGTAGTCATCTTCGATCCTGGCGAAGAGAACAGCGTACTCCTCCACAACCTCTTGCAAGGCGCTGTTGGCGTCGAGGTGACGGTCGAGGATGGCGGCCTTGACCTTGCCGAGAAGGGCGGGGTCGCGGAGGAGGAGGCGATGGGCCTGGAAAATGGCCGCTTCTTGTTCGCCGACCTGGCGGGTCACGCGCTCGACAATGGCGTCGATATCGCGCGCCGCGGCGGCGCAGGCGCTATCGAATCGGCTGATTTCGGCGGACAGTGCCCCGGTAGCGAGTTTGCTAGATTCGCGGCGGGCCAGCACCTCGTCAACGACGTAGGCACGGGCAACAGCCACTCCGGGGGAAACGGGCACACCTTTCTTCATCACAATCCGGTCGTCACTCCGGCCAGGGTGGACAACGGCTTCCCCGTTGGGCCAGCGAGGACGCCGCCGACTCGCCCGGCACTTCCGCTCAGGGGTGGTGCAGCGCTGGAATGGGAACGTCCCGTCAGGCAGAGTTTGTTGTAATAGAAACCTCCGCCTGCTGCAAGGAGCCGGATCGCCACGGGTGCGTCGGACTGCCGTTGCATTTCCCAGTCGGATTCGCATACTACGGGATCGCACGCTGGCCGCGATGGCCAGGGCCTTTTGAGAGATGCAAGGATGTCTCAACCCACCGGCCGAAACCTGCGCCTGTCGCTGCCGCGCCGTTTCATCTGCGATCTGGTTCACTTCGCGCACAAGGTGCCGTCTGTGCCCGTGGAACGGCGCCTGCATCTCGGCGAGGTCGTCGCCGCCCGGCAGGCGGCCCAGCCGCGACCCAGTTGGTGTATCCTCTTCACCAAAGCACTCGCTCTCGTGGCTGCGGCCCGTCCAGAACTTCGCCGGGCCTACTTATCCTTCCCGGCTCCGCACCTGTACGAACATTCCATCAGTATCGCCTCGATCGCCATCGAGCGCCGCGTCGGCGATGAAAATGGCGTGTTCTTCGCGCACCTCCGCAATCCGGATAAGCTCGGGCTGCCCGAACTGGACGCCGAGTTACGGCGTTTCAAGGAACAGCCGCTTGAACGGCTCAGCTCCTTCCGCCGAGCACTGCTCATCAGCCGACTGCCGCTGCCCTTGCGACGACTGGTGTGGTGGTTCGGCCTCAACTGTTGGGGCAGGAAACGCGCGCACTATTTCGGCACTTACGGAGTCAGCGTCTACTCCGGCCTCGGCGCGGCGTCGCTGCATCCTCTATCGCCGCTGACAACAACGCTCAACTACGGCGTCATCGGCGCGGACGGTACGGTGGATGTCCGACTCGTCTACGACCACCGCGTCCTGGATGGTGCAACCGTGGCGCGGGCGCTGGAAGACCTGCAAGGAGTGCTAAACGGCACAATCCTGAACGAACTGCGCTACTTTCGTGCCATCGACGCGGCGTAAGCGGCTCAATCCTCGAACAACGCCACGCTGGCCGTGAAACCGTGGATGAAATTCTGACCGCCGACCGGCCCGAGTTCGCCCTGTGCGAAGAACCCCGCCAGCGGCACCTCGCCCGCTTCGGCGCGGATCGCCCGTGCATCGTGGTGCGGCTCCGGGAACAGACGAGTGCCGCGCCCATTGCAGCTGAACACCAGGGCACCCGTCGGCCGAAGTTCGTGGGCGGCGAGGTCCAGTTGCAAGAGGGCGTGCAGGTCCTCGTCGGCGGTCTCCGCGTCGCGCACGTGAAACTGCACCGTTTGCCCCACGCGCACCCGGTCGTTGAGGACCAGCGCTCCGCTATCGCGCTCCAGACCCAGGACGTTGCGCACCAGGAAATCGCCGCGCTGGAAATCGCCGCGGTACTCGTTCATGACCAGGCCGATGTGCAGCCCCTGCTGGAACAACTCCTGATCCTCGGGCGTGAGTTCCTCCCAAAGTTGTTGCAACTGCGCCATGGCCGTCCGGCCGCCCAGTTCGCCAATGACGTTCTGCTCTGCCTTCGTGATGAGCATATGCTGGCCGATTGGCCGGCACCCCTGCGAGACGACGCTGCGCAGGCGGATTGGCCCCTGCAGCAGCACGCCGATGGCGCCTGCATTGCTGACCCGATCGTTCAGCAGCATGCGACACCGTCCCGGCCCGCGTGTGCCGCTGGCCATGCCGCCGATGACGCGCAGACTCTTCTGCGCCGTGTTGACTTCTTCAAGGAACAAGTCCACGGGAAATGTCTGCGGGTCACCCAGCAGCAGCATGGCCGACTGGGCCAGATCCGCGCCAACGAGGCCATCGGGCCACCCGAGCAGGCTCGGTCCTTCCGGCGTGTCCTCGTACGTCAAATGGAAGGGAGCGACGTCGATCGGCGCCGACCAGCGGCCCAGCCAGATGCTCAGCGCCGGCCGTTGCTCGATCTCGCGATCGTTGCCGATGATCGCTTCGCCAACGCAGCCGATCAGGCAGCGCGGCCCCAGGCGCTCGCGGAGTGTGCTGGAGAGAAGGTCCGCGTCCTCGGCATGGTGCGGCGAGAAAAATGCCACCGCCAGGTCAGGCGTGCCGGACCACCCCTCCAGGATGCGCGAGCAGACCTCCTCGAGTGCCTGGGCGGTGCTTCCGTGGATCGAAAGAGCCGCGGCGAAAGGCATGGCCAATTCTCCTATCCGCGCGGGACGCGCTCCAGGATGGGGAAGGATCCCTGGCGACGAAAATAACTGGTGTAAAAGCGGAGCAGGTGCGGCGCGTCGGACGGCACCTGCGCCGCCAGCACGGAAAGATCCGTTTCCTGCAAGACCAGGGCGGCGTAGTTAAGGAACTCGAGTCCTACCTGCCCGGCCTGGTTGCCAGGCGACGTTAGGAAGCTGAACAGGCCTTTGATGCGCTTTGTCTGCATACCCTCGGTGCCAAAGGCGCCGAGGCGAAAACAGGGCATGTTGGAATCGACCTGTGTGGGATCGGCATACTCCGGGTTGACGATCAGCACGGCCGCACCCAGCGGGCTGCCGGTGCTCCGGTCGCGAAGGACGAAGATGGAGTCGCTGCCGAACCAGGGATTGCGGCAAAGCTGCTGTTCCAGAGCCGCAGGACTATCGGCACGCAGGACGCCGGGAGCGAGGGCAAAGAGAGCCGGCACATCCGCGGGTCCGAACGCACCGACGAGGTTACTCGGGCGTGCGGAGGGCGTTGGCAGCTCGACCAGGGGCAGCACGAAGTTAATCATCTCTCGTGCCGGCGTGAAACCGTGCGCACGAAAGAAGGCGTTTTGCACCGGCCAGTCGCCGCGATATGCGGCAAACGCACGTTTTATGCTGCGCGCTTGTATGGCGTCGAGGACGGCCTGAAAAAGCGGTTCGGCCTGTTCTTCGTGGCCGCGCCGGCACCAGGGATAGCCGACCCGCCCGTTCGGTTGGAAGCCGCAATAGCCGACCGGCAGGTCGGCGGCGAGGGCCAGGAAGCGCGTGCTGGGATCGTAGTCCGCTGCGTGGCGGCGCCGGCGCACCTCGTTGAGCGTGGCCGGCTTGAACTTCGGCAGAGAGGCGGCGGCTTCGTTATAGATGCTGACCTGTGCGGCCTCATCGCCTGGCTGGAAATTACGGATTGTCATGTGCCGATTGTGGGGTCCGCGTGGGACCCTTCCCCCAGGGCGCTCTCGGATGCCTAGGCTGTTACTCTAGCATGCGTCCGCGCCTGGGGCCATGCCGGACCCCTCCCGGTCGGGCGCGAAAAATTGGAGCAAGCGCGAGAAACCTGCGCCCGGACTGTTTAGAATAGGAGTGTGCTTGCGGTTCAACTCCTGGGCCGAGACGCTTGCTTCAACGAGGAGGTTTGCTGGATGTTTGCGCGCAGGCTGCTCGCCGTTTCGTTCCTGGCACTTCTGGCTTTGCCGTCCGCCCGCCTGGGGGCTGCGGCCCCGGATGCCATCGAGCGCGGCAAGAAGGCTCTACTGGGTCGGGCGTTCAATCCACCCACGAACAGCCTGGACGCCTACAGGAACGCCTGGCGCCAGTGGGGCGACGGGGCCTCGGCGCCGCCGGCGGATTATGCGCGGGCCTTCGCCGAGCGCTACGGGCTGCACCCGGCTCCCTATGACAACGGCGGCTATCCGATGGGCCTGCGCGAGGCGCGCAGTCTGCTGGGCAAGGCGCTGGCGGTGGACTGCATGGTTTGCCATGGCGGTTCCATCTGCGGCCAGAGCTACGTCGGCCTGGGCAACGCTTCGCTCGACTACCAGGCCCTGCACGAAGACCTGTCGGCGGCGGACGGCCGGCCGCGCCACACGCCGTTTCGCTTTTGCACGGTGCGGGGGACCAGCGAGGCCGGGGCGATGGCTGTCTTCCTCCTGGGTCTGCGCGAGCCGGACCTGCGTCTGCGTCTCAGCCCGCTCGATCTCGACCTGCACGATGATCTCTGCGAGGACACGCCGGCCTGGTGGCTCCTCAAGAAGAAGAAGACCATGTACCACACCGGCGGCGGCGATGCGCGCTCGGTGCGTTCGCTCATGCAGTTCATGCTCAGTCCGCTCAACCCGCCATCGGTCTTCGAGCGGGAAGAGAAGACGTTCGAGGACATCCAGGCGTACTTGCTGAGCATCGAGGCACCGAGATATCCGTTCGCCATCGACGGCGCCCTGGCAAAGCAGGGCGAGGCGGTCTTCAAGCAGACCTGTGCTCGCTGCCACGGCACCTACGGCGCGAAGTGGACCTACCCAAACCGAATCGTGCCGCTCGCCGAGATTGGCACCGACCCGACGCGCTATCGTGGGTTGTCGGAGAAGTTTGGCGCCCACTACAACCGGAGCTGGTTCGCACAGGAACGGCGCGGCTGGCTCGGCGACGAGTACGTCGGCAAGGTGACGGGCGGTTACCAGGCCCCGCCTCTGGACGGCGTCTGGGCGACGGCGCCGTACTTCCACAATGGTTCCGTGCCGACGGTCTACCACGTTCTGAACTCGAAGGCCCGGCCCAGGATCTACACGCGGTCCTTTCGGACCGACAAGGAGGCCTACGATGCGTTGAAGCTCGGCTGGAAAGTGGAGCTGCCAGGGCATGGGCCCGACTCGATGTTGTCTGCGTTCGAGCGCCGCAAGGTGTATGACACCACGCGGCACGGCCAGGGCAACGGCGGGCATACCTTTGGCGACGACCTCAGCGAGGCGGATCGGCTAGCGGTGATCGAGTATCTAAAAACACTGTAAGCAGATGTAGCCGCGATGCGCAGCGAAGCGCGGGCGTCAAGCATTCCGCGGCCCGAGGTCCGCGCGACGCTGCGCGTCGCGGCTTCGTAATCAGGACGATTGCGACCATTTCTCGCAGTTTTCCAGGTCCCCGCGCTGCCCGACGAACCGGGCCCAGTCGCGCTGCACGAGGTCGGCGTAGGCTAGGGCCACCGCCAGGACGCGCTGGCAAAATGCCTCGATGTCACGAAGCTCCGCGAGCGGGTTCGACGGCCCGATCGCTCGGCCGGCGGCCCGCGCATGCGTCCGCGCCAACACGCCCGCCTGCACCCGCACGACCGACTCCAGCGGCGGCAACGCCTTCAATTCTCTTAGCTCGACCCGGGCATCGTGCGGTCCCAGCTCGCGCACCTGGAAGGACATGGTCCCATCCACGGCCCAACCGAGATAGGGATTGCTGGCCACCTGCGACTCGCGTTGCACCGTGATGACCCGCTCCGCGCGTTGCGCCAGGGCGGCATCGCCGGCCTCGCGGCCGCGGTAGATGTCGTAAGCCGACGGCCGGCTCTCCTTGAACTCGAGAAGGATGTTGCGCGCCTGATCGTTACCCTTGCCGTTGATAAGGACTACGTAGCGCAGCCGTCCCATGCTGCCGACGCCCGACACTCGGCCACACACGTCCTGCACCTCGAAGAATTCCTTCGCCACGGGTTCGGGCATGCGCTTGCAGTAATCCTCCAGCAACCGCACCGCCTGCTGGCGTTCGCCCTCGGGGAGGTTGAAATAGCGTAGCGTGCGACGCAGGCGGCGCTGTGCATCGTGCTTTTCGGTGACCTTGTCGATGAACTGGTTGCGCTTGATCGACGCCGATTTCACGATCAACTCGGCAATGGGCAGAAACTTCTTGGCCGTGCTCCCGGTCAGATCGAATTCCAGTCCCTTGCCCTTCTTCAGCACGCGCTGGACCGTATCGGCGTACGTCGTTACACCCGCCAGCGTTAACTGGACCGATTCAGCAACCGTATGGCCGCAGTCCCGGCCGACGAGGTACAGGCTCGTTGCCAGGCGGCAGACGTCGAAGTCGAGCCGGCCGTGCGTTGTCTCGTCGAAATCGTTGACGTCATAATGAACCTGACCGTCCGCCGCCGCATAGGTGCCGTAATTCTCGCTGTGTATGTCGCCGACCAGATCCAGTTCCGGCCCCTCGCCGGACAACAGGGGCAGGCACTCGAAGAAGTGGCTGAGCACGTCTTTCGCCCACAGATGAAACGTGCCGCGGAAGAAGGCAAAGGGGGTTTCCGCCATGCGGGCGACCTTCAGCCGCAGCAACTCCGGATTGCGCCGAGCGAAGGCACGGTTGTAGTTGATGAATTCCAAGATGGGATCGCGCATGCTCGTCACCGCTGCTCAATCACATTTCGAAGGTCAATCATACGTTAGCTGCTGGTTGAGGTTGGCGAACGCTGCATAACGACGGTCAGTATACCCGGGCATCGCGCCTCATTGTGAAGAAAATGAAGTCAGAACGTCTTGCACAGAGCCCGGCGCGTCAGCGCCGGGAGGTTGTCCAGTTGTTCACGTTCCGGGGTCTGACGGTCGCATGTTACCGAAATAGAGAGGCCAGGTCATTCCCTCCGCCTGAAACGCATGCGGCGAACACGATGTAGCCGCGGCGCTCGACTGCCTCGACGTGAGCGAAGATCTCGGCGATGTGCGTCTCCACCTGTTCCGGTTGGCGCGTGACGAGATACAGCCGGCCACCAGGGCGCAGCAGCTCGCGTGCGCGCTCCAGGAACAACCGAGCGATGCTTCCCTGGGCGTAGTACGGCGGATTGGCCAGGGCCACGTCGAACTCTGCTGCCGCTGGCCCCTCGACTCGGCTTGAGGCGAACGCCGCGAAGTGCGTCACCCCGCACCGTCGCGCATTTTCCTGGGCCAGCGTCACGGCCCGGACGTTGCTGTCGATGAAGGTGACGCTGCCTTCCGGGCCGGCGCGCAGAGCAGCAATGATACCATTCGTGCCGCAGCCGCAGCCGAGGTCGAGGATGTGGTCGCCGCGCTCGATCGCCGCGCACTCGATCAGTGCCCGTGCTCCATGGTCGAACCGGCCATAGGAGAATGTGCCAGGTCGAGAAATAAAGCGGACAGAAAACTCCTCGTCGGCGCGCACCTGGTACACGACCTCGTGACGGCGGCGCGGGCGGTCGCCGCCGCGCTGGCACCAGAGCAACGTACCCCCCTCGATCGGCGGATTATGTATGCGGCCGAATACCTTCTTCAGCAATCCCGGAAAGAGCTGATCGGTCTCGTAGTCCGACCAGACGAGCAAGGTGCCCTGCGGACGCAGGACGTGGAAGGCCTGTTCGACCATGTCGATCTTCAAGCTGCGTTCGCTGGCCCGGGAAACCGGGTAAAGAACGGTCTGGAAGTTTGCCGGCAGGTCCCACAGATCGGCGGCGGTAACCACCTTGGCGGAGATGTACTGTGCGTCCAGCTCGACCCGCAGGCGCTCCGCCTGATACAGGTCCATCTGGTAGCACGTCACGTCGATCCCGCCGAGCGCGACGACCATGCGCGCAACTTCTCCCGGTGAGCCAAGCAAAATCGCGAGAGGCGGCCCTGCTCGTTCGAGCACTGCCGCTGGCAGGGTTTCGCGGGTTGTCGCCGGACGCCGTTTTGCCATGAGACTCTCCCTTGCGAACCCTAAATGACCGTGCGGGATTACGC
>JRHI01000166.1_pt1 | contig 22959 bp, 23 predicted proteins | sample 215371 | NCBI WGS metagenome assembly JRHI01 (sample SAMN02929681, study PRJNA255918) | sediment metagenome | biome: cave system; feature: Ice Cave; material: Sediment; isolation source: sediment from deep within a dark volcanic ice cave with no known source of... ...
CACCTCCATGAGCCCCGAGCTGTTGGCGAGCAGCGGGGAGTGCGTCAGGCCGACATGAAATTGCAAATCACGCGGGACGCCGCCGAGCGCGCTGGCGTACAGCGGAAAATCGAATGCGAGGTCGCCGACACCTGAAGCCGTCTGGGGATGTTGGCCGAGTTCCGCCAGTGATAAMCGYGAGGTCCGTGGCCGTTCGATCGCTTCGGGCCGGATCGAAAGCGAGGCGATCGAACTGCCGACCAGCGCTTCAACTGTTGCCGAGCGCAGCGCGCCGATCGCGGCCGGGTCGACGTAGAGCCGGTCGAGCGCCCGATCGAGTTTGCGCGAGCCGGCGCGAATGATGATTGAACGGCCGCCGGCGAGCGGCGCGTTGGCGAGTTTGATCTCGGGCTGATGCCAGGATTCAATTTGTCGCAGCCGGTACGGCAAAGCGACGATTTCGCGGCTCGGACTGTCGAGCGACGCGCTCGCCGTTACGACGCTGATCGTGCCGCCGTAGTCGTGGAAAAAGCCGGCGACGGACCGGGATTCGCCGGTGGTATGGATGACGATTGCGCTGCGCCGCTCCAGGGTTAAATAGAGGCCGCGCGCCTGACTATCGCTACAGATGTCGCCCGTGATGAACAGATAACCCCGCACGGTGATCGCCATGTTGGCGGTCGACCCCGGCGGCAACGGTAGTGGCACCGACAGGTGAGGATCGCGGCCGATCTCGCGCACGAAACGCGAGTAAACGGGGGCACCGTTGACCAAAACTTCAATGGACGATTTGGGATCGGCCAGCGGCGAGATGTGCAACGTGAGCGCGAGCGTCGCCGATTCCATCGTCGGGTAGCGGGGCACATTGAACGTAAAGCTCGGATAGACGCCGGTCGCGGTCAGATCGTCGCGAAACCCGAGCGACTCCAGTGCAACACTTTGGACGCGAGCTGAAGCGGCGGATGCGCCGCCGGCGGCAATGAGCCAGATCAGCGGGGCGGCGGCGATGACCGAACGCCAGTTCATAGCGGCGCTCGGATCCGCTCGAAGGCGATGAAACGCGGCGTCCGGCCAATTTCCCGGTAGCCCTTGAGCACGCCACGCTCGGCGGCAGGATACTGCGTCATCAGGGCGTCCTCAGGCCGGCGCGCGACCACCACATAGCGGGCGAATGCGCGGGGATTTGAAACGGCGCTTGCGTACTCGTACTGGTAGGGAAGGATGAAGCGCTGCGGATCGCCGACCACCTTGACCAACGGGAACAGGAACGTATCGTCCACCAAAACGCGTTCGCGGGGTGAGACGCCTGTTAACAGGTCGCCAACCTGATGGTACTCGCCCAGATTGGCCTCGATTTTGCCGGTCAACAGGCTGCGCACGAAGCTGCGTTCTTCTGCATCGGGTGAATGCAGCGCCACAAAAAACGACGCTACGAAGCTGACCAGCAGGCTGGCGGTGAGCCACGGCGAGCGGCGCATGCGCTCCAGCGAAAGCAATAGCGTGAAGACGAACAGCGTCAGAAACGAGACCGACGGTCGATAGATGCCGTTGAAGATGCTCAGTCCGACGAGAGCAATCGGGCTTAAGTACACGACGAGCAACGGGACGGTGTACCAACTGCGGATCTGCCGCCCGCGCAGCAGCACGAGCCCGACAAAATATGGAATCGTTATCGGTAAGCTGCCGAACAATTCGGTCAAGGTCATCTGGGCCGACGCACCGATGTCACCGCGCTTTGCCAGCAGCACCGCGCCGGCGTCGAACGACCGAAAATATGACGCCTGGCTGGTGACATAGTTGAACGGGTCACCCATAAAAATGAGGTTGACATAGGCCCATGCACTCGCAAAGAATGCTGTCGGCAGGGCGATCGTCAATCCAATGCTGACGGCTAAGGTGAAATGCTCGCGTCGCAAGAACGGTAGCATCATCGCCGGTATGACCGCCAGCAGGACGAGGCCACTGCGAAAGTCGACGAAGAACGCGACGCCCAGCAGCAGGCTTGCCACGAACAGATGGAGCGAGTAATTTCGCTCCAGAAAGCGGGCGAAATACTTGATGCTGGCCGCCACGCACAGGCTGAACAGCAACTGGCTGAAGTCTTCGACGATCGAAAATAGAATCAGCGGCGAAAAGACGATATAGAGTTTAGCGACCCAGCGGGTTGCATTGCTAATCGGCGCGCGATCGAGGATATCAATAAATGTCGCGACGATCAGCCCGGCGACTACGGCCTGAGCGATAAATGCATTGCCGAACGGCAGAACCAGTGCGAAGCTCAGCGGAGGATAGATGAAACCGATATTGACGAGTTTTGGCGGTGCGCCATGGAGTGCCAGATCGACTTTCTCGCCGAAGAACAGGATGTTCTGGGCGACGAAACCTTCGGCGAAGAGGAGTTGACCAGCCAAGTAGGCGAGCAAGCCAACGATCGAAGCCACGGCCGCAAACGCGAAAACGCGCGCCGACCGTTGACCGAACGTGCGTTCTACTGTGTCCGTCGCGAGCGCCGCCTCGCGGACGCTGGCCCGAATAAAAATGCTCAAACCGTCTAGATCCCGAGGTCCATGGTGAAACGGCGAATCGGCCTGCTCGGCGCGATCCTTATGTTTTCTATCGGCCACAAGGCAGATGCCAGTTCGTTTCCGAGCGACCCCGGAGCGACTTTCGTCTATCCGGGGGTCAGCTTTTACTCATCGTCGACCTACCTGGACGCGGCCGGTGCGCAGCACGCGAGTCCGTGCACCTTCGTGAAGCGCGAAACCACCCTGTATGGCGAGTACGGCGTTTCCAAGGGTGACACGGCGACCGTGGCGCTGGCGTACGACAGCCTGGGCTGCGGCGACCAGGCCACGGCCGGGTTGGCTGACGTCGAGCTAGGCTGGAACCACCAGCTCCACCGAACCGGCGCCGGACAATGGGCCGGCCGCGCAGTCGTGGCGCTGCCGACCGGATACAACCCGGCCGCCAATCCCCGGATCGGCTTCGGTCGCAGCGGTTTCGAGCTTGCTGCGCTCTACGGTGCAAGCGGGAAGCACGGCGACTTTTTTGATGGCAGTCTCGGCGTCCGAACCTACGGCGGAACGCCTGCCACCCAGGTGCGAGCGGCCGGCACTGCGGGGTTCATGGCGCTGCCGGGGCTCCAAATTCTGGGCAGCCTCGATTTCGTCGGACCGCTTTCCAGCGCCGGGGCCGTCGGCGATCCGGCGAATAATCCGGAAGTGCAGGAACGGTATCATGCGCTTCAGGGGACCATGTCGGGGACGGTTCGGATCGGCCCAGCGGCGCGGCTCTACATTGGGACGACGGCATTACTTAGTGGCGCCAACACCGGCCGCGGCCGCAGCATCTACGGTGGGCTGTGGACGACGTTTTAGCTTCGCCGTGTTAAGCTTGGCGCAGTGACGCACGACGACCAGCCAGCCAACGGCATACCCGCTCCGAATCCGCTGGATCCGCTCGGCATCAATGCCGCCGCACTCGATGTCTGGCGCGCCATGATGACGCGGCCCGAGACGATTATGAGTGCGCAGGTGCAATTCGCCAATGCGTGGATGCAGGTCGCGACCCGCACCTTAGCGCCGCTGGAAGGAACCAAGCCGGTCATCGCACCAGCCGCCGGCGACGCGCGTTTCAAACATCCGGCGTGGAGCCAGAACCCAATCTTCGACGCGCTGAAGCAAGGTTATCTGCTGGCAACGAAAGCCGTCCTCGATTCGGTCGACCTCGCGCCCGACGTCGATGCCGAGACTCGACAGCGGGTGCGATTTTTCGCTAAGCAGTTCTGCGACGCGATGAGCCCAACGAATTTTGCATTTCTCAATCCAGCGGTGATCGAAGAAACGGTTCGCACCGGCGGCTCGAATCTTCAACGAGGCGCCGCGAACATGTTGGAAGATCTGCGCGAAAACGAAGGCCGGCCGGCGCTGGTCGACAAATCGGCGTTCGAAGTCGGCCGCAACGTCGCAACCAGCCCCGGGCAAGTCGTCTTCCGCAACGAGCTGATCGAATTGATCCAGTACGCCCCGACGACGCCGACCGTCTACGAGCGGCCGCTGCTCATCGTGCCGCCCTGGATCAACAAATTCTACATTCTCGATCTGCAACCGGCGAACAGTTGGGTAAAGTACACAGTCGATAACAGTTTCGAAACCTTCGTCATCTCCTGGCGCAATCCGGGACCGGAATTCGCCGACCTGACGATGGACGATTACCTGGAACTCGGGCCGCTGGCCGCCGCGCGCGTAGTAACCCAGATCACCGGCTGCGCCGATGTCAACTTTATCGGCTACTGTCTAGGGGGAACGCTGGTTGCGATGCTGCTGGCATACCTGACGCGGACGGGCGAGAAGCTGGCGAACGCCGCGACGTTTTTCGCGGGGTTAGTCGACTTCGCCCAAGCGGGCGATCTGCGGGCCTTCCTGAGCCCGGGGGCAATCGCGCACATCGAACAGAAGATGCAGACGCAGGGTGTTCTCGATGGCGCGCAAATGGCCGACACCTTTAGCATGATGCGCGCCAACGATCTCATTTGGAACGTCGCCGTCAACCGCTACTTGCTCGGAAAAGACGCGCCGGCGTTCGACCTGCTGTTTTGGAACAGCGACGCAACCCGCATGCCGCGCGCGATGCATTCCTACTATCTGCGCAACATGTACCTCGAGAACAACCTCGTCAAGGCCGATGTACTCTCGGTCAAAGGCACGCCGATCGATCTCGGGCGGGTGAAAAACGACCTGTACTGCGTCGCGACTGCCGAGGACCACATCGCCCCATGGCGCGCCGTCTACCGGCTAACGCAGGTCGTCGGCGGCGACACGCGCTTCCGGCTGGGGCATTCCGGCCACATCGCCGGCATCATCAACCCGCCGGCCCCCCAACCGAAGGGCGTGTGGTGGGAGGCGCCGGTCAACCCGCCCACGCCTGAGGAATGGCAGAGCGTCGCGCACGAACACGCCGGCTCGTGGTGGCCGGATTGGTTGAAGTGGATGACCCAGCGCTCAGGCGAACAGCATCCCACCCGGCCGGACCTCGGTTCAGCGCAGTTTCCGCCGCTCGGAGCGGCGCCCGGAACCTACGTTTTCGAGTAGCTGCCGCTCAGCCGGCTTTTGGCTTGAGCGCTCGCTTGCGGAGCGGCTTTGCCGCCGTCGGCGCGGCGGAGCGGGCTGCCGCCAGCGCCCGGGCCAGCCGCGATTTTTTGCGTGCCGCCTTATTCGGGTGAATGATGCCCTTGGCAGCGGCCCTGTCAAACTGCGATTCCGCGTGCCCCGACGTCTGCGCGCCGCCGGCGGCGGCTTTCTTGAAGACGGTCTTAAGGCGGGTCTTCGTCTCCAAATTGCGCTTACGGCGTTTTTCGGACTGGCGGACCCACTTAATGGCAGCTTTCATGTTCGGCATACCCGCGGAATTTTAGCACGCGGGGGGCCGGGCGTAAAGCTCAGGCGCTAGACGCGAGCGACCCCGCCGCTTCTGAGAATGCCGCCGCGCCGCGGCCTCGATGCTTAATCTCGTACACGGCGGCATCGGCAACCGCCAGCAGCATCGTGGCGTCGTGGCCGTCGCGGGGATAGAGGCTGATGCCCATGCTGGCGGTAATTTGGTGGGTGTCATCGCCGATGACGAACGGCCGCTCGATCGCCTCGATCACGCGCCGAGCGAGGCCAGTGGCGTCGTCGGGATCGCGCGGGTCTAGCTGGACGATGGCGAATTCGTCGCCGCCGATTCGGGCAATGGTGTCTTGTTCGCGCAACGTCGCCTGCAGCCGGTGGCCGATTTGCCGTAGGAGCGCATCGCCGGCGGCTCGCCCGAAGAGCCCGTTGATCGGCGCGAACTCATCGAGATCGAGGACGTGAACCGCCACGAGCTTGCCGTTGCGTTTCGCATCCGCGATCGCGTGGCTCAGCCGGTCGTCGAACAGCGCGCGCGTGGCCAGGCCCGTGAGCGGATCGGTAAACGTCGCCGTATTGTGGCGCTGACGTTGCTCCCGCCGGTCGACCGCCGCGGCGACCAAATCGGCGAGCAGCCTCAGAAAGTCCAGCGCCGATTGATCGAGGACCGCCCGGCGTTCCGTCCGCCGAGCGAAACCGATGGCACCCCATGTCACCCCGTCCAGCCGGACCGCAGCCGCCAGCGGACTTCGCCAAGCGATTCCGCGCCGGTGCGACGCGTGCGCAAACAGTCGCGTGGCGACGGCCGGCGCCAACAGCGGCGTCTGATCGGGATCCAAGCCGGCTTCAATCGTCTCTCGGTCGACCTGCAGTGCGTGGCCTCGCTGCGGATGCTCTGTGCCGCAACCACCTTCGACGACGAGTTCGTCACCGTCCATTCGGGCGATGAACGCCACGTCACACGCCAGGTGTTCGGCGGCTGCCGCCAGCAGCTCGTCGATTTGGTGCGCCGGATCGATCGAATTAGCGAGGATGCCGGCAATCGTTCCAACCCAGGCCGGGCGCAAGCGGTCGTCGGCGACCTGGCGCAGCCGCGCCAGCTCGATTTCGGTCGGCGGACGGGCCACGAAGAACTGCCGTACGATGGGGAAAATCAACCATCCGCTGAGTCCACCAGCTGCGATTGCGAGCGCGTTTAAGACATCCATTTGCTACAGGTATCGGCGCTTTATCTGCCGGCCGTATCTTCACGCCCGAGGATCGTCAAGTAGCTAGCGTAGCGGCTGGGGGCGACGCGGCCTGCATCGACCGCGGCCCGCACCGCACAGCCCGGCTCACTGCGGTGGATGCAGTCGATGAACCGGCACGCCACGGTTATCGCCATCAGCTCGCGGAAACCGCCGGCCACCTCGCCGGCGGCGATTCCGTGGACTTCGAATTCACCGACGCCCGGGCTGTCGATGAGAAAACCGCCGGCCGAACGGTGCAGCCGAGCCGTCGTCGTTGTTTGGCGACCGCGGCCTGATTTGGAGACCTCGCCGACGGCGGCGATTCCACCGAGCGCGTTGAACAGCGTGCTTTTTCCGACCCCGGATTGTCCAATTAAGAGCGCCCGCCGCGTTTGCAACGCGGACGCAAGCTCGCCGATTCCCTGCCCGACTTTGGCGTTGAGCGCGATCGCACGATACCCGAGGCCGCGATACAGCGAAAACAACGTCGTTTGCGATTCGGCCGGTGCCAAATCGCCTTTGGTGAACAACAGCATTGCTTCGAGTTCGTGAAGTTCCGCGAATGCCAGCAGTTCGTCGATCATCGGCAAACTCGGCGGTGGCTGGGAAAGCGCCGCAACGACGACCATGGTGTCGACATTGGCCGCCATCGTCTTGGGCCGGCCCCGAGCCGTCGTGCGAGTAAGGGCGAAGTCTCGCGGTTCGCGCCGCTCCACGATGGCGTGGCCGTCATCGAGCGGTCGAGCGAGCACGACATCACCTGGCACGAGCGCTGACCGCTGCCCGTGCTTCGGAAGTGCGCCGAGGCGCGCGCGATCTTCGGCGTCAAAAACGATCCAGGCGGAGTTGCGGCCGACGCTTACAACCCGCGCACGTCCAACAGCGTGATCCACTCGGGCCAAATAATCTACCGCAACGCCCGATCCTTCTTCCTAAAACGTTTTTGAGGGCCGACGCCGAAACCGAACAGGTGGTCTGTCTGGAAATTGAGCCGCGTGACCGTGGGTTGCTTGGCGCTTTGCGCGACGCACTTGGCGGGCCGGGTGCCCCGGCCGGCGTTCTTCGCTGCTCGGCCGGACCGCGCTGCATTCGACTCGAGTTCGATCCGCGCCGGACGCCGCTGTCGTTCATCATCGACTTGATCGACGTGACGCTGGAATCGAGCGCCGGCCGAACGATTGCCCTGCGCTCGAAACTCGACGATGCGACTTTGTGTTTGCTAGCCGGCGACCTACTCGGCCTCACCGATCTGGAGCCTAGCCGGATTTTGGAAACGCACGTGCACCAATGACCGGCTGGCCGCTGCCGCCCCTAGTGGCTGGAATATTCGGCTTGACCGATTTCGTCGACATCGTTGCGACCGCGTTCGTGATGTACTACTTGCTATGGCTCATTCGGGGAACCCGCGCCGTGCAGATCGCCCTCGGACTAGGCGTGTTGCTGGCGATGCTCGGAATCGCGAACCTGCTGCATCTGCTCTTGTTGACAACGCTGTTGCAGGTGGTAGTGCTGGGCACAGCGCTCACGCTGCCCATCGTCTTTCAACCGGAACTTCGACGGGCGCTAGAACAGCTCGGGCGCGGTGGCTTGGTCGGCCGGCGTGAGAACACCGATCGCAGTTCGGGAATCGATGCGGCGCTAGGCGTGATCGCACGCTCGGCACTTTTGTTGTCGCGAGCGCGAACCGGAGCGCTGATCGCGATCGAAGGGAATTCAGGGCTACGCGAGTTCGAAGAGAGCGGCACGCCGCTCGATGCGCAGCTATCGGCCGAACTTCTGTTGACGATCTTCACGGATCGGTCGCCTCTGCACGACGGCGCGGTGATCGTTAAAGAAGCGCGGGTGCTGGCCGCCGGCTGCTTCCTGCCGCTGTCGGAGAACCTCGCCGGCGAGCGTCACCTGGGAACGCGGCATCGGGCGGCGCTCGGATTATCCGAACAGACTGATGCCGTGGTGGTCGTCGTTTCCGAACAAACCGGTGCGATCTCAATCGCACGAGCCGGCCGCTTGTCGCGCGAGTTCGGTGACGAGGAGCGGTTGCGCAGCGTCTTGATCGCGAATTGCCATCCGCCGCTGGCGCGCGGTTGGCGGGCGGCGTTGCAGTGGCGCGGCCGCCCGCGCCAGACCGTGCCGGAGCCAGCGAATCCGCATGCTTGAGCGCCTGCAGCAGAACCTTGGCCTCAAGGTGCTCTCGTTGCTGCTGGCGATCGCCGGCTGGGCCTATTTGCGGTTCGCCGCTAATCCCATCGTCGCGGCACGTTTCGATCAACAGTTGAGCGTGCCAATTGTTACCACCGGTTTGCGCCTCGATCAGGTGGCCCGGCTCGCGGAGAAGCAAGCCGTGGTAACGGTCATCGGTCCGCGTGGCGGGTCGGCAGCGATCAAACCGGACGATGTGCGCGCCGTCGTCGACCTCGAAGGTCGTGGGCCCGGCGTCTACAACGTTGCCGTGCAAGTGATTGCGCCGCGGCTCGAACTCAAGTCGCTCGCGCCGGCCTCGGTGACGTTAACGGTCGAGCGCTTGGAGGAACGAACCGTGCCAATCGCCATCCGCTACGCGGGCGAACTCGCCGGCACGGTCGTGGAATCAGCGACGACCACGCCCAGCGCCGCGCATCTGCGCGGACCGACCAGCGATCTGGCGCGGGTGAGCCGCGTCCGCGTCGACGTGCCGATCCCGACTGGCGACGCCGTCGATGCGATGCTGCGGCCCGTCGCCGGCGATGAAGCCGGTGCGCTCGTAGGCGCGGTCACGGTTGCGCCGGAACTCGTTCGAGTTCAAGCGCATTTTCTGCACTCGCACAAAGTGAAGTAGTGGACCGGATCTTTGGTACCGACGGCGTCCGGGGTGTGGCCAATGCCGAACTCACCCCGGAGCTGGCGTTTCGCGTCGGTCGCGCCGGCGCGGCGCTAATGACCGCCGGCATCGCGCCGCACGCACCGATCGTGATCGGTCGTGACACTCGGCTGTCGGGGACAATGCTGGAAGCCGCAATCGTCGCCGGGATCACATCGGTCGGCCGCGACACGCTGTCGGTCGGAATCATTCCGACGCCGGGGGTCGCGCGGATTACGGCCCTGATCGAAGCAGCCGCTGGGGTAATGATCAGCGCGTCGCACAACCCGATCGAAGACAACGGCATCAAGCTGTTCGGAGCCGACGGCTACAAACTCACCGACACGATGGAACGGGCGATCGAAGCGCATCTCGGCGACGACGCACTGCCGAGGCCGACGCACGAGCTCGTTGGGATCGCAACGAGCGCGCACGGGTTGATCGATCGGTACTTCTCGACCCTATTAGCGGCGGGCTCACCGTTGGACGGGCTGACCATCGTGGTCGACGCCGCGTTCGGCGCGGCCTTCGACATCGGTCCGCGCGTGTTCGAACGACTAGGCGCCCGCATGGTGCCGCTGCACGCGCGGTCTGATGGCGCGCTCATCAACGTCGCATGCGGCGCGACCGATCTGACTGCTTTAAAAGCGGAAGTCGGGCGCCGGATAGCAGCCGATGCGCGCGCTCACGTCGTCGGGGTCGCATTCGACGGCGACGCCGACCGGGCGCTGTTCGTCGATGAGACCGGCCAGGCGCTGAGCGGCGACCACGTGATGTTGATTCTGGCGCGCGAGCATTTTCGCCGTGGCTCTCTTGCCGGTTCGACCGTCGTCGGAACGGTGATGAGCAACCTCGGCTTGGAACGCGCGCTTCGCGCCGACGGTATCGCGCTCGCGCGTACACCGGTCGGCGATCGCTACGTGTTGGAGCACATGCGAGCGAACGGCTTCACGTTCGGCGGGGAGCAATCCGGCCATGTCATCGATCTGACGCGCAATACCACTGGCGACGGGCTGTTGACGGCGATCACACTCTTGTCGATCGTTGCCCGCGAGCGCACGACGCTGCGGGAACTCGCGGCGGATCTGCACGTCTACCCCCAGCTTCTGCTGAACGTGCGTACCACTCGCAAAGACATCGCCCAGAGCGATCGAGCCGTCATCGCCGCCATCGCCCAGGCCGAGCAGGAACTGCGGCCGGCCGGCCGCATCCTCGTGCGTCCGTCAGGAACCGAGCCGCTGGTTCGAGTGATGGTCGAGGGCGACGACCAGGCCAACATCGACCGAATCGCCCGAACTGTTGCGCAGGCGATTGAACTGGCCGCCTCGCGGTAAGGCCCGGAGGGCGCTGGAGCGCATCACGCCGCACTGCCGGTCCAGGGTCGTCGTCGATGCCGCTCTAGGGCTTCTCGATAAAAGTCTCAGCGCCATCAAGCGGCGCTCGGCTCGACATTCTCAGTTCACATCGATAATCCACAAGGAAACTATATCCTTACAACGCAACGGGGGCGACGAGGCAGCTGCCTCAGCTCAGCCTGCGCGAGATTTCTCGCGAAGGTCGAGATCGCTTTGAGCCATCGCTGAATCCAGGCTGGGGCCTGGAGTGGGGGACGCCCAGGTGGGGTGAATGCGCCGGTCGGCGCTAGGGCAATCTTTCAGCCCGAACCCGTCAACTAACCTCGCAAGCGTCGAAAGAGGAATCGTTGGTTCGCTATCTCAGATTGGCCGCATGGGCATTGGCGGTCGGGTCGATCGTCATTGTGCCGTGTGTCGCCGATGCCCGCCACCCAAGCACGCCATCCCAGCAGAACTTCATCCGACCACTCCAGCCCGCCGCCGCGGCGGTCGCGGCACCGCTGATCGACGGCGACCTCAATCTCGAATCGGTTGCGACCATCCCCGAAGTGCCGGCCGAGTATTTGAATGAGGCCGTCACCCAGCCGGCTCCGCAAGAACGCGCAAGTGCCGCGTTCCAAGTGCCGATCGCGCTGCCGGCTGCCGTTTCTCCGATTAAGCGGCTGGCGGATCGGATCGCGTCGCGCACCTCGGTGCTGGCAGCGCATGTGACCCGGGCCGCGATGCGCTACATCGGCACGCCCTACATTTTCGGCGGCACCTCGGCGCGCGGATTCGACTGTTCCGGTTACGTCCAGCACGTGTTCGCGAACGTGGGCATTCATTTGCCGCGCACGGCCGACGCCCAGTTTTTCGTCGGCCATCGTATCCCCTCAGGAAAAATGACGCGCGGCGATCTCGTGTTCTTTCAAACCTATGCGCCGGGTCCGTCGCATGTCGGCATTTACGTAGGCTCGGGCCAATTCGTTCATAGCTCCAGCCATGGCGTCATGGTGAGCAAACTCAGCCAGCGCTACTGGTCAAGGCGTTATTTGGGCGCCAAACGCGTCGTCGCGGTTCCGGTCCACTGAAAGCTATTTAGCGCTGGTGGCAACTATACGTCGCCTTCGACCAGATTCGTAAAGTCAGCCCCTCGCATTTTGTGGCGAGTAGAGAACCGCTCGTAGTGCCGACATTGGAGCGAGCGTCCTCTCGACCTTATCCTCAGCAGATCTCCGGGCCCCTCAGGACCAGCGCACCACCGTTGTAAGAGGCTCTATGCGCGGTGTATCGGATCGATCCAGCGCACCGTCGCGGGTGTGTCGACGGCGGCGATGTCGAGGTTGACCACGATCGGCTCTTGACCGCTGCGTACGACTACGCACTCGAGTGGTTCGTTCACGCCGCGTTGATTTCCTGATGCGGCACGTAGGGCGGCACGTAAATGAAGTCGCCCGGTCCGGCATCCGCCGTGTACTCAAGCGACTCGCCCCAGCGCATCCGTGCGCGGCCGCGAACGACATAGATCACGCTCTCGAGATCCCCGTGGTGGTGCGCTCCGGTTCGCGCATCCGGTGCGATCTTCACCGTCCCGGCCCAAATCTTCTCAGCGCCGACCCGTGCATGCGTGATAGCGGCTGCCCGACCCATCCCCGGGGTTTGCGGTGTGTTGTGGTCGAGTTCATTCTCGGGGATCACCCGCACCCCGGAGTGCTTCCAATCTCTTTCGTCGGGCATGCTTGTAACCTCAGACGACATCTCCAGATGGCCGAACGCTTCGACGCCAGATGGCACTCTTCCAGCATTGAGGCCAAGGCCCGGACGCTTTTCGGTGACAGGCCTTCAAGGAAGAAGCGGACCCGTGAGCCAGCGGGCCGCCGGAACAACCGGTTGTGGAACATCACGTCGCGGTCGAAATGTCACCGAAGGACGCCGTCGCGCGCTTGACTCAACGGGCTCGCTATGGCTGTCCGTATCGATCCAGCACGGACATCGACAATTACGGCTCACTCGTACCGGGTCCGCAATTTGGTGCGGTCATCGGGGATGCCGGCCACGGTCTCTACGGCTCGTTGAACTCGAAGCTCACGCCGCGTTCGCTTTCGCCGTAGCGAGTGCGTCCGCCGAAGCCGGCGCGGTTCATGCAGTGTTCGACGTTGAGCAACTTGGTTTCTTGCCAAAGGTCGGGCGGCGCCGATTGCCATCCGCGCGACCATCTAACGGTATATCGGCAGGCCCGCAAACCCTTCGCCCGAAGCGACAGCCGATGGACGCCGAGGGCGGGACGCGCCGCGGTGGGGCGTAGCCAAGCGGTAAGGCAGGGGACTTTGAATCCTCCATGCGGTGGTTCGAATCCATCCGCCCCAACAAGGACGCGGGCCATGCTCGAGGGTCTTTTCGATGCTTGGCGCCGCGGCGATGCCCTGCGTTCGGTCGCGTACTTCGCCGAAGACGGGGCGTACAAAGAAGCCAACGGCCGAACGGTCACTGGTCGGACCGCGCTCGCAGAGCATTTTACGCGGTTCTTTCGCGACGGCCCGGCCTGGCAGTTAACCGTCGACGCCATCGTCTGCGAAGCCGAGCGCGCTGCGGTTCAGTATCGTTTCGCCATCCAGCGTGATGGCGCATGGCACGAGAGTCCCGGTTGTGCATTCGTGCAGCTGCGCGACGGTCTGGTGACCGAGTGGCGCGAGTACGGCGGCGCAATGTGATGCAGCTCCGCGATGGAAACCGGCTACACTTTGAACTCCGTGGTGACGGCCCGCCGCTGGCGCTGATCGCCGGGCTCGGCGGGGTCGCTACGTTTTGGGAGCCGCATGTCGGCGAACTGGCGCGGCGATTTCGTGTGGTGCTCCACGATCACCGTGGCACCGGCCGCAGCGATCGCCCGGTCCAAGCGTATTCGGTCGAGCAGATGACGGCTGATTTGGTCGAACTGCTCGATGCACTCGACATCGAACGCGTCCACGTGGTCGGCCACTCCACCGGCGGCGCGATCGGGCAAGCGCTAGCCATCGATCATCCCAGCCGGGTGGGCCGATTAGTGCTCAGTGCGACCTGGACACGCGCCGATGCGTATTTCCGCCGGTTGTTCGAAACGCGCAGCGCCATTTTCCAACGGCTAGGCGCCGAGGCGTATACGCGAATTTCGACCCTCCTGCTCTGGACGCCGGAATGGATCCGCGATCACCCTGAGGCGGTCGATGCTGCCGTCGAGCAGGCGCCAGCGCTGTTGACGCCGCCCGAAATCTTGCCGGCACGAATCCGCGCGCTTCTGGCTTTCGATAGGCGCGATGAACTCGCGCGAATCGGTGCGCCCACGCTGGTCATCGGCGCGCGCGACGACATGATTACCCCGTACTATTATTCTGAAGAACTCGCAGCGCTGATTCCGGATGCGCGCCTAGTGACGTTTTCAACCGGCGGGCATTTCTTTCCGATCACGCACGCCGAAGAATATCGTCTCGCCGTTGTGGACTTTCTCACCGCCTAGATGTAACTCCGGTGCCGGAAATCCGCGCGCCGTCGTACGCTGCATAGGACGCATCTAAGAGATCCACAATGTGCTTGACCGCGATCGTCTTGCCGGCTTTGGCGATGCCGGCCGCAACTTGCAATTGGCAGCCCGGGTTGGCGGTCGCCACGACGGTGGGATTGACGGCCAACAGGTTGTCGACTTTGCGGCGCTGGAGTCTGGTCGCCATGTCAGGCTGCGTAAGATTGTAGATGCCGGCACTGCCGCAGCAGATCGAACTCTCGTGCATCTCGCGAAGCTCTAACCCAGGAATCTGCGCCAGCAGCCGGCGCGGGGCGGCCGAAATCCGCTGCGCGTGGGCGAGATGACATGGCTCCTGATACGTCACGACGCCTTCGAGTGGTCCCAGCTCCGGGGCGACGCCGATCGCGTCGAGAAACTCCGTGGCGTCGCGGACCTTGCCGGCGAACGCGGCTGCCCGATGGTTCCACGCCGGATCGGCAGCGAACAGGTGACCGTACTCCTTGAGCGCCGAGCCACAGCCGGCGGCGTTGACGATGTACACGTCGGCGTTCGACCGCTCGAACGCTTCGATGTTGCGTTTGGCGAGTTCGCGGCCTAAATCCATTTCGCCGGCGTGAACGGCGATCGCCCCGCAGCATCCCTGGCCGCTGGGCACCATCACGTCGCAGCCGGAGCGCTGAAGTACTCGTGCCGTCGCTTCGTTCGTGGGGGCGAATGCGACGTGCATCACGCAGCCAGCGTGGAGGAATGCCGTCCCCTTGCGCACCGGCCCGGCCGCGTCATAGCGCTGGTCGCGCGGGACGAAGAAGTGCCGCGACATCACCGGCGTCATACCTTCGAGACTTTCGAGCCCGAACGCGCGGAGCAGCCCGGATTTGCGAGCCAACACCTGCAAGCCGGAGTGCTGATAAAACCGGATCATGCCGGCCAAGAACCGCATGATCGCCAGGCGTCGGAAGAGAGCACCAAGCGCGAACGCCCGCACAATGCGCGTCATGGCCGGCTGCCGGTCGGCCGTTGCGCGCTGAATCTGCGTGCGCGCTGGCTCCAGGAGCCGGCCGTACGCAACGCCCGACGGACAGACGGCTTCGCAGGCGCGGCAATCCAGGCACTCGGACATTTGGTGCATGAAGCCCGGGCTCGTCAGATCGAGTTTGCCTTCGCTGACGGCTTTAATGAGCGCGATGCGGCCGCGTGGTCCCGAGGTTTCAACGAGCGTTTCGAGATACGTCGGACAGGTCGGCAAACACAGCCCGCAGCGAACGCACTGGTTGTACACGCTTTCCGGCGGAACATCGTTTCCGGTGAAACCGGCTTTCGGAGCCGGAGCCGGAGTGTCGAGCAACGATTTTGGGCTCGCGGTGTCGAGCAACGATTACCTCAGATCGAAGGCGTCCGGGCCACCCGGCTCGGGGAATATCTTGCCGGGGTTCATGGTTCCCTGCGGATCGACGGCGCTCTTAATCTGTCGCATCAAGGTCAGAGCCGCCGGACCGAGATCTAGTTCCATGAATTGTTTCTTGAGCAGACCGATTCCGTGTTCGCCGGATAGCGTCCCACCCAGTGCGACAGCCGACTCGAAGATTTCGCGCGCCGCGAGCCGCACCCGGTCCATTTGATCGCGGTCCGCCCGATTGCACAAAATGTTCGGATGGAGATTCCCGTCCCCGGCATGACCGAAGATCGGGATCAGGAGCCGATGCCGCTCGGCGATCGCGCGGATGCTACGCACCAGCGGAACGATCGCGGAACGGGGAACTGAGATGTCTTCACCGAGCTTGTGCGGACTTCGGCGGGCCAGCGCCGGCGCGATGCCGCGTCGGGCGTCCCACAGCCGCGCGCTCTCTTCGGGCGTGTGCGCGACGGCGGTGCTTACCGCACCGCGATCGCGCGCAATTTTCGTCAAGGTCTCGAGTTCGGCTTGCACGATGGCTTCGTAGTTGCCGTCGACGGCGAACAGTAAGAGTGCCTCGCACTCGATCGGTAGACCAACCGGTTGATTGGCCTCTACGCATTCCATCGTCAGCCGGTCCAGCAGTTCGATCGATGTCGGCAGCAAGCCGCTGGCCATGATCGCGGCGACCGTTTCGGCGGCCGTATCGATGCTGGCGAATGCCGCCGTCGCGGTGGCCGTGAACTTTGGCTTGGGAAGCAACCGCAGCGTAATCTCGGTGATCGTTCCCAGCGTTCCTTCGGCACCGGTGAACAGCGATCGAAGATCGTAGCCAGTGACGTTTTTGACCATCTTGCCGCCGGTCCGGAGAATCTCACCAGCGGGCAAGACGACCTCCAGCGCAGCGACGTAATCGCGGGTGACGCCGTATTTGAGGCACCGCGCGCCGCCAGCATTTTCAGCGACGTTTCCGCCGATCGCCGACTGTTTGAGGCTCGAAGGATCGGGCGGATAAAACAGGCCGCGCGCTTCGACCGCCGCTTGCAGGTCGGCCGTAATGACGCCGGGCTGGACGACGGTGACGTGATTGGCTTCGTCGATCTCAAGGATCTTGTTCATGCGCACGACGTTGAGGACGATGCTGCCGGCCATCGGCACGGAGCCGCCGGAGAGCCCGCTGCCCATCGCGCGCGGCGTGATCGAGCGCCCGGTGCGTCGCGCGAAGCGATGGATTTCAGCAATCTGCGCGGTCCGTTCGGGCAAGACAACGACCAGCGGCCGGCTCTCGTACCACGTGCCGTCAAAACCGTACGCGATCAAATCCTCGTCGGAAAACAAGACGTTGCGCTCGCCGGGGACGATCGCCCTCAATTCGCCGATCAAGGCCGGATCGATCACGCCGTATGCTTCCGGCGGCACCGCTCCTGGCCTGCGTCCGGCTCGACGTCATAACGAGGCAGGCACGGTTCGGACCGACGCTGGAAAACTCTTCCCATCGAAGGTTGTTGACGAGAGCATGTATGTACCACCGCATTTCCAGCAGGACGACCCTGAGGCAATTCGTCAAGTCATCGAACGCTCGCGGTTGGGAACGCTCGTAACGATCGGCTCCGAGGGGCTGCTCGTTAGTCACTTGCCCATCATGCTGGATCGCCAGGCACCCGGCAACGGATCACTCCTGTGCCATGTCGCGCGCGCGAATCCGCAGTGGCAGCACGTCACGCCGCAGACTGAGGCCCTGGCGATTTTCATGGATTGCGATGCCTATGTTAGCCCGTCGTGGTACCAGACGAAGCGTGAAACCGGCAAGGTAGTTCCTACCTGGAACTATATTGCCGTCCACGCCTACGGCCCGATCCACCTGATCGAAGATCCGCCACGGCTGCATGCTCTGGTGGCCCGCTTGACGCAGCTTCACGAAGGGCGGCGCGCGGAGCCATGGGCGATCACCGATGCCCCGGCGTCCTACATCGAGCAGCAGCTCAGAGGCATCGTCGGAATCCAGATTCCGATCGCGCGTTTCGAAGCGAAATGGAAGTTAAGCCAAAACCGACCGGAAGGCGATGTCTGCAACGTCGTCAATGGGCTCTTGCAGTCTGGCGACATCCGCGATCGCGAAACCGGTGACGCGATGTCATCTGCCTTTCAGCGCCTACGGGAGCATTGAAACCGCTCGTCATCGGTCCATACGGGCGGCACGCTCGGGATTTTGGTTGGACGGCTGTCGCGCGGGGTAGGTAGACTCATGCCGACGATTTCACAACGGGCCGTCGCTGCTGCGCTAAACCTTCCGAATCTCGATCGCGCCGCCGACACGCTGGCTCACACCGTCCAAAGCGTCTACTCTGCCGGCGGGCCGACCGGTCAACGCATCAAGGACTTCCTCAACGGGAAGTGGCTTGGGCATCCGTTGCATCCGGCGCTCACGGATGTACCGGTCGGAGCTTGGACAGCCGCCCTCGGACTTGACCTCGTCGGCGAGCGCCGCGCAGGACGTGTCGCCATTGGCATCGGGCTACTGGGCGCGCTTGGCTCAGCGCTCAGCGGCCTGACCGATTGGCTCGACACGTCGGGGACACCTCGGCGTCTCGGCATCGCGCACGCTGCCCTGAACGGGGCCGCAACGCTACTGTATACATCGTCGTTTTTTGCACGTAACCGCTCCTATCGTGTTGGCGTCGCATTGTCGATGCTGGGCTACGGCGCGGTATCACTGGCGGCTCTTTACGGCGGCACCATGTCACTCGACATGCAGATCGGCGTGAACCATGCACGTGCGACCGAGCCGCCCGAAGACGAGATCGATCTGGGCAAGGTGTCTGACATTACGGACGGCGGTATGCTGCGATTGGATGCCGGCGGTTACCCCGTGCTCGTCGCACGACGCGGCGACGAAGTGAGCGCCATCGCCGCTCTGTGCGCGCACCAGGGCGGCCCGCTCGACGAAGGGACCCTCGAGGGCGACCTGGTTACCTGCCCGTGGCACGGTTCACAGTTTTGTGTGCGCGATGGCAGCGTCGTCCACGGGCCCAGCGCCTATCCGCAGCCTGCGTTTGCGACGCGCGTCACCAATGGTCGCATCTTCATTACCGCAGGTAAGCGCACGGCGTAGTGAGGTCGCCTGAGTTTTTTTGAACCGGCCGATTCGCCGAACTCCAATCCGTTAAGCGCTCGGGCGTACGCGAAGTCGCGATCAGTCAAACGTGTTCGCTAAAAAAGGCGCGACAGGGCATGGACAATTTCGCGCCAAGGCTGGCGGCTCGGGAGGCGGCCGACGCCGCTTACATCGCGACGAGATTTCCGGCGGTGTCGAAATGGATGTCGCGGGAGCCGGCATCGGTGAACCGCCCCGCGACGACGGCGCCGGCTAAGGCCGCGTCCGAGGCGTAGATCGTTTCCATGTGCAGGGTATTGGAAATCCATCCGATCCGGGCGGCGCTCGGGTCCATGACGCCAGCGGCGGCGAGCGCGTGACCGATCCCTTCGGCGTCGTTCTGCACGACGATTGGCAGGCGGGCGCCGGCCGGTTGCGCGGCCGTCAGCGCATTAAGGTAGGTGGCCGGCCAGTCGATGGCATCGGCGAGCCGCTGCGTGCAGAAATCGGCCAGACCGATGCCGGTCGCATTGCCGCCCGATTCGGTGCTGAGCGAACGCACGAATAGCTCGCGCACGCGCGGGGTGGCGCTCTTTTGCGAGCGCCCGTCAACCGCTCGGCCGGTGACATTAGTATCCATGCCGGCGCCGGAATAGTTCTTGCCCATTTCGTCGACGATCAGCAGGTCCAGTTCGTCGAACGGGAGCGTCGAGAGGTAATCGCGGGCCGCCTTTAGCAGGCGCTCTTCGCCGACGACAATGTCGCTGGGTCCCAACGCTTCGATGATCGCGCTTCCGCCTCGATGGTCCTCGATGACCGCTAAACCGGCGACGATCGGCAAGTGGGCGAGATGATAGGCGGCGACTTCCCGAATGATCGCTTCGTAACCATACCGCGCAAACGCCGCGTGGTAGGCTTTGGCCCCGATCGCTTTTCCGAGTCCGATCGCGCTCATCTTGAGCAGCCCGCTTTCGATCCCTCCCGTAAAGTCCGTGTGCGGTTTGATCCGGCCGACCAGCAGGATCGCGTCGGCCGCCTTAGCGAGTTTATCGCAGTAGATGGGAACGCGTGCGCTCCGGCCGTATTCGATGACCGCCATTTGCGAGCGAATGGGCGCCCCGATGCTCGCTTCGGTCACGCCCAGATGCGCGAGCATCTCGACCTGACCCTCTGCGGTCCCACTACCATGCGAACCCATCGCCGGAATGACAAACGGGTCGCCGCCAGCGGCGCGCACGGCCTCGACGCAGCCCCGAACGATCGCTGCCAGGTTCGAAATGCCGCGGCTTCCGGCGGTAATCGCCACGCGCGCCCCGGGTGTGAATCGTTCTCCTAACCGCGCCTTGGCCAGCGCTTCCATGGTGGTCCCGTACGGATCCGGGAGCGCGCAACTGGGCCGCTGATCGCGCAGGACGTGGAGTGGCGGAAGGTGGTCTGTGATACTCATCCCGGCGAAACGTTGCACCGACATGTTCAATTCCCTCGCCTCGCAAGCGCCGAGCGGCCAGGTCCGGCGAGCGTCCGTTGGCGCTCAAAGACATTGATTCCGGACCTTTGGAAAGTAAGCCAAAGTAAGCGCGTCGGCGCCAGGCTCGACCCAAATGCGAAAACGCTGAGCCCAGTCATCCGCCGAGGCACCTCAGTCGTACACGGGCATGAGAAATCCACTTTCCGGCGGTCGGATGTTCTTAAGCGTCCTGACTGGCTTGGGTTTGCTGGCAACCCCTTGGGCGGCCACTGCGGCCTCGAAACCCACGAACTCGCCCGCCCTTACCGTTCATATCAAAGACTACAAGTACGCTCCGAAGACTGCGAAGGTGCGCGTCGGCGACACGGTGGCCTTTGCAAACGATGATGACGAAACGCACACCGTCACGGTGACGGACGGTACGTTCGACTCGCGCGAGCTCAAGGAGAAGGCTCGGTTTTCACACACGTTTACCAAAGCGGGAACGTATAACTATTACTGCAAGATTCACACTCAGATGAAAGGAACGATCGTCGTGGAAACATCCAAAAAAGGCGCCGTTCAATGAGATTGCCGGTAATGCGCTGGCTTTTGAGCGCTGCAATGATCGCGTCCGCCGCCGCCCCGATCGAAGCGGCAGCGCAACAGGAGCTTGCTGGTCGGGCTTTAGTCGACGCACTGCGGCAGGGTGGCTACGTCATCGTCATGCGTCATGCCACGACGGAAGCGAAACCTGACGCGCCGAGTGTCGACATCGCAAATTGTGCGACACAGCGTAACCTGACCGTTGGCGGCCGCACGATGGCGCGGTCGATCGGCAACGCGATCGACGCGTTGCAGATCCCGGTCGGGCGCGTGATAGCCAGCCCGTTTTGCCGCACGCGCGACACTGCCGATCTCTCGTTTGGCCACGGCGACACCAACGGGGGCCTGGGCGAGAAAGCCGTCAAGGACTCCGCAACATCGGGAGAAGCCGCGGCCGCCCTGCGCCCGCTTATCGGCGCCCCTGTCGCAACTGGGACCAACACGATCGTCGTGACACACGGCTTCAACATCAAGTCCGTTGTCGGCGCTGATTTTGTCGAGGGCGAGGCCGCGATCTTCAAGCCAGACGGAAGAGGTGGTTTTTCGCTGGTCGCGCGCATCTTGCCACAAGATTGGCCAAAGCTGGCGACCTAAGCACGCTTCAGGGCACGCGGATCAGCGAGCGGATGTCGCGCTCGGTCCGCGTGAGGTGCCGGCGCATCGCACGGCGCGCGCCGACTGGATCGCCGCGCTCGACGGCGCGGAAGATCGTACGATGGTCGCCAAGCGCGCGTTCCAGGACACCCGCTATCGAGTCCGTGGTTTGCTGACTAAAGTGCACCAGTTCTTGCACCGACTCGGCGAGCCGCAACAGGACCGCGTTGTCGACGGCGGCCAGCAACCCACGGTGGAACGCTGAATCGTGTTGGATGAAAGTTGCAGGATCGTCGAGCGAGCCTGCCATTCCGGCGATGGCCTCAGCCAACAACTCAATGTGGGCTTGCTGCGCCCGTTCGGCCGCCAGCGCCGCCACCTCGCACTCGACGATCATTCGGGCTTCGAGCAAATCTTGCAGCACCGCTACCATTGCGCCGCGCTCGCGCCGCGCCGCCAAAACGGTGGCGTCGAGCGGGTCCCAGCGCTCCGACGGTGTCACCCGCGTTCCAGACCCATGTCGAACGTCGATCAATCCCTTGGCGGCTAAGATGCGAAGGGCCTCACGCAGTACGGTCCGGGAGACGCCCAGCCGGGCGCTCATCTCGGGCTCCGCCGGCAGTGCCTCTCCCGGCCGGATGTCGCCGGCCACGATCTGACCGACGAGCACCGCCACGACATCCTCGTGAAGACGCCGGGGATTGATCGACGCGGCGTTCATGACAGAAGGAGTTGTATGATGACTTCACGACTCCTAGCCTGCAGAATGGGACGAAGTGCGGGCGGCGAGGCTTTGGAACTCGCCGACGGCGACAATGTCGCCGTCGCCCTGCAGTCGCTGGCGGCCGGAACGGCGGTGGCCTTCGGCGAGCGCATCGTGACGACCGCGCGGGCGATTTCGGCCGGGCACAAATTCGCCTTACACGAGATTCCTCGCGGTTCGGCAATCCTGAAGTACGGCCAAACGATGGGACGGGCAACCGAGACGATCCCGCCCGGCGAGCACGTGCACGTTCACAATGTGGAAGGCGTGCGTGGTCGCGGCGACCTCGCCGAGCAACCCCGCATCGTCGAGGTCGCAAAATCGACGCGCTAGCAGCGCTGCCGATGGCGCATGCAGCATGGGCTTAACCTTTTCGGGCTACCACCGCCGGAATGGCACGGTCGGCACGCGCAACCACGTGCTGGTTTTGCCCTCGGTCATGTGCGCCAATCACGTCGTCGAGCGCATCGGCCGCAAACAACTTGACGCGATTACGGTGCAACATCCGACCGGCTGCTCCCAAGTCGGCGTTGACTTCGAACAGACTAAACGAACAATGGCCGGTTTCGCTGCGAATCCCAACGTCGCGGGCGTGCTGGTCGTGGGTTTGGGCTGTGAATCCAATGAGAGCAAAGCACTCGCGCAAGCCATCGAAGCGCGTGGCCAGCGGGTCGAGGTTATCGGCATCCAAGAAAGCAACGGCACGCACAACACCATCGCTCGCGGAATTGACATCGTCGGCAACCTGTTGCGGGAAGCCGAACAGTACGAGCGCAAGCCGGCGTCGATCGAGNCRTC